>Ga0247841_10000774_pt1 | contig 79843 bp, 86 predicted proteins | sample LaCruzMarch2015__2_FD_192410 | JGI IMG/M metagenome (GOLD analysis project Ga0247841, IMG submission 192410) | Freshwater microbial communities from meromictic Lake La Cruz, Castile-La Mancha, Spain - LaCruzMarch2015_18m | ecosystem: Environmental > Aquatic > Freshwater > Lake | place: Spain... | reverse complement strand
TGTATCTCAGCAAGTGAGCCGAGGGAAATATAATAAAAATGAGATTTATCAATTGATGTTCGACGATGAAAACCTTCAGAAATATTTGAAGTGATAGAAACAGCAGCCCTCCTTAATTGATCGACTAAGCTATATCTTTCTTCTTTTGGAAAACTGTTAGTCAATCTGTAAATATGTAAAACAAATATATGTGCTTTTTGCCAGACAATTAAATCTGTAAACGAATGTATTTTATTCACATTAGATTTCATACTAGATACTTAATACTTAATACTAAATACTAGTTTCGGTCAATCGCTTATATCCTACAAAATCTCATCCTTAGACCGCTCAGACACTTAGAAAATCATAAATGGGTTATAATATATCAATGAAACCTGCAAATAATCATGTATTAATTCTTCTCCCGGTGTTTAATGAATCCAAGGTAATTCTTTCAGTGATCAGATCAATTCAGAAAGAGGGTTGGAAAAAAATTCTAGTCGTTGACGACGGATCAACTGATAATACATATAACGAATTAAAAAAATCAGGTGCTATTGTTTTACGTCACAGCATAAACCGCGGTAAAGGCGCGGCTGTCAAGACCGGACTTGAGGCGGCAAAAATACTCGGGTCAAAAGTAGTTGTGACATTGGATAGCGACGGCCAGCATAATCCAAAGGATATTAAAAAAATAGTCGAAGAGATAAATAAAGGATATGACGTAGTCTTGGGTATTCGTGATTTTAAGAAACGCCATATCCCCCGTTATAAAGTTCTTGGAAACTATCTGGGTAATATTTTTACTTGGATGTTTTATGGGCTTTGGGTAAACGATAGTCAATCAGGTTTTCGTGCATACAATAAAAAAGCAGTTGATCTTATTCAGACCAATAATGACAGGTATGAATTTGAATCAGAGATCGTCCGAGAGATAGTCCGCAATAATCTTAAGTGGACAGAGAAAAGAATAGATGTTCGTTACAGTGACTACGATCAAAATAAAATAAATAAACAATCTTTTGTCAGTGCTGTAAAAATGATTATTAAATTAGTATTATTTGGATGATATGAATATTACCACCCTATCGCTGGTGCTTTTAATATTTTCTCTCTATGCAATTGGAGATAGGCTGATAAAATATATTCGAAAAGAACAAAACCAATCGGTCTTCAAGCTTGTTGCTACGATTTTCATTTGGGGCAGTATAACGTATATAGCCTTCTTCCCTATTCATGTAAGAGTAGTTTCTGAAAAACTTGGATTTGGTGATAATCTAAATACATTAATTTTTTTTGGATTCATTGTCGTATTTTTTATCCTATTTCGACTCCTTTCTATTCTTGAAAAAAATGAACGCCTTCTGACAGAGATAATTAGAAAAGAAGCTTTGAAAGATTTGAAATAAATATATGGATCAAAAAGTCGGGATTTTAATATTGGGCTTCAACAATATCCAATATCTTAAAGAATGTCTTGATAGTGTGCAGGCTCAGGAATACAAAAACATCTCTATATATTATGGAGATAACGGATCAAAAGACGGCTCAATATCTTTTGTAAAGAAAAATTATCAAAAAGTTAAGACCATGGATTTAAAAATAAATAATGGCTACGCTAAAGGAAATAATCTTCTTCTCGAAGCTGCCTTTAAAAAAGGTATTGACCTATGTTTTATCCTGAATCCTGATACGGTTCTTAAAAAAAATACCATTTCGACTCTTGTTCGTTCATATAACGATCACAAAAGTAAAGGCAAAAAAGTTGGTCTTATACAACCAGTCGTTTTACTTGACCAGAACAAGACTAGGATAAATACTATCGGAAATGCTGTCCATTTAATGGGATTTGGATTCTGCAAGGATTATATGAAGAAATACGTACCAATAAAGCATGATAAAGAGATATTATCCGTCAGCGGCGCTGGTATGCTCATATCAAAAGAACTATACAAGGATATTGGAGCCTTTGATGAAGATTTTTTTACATACTGCGAAGATGAAGACCTAAGCATACGCTCTTTCTTGTCAGGATATAAAAATTTTTTTTCTTCAAGATCCATTATGTATCACAAATATTCGTTTTCTAAAAATATGGATAAATGGTTTTATACAGAGAGAAACCGATTACTGATCATGCTGAAAAATTATCCAACCAAATTATTACTATTTTTGGCGATCCCATTTTTAATTACAGAAATATTTGTAATAGTCTATTCTCTATTTACCGGCTGGTTTTTTCAAAAGATATTAAGTTATGGAGATATTATAAAAAAAATAATTCAAGGATATAAAAAAAGAAAGCCATTTAAAGTTGAAAAGAATTATATTAATAGACTAGAATACTCACTAAACTTTAAGCCGATACATAAAATTCCCGTAATTTTTAATTGGCCGTATCTTTTTTATAAAAAGTTTCTAATATTTTTCTTTTAGAATAATATGTTGAAATTTGCACCACTTGAAAAATTGAAAGTCCAGAAGCCAGTTGATCGGTTGTCGTATATTTCCAAACTTTGTAAAAATAAAAAAGTGTTAGACATAGGCTGCTACGATGAAACAGCTATAAAATTAAAAGAAAATAATGGCTATTGGCTGCATAAGTTGATATCAAATGAGGCAAAAAAAGTGATCGGGATCGATTCTTCGGATCTGATCAAGTCAGAAATAAGAACCGGACCAAGATCGAAGATCATAAAACTTGATCTATATGATCTTGACGAACCTTTCGCAAGGGATAATAAGGTTGATGTTATCGTCGCTGGTGAATTGATAGAGCATATCTTCGATGTATCAAAATTTTTGCAACTGATAAAAAAACTATATCCAAAGAAAACTTTAATACTGACAACGCCAAACGCGACATCACTCATAAGCGTTTTATTGGCGATTTTTAATAAAGAATCTAGCCATAAAGATCACACTCAGATTTTTTCATATAAAGCTTTGTATGCACTATGCATAAAAAATAGTTTTAAGAAATTCAAGATAATCCCCTACCACGTTAAATTTACTGAAATGTATTTAAAAAGTTCAAAGATCACTGGTCTTTTTATCTTATTACTAGAAAAAATAATTAACATCGGAGAAAGCATTTTCCCAATGCTTTCAGGGGGATATGTGGTTAAAATGGAACTATAAGAATGGTGATTACGGATGATTAATTTTAAGATTAAGTTACGATAAAATTACGAGTAAATTAAGTCATGTATGTTTATATTCAAAAAAACAATTACTACTAGTAATTCTTGCTTTGAATAATTACACTAAGTTTATCAAAAAGTGACTTGTCAGTATTTAATTTGACTTTCCCATAGTTAATGAGTTAGTATATATGTGTTTACGATATGGATAACTCAAAAATTATTACCATTGAGAGAGACGGCAAAGTTTTTGCAATTTTGTTTAAAAAGTCTATAAAGGCAGATGGTGTTCGATTTTTAACTCCACAAAATTATACTCTTCAATTGGGTTTGATTGAGCATCCAGGAAATCATGTTATAAGAACTCATGCGCATAACCAAAAGATTAAATATCACGTCGATACTACTCAAGAGTTTTTGTATATAGAAAAAGGACAGGTTCGAATTGATTTGCTTGATATGAAAGGTGATTTTATTAAAAGAGTATTATTATCAGCTAAAGATTTTATATTATTTGTCGATGGAGGTCACGCAATAAAGATATTAAAAAAAGCAAGGATACTAGAAATAAAACAAGGTCCATATCCTGGAGATAAGTTAGCAAAAATTTTTTTTGATAATTATGATCCAAGTAAACACACCAATCATAACAAAAGAAGCAAGTAAATATATCCAAGATTGCCTTGATACGGGTTGGATTTCTTCACAAGGTAAGTACGTGTCAAGATTTGAGAAAGAATTTGCCGATTACATAGGTGTTAAATATGCGACAACAATTTCTAATGGTACAACGGCGCTACATATTGCGTGTCAGTTATTAGACTTAAAACCCGGTGATGAAATAATACTACCTGATTTGACTATCATATCTTGCATCAATGCGGTTTGGTACACGGGAGCGACTCCAATCCTAGTTGATATTGATAAAGAGAGTTTTACGATGGATCCAGAACTTATTGAAAAAAAAATAACGAAAAAAACTAAAGCTATAATGGTAGTTCATCTTTATGGGCATCCAGCTGATATGGATCCAATTTTAAAAATAGCAAAAAAATATAAATTAAAAATTATTGAAGACGCAGCTGAGGCGCATGGAGCAGAATATAAAGGAAAAAAGTGTGGATCAATAGGAGATATTGGTGTTTTTAGTTTCTATCCAAATAAACTTATTACGACAGGAGAAGGTGGTATGGTTGTTACGAATAACAAAAACTACTATAAACATGCTGTCCTATTAAAAGATTTATCACATTCACCAAAAAAACGTTTTAAGCACTTTGAAATAGGAAACAACTATAGAATGACAAATATGCAAGCAGCATTAGGTTGTGCTCAGATGCTTCATATTGATGAATTTTTTCAAAAAAAACAAGATATGGCAAGATTATATAATGAAGGTCTTAAAGACATTATAGGACTTCATATTCCAATTACAAAAAAATGGGCATTGAATTCATATTGGATGTATGCTATTACCGTTGATAAAAAGTTTCCTTACAATCGGGATGAATTTAGAAAAAAACTTAAAGAAAATGGTATAGACACAAGAGACTTTTTTTATCCTTTACATTCTCAACCAATATATATAAAAATGGAGAAAAGTAAAGGTAGCTTTCCAGTGAGTTTGAAAGCTTCTAAAGAAGGGTTGTATCTACCCTCAGGATTAGCTCTAAGTAAAAATGAAATTGAAACAGTAATAAAAGCAGTGGTAAAGCTTAGTCACGATAAAAAATAATATTTCCTAAAATTTTCTTCTTTATCTTAAACCCCATTTTGCTATAAAATCTCACTGCACCGCCATTACTTAATTCTGTGTCAAGAAATATTTTTACGTTCTTTTTTTTGGCAATACTTATTAATCTCATAATAAGTTTTTTTCCTAAACCTAATCGTTGGTACTCTTTTTTTATACCAAAAGTAAGAACGTATATTGAATTATTTTTAATATTATTTTTTAAATAAATATCAAATAAAGCTTTAATTATTGTTTTTTTAATTAACCTTGGGTTCCTTATTAAAATTAATAATGATTTTATTTTTAATAAAATCGGCAAATTTTTTGAAATATTTTTGTCAGTATAATTAAAATTATTGGTGTAAGAAAGAAACCCTATAATTTTATTGCTATTTTTTATTACAAGAATAGAAGATTTTTCATCTTCAAACACGATGTTATATAGATTTATTAAAAAATCAATTCCAAGTTTGCTAGAAAGAGTATTGGTGAATAAATTAAAATGAATTTTTGAGATTGAGATAATTTCGTTATTTTGAGCTTTTTTTATTATTATCATATATAAAAAAATATAGTATTCTTTTTATAAATAATTTAGAAGCAACCTGAATATATTTTAAACCCTTGGATAGTAAATCCAAAATTGATTCGCCTGTTTTTGAATAGCCTTTTTTTCGTGGGACACAAATGTATGGAATTTCCACAAATGAAAAGCCTTGGTAATAGGCGTTAAACATTAGGTCAATAAAATATTCACCATAATCACCATTTAACTTAATTTTATTAAAAACATTTTTTTTGGCAACAATAAAACCACTAGTATAATCTTTAAAATTCATGCCGAGTAAATATTGAATTGTATAATTCATTATCCTGCTTAGAAGTATTACCAATATTGATTCTTTATTTCCCTTTACGTTTTTTTTAAAACTTCCGCCACGAACGAAACGTGATCCTACAGCAATATCAAAGTGATCATTGTTTACAGTATCATATAATTCCTTTAATTTCTTTGGTGGCATTGAAAAATCACAATCCATCCAGCTAATTAATTTACCTTTAGATTTGCTTATCCCCTCTTGAATGCTATTCGTTAGTCCGCGATTTTTCTTTCTTAAAATCAATCTTAATTTTGGATATCTATTCTTTTTAATTATAGAATCAACGATTTTAGCTGTTCCATCGGGAGAATTATCATCAACGACTATGATTTCAATAGACTTATCAAAGACAACATAAATTTCTTTTATTAAATCTTCTATGTTTTCCTTCTCATCGTATGTTGGAAGAATTACGGTTAATGGAGTTTTTTGCATTTATTTTAAATCTTAATTAATTTCGGTAATTCTATTACATTTTTAAATTATTTTCAATTGTTTTTAATTAATAGTATAATTAGCGGATATGAAATTTATTGAACGTTTTAAAAAAAGCTTTAAATTTTCATTTATTAATAATATCGGGTTGTTTTTTATTTTATTATCAATAGTTTTTTTGTCGTATTCATACTTGATTAGAATTCCTTTTCAAAGCGACAGAGCTTCTTTATACCCGATAGTAAATGAATTTAAACAATCAAATCACAGCACTTTTTGGCTATCTCCAGACAGTTACATTATTAAATATCCAGTTTTAATGTTAATCCTGAGTGTGTTTGGAATAAGCATCAAGTCGTATTTTATTTTTAATTTGATACAACAGATAAGCATGTGGTTAATCTTATTGGCGTTTTATTATGTTTTGTATAAAAAATTAAAGATATATTCAAATATAAACTTCTTTATAACCAATATTTTTTTAATTTTTACATTTAATCTCAAATTAATGGACGGGATGATATATCGCAACGTAGAAATAGCAATTTCATTTATGTATCTTTTGGCAATTGATTGGTTCATAAACTCAAACAAAGAAGGAATATTTTCTCATCTGCTAATTAAGATATTATTTTTATTTTCTTTATCGATATTTTTGTATAGCGATCCTTTCTTTTCTTTTACTTTTTTCTTACCTTATTCGGCCTACTTATTGTATAAATTTCTTATAAATTCTAAAGGCTATAAATATTTATTTTCCGGAATACTCACAGGAGTTTCGTATTTAGGTTCAGTATTAATAACTAAAATATTAGAACATTTGAATTTTTACGTTTTTAATGCTCATGCTTCTTTCCCGACCTGGAGTAAGTTTATTGAGAACATCAGTTATTTTATTAACGATATACTTTTTATGTTTAATAGTGATATTTTTGGGTTACGTTTTCCTTCAATAAGAACATTGTATATGTTAATAAACTTGCTACTTTTAGTGATCTCGATGTACGGATTGTATTTATTATATAAATCAAAAAATAATAATAAAAATGGAGCATTAGTCTTTTTACCTTTGGTTTTTTTAACCAATTCTATTGTGTTTATTCTTAAAGATAATATTGAGCCAAATCATTTAACTATAAGGTATCTCGTTTTTATACCTTTTATTTTAATTACTGGATTAATGTATTCCTTATATAAATTTAAGAAAAATCAAATAAAACTTTATGTAGTGATTATATTAATGTTGATATTTTCTATTGCAACCAACACATACTTGAATAAACCAAACATATCCAAAGCTAATTTTTCAAAAAATATTTATAAAAATTATAAATTATTAGCAGTTCTATATAGAAATAATTTAAATTACGGTTTTTCTGGTTATTGGAATGGCCTCGTAAACACAGTAATTTCAGAGAATCAAATAAAAATTAGGGCAATAAGTTGTGAAAAAAATAAAATCATACCTTTCTATTTTATTACTAATGATGGCTGGTATTATAGTCAAAAAGAAGCTAAGAATTATTTTATTATCCTAGATAATTCAGTTTTTTTAAATGGCTGTGATAAATCAAGTTTAGTAAATCAATTTGGGCAATACGATAAATATATTTCTTTTGAAGATATGAATATATTTATCTGGAATAAAGATATTACCAAGGAAATTCCAAAATATAGACCTGCAGATGTTAGAATAATTTTTAAAGATAACTGACCTTATTGTTTTATATATTACTGCATTAATTTATTTATATATATATTAAGAATTCTTTTTATTGAATATCTCTTTTTAATATAGTCAAAGCCATTTTTGGCGAGCATTAATGATTCATTCTTATTCGAGGATAAATAATTTAATATAATTTCAAACTCAAATTTATTATCTGCATAAAGCCCCCCGTTTGCCTTTAGTGCTAAATTTTTTGTCACATTACATTTATTTGCTACTACAACCGGAACTGAGTTTAACCAAGCTTCCATAATAACTAGTGATAGACTTTCATTTTGAGATAAATTTATAAGTCCAAGTGATTTTTTAATTAAAGAATTTTTTGTAATTATATCTACAAAGCCGTAATCAATGAAATAATTGTGTTTAGGAATGAGGTTAGGGTTACCTCCACCAACGAATAATAGTTTGATATTATTTTTGTTATGTTTTTTATATTCAATAAACCAATCGCACAATATTTTAATATTTTTTCCTTCATCTTTTTTTCCAACATATATAAAATACTTTTTAGGAATATTAGACAAAATCTTATAAATAGGTTTGTGAATATCAATACCTAGTCCAGCGACTGGAGAATTTGAAATGATGTTGTTAAAACAATTCCCATAAGTATTATATACAAGTATTTTTTCCTCAGGAGAATTAAAAAATATATGCTTAGCATTTTTAATTAGTGTTTTTGAATCATTCCAATAAAGTTGAGGCTCATTATGAAAACATGGAATCATGGAAATCCTATTTTTATATGAATTAATTATAGAATGAGTTAGTCCTTGAAAATATGGTAGAGCAATAATTTCGTAATTATCATTATAAACAAATTTTTTTATTGACTTTATTAAATTATTACTATTTATTCCACATATAAAAAAATTAGCCTTTTCTTCCTCAGTCAATTGTTGATTGTTAATTGTTTTTATAACGGATGCCTCATATTTTATTTGATTTTTATTTGTAGAAAATCTGTAGACTTCTAGGCCGTCGTATATGTACCTTCCTTCTTTATAATAATCCTGCCACCAATTATGGTGCTGAGATCGAGAACAAGTGGTGAATATCAGACATTTAATCCCAAAACTATTAAACTGCATTGCTAAGGTTTTTGCTAAAAATTCTGCTCCTCCAGCCATTTCTCCAAACCAAGGGATAACAATGATTATGGTTTTTGAAAATTTATTTTTCATACAAATTAATATAAATTTAGTTTTTTTTAAATATATTAAGTATTTTAAATATTAAAGATTTCTCTCTCTCAACTTTTAATTTAATTGACTTCTTTATAATTTCATTCATTATTTTTTTTATTTTAATTTTTTTCATATATTTAATATTCGGTTTACTTTATTTAAAAAAGATTCAAAGGTGTAATTATTAATTAAATAATTAAACGAATTATATGATAGTTTATTTAAAGTTGTTGTATTGATATTCTTAGACAACACTTTTATAAGATTGTCAGGTGTTTTAACTTTAATTACGCAGTCATCTGGTATTTCATCAAACCATCCAATATCCTTGACTATAACAGGTAAGCCATATTTCATAGCTTCTAGAACCGTCCACGAAGTTTCTCCGTTATAATTTTCCCTGTAAGTAATAATTAAATTATTATTTGTTATTTCTCTGTAATAATAATAATCTGAAAGGTTTTCTTTAAAGTTTACATTTTTATAGTTAAATAAATCATTTTGTGAGTGAAGGTGAGAAAATCCAAAAAGATTTATGATTACGTTTTTTAACCTAACTATTTCTTTTATCAAAGATATCCCTTTTGATTTAGTTATTATTCCTGCTATTCCAACTTTTAGTTTTCCTATCAATTGAAAAGTAGGAATTGTAATATTCTGACTATAAATAATAGGAGGATTTATTTTAAATACTTTTACGTCGTTAATATTTAATGCGTCAACAATATTTTTTGAATAATTAGAATGACAAATAACAATTTTGGATTTATTAATGACACTTGATATTAAGAATAGGCCGCGATCAGAATTATTTTTAATAATTGACCTTTCTAATAGAACCTCCATTTTATATCTTTTATTTTCTATTAGACCATTTTGTATTCCAAATTCAAACATACCGGATAAATTAACATCATGAAGTATACATATTCCTGGGTATATTATGGCCTTTTTCATTATTAATAGATGGAATTCAGAATTTCCAATATTGTAAAAAACGTGCTTATATGATTGATATATATTTCTACTAAATGTATTAATATGGCGATATTTAATTAAACTAGTAAATATAGAATTTCTGAAATGTTTATTATTTAGGCCATCGTCATAGAAATAATCAATTTTAAAGTTTTTATACAAAGCTACAATAAGATGTTCGCAATATTTAGCAATAGCCGAATAGCTCGTTAAACTTGGCCCAATAACTGCAATTCTAGTTTTTTTAACTGGAGCTTCATTATTATGGCTAATAATATAATTACATAGTTTATCGATATTTTTATTTTTTGAATAATTTTCAATAATTTTTTTATATTCAATTTCATTAATTTTTTTAAATTTTATAGCATTTATAATGCTATTTGTAATATCTTCAACACTATACGGATCACAAAAAATAAATCCATTATTTGTAAATTCCTTGAAAGCTGGGATATTTGAACAGACAATCTTTTTATGAAAATGAATGGCTTCTAGTATAGGAATACCTAAGCCCTCATATAAGCTGGGAAATAGTACTAGAATGGCATTTTTATAAAGTATTTCAAGTTCCTTGTAATTTATATTATTAGTAAAAACAACCTTAGCCTTTTTGTTAATGCCATTTTTAATAGCGTTTAGTTCGACCTTACTTTGTTCTGAAAAGCTTGAAGTAATAACCAATGTTAAATCTGGAAATAACTTTGATAAAAAAGAAAACGATTTCAATACATTTATATTATTTTTTCTTTTGTCATCACCTGTAGGAAACAATATATATTTTCCAATATCCATTTTCTGGTCATTTAGATTCACACTAGTATTGCTAAATAAATTTAAATTTATAGCCCAGATTTTACTTGGGTTTAGTTGGCAAAAATTTATTAAGTCATTTCTAGAGGTTTCAGAAATTGTAATTATTAAGTCAGCGTCATATATATTTATGAACCGACTATAATAATCTTCATACGATATAGAGTTTTTATCCGGTAAGTACATGTTTTGAAATAAGTGAGGAATTAAATCATAAAAAAGAACAATTTTTGTTACATTCTTTGGAAAAGCATTAATTATTTGGCCAGTTTCAAAATTGGATAAAATAATAAACCTATTAATAGAATTATTTAAATATCTTTTTAAGTAATTATTAAATGTGCTCGAAAGTTTACAGATTTGACTCTTTGTGGTAGCCTCACTTGTGTATATGGGAATATTAATTTTTAAGATTTTAATTCTGTTTTTTGAATAAATATTTAAATATTTACTATCGATAATTAAATTTTTATTAAAAATTAAATAAAAAGTTATTTTCTTATTAATGTCGAGTTCTTTTAGAAGCGTTTGTAAGAAAGTAAACGAATAAAAGCCCATTCCCCTATTCTTATTATTTGACTGTAATATTTGACAATCAATAAAAATTTTAGTTGCCTTCATTGTTATTTGATTTTATTTTCAAGTGCTTCAATTTTAGCTAAGAGCGTATATGTTAGTTCTTGAGAGTATTTAATGTAATTTTTTACATATTCATTAAATATTACTTGTCTAAAAGAATATTTAAATAGCCAGCTAAAAATTATTTTACGGAACCAAAGCATTCTTTTATCTTTTTCTGGCTCTGGTAAAAAAGTATAATAATTTTTTTCAATTAAAGAATAATACTTATTTAAATTTAAAATGGATTCCTTAATATTATTAGATTTGAATAAATTAGCAGTTTTAATACTTGAAGTTGATTGGGATTTTTTTTCAAACTCAACAATTTCATGAAGCAAGGTATTTAATTTATTATTTTTTTTCATGGTACATTATACATTTTTCGTTAACGAAATAGTGTAAATAAATTATTATTTAATTATTTTTTATTATTAACAATACATTTAATGATATTTTTAATTCCGTCTGAAATTCCATTGTTAAAGTAATTCACTTCAATATTTTATCAAATTTCACTTTTAAAGTATAATACTACTATGAAAGTGAAAACAAATATATCAGTGATAATTCCTACCCTTAATAATGTTAGCGGTTTGGACTATTTATTAAATTATTTTAAAGATAAATCCTATAAAGTTGTCGTTGTTGATAATAAAAAGAAGAACCTTGGATTTGCGGGTGGAGTAAATAAAGGAGCGGAAAATGTCGAGACGAATTGGATGCTGGTTTTGAATGATGACATTGTTTTTCAAGATCAAATATCAAATATCAAAGATCAAAAAGATAAATCATCAAGTCTTGAAAGACTAATCAAATATGCGGAAGATAATAATCTTGATGCGGTGTCGCCTATTTTGAGAAATCCAGATGGAAAAGTTGAGAATTATGGATACTACCTTTTACCGATAGGACGCGTTGAATTGGCAAAAGAATTTTCAATTTTCAATTCTCATTTTTCAAAAATTGACGGATTGACTGCGGCGTGTTTATTGGTAAAAACAGAGGTATTTAAAAAGTTGGGAGGATTTGATAAAAGTTTTTTTGCTTATCTTGAAGATGTGGATTTCTTTTTAAGACTTAAAAAGTTAAAAGACGATTCTGGACAAGCCAGAATGACGTTTGGATTAGCTTATGATGTTGAGGTTTTACATAATCATATGACGACGAGCAAGACAATGGGAAATTTTAAAGCTAGGCAAGATATGGTTAACTGGTGGAGACTATACTTTAAACATCCGGAAAAATTTAGATTTAATATCCAATTTCTAATAGAGAGGTTAAGAAATATTTCAGGTTACATAAAGGCCTCTTTGTGATAAAATTCTTTTATGGGAGAGATCGAATTTTTGAATGTCGACAAATACTTTTATCTTCAACATCAAAAAACCATTAAAGAGTTAGTGGCGGCGATCTTTCATCAAAAAAAAACTCTAGAACGAATTCACGCTCTTAAAAATGTCTCTTTTAAAATAAATAAAGGTGAGACGGTCGGGATAATCGGTAAGAACGGAGCCGGTAAATCAACTCTACTTAAACTCATGGCCGGTGTTTCCTCCCCTACAACTGGCGCAGTAAAAATCACCGGGAGAATTTCTCCTCTTATTGAACTTGGAGCAGGTTTTCATCCCGAACTAAATGGAAAAGAAAATATATTTTTAAATGGAGTTATTCTTGGAATGGAAGAAAAATTTTTAGTTGAAAAATTTCAGGAGATCGTTGATTTTTCTGAGATCGACATGAAATTTATTTATACTCCAGTTAAATACTATTCTTCAGGGATGTATATGAGATTAGCCTTTGCTGTCGCAGTATTTACCCAGCCAGATATATTGTTGATCGATGAAATTTTGTCCGTTGGAGATACGGCTTTTCAGGCTAAATGTATCAAAAAAATGGAAGAGTTTAAAAAACTAGGCGTGACAACACTTTTTGTTTCTCATAGCATGGAAGCGGTAAAAGGTTTTTGTGAGAGAGTTATATATCTGAAAGAAGGAAAAGTTATATTTGACGGGGACGCCAATGAGGGAGTTAATAAATATTTAAAAGGTTAATTAAAGAACGACAAAAACAACTATGTTAAAGTACTGGTCATTGTTAAAAAAATTGACATCAAGAGAAATTAAGGCCCGATACAAACAATCATTTTTGGGTTTTTTTTGGGTCATCTTAAATCCCCTTTTCCAGATGATGATCATGAGCTTTGTCTTTTCAAAGATAATGAAGATGACTGGAATAGGCGTCCCCTACCCGATCTATCTTTACGCAGGTCTTCTTCCTTGGTTATTTTTTGCTAATTCAATTGGATCGGCTATGGGTGCGTTAGCAAATAATTCATCCCTAATTAAAAAAATATATTTTCCCAGGGAAATTTTAATACTTTCAACCTTATTAGCTAAAGTATTTGACTTTAGTCTGGCAATAATAATTTTTGTTATTCTCATGATATTTTTCAAAGTGCCATTTACTCCTTACATGCTTCTTTTCTTTCCAATATTTTTGCTGCAATTTATTTTTACCTATGGATTATCATTGCTACTTTCGGCTTTGAATCTTTTTTATAGAGATATCCAATATTTATTTGATCTAGTAATGACACTTTGGTTTTATCTGACTCCGGTAATTTATGCAACGGAATTTTTCCCAGTAGAATATCGTTACATCTTCAAAATTAATCCGATGTCGGTATTTATTAACGCCTATAGGCAAGTTTTATTTAATGGAACTTTTCCAAATTGGGATAGTCTCGCTATTGGACTGGCGGTTTCTGTGGGGTTATATTTAATTGCTCACAGTATATTTAAAAAATTAGAAGGAATGTTTGCGGATGTTGTTTAACTAAAAAACTATTATTCATTTGTTATTTAGCGAGTTTAACGAGTTTTGCGAGTTTTTAAGATTTATTAATATATTCAAGATGAGTGATCCTTGATTCATGATTGTTCAAAGTCGATTGAGAGTTTCGATTAATATCACGCATTTCATTTCGAAATTCATTGAATTCCCCATGAAAATTATTGAGTTCTTTCATTATGTCATTTTTAGTTTCGACAATAAAATCAAGTAATTCATGTAAAGTATTATCTAATTTATTATTTAATTTATTATCTACACGATCAATTTTTGAATTAAGAGATTTAAAATCCTTTGCAAAGACTTTCTTCATTTTTTTGATATCGACATCGGTTATCATAGGGGTATTCATTAAAACAAATTATAATTAATTATTCAATCATAAAATACTATAAAGCTTTGTCTACTGCTTATAACCTACAAAACTCACGTTTTGGGTTATTAGAACAGTTGAAAAACCACGAATGGTTTCACAAATAAAGTATTTGATGGTTTAGATATAAGGGTATATAATAACAACTATTGATATCTAAGTTGTTGATATGGAAAAAATACTCAGCATTTTTAAAAGGAACAAGGTTAAATTTTTAATCTTCTTAAGTATTTTTGGTCCGGCGACAATTACAGCCATGGCCGATAATGATGCCTCAGGTGTAGCTACTTACGCGATTGCAGGTGCAAAACTTGGATATCCTATTTTATTTGCTTTAGTTTGGATCACTATTTTACTAGCCATAACCCAGGAAATGGGAATGAGGGTAAGTCTGGTATCCCGCAAGGGTCTGGGAGACCTGATCCGCGAATTTCACGGAGTTGAAGTGGCGATATTTATTTATATTGCTTTGGCAATAGCCAATATGGGGACGATCATTGTTGATGTGGCCGCCTTTAAGACCACCGCTCAGATGCTAAATCTACCGGTTATTCCGCTGATGATCATAATGTTAATCGCTATTTTTACATTTGTGATAAAAGGCAACTATAAGATAACTCAGAACATTATGCTTTTGTCCTCCTTTTTTTATCTTGCCTATATTTTTTCTGCTTTTAAAGCTATGCCTGATTGGAGCATGGCCTTTAAAAATCTTGCCTGGCCGCAAGGGATACATTTTACCCCTGACTATTGGCGCAACTACATAATCATCGGCCTTGGTGTACTCGGAACAACAATTACTCCTTGGGGGCAGTTTTTTATCAGTAGTTTTGGTTTAGACAAAAAAATCAGCGCCGGTAAAATGCTTTATTCACAAATTGAAACCTATTGGGGAGCATTTTTAACGGATTTCTTTTCTTTTTTTATGATCGTGGCAACTGCCGCGACTTTATTTGTTCATAACATTCCATTAGTTGATGGAGCGCAAGCCTCGCTTGCAATAGAACCTTTTGCTGGAAAATTAGCTTCCTTTCTTTTTGCTTTTGGAATTATGAACGCTGGATTCATGGGTATCGTCATCGTTGGTTTATCGACGACATATGCATTCTCTGAATTCTTCGGTGTTACCGGTAGTTTGGATTCACCATATAATAAAAGCAAGCTTTTTTATTTAATATTTATCGGTCAAATTCTTGTAGGAACATTTATTGCAATGATGCCTGGGGTTGATCTTTTTAAAATTGTGGTTGCCAGTCAGATCCTAAATGCGATGGCCTTGCCGCCGATATTTTATTTTCTGATAAAGTTTACTAATAATCCCGAGATCATGGGTAAATACGTCAATAATAGATTTCAGAGATGGTTTGCGATCGGAGGAACGGTGGTTATCACGCTCGCCTCGCTTTTTACAGCCTTTTATACAATTTTTGCTTATAAATGAACAACTACAAAAATGTCTACGTCACTGGCTCTATCGCCTATGATACGATCATGAATTTTCCTCACGAATTTCAAAATTATTTTCATTCGGAAAAACTCCATCAAATAAATGTTTCTTTCGTTGTCAATAAACTGGAAAAACAATTGGGAGGAACCGCATGTAATATTGCGTACAATATGGCTCTAATTCTAAATCAAAAATCCAAAATCCAAATGACAAATAAAATCGAAAGTACAAAATCTAAAGAGGTAATATTAAAACTTCTTGGTTCGTTGGGGAAGGATGGAAATGATTTTCTGAAGTTTTTTAAGAAAAATAAAATTGATGTAAGCGGAGTCGTTGTTGATAAAAAATTATATACGGCAGCAGGATCAGTTATTACTGATACAAAAAATAATCAGATATGGGGATTTTATTATGGCGCTTCAGAAAGAATTCCTTACATTGATTTTAAAAAGATAAATAAAGAAACCGATCTTTTGGTTATTTCAGCAAATCACAAAAATTCTTTTTTATATTTCCAGTCAGAGGCTATCAAAAATAAAGTTCCATATTTTTATGATCCGGGTATGACCTTAACATGGATCACAGATAAAGATTTAAAAGCGGGAGTAATGGGCTGCCGATATTTGGTTGGAAATGATTATGAAATTGCGATGATTACAAAAAGAATTAACCCCACTTCGCTAAAGCTTCGCGGGGCAAGAAAATTTGGAATAATTACAACACTTGGCGAGAAAGGTGTAAGGTTCCAAGAAGGATCGAAAACAATTCTAATACCAGGATACAAAGTTAAGAAGATGGTTGATCCGACTGGAGCGGGAGATGCGTGGAGAGGTGGATTTATAGCCGGACTTTTAATGAACTATTCTACAAAAGATTGCTTGAAGCTGGGAAATGTGATGGCAAGTTTTGCAATTGAAAAATATGGAACGGTGAATCACCATCCATCAAAGAAAGAGATAGAAATAAGAATGAAAAAAATATAAAATATTGAAAATATTTTATGAACTATATAATTACTGGAAAAAATTATACTTCAAAATTGCTTCTAAAATTGAAAGAAAAAAATGTACAGGTATTAACTGAAAAAGAGTTATCTGATTCGAAAATTTTTTTTAATAACAAGGATAAGGTTTATGTACCATCAGAAAGCTCTCTAAAAATTGTTCTAAAAAGAATGAAGAATAAGGCGAAATATCAGTCTGTAATTTCTTTAAAGAATAAACACAAATTTAGATTATTACTAAAGGATTTTTTCCCTAATTTTTATTTTAAAAAAATTTTATTAAACAATCTAAAAGATTTTAAAATTGATCCAAACAAGAAATATATAGTTAAACCAGTTAAAGGTTTTTTTGGCGCAGGAATAAGAACACTGGATAAAAATTCATCTTTAATAAAGATATCAAGTGAAATTAAGAAAGAGCTGAATAAAAATTCTAAGATTTTTTCTGAAAGCGTTATTTCAAAAAATGAATTACTAATTGAAGAATATGTCGAGGGGGATGAGTACGCCGTTGATATGTATTACGATGATCTTGGAAAACCAATAGTTCAAAATATTTATCATCATCCCTCCCCAAATAACATTGCGTATTTTCATGTTTTATATTACACAAGCTACGCGATTTTTAATAACTTTTTATCTTTATTCAAAAATTTCTTTCTTAAGTTAAATAAAAAACTTAACGCTAAATCAATCGCAATTCACGCAGAATTCAAATATTCTGGCCAAAAAATGATTCCTATAGAATTTAATCCACTTAGATACGGCGGTTTTGGATTGGCTGATCTCACCTATCATGGTTTTGGCATAAATCCTTTTGAGAATTTTTTTGATCAAAAGAAACCAGATTGGAAAAAAATATGGAAGACAAGAAAAAAACAATATTTCGGTTGGGTGCTTGGATATAATGGTACAAATATTGATATTTCGAAAAGAAAACCAAACCATAAAAAGTTTAAATCATTTTTTAAAAACGTAATTGATTATTGTGAGGTTGATTACAAAAAAAATCCTGTTTTTGCAGTTATGTATATCAGAGAATCAAACTATGATAAACTAATGTCATTGTTAAAAATTAATTTTGATGAATATTTTATAAAAAAATAAATATGAAATCAGACATAAAAGATATTAAGCTTGCGCCTTTGGGTTCACAATTAATTAATTGGGCTTATTTGCAAATGCCGGTTTTGGACTTGATCCGAAAACGATTTAAAAAAGAACAAACTCTTAAAGGTGTTACATTAGCTGCCTGTCTTCATGTAACATCTGAAACGGCGAACTTAATGATTACTTTAAAAGAGGGTGGAGCCAAAGTATTTTTATGTGCTTCCAATCCCCTATCAACAAACGATGCTGTCGCTGCCTCGCTTGTCAAAGATTACGCAATACCAACTTATGCTATAAAAGGTGAAGATAATAAAAGTTATTACTCACATCTAAATGCTGTTCTTGACGAAAAACCAAATTTGACAATGGATGATGGAGCTGATCTGGTTGGACTACTTCATAGTAAAAGAATTGATCTGTTGCCGGGAGTTGTCGGGTCATCTGAGGAAACGACAACAGGAGTTATCAGGCTTCGAGCAATGGAAAAAGATAAGGCCTTAAAGATTCCTGTGCTTGCTGTAAATGATAATTTGACTAAACATTTATTTGATAATCGTTATGGAACCGGTCAGTCAAGCATCGATGGAATTATCAGAGCCACAAATATTTTGTTGGCAGGAAAAAAATTTGTCGTCTGTGGATACGGTTGGTGTGGACGAGGGGTAGCAATGAGAGCTAAGGGTATGGGCGCTCAGGTGATCGTCACCGAAGTTGATCCGGTCAAGGGCCTAGAGGCTTTGATGGATGGATTTTTGGTAATGACCTTGAGTCAGGCAATCAAACAAGCTGATGTCGTCCTTTCAACTACTGGAGACAAACATGTGATCGACGAAGAACACTTGAAGGCAGCTAAATCAGGAGTGATACTCGCCAACGCCGGTCATTTTGATGTCGAGATAAATAAAGATGCTTTAAATAAATTAGCAAAAAAAGTTACTAGAGTGAGGCCAATGGTTGAAGAATTTGATCTAGGAAAAAAGAAAATCTATTTGTTAGCTGAAGGCAGACTGGTTAATTTAGCTGCCGCTGAAGGTCACCCTGCCTCAGTTATGGATATGAGCTTTGCCGGACAGGCAATGGGAGCAGAATTTATTTGGAAAAACAAAGGAAAATTAACAAATAAAGTATATTCGCTTCCTCAAGAATTGGATGCAGAAATTGCCCGATTGAAATTAAATTCAGAAGGTGTTACGATTGATAAATTAACCAAAGAACAGAAAAGGTATTTAAATAGTTGGCAAGAAGGAACATAGTTCAAAAAATATCAAGAGAAATAGTTAGGGGTCTAGCCCGATAAACTATTCACCAACCCTTCGGTTCGCTTTGCTTGAGGGCAAGCCGAGTTGAGATGGGTGGTAAAGCTAGAAACCCCGCTTAGCGGGGTAAACGATATGCTCGACAGCGAGAAATTAACAACCTGCTGATGAGCAGGTTTTTTTATAAATTATTAATTATTTTTAAAAACGAAGATATCTATTTTTGAAACTATCGCCAGGGGCCCCGTGGGGTGTGGCGGTTGAAAAAATATGATATCAAGCTTTAATTTTTATATGAAAAATAGCACTTTTACTTCAGAGTCAGTCTGTGCCGGGCATCCGGATAAAATTTGTGATCAGGTTTCCGACGCCATACTGGATGAAGCCTTCAAGATTGATAAATATTCAAGGGTGGCCGTCGAAACCATGGTGACAAAAGATTTTTTAGTTATGGCAGGAGAAGTTACCACAAAAGCAAAATTAAATTATAAAAAAATAGCTCAACGGGTTGTGAAAGATCTGGGTTACACGATTCCGAAGTTACACTTTTCTGATAAGTCGGAGATTATTGTCAAAATCCACACACAGTCGCCTGAAATTGCCGTCGGTGTTGATAATCTTGGTGCTGGAGATCAAGGAATGATGTTTGGATACGCAAGTAATGAAACTAAAGAATTGATGCCTCTGCCTATTATGTTAGCTCATCGGCTGGCAATGGGAATTGACGATCTTCGAAAATCAGAAGGTCTTCCCTACCTCAGACCGGATGGAAAAACCCAGGTAACTGTCGGTTATGAAAAAGAAATTCCTAAAATTATAGAAAATGTTGTCTTAGCTGTTCCGCATGATGAAAAAACCAAACTTAACCAAGTAAAAGAAAATCTGTTTAATAAATTGGTTGAACCGATCTTAGAAGAATATGGGTATAAAATTAATCGTAATAAGTTGATCGTTAACGGAACTGGAGTTTGGCACATTGGGGGTCCGACTTCAGATACTGGGGTTACAGGACGAAAGATAATCGTTGATACTTATGGAGGAATGGCGAGAGTAGGAGGCGGGGCTTTTTCAGGGAAGGATCCAACTAAAGTTGATAGATCTGCCGCTTACGCTGCCCGGTATTTAGCAAAAAATATAGTGGCTAATAAGTTGGCTGATCGCTGCGAAGTTCGACTAGCCTATTTTATAGGGGCCCAAAAACCAGTCATGCAGGAAGCGGAAACATTTGGAACGGCAAAAAAATCGTTAAAAATAATCAATAGTTTTGCGAGTAAATTATTGGATACTTCCCTAAAAGGGATTATCAAAGGATTAGATCTGAGGCGTCCTATATATTTTAAAACTGCCTCATACGGGCATTTTGGGAGAGATATATTCCCTTGGGAACATGTGGTGCAAAAGTAAATGTCAAATGACAAAATCCAAATGTCAAATCAATAACAAATATCAATTAACAAATGTTTTAAACATTTAAAATTTGTAATTTGTAATTTAATTGTTATTTATCATTTGTAATTTGTTATTCTTTGTTTCTCCACTTCCTTTTTTTTCCAAAGAAGTGTTCTGGTATTGAGATTAGGGCAATATGTATCCACCACTCTTGGAATATTTTAATAACGATCACAGCTGATAATGATAAAAATACATATTCTTTATCCAATAGGAAATGTAATTGTTTAAAGTTAATAGAAAAGAAAATAAGAAAAAAAATATTTTCAAAAAAATTTGGGAAAAGGAAAAATATTCTCCGGTCATTTTTTACAAAAAATATAATTTCTCCGATCGCCCTGAAAATAAACAGCATCAATAATAGAAGTCTAAAACTTGGCAGATAAAACCAGCTAAAGATCATCGCATTAAGATACCACCATGTGTCCAGCGCTTTATCATATCTTTCGTATTCAGCTAGGTTAAGAACCTTGCGAGATGCAAATTCTATATCGATAACGTCTAAAAAAAATGATAAAATTACTGATAGCAAAGGCCAAATAAATATTAATGGAGCAGCCAGAATACGAAGTACGACGATTAGATAATAAAGGAACTTGTTCATAAGTTAAAAATAGCTAAACCTTAAACTGATAGAACTTAAAAAAACTAATAAACACTAAACATTAAACAAATTTTTTGTTTAGTACTTAAGGTTTAATAATTTTTTTAACTGTTTAAATTTTAACCGTTTAACTGTTTAATAATTATATGCAAAAATCATTAAAGATTGCTATGCTCTTTTCCTCCGACCCATCTCAAGCTGGCGGAGTTCAGGAACATGTGTTCTATTTAACTAAGGAGTTGGCAAAGTTGGGTCATAAAATAGACATTTTTGGTCCGGAAAAAAACATAATCCCCTTTAATAATTATCATCCGATCGCCAAAGCGGTCAGATTGCCGATACCTAACGGCAACTGGGGTAATATCACCGTAAACAACGATGAGAAACACGAAGTTTCGGAAACGATCGAAAATGGAAAATTTGACCTAATACATATTCATGAACCCTATATTCCTTTTGTTGGCTGGGATGTATATAAGAATACTTCAGCCACTAAAATAACTACTTTTCATACGGCTTGGAATAATGATTCAATAATCAATGTTATCAATCCATTTTTGACACTGTTTAAAGAATCTTTTTCTAAATATTTCAAAGCAGCTATCTTTGTTTCAAAGATAGGAAAAAAAAGATGGCAATATCTATGTGAAAAAAATGTGATCAAAAAAATTATATATAATGCAGTAGATAACGTTGCTTTTGCTCCTATAAAAAAAAGTGAAAACAAAATAATTAATCTATTATTTGTGGGGAGGCTTGTTAATAGAAAAGGCCCCCTTTATCTTTTAAAAGCGATCAAAAAAATAGTTGTTGCTGATCAAAATATTAAGCTTGTTATCATTGGCGACGGACCGGAAAAACAAAATGCGGAAAAATACGTCAAAGAAAATAATTTAAGTAAATATGTAGAATTTACTGGCGAGATTTTCGGGAAAAAACGAATTATTTATTACCAGAAAGCAGATATATTTTGCGCACCATATATCGACGAAGCTTTTGGTATAACAATTCTTGAAGCATTGGCTTGCGGGATACCGGTTGTGGGATTTAGAAATGAATCTTTTTCGGAGATTTTAAAAGGTTATCCTTATCCGAAATTATTTGTTAAGAATAGAAATGTTTTGGAATTTTCAAAAGCTTTAAAGCAACTGATAAACAGCGATAAAAAAAGGAATGAGATCGGCGAATGGGGAATCAGGCGAGTTAAAGATTTTAACTGGGCAAATACTGCAGCGGAAACAGAAAAGTTGTATTATCAAGTTTTGAATCAAAAATTAAAAGTGAGTCACTAAATTTTATTATCTCCGTGGGAACCCTCCCCTTTTCGGGGACTCCCAAGTCGAAAAAAATTAAGTGCCCCACTTTATTTACTAATATAAAAATGAAAAATATCAGAAATTTTGCCATCATCGCTCACATTGATCACGGCAAATCAACTTTGGCCGATCGTTTATTGGAGCTGACCGGTACTGTTGAAGCTGGTCATCACGAGGCCCAGATGTTAGATCAAAATCCGATCTCACGGGAAAGAGGGATCACGATCAAACTAGCACCAGTGAGAATGACATATCAAAGATCAAAGATCAAAGATCAAAAAAATGAAAACGAATCAGATTTGAATTTTGATATTTGCACTTTGAACTTAATTGATACTCCTGGCCATGTAGATTTCTCTTATGAAGTTGATAGGACGTTAGCCTGTGTTGAAGGAGTTGTATTATTAGTAGACTCTACCCAAGGTATCCAAGCCCAAACGATTGCCAATGCTTATAAGGCGATAGAAAAAAATCTAGTGATAATTCCCGTCGTCAATAAGATAGACATGGTCAATGCTGAAGTTGACAAGACAAAAAAACAGTTGATCGACTTTTTGGGAGTACGCGACGAGGAAATTTTTTGTGTCTCCGCGAAAACAGGAGTTGGGGTTAAAGAATTATTAGAAACAATAATTGAGAAGATTCCCTCTCCAAAGAAAACCTCTTCTTCTAACAATGAAATAATGAAACAATCGAACAATATTCAGGCTCTGATATTTGACTCTTATTACGATTCACATAGGGGTGTAATTGCTTTTGTGAGAGTTTTTGATGGAGAGCTCAAGAAAGGCAAGAAAGTTTGGTTATCGGCTGCCAATGAAACCTTTGAAGTCCAAGATGTTGGTTATTTCAAGCCCGCTCTAACTTCTCAGGAATCTCTTACAAATGGTGATATTGGTTATGTTGTCACTAATCTAAAAGATATTCATAAGGTGTCTGTTGGTGACAGCATCGTTACCGACCAATCTTTATCACTACCTGGTTACAAAAAAGTAAAGCCAATGGTCTTTGCCTCGATCTTTCCAACTGATACGGGAGATTATCTTAATCTGCAAAAAGCTTTGGAAAAACTTTATCTTAATGATTCTTCTCTAGAATTTTCATCGATTCATAGTATGGCGTTGGGTGCGGGATTTAGAGTGGGTTTTTTGGGCCTGTTGCATGCTGATATTGTTAGAGAAAGGCTGGAACGAGAATATGACCTTTCCTTGGTTTTAACCCCGCCACAAGTCAAATTTAAGCATGAAAATGGTAACTTTTTCGAGCCATATGTAAAAGCAATGATCGTTTGCCCAGATAGCTATGTCGGGGTGGTTATGCAACTTTGCCAAAATTATCGGGGCAAATTCATTAATATGGATAATAAAAATCAAACGGTTCTCGAATATGAGTTACCAATGTCAGAATTAATTTCCGATTTTTTCGATAATTTAAAAAGCGCCTCTTCCGGATATGCCTCTCTAGACTGGGAATTTTTGAGGTATCAACAAGTAAAAGCTGATAAGCTGGAGCTACTTTTGAATTTAGAGCCGATAGATGAATTTAGTGAAGTCGTCGTTGAAGAAAGGTCTTATGAAAAAGCCAGCTTTCTGACATCTCGTTTAAAAGAGCTGATCCCCCGTCAGCAATATGAAGTAAAGATTCAGGCAAAATATAAGGGTAAAATAATCGCCTCATCCCGCTTAGCCCCATTCCGAAAAGATGTTCTTATAAAAAGCGGTAAGCTGGTTGGTGGCGGCGACTTTGGACGAAAAAGAAAACTTTTAGATAAACAAAAAGAAGGAAAAAAGAAAATGAAGATGATCGGAAAGGTGGAAATTCCGAAAGAAGCTTTCATGAAGCTGTTTAAAAGATAAGTTATTTTTTTGAAAACTCAAAACCTCGAGCCTGCATAGAGATCGATATTTGCTCCGACCTGATAAAACTTTTAGTGAATAGTGGCAAGAGTATTGGTAAATAACTTTTAAAAATATTCCAATTTATTTTATGGCCGCGGGCTTGTTGGGCGATCATAATTTGTTTTACTTCTTTTGATAGCTGAGGGATCATTCCCAAACTTAGGCCGAGAACATATGATATTTGTGTCGGTAAAAAGCTAAGAGACCTCATGATAAGGCTAAGTTGAGTAGTGAAAATTAATAGAAAAATAAGACTGGATAAAGATAAAATTCGAAGACCCGAAAGAAGTCCAAGGACAAGTCCCCCGCCAATAAGCAATTGCATTGTAAAGATAATCATCGCCACTATAAATAACGGTTTTAGCCAAGTAATGAAAACAGAAATTTTTTGTTTAACCAATATGTAGAAAATAATTAGTGAAAAGATTATTACATTTAAATAAATAGCTTCCTTATAAAACAGAAGAATATTGCTGACAAAAAACACCATAAATAGTTTGATTCGTGTCCAAATTACTTCGTTCATATGTTTTTCAAAATTGGTCTTATACCCAACTCAATTAGTTCCTGATTATTTTTTAAAACCTGGTTTGTTGGACCATTTTTAATAACTCTATGCTTGTCGATAATGATTGTTTTGGTCGCATTTTCCCAGACCATATTAGTGTCATGTTCTACGACAATAATTGTTTTCCCTTGTTTATTAATAGAATTCAACATTTCATATACTAATTTTGCATTTGAGTAGTCAAGGTTAGATATTGGTTCATCTAAAATAATATATTCTGTTCCCATCGCTAGAACGCAGGCGATGCATAATAACTGTTTTTGACCTCCGGAAAGACTTTGTGGATCTCTCTTTTCAAATCCGCTTAATCCGACTATTTTGAGAGCGTCTTTAATTCTTTCATCAGGATGGTCGAGCTTAAGATTATGAACTCCAAAGGCCACTTCTTCTTCAACCGTCAAATTAAAAATAACTAGATCTGGGTCTTGGAAGACGGTTCCAACTTTTTTTGAAATATCACCTATAGAGATATCTTTAGTATTCTTTCCGTCAATAAAAACATTGCCGGAAAGTTTTCCCGGAATTGCATGAGGTATCAGACCATTTATGCAAGAGATCAAGCTGGTTTTACCTGATCCGTTTTTCCCTAAAATTGCGAGAAAATCATTTTTCTTTATTTCTAAATTTATTGAATCCAGAACGGGATCCTTGGGCTCATACTCGAAAGAAACAGCTTCGATGACAATGCTCATATTTAATTATTTTTTTCTCCAAAACGTGATAGTTTATATGGAAAAACTAATAACCATGCAAATATAACATCGATGATCCCTTGAACGGCATTTATTCCAATGATGATATACCAGGGAAAGAGGCTCATTAATTGAGCTGGTGTTTTACCGGGGATCCATATAGGAAGAGCGAAATAATAATTGAAAAAAAACATCAATAATCCTCTTATTCCAATACCCACAAAAATCGGAATAAGAATATTTTTAATTTTTTTAAATTGATCAATTTTTTTCTTTAAAATTAAAGTTATAGCGTAAAAAACAAAAAACATTGGAACAGTCGCCATAAATTTTGCCGCAGCTCCAAGCCAGGTATCTGGAGCGATCAGAGTAATAATGATAGATCCAACTAAAGATACCATCAGTCCGCCTCTCATACCGAATAAAAAATAAGCTATAATCCAGGGTACAGCAACAATATCGATCCACATTCCCCATTGGGTTTTAAAACCAATATGAAGTAATTGAAATAAAGCCGAAATCGCTGAAAGAGCAGCAAATATGGCCAAGCGGCGTGTTACCAAAATATTATTTTTCATATAAACATAAAAATAAAATATTAATATTCAGGGAGGGAGAGAAGAAAAAAAATACATAAATACAGGCTTTAATAAAAAAGCCTAGATTCTTTTCCTTCTTTCCTCCCGACTTTATCCGGCACAATCAATTGTGCGGGATGAACGGTCGGCCCCGGAGTTACACCGGATCATGCTTTGATATTATCTCGGCTCGTGGGCTTTACCACCGATTGGGAATTACACCCTTCCCCGAAGGAACGATTCAAACCATTCTACAAATTAATCATATATTTTGCAATATATTTTGATTTTAGGTAGAATGAACACTTATGCAATTTGAAAGCACTCACATAACAGGGAAAGGAAGAGGAAAGCCGATGGGATTTCCAACAATTAATTTAAAAATACCTGACAATTTTAAGCTAAAAGATGGGGTTTACGCCGTTAAGATAGTTATAGAAAATCATATATTCAAGGGAGCCTTGCATTTTGGTCCTACCCCGACTTTTAGTCAAATAGAAAAAAGCTTGGAAGTATATTTGATCGGCTTATCTCAAAGTGAGTTGATCGAATATGGATTAGAAAACATGGATGAAAAAATTATTAAAGTAGAAATATTGGAATATCTTAGGCCAATAATAAGATTCAGGCAAGTAGGAAAACTTGTTAAGCAAATACAGGAAGATGTTTCTGCTATTAAAAATTTATCTAATTCCACTAAATCCTAAGACATTTTTGATTATCATATTTCTCTCCAACTTATATTTTTGTCAACCTTCATAAATGTTAGTTGTCGTTTTGCGTATTGCACTTCCTTATTTATCCAATCTTCAACGGCCTTTTCTTTTGTTAATTCATTATTTAAGAATCTAATTATTTGTTGATATCCAATAGTTTTTAAACCAGGGTCACTTGCTTTATAACCCATCTTCAAAATTTTCTTTACTTCATCAATTGCCCCATTTTTTAATCTTTCCTCAACCCTTTTTATTATTATTTCACGAAGCCTTAGTTTGTCCTTATATTTTATACCAATAAATTGCTGAATTGAGAATTTTTTTTGAGGCTTGGACATTGTGGTTTTTATACCATATTTTTGTTGATTAATTTCTATTTCAATTTTTCTAATTAATCTTCTTGGATTAAATTGATCACTGTGGTTTAGTTTTTTAAAAACTTGAAGATTTAACGAAGATAGCTTTTTTTGCAGTTCTTGAATTGATTTTGTATTAAGTTCATTTCGGAGTTCAAAATCAGGAGGACTATTGTTATCGTCAATGCCGTAGAGAAAATGCTTAAGATAGAGGTATGTACCGCCAACTAGTATGGGAGTCTTCCCACGTTTTTTCATGTCTTCTACAACAGGAGTTATTATTGAAACATAGTCAAAAGAAGAAAAATATTGATCAGGAGTGACGACGTCGTATAACCAAATTTTTGTTTTTGGAATATCTTTTCCAGTTATGATATCCAGGTATTTATATATTTGTCGGGAATCAAAATTGATAAGCTCACCATTATATTTTTCAGCTAATTCTAAAGCAAGTTTTGTTTTTCCAGTCGCAGTTTGACCAGTGATAATAATCATTTTTGCATTCGAGCCGCATCGATAAGATTTTTATATAAATATATTACATCGATTGGTCCGCTGCCGCCTGGGGTTGGAGTGTAATAAGAAGCAATATCTTTAATTTCACCCTCTTCATAATCCCCCTTTAATTTGCCATTCTCTTTTCGGACTCCGGTATTAATCAAGACAACTCCGGGCTTAAGCATATCCGGCTCGATCACTTTTTTCCCTGTAGCGGTAATAATCAAATCTGCTGTTTTAAAATATGATTCTGGATCCACTGTCGTAGAATTGGTGCTTATATAATTTATATTAAGAGCTCCAAGAGTTTTTCCAATTGGCATACCTCCGGTCATTCCTCGGCCGACAATAACGATCTTCTTACTTTTAAGTATGTTCTTAAACAATATTCGATCTTTTTTCATATCAACAAAAACAACGTCTTGTTTCTTTTTTCCGTAGTAAATGAATTTAATAAGGGTCATTACCGCAAGACCTAGTGGAAAAATAAATTCTGTTTTTCTTTTATGACCCTCAATTTCTTTTAATAAAGGTATATAGTCATAGATGCTATCAGTTGAAAGTTGTGCTGGTAAAGGTTGTTGGATTATGATGCCGGTTACGTTCGGATTTAAAACTTCTTTTTTGAGCAAATTAGCAAAATCGATAAAGTTTGGAGTCTTTGTCAGATGAATTAATTTAAAATCAATCTTTAATGCTTTAGCCATTTCAGACTTGATTTTTACAAAAGAAAGCTGTTCCGGTGCGCTACCAACAAGAAATACTGAGAGACCAACAGGCTTTTTAATTGTCTTACGTTCTTTTTTTAGTATTGATAGAAGATTATTGGCGATTTTCCTACCGTCGATAAACATGGATCAATTATACCATATTTTATACGCTGGTGGCACTGACTATACGATCAGTTTTATCCGAGAATCTCATTAAAATTACGCCTTTTGCTGTTCTTGAGCGTGAAGGGATATTACTGATGTCCATTTTTACAATCTGACCTAGGGCGCTGGTTATGATCACGGTAGTGTCTTCCGGTTTTAAAATTTCAGAAAAAGCGACAGAGCCGATTTTTTTATCAACTGAAGTGATCTTTACTCCTTTGCCTCCCCGGTGCTGACCTTTAAAATTAGATAACTTGGTTTTTTTACCTATTCCCCTTTCTGTGAGTACGAGTATATCTTTTTTAAATTCTGCATCAGAAAAAACATCGGCGGCAATCACCTCATGATCTTCTGTAGGTTCAATATCCATTCCTTTAACACCAATTGAAGCTCGTCCGGTTGACCTGATTTCTTTTTCTTTAAAAACGATCGCCTTGCCATTTTTCGAGGCTAAAATAACATTCTTTGTTCCATCGGTCAGCTTGACCCAAAGCAGTTCGTCATTTTTTTCTAATCGGATAGCAATAATACCATTAGTGCGGATGTTTGTGTAATCTTCAAAGGAAGATTTTTTCACCGTTCCGTATTTTGTGGACATTATAACAAACATATTTTTAGCTTTATCCATAGTCTCAGCACTATAGCTAAGTATTGAAGTTATCTTTTCTTCCGGTTTGAGGGCGACTAGGTTAATAATCGCTTTACCTTTGGAAATACGAGATCCAACCGGCACATCCCAGACTCGAGTTTGGAAAACCCGGCCTTGATTACTGAAGAAAAGCATATAATCATGGGTCATTGCAGTAGTTATGTAATATACATTATCAGTATCTTTAGTCTCCATTCCCGAAACACCTTTTCCACCGCGGTGTTGTAACCGGAAAGTTTCTCGAGGAATTTGTTTGATATAACCCTCTTTTGTTAAAACGACAATTACTTCCTTATTTTCTATTAATTGCTCATCAGTTATTTCTCCGGGCTTGAATTTCATTACTTGTGTTCTTCGTTCGTCGCCATATTTAGTTTTTAAATATAATATTTCATCTTTTATAACCTTAAGTATTTTGAATATATCTTTAAGTAAACTTTCGAGATAAGAAATAGTTTCTTTTAAGAGAGCTAATTCATCCTCAATTTTATTTCTTTCAAGTCCAGTTAATCGTCTTAATTGCATCTCCATAATTGCCTGAGCTTGAATCATTGAAAGTCCAAATTTACTCATCAACTTTGATTTAGCTTCCGGCTCATCTTTTGATTTTTTAATAACAGCTATCACTTCATCGATATGATCAAGAGCGATAAGATAACCTTCCAAAATATGAGCGCGTGCTTTTGCTTCAGCCAGTTCATATTCAGATCTTTTGACAATAACCTCGACACGATTTCTGATATATATTTCCAAAATTGTTTTAAGTGACAGAGTTTGTGGAACACCATCAACTAAGGCAACGATATTTACCGGGAATGATGTTTGCAGATTAGTAAACTTAAAAAGATTATTTAATACTTTTTTATATGAAGCATCTTTTTTTAATTCAATTACGACTCGAATTCCATCTCGATCAGACTCATCGCGGAGATCTGAAATGCCGACTATTTTTTTATCATTAACCAAATTGGCGATCTTTTCGACCAATAATGCTTTATTGACTTGATATGGCAGCTCTTTAACTATAATAGCCATTTTTCCTTTTCCCATATCTTCATCGACTACCCTAGCTCTCATCATGATTGATTTTCTTCCAGTCGCATACATTTCTTTTATATCACTGGCTCCATAAATTAAGCCGGCGGTTGGAAAATCAGGGCCCTTAACGAATGTTAGTAAATCTTCTAAAGTAGTATTAAACATTAGTTCCTTAACGTCTTCCATTGGTGATTTTTTGGCTTTTTTTCCATCATCCAACTTAGCTTTGTCGATCATAAAAACTAAGGCATCAACAAGTTCTGACAGATTATGTGGAGGAATTTTTGTCGCCATACCAACAGCAATTCCTTCTGCTCCCATCAACAAAAGATTAGGAAGTTTAGCTGGTAAATAGACCGGCTCCTTTAATGATCCGTCAAAGTTATCAATAAATGGTGTCGTCTCTTTTTCAATATCAGTCACCATTTCATCGGAGATCTTAGCCAATTTGACTTCGGTGTAACGCATAGCAGCTGGAGGATCGCCATCAATCGATCCGAAGTTACCTTGACCTTTGATCAAAGGATAACGCATAGAAAATGTTTGGGCTAAACGGGCTAAAGCTTCATAGACCGAAGAGTCACCATGCGGGTGGTATTTACCTAAGACTTCTCCGACAACTTTGGCTGATTTGGAAAAACGAGCGCTTGATGTCAGACCTAACTTATACATTGCATAAAGAATTCGACGGTGGACTGGTTTCAAGCCGTCACGAACATCAGGTAAAGCACGGGAGACGATAACAGACATTGCATAATCTAAATATGCTCGTTTCATTTCGCCGTTAATTTCAGTTACCTGGACGTTATTTGCCATAAATTATTTTATTGATTTTTTAATATCTTTATAAGCGGCCTCTTTTCCTAAAAAGCTTTTTGTTTTAACCCATTTTCCCGGTTCCAATTCCTTATAATGATTGAAAAAATGCTGGATCTTTTTCTTTGTCATTTCATCTAGGTCTGAAATATCGTTGATCTTTGAAAAGAATGGATCAACTTTTGAAGTTGGCACGGCAATTATTTTTGTATCAATTCCGGCTTCATCTTCCATTTCAAGCATTCCGATTGGACGTGATGGTATAACAGTCCCAGGAGCTACAGAATAGCTTGAGATAACCAGAACATCGGTTGGATCGCCGTCTTCAGCTTTTGTTCCTGGAATAAACCCGTAATTAAACGGATAGAACATTGCGGTAAAGTTAAAACGATCAACCATAACAACTCCAGATTCCTTATCGAGCTCGTATTTGATCGAAGATCCTTGTGGAATCTCAATAAATACATTAACTTCTTGCGGTGGATTCTTACCAACAGACAGTTTTGAAATATTCATAAAATTAAAATTAACTTTTAACTTATAAATCCAAATTAGCCATTTTGGCATGAGTAACAATAAATTTTTTTCTCGGCGGTACTTCGTCACCCATCAACATTGAAAAAACACGATCACTTTCTTCGGCTTCAGTAATCATGATCTGTTTTAGGATTCTTCTTTCCGGATCCATAGTTGTATCCCAAAGTTGATCAGGATTCATCTCTCCAAGACCTTTATAGCGTTGAACGTTGGGTTGACTTGTTTGTTTGGTTAATAGTTGAGCTACAAGTTTATCCTTCTCTTCATCAGAGTATACATAATGGACCTGCTTCCCCTGTTGGACCTTAAAAAGAGGCGGTTGGGCTGCGTATAGATGTCCTTTTCTAATAACATCAGGCATATGTCTAAAGAAAAATGTCAAAATCAAGGTCAAGATGTGTTCTCCATCGACATCAGCATCGGTCATTACGATAATTTTGTGATAGCGAAGCTTAGCATAGTTGATATTTTCTCCAATACCCATACCAAGTGCGACCACCAGATCCTTAATTTCTTTAAAAGCTAAAACGCGGTCAAGATATGCTCGTTCGGTGTTAAGAATCTTACCTCTAAGCGGCAAAATTGCTTGAAATTTTCGGTTTCGAGCTTCTTTGGCGGTGCCACCGGCCGAATTACCTTCGACCATAAATATTTCACAAAGGGATGGATCTTTTTCTTGACAGTCAGCCAACTTTCCTGGAAGAGTAGCTCCTTCAAGCGCTCCTTTTCTCATGACGGCTTCTTTAGCAGCTTTAGCAGCAAGTCTGGCTTTTTGAGCTAGGAAAATTTTTCCAAGAATTTCTTTTCCGGTTTTCGGATTTTCTTCAAAGTATGTTTCTAAATATTCAAACACAGTTTGTTGAACTAAAGTTTGAATTTCCGAGTTTCCCAATTTTGTTTTGGTCTGTCCTTCAAACTGAAGATCAGTTGCAGACATTTTTATATAAACGATTGCGGCTAGTCCTTCTTTGACATCATCTCCAGAAAAAGTTTCACCATTTTTATCTTTCTCTCCAAGTTCTTTTTTTGCGTAGTTATTAATAGCTTTAGTGAGTGCAGTCTTAAATCCCGTCAAGTGTGTTCCGCCCTCATGAGTATTGATGACATTGACAAAAGTATGAATATTCTCATTTAATGATTGGTTATATTGAATAGCTACTTGGACATCCTTATCATCAACGACCTTATGAATATAGATAGCATCGTGTAAAGTTTTTTTACCACGGTTCATGTCTCGAAGAAGCGAAATAATACCACCATCAAAGAAATAAGCGAACTTCTCTTTTGTTTTATTATTGAAAATTCTAAAATAAACATTATTGATCAGATATGCTCTTTCTTTTACCTGTTTTTTAAAGATGCCATTGTTTATCTCAATCGTTTCTTTAAAAATTTCTTTATCAGGTAAAAAAGAAATAGCGGTTCCCTGTTCAAAATTAAAATTCAATATCGACTTTTCGACTTTTTTGACAGAATACATAGGTACTCCCCTTTTATATTCTTGACGGTAGATCTTCCCGTCACGTCTAACCTCAGCAATGACATGTTCAGATAGGGCGTTTACAACTGATGCTCCAACTCCGTGAAGACCACCTGAAACTTTATAAGCGCCATCGTTAAATTTTCCACCGGCATGCAATTTGGTCATGACCATTTCAAGAGCCGAAACATTATATTTTGGGACCTTATCTACAGGAATTCCTCGGCCGTCATCAATAACGGTCATGTAATTATTTTCTTCAATTCGAATTTCAACTCTCTGACAGAAACCCGCTAAGGCTTCGTCGATCGAGTTGTCAATGATTTCGTTTAAGCAGTGATTAACACCATACTGAGCAGTAGTTCCTATGTACATTGCCGGCCGTTTGCGAACAGGTTCAAGTCCTTCAAGTACGACTATTGAATCGGCATCGTAATCAGATTTTTTTGTGGCTGCCATAAGTATAAATATTAGCTTGTTTTAGCCAGAAAGTCAAAACATTTGGCCTAGTTCCTTGCCCCGCCAAAGGCGGGGCTAGATTTTAATAAAAAATTACTTTAATTCAACTTTTCCACCGGCAGTTTCAATCTTTTTCTTAGCTTCTTCAGCAGCTGGTTTCTTAACATCAACCAACAAATCTTTTGGTGCTGATTCGACTAATTTTTTCGCATCCATGAGTCCTAAGTTAGGAAGAATTTCTCGAACGGCTTTGATTACTCCTAATTTATTGTCTCCGGCGGCGGTCAAAACGACTGTAAAGCTGGTTTTTTCTTCAGCAGCAGGTGCTGTACCTCCAGCGACTGGAGCAGCGGCAACTGGCATAGCAGAAACACCAAATTTTTCTTCTAAATATTTGGCTAATTCAGCCATCTCAACTACTGTCAAAGTTTCGATTTCGCTAGCAATTTTTTGCAATTTTTCAGATAATTTTATTTCAGACATTTATGATTTCACCTCCTTTGATTTAGCATTCAGAATATATACAAATTTATTAGTGTTGTATTTTAATGCATAAACGAATTTGCTCATTGAACTCTTCATACTTCCAATAATTTTTCCCATCAACTCTTCCTTGCTTGGTAATTGAGCTATTGTGATGGTTTTAGAAGTATCATACAAGCTATTGTCAAGCAAACTCATTTTAAAACTTATGGTAGTATCTTTTTTTGAAAATAAGTAAAGAGTCTTGAGTCCCTCACTCCAGTTTGCACCCAAGGTAACTAGCGCAGTTGTTTCTTTTATAGGAAAGAATTCTTTTTTAAGATCTTGAAATATTTTATTTTTTAATGCAATCTTATTAACTGATTTTTCAAATAAGGTATTTTTAATTACTTTAATTTTTGAATCGCTTTTTCTTAATTCTTTACGAAGTGTTTCCAAGCTTTGGTGAGTTGTTTTACCTATCTTTACCAATAAAATGTTTGGATTTTTATCAACTAACTGAAAGATCGAATCAACCTGATTTTTTTTATTATCGTTTACCATAGTTTTACCATCTCCCGCCGAGGCGGGAATTTCGCCAGGAATTAATTTTGTACCTGGTGTCTTAGGTGTTTTATTATATCATTATTCTCCCAAAAGTTCACGCAAAGATTTTACGTTCTTTTCTTGTTTGTTGTCTTTTTGTTTTTTACCAGCGTTTGAAGCTTTATATTTTACAGCAAAGGCTTGTTTCTTTTGGAATGAGTCTACTCGACCCTTTCTATCTAAAAATTTATGTTCTCCCGTATAAAATGGGTGACATTTATAACAGGCTTCGACAGTAATCGTCTGTTTTGTTGAACCGGTTGTGAACGTATTTCCACAAGCGCAGATTGCTTGAGCATCAGAGTAATATGTTGGATGTATTTTTGCTTTCATAGGATTTTAATTATAACATAAAAGTTTAAAGTTCAAAGGTAAAATATCAATCGGAGTCTTTATAGTTCAAAAGAGTCGGTGTTTTCACAGCTATAATAATTGAGGCGATGATTGTGGCAATTCCTCCAAAAGCCACAGATACAGGCGTCCCCATAAGGCTGGCAGCTATTCCGGCTTCAGCTTCTCCCAGTTGAGGTCCGGAAGAATAAAAGAGCATATTAATTGCAGTCATTCTACCTCGAAGGCGATCAGGAGTATTCAGCTGTCTGATGACATTTCGTATGATAACCGAAACGATATCTCCAGCGCCGGATAGTGCAATAAATATAATCGATAGATAAAAGTTTCTTGATATGGCGAATAAAATCGTATTTAAACCGAAGAAGCAAACAGCTGATAATAAAAGCCAACCTTTATTTTTAATACGATTTAAAAAAGGAAAAGACAGTCCGGCCAACACGGCGCCGACCGATGGAGCTGCATAAAGAAATCCTAGTTCTTTTGGTCCAACTTTCAATATGTCGATGGCAAAAATAGGCATAAGGGTGCTGGCCGATGCAAAAAAAGTTGTTACGAAATCAATATACATCGACCCATATATTAATGGAGTTTTGAACACATACAGAAAACCCTCCTTAATTTCGTTGAAGTTAAACTCAGGTTTTTTCACAATTTTTGGCAGTGGACTCATTAGTATTAAGGCGATTATGACAGCTAAAAATGAAAAAGCATTAATAATATAAACAGTGGATGTTCCATAAAAAGCAATGATAAATCCGGCAATGGCAGGGCCAATAAAATTGGTCGTTTGATAAGTGATATTCATGATATTGACGGCTAACGGAAAATCTTTTTTAGCGATTATCGTCGGCCCCATAGCTTGACGGGCAGGAGATTCAAATGAATATAAACCCGCCTCAAGGCCAACCAATAAATAAATTAAAAAAGGAGTAATTTTTCCTGTAATAGTTAGAATGGCCAAGATCAGAGCGTTAAAAAGTGCGAATACCTGAACAAGAAAAATAATTTTTTTACGATTATAAATATCAGCGATCAAACCTGAAAAAAATGAAAAGAAAAGAACTGGCAAAAATTTTGATAAACCAAGTATTCCTAGGGAAAGGGGAGATTTTGTCAATTGGTAAAGCTGCCAATTTACGGCTACTTCCTGCATGAATGTGCCAATTCTAGAAGTGGACATTCCAATCTGCATTAAAAGAAAATCACGGTTATTGAGCAAGGATCTTAAAGAATTTCTATTCATTAGGTTGAAAAACTTTATCCCACTTTCCTTCATCAATTATATCTTCAAGGTTGTGGAAGCTTTTTTGGGTTCGGTGATCAGTAAGACGATTTTGAGGAAAATTATAAGTCCGAATTTTTTCAGCCCGATCCCCTATTCCGACATTAGTAACGTAAGAGTTTCTCATTCCTTTTTTCTTTTCTTCCTCTAATTGGTAAAGTTTGGCGTTTAACAGATCTAAAGCGATCTTTCGGTTGGCTCCTTGATCTCTTTCACGACTGGCAGTAACCACAATTCCTGTCGGTCGATGTATCAGTCTGACCGCCGTCGATACTTTGTTGACATTCTGCCCCCCATGTCCTCCCGATCTGTAGAACTGCCAATCAAGATCATTAGGGTTGATCCTAACATCTGATTGAATAATTTGGGGTAAAACTACAATAATACAAGTGGAAGTATGGATCCTTCCCTTTCGTTCCGTGTCAGGGATACGCTGCACCCGATGAACACCAGTTTCATTTTTAAATAAATCGAAAGCCCCAAGACCATTAATCTTGATCGTCTTTTCGTCAAGATTAGAATATTTGAATCCTTTTTTTTGAGCAAAGAGTAAATATGATTCTAATAATTCTTCCATCCAGAGCTTGGATTCATCGCCTCCGACTCCAGGCAAAGCTTCGATAATAGCGGCGTTTGGGTTTATCAACATAATTGTTAAAGGTTAAATATTAATTGTTAAATAATTATTAAACAGTTAAACATTAAAACTTAAACAGTTAAAAAAACTATTAAACCGTAAACATTAAACACACGTGTTTTTGTTTAACAGTTTAATATTTAACCGTTTGTTTAATAATTAACCTTTAACATTTAATAATTTTCTTACTAACTCTTCCTGAGTTAATTTAAACTGTTCACCAGTTTTCATATCCTTTAAAACCACTTTTCCTGTCGCTACTTCCTCCGGTCCAATAATAATTACATATGGAATTCCCTTTTTATTTGCGTACTTAAGCTGCTTATCAAGTTTTATGTTTGGGTCGCTGTAAAGGTCAGTGTTGATCTTATTGTTTCTCAATACTTGGGTCAGTTTTTGTGATTGAGCTAACAAATTTTTTTCAAAAACTGTGACAAGAACTTTTGAAGTGGTTTTTATATCTGGAAAAAGACCTAATTCTTCCATTGCAAGAACGGTTCTATCAAACCCAACTGCAAATCCAACTGCTGGAATGTTTTGATTGCTAAATCTGGAAACCAAACTATCAAATCTTTCGCAACCTGCCAACGAACCACTTTCAAATCCTTCAGCTACGATTTCCCAAATAGTTCCGGTTGAATAAGAAAAAGACCTTGCCAAAGTTGGTTTAAATTGATAATTTTCTTTCATTCCATAATCATCCAAGAACTTAAATATTTTTTTTAAATCTTCATTAGGTTGTGATAAAGATACCTGTTTGAGCAATTTTTTTGCTTCATCTTGAGAATAATCTTTTCTGACTAGTTCAGCAATAACACCCTCTTCACCAATTTTCTCTAACTTATCAATGGCAACAATGGCCTTATATGGAACATCTTTGTACAAAGCCCGATCATTAATTATTGCTACAGGTTTTTTAAAGCCTAAATTTTTGAAAATATCGATCGTTAAGGCGATCGTTTCTCCGTCTGATGCCCTATCATCAACTCCAAAAATATCAGCATCACATTGCAAGAACTCTCTATACCTGCCTTTTTGAGGTTTTTCCGCACGCCAAACAGTTTGTATTTGGTATCTTTTAAATGGCATGGTTATTTTATCTGGGTATTGAGCGATCAGACGGCATGTTGGTACGGTCTGATCATATCGGAGGGCCACCTTTCTTCCGCCAGTATCTTCAAATTTATAAAAAAGTTTTTCATCTTCACCAATATTTCCTGTAAAAACTTCTAAATATTCGATTGCCGGCGTTTCCAAGGGTTCAAATCCATAAAGCTCAAAGGTCTTTCTAATAATGTTTACGACATATTGTCGTCTCATTGCCTCAATAGGCAAAAAGTCGCGAAAGCCTTTTAATGTCTGTGGTGTAATTTTTTTATCGTTCATATTTTACATTGTATCTAATTTATAAATAAAAATAAACCCGCCTTACAGCGGGTCGATTGTCGTTTTTTTACAACAAAATCATCTCCCGCATTTAAGCTGGATGATGATGTGAACATGTTAAGTCATTTATTTTCATAGTTATTATTATAACAAATTTTTGCGAAATTATTATTTCACAAAATTAAATGTTACACCCTAATGTTACGGTGTAACATAATTAAAAAAATTATAGTCCCCTTTCTTTTTTACGTTCTATAGCCAATTTCATTTCCCAAGCTGCTGTCCAGTTAATTCCGGGACGACCAGGATAAAAAATTTGACTGAATATTTCTTCAAAAAATAACCAAACTTTTTCTTGTCTGATCATTTTCCTAAGTGTAGGAACGATTCCCTCACTTCTTTCCATAGACAACTTATATTTATTTACGGTTGTACTGGATACTTTTAATGCTTTACAAATCATTCGGTAGTCAATCTCTTTTAATAGAAGATAAATAATGGCGATTCTCTTTATTATCATTATTCTTTCAGCAGGAGTTAAAAGGTCAAATAATATTTTATTGAATTCTTCTATATTATCCGTTTCTCCCAAAACCTTATAAAAAATAGAAAATATTTTTTCGTAATCCCGCTCCTTTATTTGCAAATATGAAATTCTTATCATGTTACACCGTAATGTTACGATGTAGCAATTTGTTTGTCAGTCGCTTATAACCTACAAAAATCAATGTTGATATTGTTGTGAGAACTAATTACTGCCAATAGACATATCGTTCTATTTATCTAATCCGAGAGTTACTGGAATATCGATTAATTTTTTATTTCTCCAAATTTTTAGATTGACAGTGTCTCCTGGTTTTTTTTCAGCAATTAATTTGGTTACTATTTGCAATTCTCCACCAGAAATTTTCTTATCATCAAGTTGAAAGATAATGTCTTCTTCTCGAAGATCAGCTTTTTCTGCTGGAGATCCTTTAATGATCTGAGTAATATAAGCTCCTTCAACCAGCTTATTTTGGGCAGCTGTCTGCTTATCGATCATACGGTAATAAATACCAATAAGAGGTTTGACCTTTGGTGAAATTCTTGCGGATGGAGAAATAGGAACTTGTTTTTCGGTTAACGGCTTATTAGGTTTACTATAAAAATAGTTTAGTAATTCAAATCTTTGGGCAGCCAAAACAAAAATAGCAAGCAATATTAGAAAAAATAAAAATTTTTTCATAGTGACTATTTTGTTAAAAGTACAATGGCTTTTTCCAGTTGTTTATCTGATTCTTTGGTAATCGTATTTCCGTCTTTTATCTCGTTCACCACTTTAATTTTTGGATCAATTCCTTTACCGTTTATCCAATCGCCATTTGGTAATACCCATTTAGCAACAGTTACGTGTAGTCCAGCTCCCTCTTTAAGATCGAGAGCCTCTTGTACCGAACCTTTACCAAAACTTTTTTCTCCAACAAGTTGAGCTCTATTATTATCTCTGAGGGCCCCAGCTAAAATTTCTGAAGCGGAAGCGGAGCCTTTGTTTATTAGAACAACGATGGGAATTTCTTTTAGTAAGCCGATCCTTGAAACGACATATTCTTTATCACCGTATAAAGGAGCTTCTTGTTTTACGACAAGTTTTCCTAAAGGTAAAAACTCCGATGCAAGGTAAACCGAACTATCTAAATATCCGCCTGGGTTGTCCCTCAAGTCCAATACCAAACCCGTAACCTGTTTGCTTGACCATTTACTGCTTATTTCCTGAACTGCCTTATTCCACTCATCATTTGTGTTATCGCCAAATTGATTTACTTTGATAATGGCAATTTTCTTTTCATAACTAAGTTCTACGGACTCAACAACAATTTGCTGTCTGACTATAGTGATATCGATCTCCTTACTATTTCTTTCAAGAGTCAATTTCACTTTAGTATTTTTTGCTCCCCTTATTTTTGAAACGGCCTGTGACAGCGTCCATTTTTCTGTGCTGACACCATCAACTTTATTAATATAATCCCCCGCCTTTGCTCCTGCCAGTTCAGCCGGTGATTTTTTTAATGGGGCAATGATAATAATCCTATTATCCTTAAGACCAAGTTGAGCACCGATGCCCTCAAACTTGCCTCCTAGATCATCTTTGGTCTGCTTATTTTCGTCTGGTGTAAGAAAGAATGTATATGGATCCTCTACTGATGCAACCATGCCCTTAATTGCGCCCAGATACATTTTTTTAGGGTCTAATTTTTTTTGGTCGACATATCTTTCTTGCAACTTGTTCCAAGTTTCCCAAAAAAGATCAAAATTGACACTTGGTTGTTGACTGTAAGTAGAAGGGTTGGATGAAGTAAAACGGCTTTTATATTCGCCTATTTTATAGCCACTTCCAAAGATAAGAACAATAAAAGATAAAAGCAGAAGAATGTTTGTTAGCTTATTTTTTTTCATTGGTAAAAATAAATACTACTGGAATTACCAAGTATTGTGCAATAGGCAAATTTTGTTTTAACAATTTTTTTGTAATCGTTTATATTTTTTAATTGAGCATAAGGAGCTGTCGTTTCTTCTGTTAATTTAGATAAGCTTACAAAACCACGGCAGCCAAGCGCCTCCGCTTTCGCTTTATAATAGGAGGTAATATTTTCACAAACAATAATGCTATCGGAGATATTCTCCGAATTGAGATCTAATTTTTCATCTAAATAAAATGTTTTACCGCCAAAGTTTTGATTTGCAGTTTTTATAGGAAATTGTTCACCTTTTCCGACTTCGATAGATACTTCATTTTTTTTAATCTTATCAACCTTGCCCTTAAAGTAAGAATTTATAGTATTTTCGGTTCCTTCTTGGCTGAGTATTATTATGGTTCCGTCTGCGTGATTTATTTCTTTGATCAGACCAGAATATTTGGAGATAATTTTTTTAGTACTAAAAATTCCTTTATTTACAGCTAATATTTCATCTTTTTCAATTGACTCACCGACAAACTTTTTTAAATAATGAAAAATTTTTTGTGGTGAAACATTTAGATTTTTAGCTATTGAAATGCTTACTTCCTCCTCGGTTTTTTTTTGTAAAAATGGTGTTTCAAAATCTACGTCGTGATCTTCTTTCAGCAAACAATGATCAGAATTAGACAATGGAATGGTTATAAGCATAATAATTCATTATATGAAGAAAAAATGCTCAACGCAAACCCTGATATGAGACGTAAGGAAGGAGAGCTAAGTAACGGGCATATTTTAATTCTTTAGTTAACATTCTTTGATGTTTAGCGCAAACATTAGTCTTCTCTCGGTTCAAAATTTTCTTTCGAGGAGTAATAAATTTTTGTAAATTATCTATTTCTTTAAAACTCGGATTAGCCTTAAATTGACAAAAAAAACATTTATTCATATTAATTTTCTAATTTTTAATTTCCTTAGAAAGGAATGTCATCAGGGTTAACGGTTTCTTCCTTAGATGATTCCATTCTAGCTTCTTCAGCCTTAGCTGCAATTTCTTCATTCCCTGACACTGTCTCAACTTTTTTTTCTGCTGCCGTGCTTTCGGTCATTTTTTTCCCTTCCCCAAAAACTATAAAATCATCTAGGACGATTTCCGCAATTGTTCTTTGAATGCCATCTTTTCCTGTAAAAGTTCTATATGTCATCCTTCCTTCAGCAAATACTTTCCTACCTTTATTCAATAATTTTCCACACAACTCAGCTAACTTTTGCCAAGCGACCACTCTATGATATTGAACTTCTTCTTTTGTCTGACCGTCGTTGGTTGTCCAACTTCGATTAGTAGCAATGCTAAAAGTACATACTGCTGTTCCTGCTGGTGTATATTTTAGCTCAGGGTCTCTTGTTAAATTTCCAATCAAGACTATTCGGTTTAACGATCGGCTCGCCATAATATTACTCCCTGACTAATAACAGATACCTTAATATTTTTTCGTTAAGATTAAATTTATTTTTTAGCTCTAAGACACTTTTTTTGTCTATTTCAAACTGAAAGTTATAAAATAAGGCCGTATGATTTTTCTTTATAGAATAGGCTAAAGTCTTTTCTCCCCACTTCTCTTCTTTAGTGACCTTGCCTTTGTATGACTCAATCAAGTCCTTGATATTTTTTAGTTCGGTTTCTTCCTTAGTTAGGAAAGTTAGTTCATATTTCATATATTTATCTGTAATATAATACTAATAAATATGGGAAAAATCAACGGTAAAGTTATTTCATTTGCAATTTGGTTAGCGGTCATTGGTCTATTAGTATATTCTAGATTTATAAATTTAGGCTGGGCTCTTCCATATCCAATGCATCCGGATGAAAGGAATATGGCGACAGCAATTCAACAATTAAATTGCCAGCCTCCCATATTTGAATTAAACTTACCGAGATCATTGTCAGGTAATTGGGAGCCTATTACTTCCTGGATAAAAATAATAAAGCCGTTTGATCTACTCAACTGTTTCAATCCTGGTTTTTTTGCGTATGGACAATTTCCCCTTTATTTAGGTTATTTGATCTCTTATTTTTTAAAATTTTTTGATGGGGTCATGGGTCTTCCTACAAATTTTCAAGAAGCAGCCTTAAGCTTAAGGATAATATCGGCAATTGTTTCGATCATAAACGTTTTTGTTTTAGTAAAGATAATAGGATTAGTATCAAATATCAAACAAACAAGTGTTAAATTGAAAACTGCCAACCTTACACTTGTCTTCGCTCTTTGCGCCTTGATCTTTACATTCTCTCCATACGCGATTCAATTTGCACATTTTGGGACAACGGAATCTTTGCTGATGCTATTTTATTCGATCATCATTTATATCTCATTACTTTTTACTGATAAAAAAATTTCTGTTTTATCATTTGTTGTAAAAAGCTCTTTGTTCGTTGGTCTATCTTTGGCTACGAAAGTCTCCTCACTAATATTTTTGATAGTTCCTTTTTCAGTTTTATTATTTAATAAAGATTCCTTTAGATTAAAAACCTCAGTATTAATGTCCAAAAATTCAATAATGTTTTTTATTTATAGAATAATCAGCAGAATAATTGATCTATTGACCTTAATATGGCTTAGTTTGATTGTTTTTATTATTTTCTCTCCCCATAACCTTATAAATTTTAATAATTTTATCAGCTCAATGGACTATGAATCGGCGGTAGCCCTTGGGAAAACCACGGTTTTTTATACAAGGCAATTTTTAGATACAAAATCATTTTATTTTCAGTCAACTAAAATTTTTCCTTATGCTTTAGGATGGGCAGCGTTTATCTTGGGGTTTTTAGGAATGATAGGTGTATCGTGGAATGATAAAAAAACAAACCTTCTGCGTTTTGCTTTTTTGATCTATTTTATTCCGAGCGCAATGATTTATGCAAAATGGAGTCGATTTATGGCCCCGGTATTTCCAATAATTATGATATTTGCTGTCCTCTTAATATTAAATATTAAAGATCAAATATCAAAGCTAAGCTTAAAGTCAAAAACCTTGACTCTTATATTTGGCTTTGTCTTTTGTGTTTTGATCTTTGTGATGCTGGTCCCCGGCTTTGCTTATCTATCTATCTATCAAAAGCCTGATATTCGTTTTCAAGCGTCCGAATGGATCTACAAAAACATTCCAAATAACTCATACATTCTTTCAGAAACCGCAAACGTGGTTGATATACCTATGGAAAATCCAAAATCTGAAATCCAAAATCCAAACAAAAATTATAATGTTATTTCTTTCAATTTCTATAACTTAGATGAAGACATTTTGCTTCAAAGCGAGTTAAAAGAGCATTTAAATAAAGCTGATTATATTTTTATTCCTTCAAGAAGAATTTTTGCAAATTATTCGAAGGAAAAATACCCGATATTGGATAAGTACTATGCTGATCTATTTAATAGTAAATTAGGTTTCAAAAAAGTAGCTGAATTTGAATCTTTTCCAAAGATTTGTTTACCACTCGCAAACAAATGTTTTTCATTTAATGATGAGCAAGCTGAAGAAACTTGGACGGTATTCGATCATCCGGTAATAAGGATATACAAAAAAATTAAACCTTAATTATTAAATAAACGGTTAAACGTTAAACTGTTAGAACCTAAAAAAACACTTAAACACTAAACTTTAAATAAAAAATGTGTTTAATATTTAAGGTTTAATAGTTTTTTTAACTGTTTAAGTTTTAACCGTTTAACTGTTTTTTTATTGTGTAAGTTTCCCCTTTATCCTCTATCTTATACCCGGCTTTTTCAATTTTCATTCTTAATTTGTCAGACATATCAAAATTTCTAATTTTTCTTGCTTCAAGTCGTCGATCGGCTAGTTTAAGGATATTAACTGGAACTTTTTCAACTAAAGATGTTCCCATATTTAAACCAAAAACTTTATCAAAGTCAGTTAGCAAAAAATATTTTTCATCATTGGTGATATCGGACTTAATCATATCCCACATGACCGCCACGGCTTGAGGAGTTTGTAAATCATTCGAAATTGCATCCGCAAATTGTTTTTGAAAGGAAAGTGCTTTTTGGGATTTTAAGTTTATTAGGTTGTTTTGTGGTTTTAAGTTTATAGCAATTTCTTTTAGTCTATTAAATGCCTCTTGACTGGCCCGAGCCGATTGCCAAGTGAAATTTAATGGCTGTCGATAGTGAGACTGTAAAAACAAAAGCCGTAACGAAATGGGATCGATCTTATTTTTTTCTATATCATCCAGTGTATAAAAATTACCCAATGACTTACTCATTTTTTGTCCGTCAACAGTCAAAAAATTATTATGAAACCAAAATTTAACAAACGGTTTTCCTGTTGCTCCTTCTGATTGGGCAATTTCATTTTCATGATGAACTGGTACGTGGTCAATTCCGCCGGTATGGATATCAATTGTCTCACCTAGATATTTCATGCTCATTGCAGAACATTCTATATGCCAACCAGGGAATCCATCCCCCCAAGGAGACGGCCAATACATAGTATGATCGGCGAACCTTCCAACTCTTTTAAACCACAAAGCAAAGTCGGCTGGGTGTTTTTTTTCTGAGTCAATATTGACTTCTTCCCGAACAGCTTGAAGTTTCTCTTCTAATTTTTGTCCCGATAATTTTCCATAATTCTTAAATTTAATTACATCAAAATAGACAGCTTCCTTAGTTTCATACACAAAATCATTTTCTTTTAATTTGCTGATCAATTGGATCATTTCTCCAATATGTTCGGTTGCTTTACACGTGACGTTAGGTCTAGTTATATTTAAAGCATCGGTGGTTTTGAAAAAAAATTCTGTGTAAAATTTTGCCACATCCCAGACAGTTTTTCCATATTTCTTAGCGCCTTTTTCCATCTTATCTTCCCCGCTGTCGTCGTCCCCTGAGAGATGTCCAACATCAGTAACGTTCATGATGTGATTTACTTTATATCCAAGATACGTCAAAGATCTTTTTAATACATCGTTATTTGTATAGGTTCTCATGTGACCAATATGGGTAAAGTCGTAAACCGTTGGCCCACAAGAATAGAAAGAAACATTTGGTAGATCCAAGGGAATAAATTCTTCAATTTTGCGGGTTAACGTGTTATAGAGTTTCATAATGATTAGTATAACAAACTTATAAAAGACTTAAATATCTGTCACCCCGATCTGGAAAAATAGTAACGATAGTTCCAGATTTAATTTTTTTAGCTATTTCGATTGCTCCCCAAAGAGCAGCGCCTGATGATATTCCAACAGACAAACCTTCATTTTTGAAGAGATCGTTCATGAGCTCAAAAGCGCTTTCATCTTTAATATCTAATTTCCCATCTAATTTTTTTTCATCATATATTGATGGGGTGTATGCTTTCATGTTTCTTAAACCTTGAATTTTTGAACCTGGCATCGGTTCAATACCAATGATCTTAATATTTTTATTAAATTCTTTTAATCTTTTCCCAACACCCATTAAAGTACCACCTGTTCCCATCCCGGCGACAAAATATGTGATTTTTGGAACTTGATTCACAATTTCAACCCCCGTTGTTTGGTAGTGAGCTAGAATATTAGCAGGATTATTAAATTGATCTATCATAAGATATTTTTTTTCATTTTTTATCAAATGATGAGCAAATTCAATAGCATAATTAGTTCCTTTTGAACCGTCGGTAAAAATAATCTCTGCTCCGTATTTCTTAAGAATTTTTTGTCGTTCAACACTTACACTTTCCGGCATTACAGCGATAAATTTATATTTTTTTATGGCGGAAATCATAGCTAATCCAATTCCAGTATTACCACTGGTTGGCTCGATAATAATTTTATCTGGTTTTATTAGTCCTTTATTTTCTGCGTTTTTTATCATATAAAAAGCAATCCTATCTTTAATGGAACCACCAGGATTGCTACCTTCAAGTTTGGCCAAAATTTTAATTTTAGGACTCGGTGAATATCTTGAAAGTTCTACCATCGGTGTATTCCCAATTGTTTGCAATAATTTTTTGTATTTCATATATAAATTGAAAATTTATAATAATAAAAAGAAAAACCCCGCCTTTTTGCGGGGGTCTGTAAACTGAAATTTAGGATATTAACAGATAAACCTCCCGCAGGTATACGAGGTGCAACAAGAAGAATTTTTTATAGAATATTTATTCATATTTTTGCAATTATATTATTTTGTGATATATCTAGTCAATTGAATATTCTTGCCATAGAAAAAAGCCGGAATAATTGCTGTAATGGCAAACACCGCTGATATATTAAAAGAATTAATTATTCCATATTTATCCGCGACAAGTCCAAGAACAATAGGTGCCAGACTGGTAGCGATATTTGCGACAAAACTTGATATGCCAAAAACTTCTTCATACCGTTTATGATGCTGCGTCGATTCAGAGATCATCGTTGTTCTTACAGGAATAGTTTCTGCGGTTAAAGCACCAAGAATAACCGATAAAATTATTATTAAAGATTTTGAATAAGTTATCGTTAACAAAAATATAAAAATTGCCATAAAAAATTCGGCGATCATAAACACCTTGGTATTTTTATATTTATCCGTTAATCTCCCCAGCGTTGTTTTGCCAATTAAATTACCAACAAGAAAAGCACTTGTAAATAATCCTAAAACTGATGGTTCAATATTTCTTTTCAAAAAAAGAAATGGAATAAAAATAAAGAGGGCGGAAGAAGCCAAGTTATCAAAAAAAGTTACAAGAAGTGCAAAAATGAATTTTGCATTTTTAATTATCTGCCAGTAATTTATCTTCACTATATTTTTTTTTGTTTCGACATCTTCCTCCTTATTATTAAGAAATATTATTATAAAAATTGAAAAAAGCGAGATTACTCCGTAAATAATTGAGGTTTTTTGCCAACCGATTGCAACAATTATGAATGCAACCGTTGATGAAAGTGCAATTCTTCCAACATCGCCAATGGCTGTAAAATCCCCCATTGCTCTTCCCAACTTGTTAACTGGAGCCCATTTAGCGACAAGTGAAAATGCGATTGGATGAAAAATGCCAAAACCAATGGCAGCGATTAAAAAAGATATTATTAAGTAAAAATATGAAAATGATAAACCGACGGCAATAAAACCAATTGAGTAAAAAAATATTGCCATAGAAAGAATTTTTATTGCCCCGATTTTATGACCAAAATATCCAGCGGGTAAAGCTAAAATAATTCCTGAAATAGAAAGAATTGATGTTAATAGGCCGATTTGTGTCAACTTAAGTTAAGGCTTTGCTTAATAAAAGGCAGTAGAAGAATAATACTTGCTGTAAAACCATCATTAAAAAAATGAAGCGCAAAAATTTGTGAAAGTTTATTTTTCATAAAAAACTGTCGGGGTGGCGGGAATTGAACCCACTGCCTTTCGGTCCCGAACCGAAAATTCTACCGATGAACTACACCCCGATTTGAGAAAATTATAAATGATAAATCACAAATAACAATTGAATAACAAATTACAAATTTTAATTGTTTAAAATATTTGTTATTGCTTTCCTGAGGCGGGTTTATTTTCTACATGTTGTTGCTCCGAAGATTTTTTACGCGGCATTGTTCCACGTTTGGCTTTTCCAACCGGCATACTGTCTTGTTGTTGCGACTGCTTTTTTTCCTGTTCTTTTTTTCTTTTTTCATACGTTTCTTCTTCCTGCTGTCTTTCAACTTCTTTCTCTTTTAAATTCTTTCGCTCAAGGATCTTTTCCTCTTCGCGTTTTATAATTTGGAAAAATCTGTTTCTTAATGCCTCTGCTTTAAGTTTGTCCTTGTTCTGAAATTTATTTTTTAATTTATTAAAATCAAGAGGAGTATGGTCTTTTTTATTTTTAATCTCAGAAGTTTTTCTGCCAAATTCTTCAGATCCAGGACCTTTTCCGACTGCGGTTTTATCAAAAGGATTTAATGTTTGGGCAACTGATTTAACAGTTTTTTTTGCTGTCGATTGACCTAGTTCCGCTAGTTGCTCAAACGAATCGCTTAGAATATTTCCTTTAGCCATAATTTCAATTTATTTAATTTATATACCCAGCATCGCTTTAGCCTTCTTGCTCATTTTATCCATTGACCAAGGTGGGTCAAAGGTTAATTCAAGTGAGATATCCTCATCTTTTACTCCCAATTCTCTCACTTTATCTTTAATTTCTGCTTCAATTTGAGAAAATAATGGGCAACCAATAGTTGTCAGGGTCATTATTATTTTAACTTTGTTCTTTACAATTTTAGTACTATAAACGAGACCCAGATCTACAATTGATATATTTAACTCAGGATCCATGACTTCAGTCAGCCTGCTGATGATCTGTTTGGTGGTTATTTTCATAAATGCTATAATGATTATAACAATTATAAATATTAATAATAAAAATGATTACATATAAGCTTCACTTCGTACCTTTGGGAGGAATTGTCGGCGTTACAAAAAACATGTACGTATATGAAATGTACAACGATGACAAGCTTAAGGATATTATTATTGTTGACTGCGGAATAGGTTTTCCTAAAGAAAAAGAATTGGGAGTAGATTTTGTCATACCAGATATAAGTTATTTAATGGATAAAAAACAGTTTATTAGGGCCATTCTGATCACTCACGGCCACGAAGACCATACTTCGGCCCTTCCCCTTCTTTATGATGAATTAGGTCGGCCTCCGGTTTATGCTAGCTTGCTAACAGCAATGTTTATTGAAAACAAATTCAAGGACAAGCATAAAAAAATTCTTGTCAACAGAGTTGATTTTAATAAAGAATATATTTTTGGAGATTTCAGGATCTCTTATTTGAAAATGACCCATTCGATTCCAGATACGACTCACATCATAATAAGGAATCCGGTTGGGACAATTTATCATGGTTCGGATTTTAAATTAGATCTAACCCCGCCATATGGTCCAGGCCCGGATTTTTATAAAATTACTAAGGCCGGTCACGAGGGAATTTTGTGTTTGCTGTCCGATTGCTTAGGAAGTGAGCGTGAAGGGTTGACGTTGTCAGAAAATATTGTTGGCCAGACATTTGAAGATGAAATGCGGAAGACCAAAGGTAAATTTATAATGACGACGTTCTCTTCAAACATTTCCCGTATTCGTCAGTGTGTTGATGCGGCAATTAAATTTAATAGAAAAATATGTTTCTTAGGTCGATCAATGAGAGAAAACACCAAGATCGCGGCAAGTATTGGTTATCTGCCGATCCCGCAAAGTCTTTTTATTAAAGAGGAAGAAGTTGGTAAGTATTCACCACAAAAAATTTGTTTGATAGTAGCCGGCTCACAAGGTCAATACGGATCGGCTTTGTCAAAATTAGCCGATAGACAAAATAAAAATATCGCTATTAAGTCCGGTGATAAAATAATTTTTTCCTCCGATCCAATTCCAGGTAACGAAAATGGCGTCTACGAAACGATTGAACAATTGTCTGAGGAAGGTGCTGATGTCGTTTATTCAGATATTGCTGATCAACTACATTCTTCTGGCCATGGTAATCAAGAAGATCTTAAATTTTTAGTACGATTTACCGATCCACATTATTTTATTCCGATAGGGGGAACAATACGCCACCAAAAACAATATGAAAATTTAGTGGAGCAGCTGGGATATAAAAAAAACGATGTTTTTTCTCTTGATGAAGGAGAGACGATCTGGTTTGTTAAAAACAAAGCATATAAGGGAGACAAGGTCGAGACAAAAAATATTTATGTAGACGCTTATGGGATTGGAGATGTCGGAAGTGTTATTCTTCGAGACCGAAAGACATTAGCAACTGATGGGATCGTTTTTGCTCTGTCAGTTGTTGACAATAAAGGTGTGTTACTTGGACCACCAAAAATATTTTCCCGAGGATTTATATTTGAAAAAGAAGAAGGAAGACTATATACACAAGCAGAAGAAATCGTTGGAGACCTTTTTAAAATAAAAAACGATAAAACTTTTGACCCTGGAAAAATGCAGTATGAGGTTATAAAGAATCTTGAAGAATTTTTTAGGAAAGCAACCGGAAGAAAACCATTGATAATGGCGGAAGTTATTCAACTTTAAATCAAAAGTTCAAAGTTCAAATGTCAAATAAAATCCAAAGCTCAAATGACAAAAAATTAGAAATTATTTTGGATTTTAGATTTTGGACTTCATTTGGATTTTAGATTTTGTCATTTGGATTTATTTATTGTGTCATCACTCCCAAATAGTCTAAAAAATATCTCTCTTTTTCTTGAACGTCTTCCAGGGATAGGTGAAAAAACAGCCAATCGATTAACTTTTTTTTTACTGAATTTACCTGAGGAAGATCTAAAAGAATTTGCAGAAAATGTAGCAACTTTAAAATCAAAAACAAAACTTTGTAAAAATTGCTTTAATTTTACCGAGAAAGAAATCTGCGATATATGCTCAAATGATGAGCGGGATCAATCGATTGTTTGTGTTGTTGAAACGGTCTTAGACCTACTTTCATTTGAACAAGGAAGAATTTACAACGGCGTTTATCACGTACTTCATGGAAAGATCGATCCCTTAAATCGTATGGGACCGGACGATATTAAGATAGGAGAACTAATATCAAAGATCAAAAATCAAAAATCAAAAATAGACGAGATTATTCTAGCTACTAATCCAGACATGGAGGGAGAAGCAACGGCGGTATACATAAATAGGAAGATCAAAGATCAAAAATCAAATGTCAAAGTTACTCGTCTCGCCTATGGCTTGCCTATGGGAGCAAATCTAGAATATGCAGACTACATGACCTTAAAGAAAGCTATCGAAGGAAGAAATCAGTTTTAAATTAATTTATTCAACTCCTGTTCGATTAGTGGGGCAATTGAAATCTCCTTTAATTTAGAAAATTTTTGTTCTGGCAGCAAGGCAATTGTATTACTCATAAATATTTTCTCCATTGGGCTTTTAGAAAGAATTTCTACGGCATTTGGAGAAAAATCATGATGAACAATGCAGGCAAGTACTCTCTTTGCTCCCCGTTTAAGACAAAATTCAGCTGCGTGAACCAATGTACCGCCAGATGTAATAATGTCATCAACGATGATACAAGTTTTATTTTTAACCTCACCATATAGATTAAGAGCCTTTGATTGATGTATCTTATCAAGATTTCTTCTTTTCTCAATTACGGCAATATCAACTTCGCTTGTGTGGAAAAAATTTTCAGCAAATATCTGAGCTCTTTCTACACCACCTTGATCAGGCGAAACAATGGCGACATTTTCAGTATTTTTATTATCTTTCAGGTAATGAGCAACTTCTCTTCCGAGAATTGAAAAAGTAGAAAAGTTTTTAAAAGGTATGGAAAAAATACCTTCAGTTCCATCATCATGTAGATCAAAAGTATAGACTTGGTCAAATCCGATAGTTTCGAAAAAACGAATGACAACGTTTACAGAAACAGCTTCCCCTACCCTATGCTCTCTGTTCTGCCTAGCATAGCCAAAATATGGGATAAAGGCAATGATTTTTTTTGCCTGCATTCTTTTTAAAGCATCAGCGAAAAAGAACAGCTCCATCAAATGAGTATCAGTCGGATTGGCGGTTGGCTGAATAATAACGCAAACATCATCTTTTACTTTTTCTTGGATCGTAACTCTTATTTCAGAATTATCAAAACGAGTCACTTCGGACTTAGAGATAGGAACGTTAAGTAGTTTAGACACTTCAGCTGACAACTTAGGATTAGCAGAACCTGAAAATAATTTAAACATATAATTATTAACCTTGCTGTTGTTGGCTAGATATTTCTATTAATTTTTTAGCTGCCAATTCCTGAGTTTTTTTAACGGCTTCGTTAACTGCTTCTGCTATTCTATTTTCCACGATTCCATCGACCTCAATAGATTCAATCACTTGATCACCTCGGCTAATTACTTTAACTCCGTTCTTTTCAACAACGACCTGTTCCTGTTGTAATGCCGCTTGCATTTTTTGTGCTTGCTGTTGTAACTTCTGCAAATCTCCGAGAGCTCCAAAGGGGTTTAACATATGGAAAATAAAAAAAATTAATTACTAATCTAATTACTAATTTTTTGGTATTACTTTATTGTAGAACTCGATAAGACTAATTTCAACTGGTAAAGAATCAATCGGTGAATTTCTTAAATTTTGATAGGCTTCAATTAATAATTTCATTAATAAAGAAATTTCGCTAATAGTCAAGATAATTTCTTTACCATCTTTTTCTATAACCTTGTTTTTCATGAGTAACTGGACATGCAGCTGATTTAAAACATCTTCAATAAGATTTTTAAAGTCTCCTCCGTTTTGAGAAAAATCATTTATCCAGGTAAGAGTTTTCTTAAGATCTTTTTTTTCTATGATTTCGATCAGATCATTTCTTCCTCTTATTCCCAAAAATTTTTCCACCTCTTCAACGGTCTTAATTTTTTGAAGGCTTATTTCTTCTAATATCTTCGCTGCGTCACGAAATGAGTTTTCGCTATGGCTTGCGATCAAATTTAATAGATTTATATCAAAATTAATATTTTCTCCTTTAGAAATTCTTTTTAACATTGAATATATATCAGTCGTATTTGCTTTTCCAAAATTGACCTTTAAGCATCGAGAAACAATGGTTTTTGGAAGCTTTTCCAAATTAGTAGTCGCCAAGATAAAGATCGCAGATTTTGGAGGCTCTTCCAAGGTCTTAAGCAAAGCATTAAAACCTTCGTTTGTTATCATGTGAGCTTCGTCAATAATAAAAACTCTATAACCTCCAGACATTGGAAGAAATGAAGTTTCACGTATCAGACTTTTTATTTCTTCAATACCTCGATTTGAAGCAGCATCCATTTCGATAACATCTGTGAAAGAAGATAAGGAAATACTTTTACAGTTGGTGCATTTATTACAAGGTTCATATGATTTAGAAGCACTTGGTGAATCTTTTGAAAATTTATTATTAAGGCAGTTAACAGCTTTGGCAATAATTCTGGCAGTGGATGTTTTTCCGGTTCCTTTTTGCCCAACAAAAAGAAAAGCATGTGGTAGTGTTGAGGATTCAAGGATCTTACCAACCATTGTTTTAACCTGTAAATTGTCGATTTCATCGATGGATCTTGGCCTGTATTTGAGGTAAAACATAATAGTAAATCAAAAACTCAAATTCCAAATGACAAATAAAAAACTTTTGAATTTTAGACTTTTGATTTGGTTTGGATTTTAGATTTTGTCATTCTGATTTATTTTAAAAGGTTCTTGATTCCGTGTTTTACGAGTTCGTTGATCATTTCATCTACTCTTTTATTTCTCTCTGCAGCAAGTAAAATGACTAAAGGAAAGCAAATGATTACTTCACCCAATAAAACTTCTTTTTCACCAACATCTTCATCATATTTAAATGATAATACTGGCAAGGTTTCATCCTCGTTTTTGTATTTTTTGGTAAATACTTTCATCTTATTTTTACCCACAAAAACAACGTTCAATGAATAATTTAAGTCAATTTGTTCTTTTTCAAAAACATCTTGGACAAAAACCTTTATCTTTTGACGATTTATCTTATATCGTGATGAAGAAACAATATTGATCATATTCTTTTATATACTTTCTTAAAAACCTTTCTATGTTTCAATGATCGATTCTTTATCCTTTCTTTTTCTTCTTCTTTTCTTTTCAAAGAAGGCTTTTTATAGAATTGTTTTTTTCTAAGTGTATCAACAATTTCCTCATCTATAAAAGAACGAGTAAATTTCCTGAACATGCTGTCTTTTGATTCGCCTTTTCTTTTTATTACTAAAACCATAAATTATGAACGCCTCCTCCCAAATTAAAAATTAATACCTTAATATTCTATTATATGCTTTTTATTATTTCAATGATCTTATTTAGGGACAATGATGTCGGAATAAGTTTAGGATTACCTGACGATCCATTAAGCAGCATATGCCCCGATACATGGAAATACCAGCTGCCGGTTTTATCTTTAGTGAGTATTTTTTCATAAATAGGTTTTAAAGTATATTTTTCATCAGGCAGTGTCTTTATTCTTGTGAATCCTATTTCAGGGTGACGTCTGATCACTAAGGCAAATCCTTTTTTAAGCGCAAGTTTTACAGCCTCTTCATTTTTTGATTCAAGCGCTAATGATCTTCCCAAATATGATTTAAAAACAAAACCGTTTTTTATTTCTTCTTCTGCGTTTACTTTATTTTTAAATACGATCAAAGCTGCTTCAAGTAGTAAAAAAATAACTTCGATCAGTTTTGTTTCATCACGATTGATCACCTTTAATCCGTCCACCAACTGCCTGATCATAAAGTCATAACGGTCGGCCGCAGGATCAGAATAAAAGACTTCTGCAAAATGGTCAGTAGAATTTACATATTCAATAATCTTTTCCAAAGCTTTAATCTCTCTTTCCTCAATGTATTCCCTGCCAACCAAGTATTTGAATACCAATTTTGTTGCTGAGGTATAGCTGGTGGTTTGATGATGGTCAAATCGGCCAAGACCGGTATCAACATGAATAATATTCTTATTATCATCGGGTAATTCATCATTCAGCGTTGTTCCGGCCGGAACTAACTTTATTTCCGCGTCATTCCAATCTGGCAGGTATTTTTTTATCAACCAAACAGAAGCTATGGCGTCAAGATCTGGGGATAAATGTGTGACAATGGTTTTCATAAAAAAATAAATTACTAAATTGTTTCATGGCTTCATTGTTAGAAAAAACAATTGGACAATGTAACAATGGAGCAATTCAATAAATCGTAATTTAAAATAATTACTTTTTAATTTCTTCTAGCACTTCATCAAATGACAACAGCTTAGATTCCTTTTCATTCCTCTTCTTATACTCAATCTTTTCCCCTGTCCTCTTTGAGACAACTAATCGAACCGGGATTCCGATCAGATCAGCATCAGAAAATTTTTCGCCAGCATTGGTTTCTTCTCTATCATCAAAAAGAACTTCAACCCCGCTTTTACTAAGAGACTTATAAATTTCATGGACCTTAGCTTTGATTTTTTCATCTTTCAGGTCAAGTCCAATAAGATGAACTTGAAAAGGAGCTACTGATTTCGGCCAAACAATTCCTCTTTCATCGTGAAGTTTTTCAACGATGACACCCATGATCCTTGAGGGTCCAATACCATAGCACCCCATATAAACCGGCTTTTCTTTTCCATCTTTATCGATAAATTTGTATTCAAAAGCATCAGTAAATTTAGTATAGAGTGGAAAAATATTTCCAACTTCAGCAGCTTTTTTTACTTCGTACTTTTCTTTTGTATCAGGATAAAAATCTCCTTCTTTGGCCATTTTTATATCATAGAATTCTTTTGGCATGGGAATATCGCGGCCAAAATTGATATTGGTAGAGTGATAATCAGTTTTGTTTGCGCCGCATTCAAAATTTACGCGATTATTTACTGATTCATCAATATATATCTCAACTTCTTTAGGTAGATTTAAAATGCCGGCATATCCAACTTCAGCTCCGGTAATTTTTTTTACCATTTCTGCTGACGCCAGTTTTAAAGATAGACACTTTACGGCCTTTCTTAACTTATCCTCATTAATTGCATAGCCACCACGAACAGCCGCGGCGATTATTCGTCCATCATTAGCTTCATAGATCATCGTTTTTGTAGTTTTTTCAATGGGTATATTTAAGAATTTTGCCAACTCATCAACTCCTTTAATTCCCTTACCTTCAACATCCTCGCGAACTAACATTTTTTCTTGACTATTTATAGAAGGAGCCAAAGAAGGTGCTACTTCGCGATTATAATAGATACCGGTGCTTTTTACAAAAAATAAAGTATCTTCTCCGGTCTCGCAGATCGTTTGAAATTCATGAGAATAATCTTCTGTAAAGGACCCGCCGGAAGCAAGTGCTATTACGGTATCTTTTCCAATTCCCAACCTCTCAAAGATCCTTAAATAAACTTTTTTTGAATTCTCGTAATATTCGTTCAGATCTTTTTCGGATGTATGAAAACTATAGAGATCTTTCATACGAAATTCTCGACCGCGCAGTAATCCTGATTTGACTCTTGGTTCATTCCTAAATTTCGTTTGAATATGATAAAGAGCAAAAGGAAAGTCTTTATAGCTCAAATTAAACTTTTGGGCTAGAGGAGTGACGACTTCTTCGTGAGTTGGACTTAAGACATATTCAGAGCTGTTTTTCGCCAACGCCAGCTTGTTTGCAGGAGTTGTTTTCATCAGAACATCCACTGTCTCTAATCGATTAGTTTTTGCCCAAAGTTCTTGTGGGACGATCGAAGGCATCAAAATTTCATTTCCAATAGTATTTATCTCTTCTCTTACAATATTTTCAATTTTATTAAGAACTCTTAGTCCGAGGGTTAAATAGGTATAGGTGCCTGCCATAACTTGATCGATAAATCCTCCTTTAATAAGCAGGGTCGCATTGGCAGAGTCGTACTTTTTTGAATCCTTTTTTGTTTTTCCAAATACCTTTGAATAAAGCATACTTAGATTATAACTTATTACTTTATTTTTTGGAGAACCTTTTTTAGGACATCCTGAGAGGAAAGAACGGAAGTATCGATGATCAAATCATAATTTTTTGGGTCAATAAAATCATTACGTTTATATATTTTTTCCAACTTATTTAACCAGTTTGATTGACGTTCTTCAACCTTTTTTTTTGCTTCATTAATATTAATTTTTTCGCGATTCGCAAATCTTTGATAACGGACTTCATCTTTACATACTAATAATACTTTTAAAACATTTGGCAGATCATGAGCCATTATTCCTGACATCCAACCGTCAACTATTAAATTTCCATCGGCGTAGATCATATCACGAACTTGGTAATCAATTTTTTTTGTCAAACTTTCGTTTTGTTCCTCGACCTTTTCAAGATTAAAGTTATTTTTAGCAACATAATCCCTGAATAATTTTCCGGTCATAAATATCGGCCAATTTAGTTCATTTTCAAGATCTTTTAAGAGAGTGGTTTTACCGGTGCAGATCTTACCTGAGATAGTTATTTTATTTATGTTCATACCCTATTTTATCTAATACTTTTCCAAGAGTTTCCAGCGGGCCTGTTTTATAAGTGTCAATAACTAAATCAAAATATTTATGGTCCCAAAAATTATATTTTCCGTACAACCTTTTCCATTTTTCGGTATTTTCACTTTCTCTTTGCTTGATCCAGTTTTTTGCTTCATCTACTGTCACACTTTCTCGATTTGCTACCCGATCCACTCGAATATCGTCGTGGGAACAGACAAGTAGCACTTTTAGAATATCTTTATACGAGCGGGCAAAAAATCCTGAAAGCCAAGCTTCATAGATTATTTCTTTTTCATTTTTAAGCATCTGCTCGGTCATGGAATCAATTTCTTTTTCGTGTTCATCAGTCCGGGATAACGCCCCCATCTTGTTTTCTTGAAGGCGATTTTGACGATCGTACTTTCGCTGAATAGCACCAATATTAATATGCTTCCAACCTAAAGTATTAAAGATATTCTTCGTCAATGTTGTAGTCCCAACGGCTATTTTACCAGACACAGTAATAAGGCGATATTTAGGTGTGAAAGTTTTAGTCATTTAATGTTTATTTTTTAAATAACTTAATAATATCGTTGACAGTTATCAAAGCGGCTAGCGATAAGAGGATTATAAACCCTATAAAATTTGTATATTTTTCAAAATTAATATTAGGTTTTTTTTTGGTAAAGCCTTCATATAATACGAAGATCAAACGGCCTCCGTCTAAAGCTGGAAAGGGAAGAATATTCATTATCGCTAGATTTAATGATAGAAGGGCCAAAAATTCAAGAAAGGCATTTCTCCCAAATTTAATTGCCTGTCCGGCTAAGTTGGCAATGCCGATAGGCCCGGCCACATCTACATTCTGCTTTTGAAAGGTTACAAAACCAAAGAGCATCTTTCCTAATTCTGAGGCAATCTTAGAAGTGATGCTGAACGCCTCTATCAAACCATAAAATGGAGCAGTATACCAAGGATATTTCTTTTCAACAAATGAAGTAATAGAAATACCTAAAGGTCCTTCGCCTTTAGGCGGGTTGATTCGTGGCATAAGATTAATAGTTAATTCCTGTTTATCTCTTTGAACTAAAAGTCTTATATTTTTACCAGCCGATTTTTTAGTTTCATCAATAAGAGTATTTGCTGAAGTTAAATTGATCGTATTATTTTCATAAACTATTTTTTTTATAACATCTTTTTCTCGTAAGCCGGCTATTGAAGCAGGTGAATTTTTTGTTATTGTCTCAATAATTACCTTGTTGGTTGGAACAGGAACCCCTTGAGTTACTAAGTACGAAAAAATAAACCATCCTAGTAAGAAGTTTCCAAAAACTCCCCCTAAGACTATCAATGTCTTTTGCCAGGGTTTTTTACTAACAAAAGTTCTACCTTTATCTTTTTTAGATTTGTGTTTGCGTAGCTCATCGTATTCCTCTCCATATAATTTAACAAAACCTCCAATGGGCAAAAGATTGACACTATATAAAGTTTCACCCCATTTTATTCCAAATAATCTTGGCGGCAACCCAATCCCAAATTCTTCAACTTTAACCCCCATTTTTTTAGCCATTAAAAAATGACCAAATTCATGAACGAGGACAAGGATAGATAAGGTTATTATAAAAATGATTATCGTCATATTTTTAGACCTCCATGATTTCTTTTTCTTTAGCTTCTCTTATTGCATTTATTTCTTCCATAAACTTCGTAGATTGAGCATCTATTTCTTTTTCCAATCTATATTTTTCATCTTCACTCATTTCTTTTTTTTCAAAAGCATTTTTGATAGTTTTTCTGGAATCATCACGGTGATTTCTAATTGTTACTTTTTTTTCTTCAACTTTTTCACCGACAACCTTTGTATATTTTTCTCTTTGTTCTGTATTGAGAGAAGGTATTCTTATCATGATCCTCGTTCCTTGTGATGATGGGGTTAGTCCCAACGGTGATTTCAAAATCGCTTTTTCGATATCCTGAATCACTGATGGATCATAAGGAGTAATAGAAATTGAAGATGCCCCTTCTGTCATTATTGTTGCAAGTTCCAGCAATCTCAATTTTGTTTGCCCACCATAGGTTTCAACAGTTAGATTTTCAACTAAAGACGGCGAAGCGCGGCCAGTACGAATTGATTTTAGGTCTTCCTTAAGGGCAGAAATAGTTTTAGCAGATTGTTGACTGAAAGTAGAAACAATATCCATAAAGTTCATTATACACTCCATCTTACGAACTTTACCACTTTAATATTTTCTCCGAACTTTAGAACAGCTTCTTTAATTAGGTCGCTCACTTTTTTTGAAGCATCTCTAATATATTCTTGATTAAGCAGCTCTTCATTAGTTTCAGCCATAACAGACGCAACTTGCATCGCAAGCTCCTGGCCTAACAATTGAAATTCCTTGTTTCCAGAAACAAAGTCGGTTTCACAGGCAAGTTGAATAAGAGAGGCTACTTTCTTATTGTGATGGATGTATGAAAAAATTATTCCAGCTCCGGTACTGCGTGTGGATTTGTCTGCTGCTTTCGCAATTCCCCACTTATTTAATAATTTTTTTGCGGCTTCAATGTTATTTTTTGATTCTTCAAGGGCCTTTTTACATAACGAAAAAGAAATTCCTGTTTCTTCACGAAGTTGTTTGAGTTTTTTAATGTCGTACATACTATTTTTTAGCTGCTTCTTTAGTTTTGGCTTTTGCTTCTCCAGCCTTAAGATAGCTTGAGGAATACGCTTCAATTATTTCTTTCAAAAAATATTCAATCGAGGTTATAGAATCATCATTACCAGGAATAGGATAATTTATTGGATCGGGATTAGCATTGGTATCAGTTACTGCAACGGTTAATACTTTCATCTCTCCTGACTCTTTAACAGAATTCTTTTCCTTTTTTATATCAACGATAAAAATTGCATCAGGCAACTTTTTCAAATTAGCGATTCCTCCATAAAACTTTTCAAGTTTACTAAGATCTTTATCAAGCTTAACTTGTTCATGCTTGACGAATTTACTCCAATCGCCTTTTTCTTTTTCTTCTTTCATCGAATTTAATTTCTTTATATTCTTACTTATCATCTCAAAATTAGTTAACAAACCTGCTGGCCACTTAGTGTTAATAAACGGTAGATTATTTTTTGTGCACAGTTCTTTAGTTAGACTTGAAGCAATCTTTTTTGTACAGACAACAAGTAATATCTTTTCATTCGCTCCTAATTCTGTCACAAATTTTTTTGCTTTTTCGAGAAAGTCAGCCGTTTTAGTGAGATCAATTATAGAAACACCATTTTCAAACGAATAAATAAATTTATTGGTCTTTGGGTGTACTCTATTAGATTTATGCCCAAGATGTGCTCCAGCAGCAAATAACTCTTCCACTTTTTTATTATTGTCAGTCATAAGAATACATTCTATCAGTGTAGACCAGATTTTGCAATTAGATTTTGAGAGATTTTATAAAGGATTTAAATTCTCCGTTCATTTCTTTATGTTGCAAAGCAAACTCAATTACTGTCTTTAAATATTCAAATTTATTTCCCGTGTCATAATATTTTCCATTTTCTATAACAACGGTATATACAGGAATTCCCTCTTTTTTTAACAAGTTAATTGCGTCCACTAGCCAAATTTCGCCACCTTTTCCTGGTTGAACTTTTCTTAAAGCGGAAAAAATTTCAGGTGGTAAAATATATCCGCCGTGGGTAGCAATATTTGAAGGTGCTTTGCCTACCTCAGGTTTTTCAACGATCTCATTTATTTTATAGACGTTATTTTCGACGTGAGTTATATCGGCAATCCCGTACCTCTTCAGATCCTCTTTATTTTCTATTTTCACTCCTGATATAACTATTCCTCCAAATTTTTCATATACTTTGATCATCTGGGCAAGTCTTGGCGGTTTGGAATAAATAAATTCATCTCCCCATAAAACAGCAAAAGGCTCGTCTTCAATAGCTGGTTCTGCAGATAACACTGGAGTTCCGTTTCCATATGGTCCCTTTTGGCGTATATAGATAAAATTAGCCATGTTTGAAATTCTTTCTATTTCTTTAAGAAGATGTTCCTTCTTTCCTTGTATAAGATTTTTAACCAAGTCCTCAGATGGCACATCAAAATGATCTTCAATCGCACGTTTATTTGAACCGGTAATGATAATAATATTTTCTACTTTTGAATCAATCGCTTCTTCAACCACGTATTGGATCACCGGTTTATCTACGACAGGAAGCATTTCTTTAGGCATTGCTTTGGTTTGAGGAAGAAATCTGGTCCCAAAGCCAGCAGCAGGGATAACAACTTTAGTAATTTTTTTCATTCAAATTTTACGGTAACTTTTTGGCTTAATTGAACTGTCCCATTAACATAGGCGGTCAGTTCAGCCATTCCTATTGTATCAGAAGTCAAAATAAAACTTGCCTTTCCGGTTTTATCGGACTCAACAGTCGATTCTTGTCCTTCTCCAATTGAACCAAGATTAGTTACTAATTTTACTTGCTTTTTATCAAGGGGCGAATTGCCTGCGCTACGAACAAAAACATTTACTTCAACTTTATCTCCAACTTTTGCGGTTAATGGCCAAGCAAAAATCAAAGAAGTTTGAGAAGATGGATCAGTTTCAGTAGATGCTCTTGCAAATCCTGCAAAATTTTTACTAAACAATGTTGTTGTAATGAAAACTCCAAAAACAACTAAAAACAATATCATTAAAGCAAGAAATTTTTTATCCATATAAATATAGCTTATCAGCTAATATTATGTTTGTCAAACTTGGCAGCAGTGATTGTATCAACAATCTTTTTGTGAATTAACTCAGGCGAAAGGATCTTTTTATTTTCTACACAATTAATTTTAACCCAATTCTTATTTGTCTTCGCGTTCTCCAAATACATATTCTCGACTTTTTTGAGATAGTTCATATCTTTTTCATATTGATCCTTTTTTCCTTCTTTAAGATAACTTCTTTTTTGTTTCTTATCAATTAAGGTCTGCGCAAAGACTAGTGGTACATAAAGAAAAATCACCAAACTAGGTGGCGGAATACCAAAAACCTCATATTCAAGTGTTCGAACCCATTCAAGAAATTTTTTTTGCTGAGCTGGTTTAACTTTAACCGCCTGATAGATTGAAGAGGGTGTATAACGATTACACACAACAAATTTTCCTTCATTAACTGCCTGCCAAAGCTGGGTCTTTACCTGCCATCGATCAGCAGCGTATGGAAAAGAAGCTAAATAAGGGTTAATCCGACTAAAATGGCCGAATTCGCCATTGAGAAATCGACCGGCGAAATCTCCAAAAAATGTTTTACCATACTGGGGAAAATCAAAGTAAGCGTATTTGATTAACTTATCATTTAAATATTTAAGAAGTAGTTCAAGTTGGGTTCCTTTTCCTGAGCCGTCAATGCCTTCAATTACAATAAGCTTTCCAGTGCCGTTTTTAAGCATAGAATATTATAAATGAATTATTTCGCCTTGTTTGACCTTTTCAGATAGGATAATTTTTGCAACTTTATCTTCGATCTCATCACGAATAGTCCTCTCGAGATTTCTGGCGCCAAAACGAGGACTAAAACCTTTTTCCGAAACATATTCGATCGTTTTCTCTGAAACAGAGATCCTTACTTTATATGACTTCAGTATATCAACGGATATATCATCAATGATTTTTTTAGCTAAAATTTTAATCGAGTCTTTATTTAGGGATTCAAATTCAATTATTCCATCAAAACGGTTAAGAAACTCAGGTGAAAAGACATTTTCATCTTTAGCGTTTGAAGTAGCGATGATCACTAAATTTTTACAATCAACCTTCTTACCTACGCCGTCAATAAAATAACCCTCATCAAGGATAGTTAAAAAGATATTTAACAGATCTTTATCTGCTTTTTCAATTTCGTCTAATAATAAAACTCCATAACTTTGCTCACGGATTGTCTGGGTAAGAAAGCCGGAATTATTTTTGTCCCCGATCAGTTTTGGAATATCATATTTAGACTGAAATTCCGACATATCAAAACGAAGTAAACGTTTGTGACTATTTGAATTAGTTGAATTGTTCAAATCAGAAAAGAAAACAGCCGAAATCGCTTTAGCTGTTTCAGTTTTTCCAACACCTGTCGGCCCAAGAAATAAAAATGAAGCTAAAGGCTTTTTCCTTTTACCGATAAGCAAGAACGAGCGTCTCAGTGTCGAAGAAAGTTTTTTAACAGCTTCATTTTGCTGGATGATTTGTGAGAACAATAATGTTTCAAGGTTTAGAAGCTTTTCTTTCATCTCTTTTGTTATTGTCGTTGGGATATGTGTTTTTTCTGTTAAGGTTTGGTCGATCATAGAGGGAGTTATTATTTTTTCTTTAGATGAGGCACAGGCCATGTCTAAAAGGTCAACAGCTTTTTCTGGAAAAGGTATAGAGGTTAAATAAAATTCACTTTTTTCAATTATTTCCTTTACGGTTTCATAAGGAATGGAAAGGTTATAATGATTTTCAAAGTCATATATCGCGTCAAGAAGTATATTTTCTGCTTCAATACTACTTACTTCGTAAACATCAACCTTATTAAAAATACGGGTAACTTTTTCATTTGCATAAAGAAGATCCTGATATGTAGATGGGGTTGTCATTCCGATCATCTGTATAGAATTGCTCTTAGCGTATTTTTCAAATGATAATGTAAGATCAATCTTTCCATCACCCGAAGCAATATATTTTTCGATATTATCAATGAGCAGAATGATATTTTTAGCCTCTTCAGCCTCTTTTAAAAGATCTTCAAAAAAATTTTCCCTCTGTTTTTGATCAATAAATTCATTAAGGATTTTTTCCATGTTTAATTTTAAGATTCTTTTATACATGATAAATGTATTAGTTTTTCCAAGATATATTTTTTTTGCTAACGCATCAATGATCGTATGTTTCCCTACGCCTTCTTCTCCGACAATAACAACGTTGTTTTCTACGGATTTTGTCAAAATCTCCTCAATCTCGGCGATCTCTTTTTCCCTGTCAACAATATTTTTTATGTGATGAAGATAGGAGGATGTGGCGAGGTCGGTTGCATACTTATCGAGAATTGGCGTATATCCAACGGCCCAATCACGTGCTAATGGAGGGTAAGAAAATAAATTTTGTAATTTCCACCAGGTAATTTTTTTTAGATGTTTCCCGTAATACATTTCAAACCATTTTTCCACCTGTGCAAGATTCTCGTTGTTTAAAAGATGTAAACTGATAAATTTTTTCTTGAAGACATCTTTTTTTTCCTGAGGTGTTTTTTCAAAAATAGATAGTAAATAGAAAAAGGGAGTAAAAAGAAAGAAAGATAAGGCAGTAAATGGCAGTAAAACCATGAAGATAGTTTGAAAAATAAAATAAAAAAGAATAATAGACAGTCTCATTACTGCCCCAATGCAGCGGGAAATAAAGTTATAGGCAAAACGGTTAGCCCAATCAATAAAAGAAAAGCCAACATAGGTCTTTTTTAAAACAAGATTTCTCCAAGGCTTAAATAAAGTTTTTAATAACATTGAAACAGAAAAAAAATAAGGAAGAAAAATTAAGATATTGACTATTGCTTCACCAAAATTATGCAGACTTGCCCAATAGTATTGCCAGAAACTTTTTCTCATACCACTTTGCTATATATAATATAGGAATTTATAATAGCTGCGTTAGGTATTTTCACTTTCAAATTCATTTTTATCGTTAACCCCTCGTAGTTAACAAAATTAATTTTTGTTAACGTAGTGGGGTCATAAATTTAGTATAACAAAAATACCCCTTGACATATGGTAAAAATAATTGATAATTTTGTTAATCAAGAAACATGAAAAAAATGAAAAAGAAGGCGAGTAAAAAACCTCCCTCAAGAAAAAAAGAACTTATCATTTATATTTACAATGTTGTTGAAGACGAGTGGTCCTTTTTATCGTCGATCCAACCGATCGAAAAAAGATATTCGATGATCAATGATAGCAATGCGTCTTCCGAATGCTATCTTTTTTCTAATTCAAGTGAAAGTGAATTTGTCTACATCTCCCCCATTGAAATTTCAAATACTTTCAAAAATTATTTTCAATCAATTGCCAATTCAAAAAAAGTTGATATTTTTGTACCTCAAATGAAGACAGCTTTAATTTGCAAAGATCTTTATACTGACAAACAATTATTTGGAGAAGTTATCGCAAAAGCAAAAAAGTATCACAAAGTTACATTGATAAGCTATGCAACTTCTCCAGAATTTTTAGAATTAAAAGAGAGGATGATCCAATTGGGAGTAAACGTGGCAACTCCGGAGTCCCCCGAATTAGAAAATGCCTGGACAGTGAATTTTTTTGGTAGTAAATCCGGAATTCGTCAGTTGGCGCAACAAAGTCGAGCTGTTGAACCAGATTTTATAATGCCTGATGGAGTAATTTGTGTTGGAAAATTAGATGCCGCTAAAATTGCTGCTAATCGCTATATAAAAGAAAAGGGCGTTGTTTTAAAAACAAATAAGGGCAGCGGCGGTCAGGGAGTATTAATTTTCCGTGACGGAGAATTACCAAAAGATTATAAATCTTGTGAAAAGAGGATCTATGAACTCTTAAGTGAAGATGGCTATTGGGAAAGATTCCCAATAATTATTGAAGAGTTGATTAACGTAAATTTTACAGCTCCCGGAGCTTTTCCAAATATCGAATTTAAGATTCAAAAAAGCGGGAAGATCGACATGCTTTATTATTGTGTAATGATGGTTACAAAAGAAGGTAAATACTACGGATTAGACATAAATGAAGATGTTTTAAACGAGAGAACAGCCGCCAGAATAATTGATACAGGATATTATATTGCAGAACAATATGCTGAAGCTGGTTATCGGGGACATTTTGATATAGACATGATCGCTTCGAATAACAAGCACATATATGTTTGTGAATCCAATACTAGAAATACCGGTGGAACAGATATATATAAATTAGTTTATGATCTATATGGGGAAGACTTTATGTCAGATGTTTATGTTGTTAATCGTAATCACTATAAATTTAATAGTCAAGAAACTGTCAGCTTTAGAAAAATGGTTGATATTTTAAAACCAATTCTTTATGACAGGAAGAAAAAAGAAGGAGTTATTCTATCATCTTCTGCAAGCTTAAAAGATAGTCAATTGTTATATACGGTTTTGGGTAAAAATAAAAAAAGAGCATATGAACTACAGGACGATTTTTATGAGTTATTAAAGCCCTTCGGTCAACCAAAATTCTAGTCACATAAATATGAATATCGCATTCTTATATAATGTTCGTCACGTTTATCCTGATCCAAAAAAACCGGAAACCTTGCGAGAGGCTGATTTTGATGACCCAGAAACTACAAAATTACAAATAAAATATTTAAAAAAACTTAAATATAAAATATTTCCCATAGAAGCAAATAAAAAGGCTTATTTAAAATTATATCGATTACGACACAAAATAGATTTAGTTTTTAACTTGTCGGAAGGCTTGCATGGTTTGGATCGGGAGGCGCAAATTCCAGCAATGTTGGGAATGTTACAAATCCCATATACTGGTTCTCCCCCGCTCGCTCAAGCAATCGTATTGGATAAATCAAAAACAAAGGAAATTCTTATCGCCAATAAAATTCCAACTCTGCCCTATCAGTTATTAAAAAGCAGGGATGATAAATTTGATAGATCTTTAAAATTTCCGTTGATAGTAAAACCATTATCTGAAGGGTCATCGGCAGGTATAACCAATAAGAGCGTTGTTTATGATGAAGCAAGTTTATATAAACAGGTAGATTACATATCAGCTACATTTGGTGAAAAATCTTTAATTGAGCCATACCTTGAAGGAAGGGAATTTTCGATCGCAATGCTTGGAAATCCTCCTAAAGTTCTTCCGATACTAGAGTCTGATCACTCGATGCTTCCAAAAAAATACATGCCTTTTGATTCATTAGAAGTAAAATGGTTTTACGAAATAGCTACCAGTGGAAAACACTTAAAGTGTCCAGCTAAAATTTCCCAAGAATTGGAAAAAAAGATAAATAGAATTTGCTTAGATGTGTGGAAGGTAATCGGAATCCGTGATTGGTGTCGAATTGACATTCGTTGTGATAAAAAAGAAAACCCATACGTTCTTGAGGTTAATTCTCCGCCAGGCTGCACACCGCCAGAACACGATCCGGCCTCATATTTTCCGCTGATCGCACGTTCTATGGGAGTTGATTACGAGAATTTACTTTCAATGATCATTGAAACCGCCTTAAGTAGGTATAAAAAATAAGAAGCTTAAAATACTTGAAGTACCGAGTGGACGCTGAGGGGCTCGAACCCCCGACATTTGCGATGTAAACGCAACGCTCTACCAACTGAGCTAAGCGTCCGAGACCCGTATGGTGGGCGAGGATAGAATCGGACTATCGGTCTCATCTTTATCAGAGATGTGTTTTACCATTAAACTACACGCCCTAAAACTTTTAAAAATTATAGCATATTGTTTCCTAGTTTTATATATAATAGACACATGCTTTACTTTTCTGAGATAGTTAATAAGAAGGTTTATACAGAGGATAATATCTACATAGGCTATCTTGAGGATTTTATTTTTTTAGTAGCAGAAAATCCGATCGTTACAAAAATAGTAATCAGGGATAAAACCAAGAAACAACTGATCATATCTACCGATTATCTCCAGAAGATCAATAAGTACTTGACGATTGAAAAAGAGTTTCTAGCAACCTATCTTGAAGAAAATGAACTATTTTTGGTAAAGAATTTACTTGATAAACAGATCATTGACCTGAAGGGTAATAAAATCGTTCGGGTCAACGACGTTGCTCTTCAAGATAAAGAAAAACTATCGATTGCCGGGGTTGATGTCGGAGTTTTGGGAATTTTCCGGCGTTTAAGGATAGGAGCAGATAATTTTTATAGAATAGCTTCATTTTTTAATTTTAAGCTGGTTTCGCAATTTTTATCTTGGGCTGACATTCAGCCATTAGAACTGATCCGAGGCAATGTTAAATTGCGAAAAAAGGAAGAAAAACTTGAAAAGGTCAGACCGGAAGATCTGGCTGATTATTTGGAAAAAACAAACGTTATAAATGCACGAAAGTTTTTAAAGATATTAGATACGGAAAAGGCTGCTGAGGTGATTGGAAATTTAAACATTAATTATCAGGCTGCTCTTTTTAAGCACTTTCAAATAGTTAAAGCGGCAAAATTAATATCTTTCTTGGATCCTGATGAAGCTGTTGACGTTCTCCTAACTTTAACCAAAAAAAAGAGAGATGAAGTGATCGAGAAATTAAATCCTCAAATAAAAAATAAAATATTATATTTATTAAATCTGTCAAAAGAGCCGATAGGGTCTTTAATAACGACCGAATACCTTACAGTTGGCCCAGAAGATACGGTCCGATATGTAATTGAAAAAATCAAAAAAGAAACAAAAGATTTTTCCTCTTTATATACTATTTACGTTGTAAATAAAGAAAATCAACTAACAGGAGCGCTCAGTTTACATGAAATTTTAAGAGAAGATCTAGAAATGCCTTTATACAAATTTATGACCCAAAATTTAGTAGTAGTACATTTAACGACACCGGTAGAAATCGCCATGAAGAAATTTTTGAAATACCATTTGACAACTTTACCAGTTATAAATCAAGAAAAACGGATAGAAGGAATAGTAAATTTTGATGATATTACAAATTATGTCCTGGACAGGATTAAAAAATAATCTTATGAAAAAATTAATTGTTTTAGCTGATTGGGCGAGCGATTCATTGACCTGCCAAGAAATTAAAATTAGCGTTGAAGGTTTTTTAAAAGACAGTAAATATTCGAATATCAGCTTTGTATCTTCGACCCCATCAACCATCCATACAAGCTTTCTCATTAATCAAATAGTTGAAGACGTCGAGAGATATGGACAGCCTTTGGAAACCGTAATTTTTCAAAATACCGATCCGCGGCTTCATTCTAAACAAAGTATTGAAAAGGCCGCTGGAGCAATACCAGTGATCATGAAATTAAAATCAGGAATTCATCTTCTTGGTCCGAATGCTGGATATGACTTTTCAATGATAAAATCAAGAATAGATGAACTATTCACATACGTTGGCGTAAACGAAAAGGGTCAATTCCATTCAAGAGATCTATATTCAAAATTATCAGCATACCTAATGGATTATCTAGAAGATGATCTTGAGTTAGATGAAATAGGGATAGATAATATTCCCGATCTTAAAGGCCAGTACATCGGGCATATTGATAATTATGGGAACATTAAAACGACCATGCTTGTTGAAGATTTTAAAGGTAAATATGAATATGGCGATATAGTTGATCTAAGAATAAATAAAATTGTAAAAAAAGCAAAATACGTCTCAAACTTATTTGGTGGGATACCGGGAGAATTAGTCATATATCCAGGTTCTTCAGGAAAAAAAGAAAATAGATTTCTTGAAATCAGTATCTGGAGGCATTTTACTGAAGACAAACCAACAACAGGTATAGATGAATTTAACTGTCCGAAAATAGGAAGTGAAATCGAATTAATAAAAAGTAGTTAAACTGGACGGGATTTTCTTCGCTTCATTAATTTTGAGTCGATGACCGAGCGGCGTATGATCGTCATTGCCTCGGCGCGCTCTTTTTCGTCAGTAGATTTTGTAAGAATCAACTTTGCCTCTTCGACAGCTTTATTTGTTAGGTCTCGGTCAATTTCATCTTGACCGTAAGCTCGGGAAACTAAAACAGTAACCGTCTCACCATTGGTTTCCAAATATCCTCCTCCAATTGCCAGATCATCTTCGCTGTCACCACTTTTTATTTTCACAATTCCTTCAACAAGTAATGAAAATAAATGGACATGGTGTGGAAGTATGGTAATTTCTCCATCGGAAGTAGGAACGGTCACAGAACTTATCTGCTTATCAATAACGATCTTACGCGGTGTAATTACTTTTAAACGGATGGTGGCCATATATATATTTATTTCACTTCTTCAATTCCTCCAACCATATAGAAATTCATTTCAGACTTACTGTCATGTTTACCTTCCAGAATTTCTTTAAAACCGCGAACGGTGTCCGCAACAGGAACGTATTTCCCGGCTCTTCCTGTAAAAGGTTCGGCAACGAACATTGGCTGTGTCAAAAATCTTTGGATCTTTCGGGCCCGAGATACTGTCAGTTTATCGGTTTCAGAAAGCTCCTCCATTCCAAGAATCGCAATAATGTCTTGGAGATCTTTATATCTTTGTAAGGTTTTCAAAACGTCTCGAGTGACTTGATAGTGTTCTTCACCAACGATATCAATATCAAGAGCTCGGGAAGATGATGTTAATGGATCAATCGCTGGATACAAACCTTGTTCTGATAACGATCTTTCCAAAGTGATTGATGCGTCTACGTGCGAAAATGTTGCAACAGGAGCCGGATCGGTATAATCGTCAGCTGGTACGTAAACCGCCTGGATCGATGTGATAGAGCCTTTATTTGTTGAGGTGATTCTTTCCTGTAAAGCGGCCATTTCAGAAGCTAATGTCGGCTGATATCCTACGGCCGAAGGAATTCTTCCAAGCAAAGCAGATACTTCCGATCCCGCTTGGGCAAATCTAAAGATATTATCAATAAACAAAAGTACATCCATATTTTTTTGATCGCGGAAATACTCGGCCATAGTGACTCCAGTCAAGGCGACGCGAAGTCTGTTCCCTGGCGGCTCGTTCATTTGTCCAAAAACTAAGGTGGTATTCTTTAAAACCTTTGTCTCTTTCATTTCTGTCCAAAGATCATTTCCTTCACGGGTTCGTTCTCCGACGCCAGTGAAAACAGAAACACCATGATGATTTTTTGCGACATTGTGGATCATTTCTTGAATAAGAACGGTTTTACCAACGCCAGCCCCTCCGAATATTGCCACTTTTCCTCCCTTAATAAAAGGAGCTATCAAATCAATAACCTTAATTCCTGTTTCAAAAATTTCCTGTTCAACCGATTGTTCTACTAATTTAGGCGGCGTAGCATGAATTGAAGCGCTAAATTTTGATTTGATCTCTCCCAGTTCGTCGACTGGTTCGCCAAGCACGTTCATAATTCTTCCCTGAGTTGCCTCACCTGTTGGGACGGTAATAGGTTTTCCGGTATTTGTAACCTTCATACCGCGGCTCAATCCAAAGACATTTGCCATGGCGACAGCTCGTACCAATCCCTGATCAAGAATTGCTTCGACTTCAAGGACAATTTTCCCCATTTTTTTATCTTCTATAAAAAGGGCATCATAAATTTTTGGAGTTTCGTTTTCCTTGAATTTAATATCTACCACCACTCCTCTAATCGAAACAATTTGGCCTACGTTCATAATTTGATTTAAAATTTGTAATTATTAATTTGACTCGACCGACTCTTTAGCCGTTACCATGTCCAACAACTCACTTGTAATTTTTTCCTGTCGAATTTTATTTCTTACCATGGTCAGGTTATAAATAACATCTGTCGCGTTATCTGTCGCGTTTTTCATAGCCATCATTCTAAGAGAATGTTCTCCAGCCTCGCTTTGAATAAATGCAAATCTTAATTTTTCTTCTACAAAACTTCGCAGCAATGCATCAATAATTTTTTTTGGATTAGGCTCAATTAAATATTCTGATTCTTTTTCTTTTATATTTTGTTCAGAGTCAATTTTTTGTGAAAAATTTATGGGCAGTAGTGTCGTTATTGCAGGGACAGACTGGATCGTTGAAACAAATTGATTATGGTATAGGTCAATTTTTTTATATGTTCGATCTAAATATTTATTTAAAGCAAATTCAAAAAGAGCGGAAACATTATTAAGAGGGATATTGGAAGAATAATCAGCCATAATGTTGGCTGAAAACTTACTTAACAGATTGGCTTTTTTGCCGACAATAATAAAATCGGTATTTTTAAAGTCAGTATTTTTTACGATAAAACGTAGCAAATTAAAATTAAAACTGCCGCACAAACCCTTATTGCTGGCTATGACGATCGCCAAGTTTTTTCTTTCGATCTTGTCTTCTGAGAAACCTATCAAGGGTGAGAGCGACGGATCGATCTTTGGACTGATAGCGCGAATTATATTTTCAATTTCCATTTGATATGGTCGGCCGTCTACTGCAACTTGTTGAGCCTTTTTCATTTTAATTGCCGATACAAGCTGCATGGCTTTTGTAATTTTTTTAACATTGGTCACCGACTTAATTTTTTTTCTAATAATTCTTATATTCATATAACAAAACTGCGATTATCAACTTATGTCTTGAATCATTTTTTCTAGTTCTTTTCCGTCCTTCTCATCCATAATTTTATTTTTATTAATTTTCTCTAACCATTTTTTCCCTTTCTGTTTCAAGGTTTCCAATAGTTTTGTTTCAAATCTTTCAATTTCTTCCATTGGCAGTTTGTCAAGAAAACCATTGCTGGCTGCCCAAAGGATTGATACTTGTTCAGCTAAGCTCAGAGGTTTATTTTTCTTCTGTTTTAATATTTGTGTAACTTTAGCTCCTCGATTTAAGAATTTTTTTGTTTCCTCATCTAATTCAGATTCAAATTGAGAAAAGGCAGCTAGGTCACGATATTGAGCTAAATCAAGTTTTAACTTACCAGCGACTGCTTTCATAGCCTTTGTTTGAGCGGTTCCTCCGACACGAGATACGGAAAGGCCGACATTGATAGCTGGTCTGATTCCAGAATTAAACAAATCGGTTTCAAGCGAAATTTGTCCATCGGTTATCGAAATAACATTTGTCGGAATATAAGCTGAAAGATCACCATCCAAAGTTTCAATTATTGGAAGAGCTGTAATTGATCCTCCGCCATATTTTTCATCAATACGGCAGGCACGCTCTAACAACCTTGAATGGAGATAAAAAACATCACCCGGGTAGGCTTCACGTCCGGCTGGCCGTCTCAAAATAAGCGACATCTGACGATAAGACCATGCATGTTTTGTCAGATCATCGTATACGACTAATACGTCTTGCCCCTTATCCATAAAGTATTCCCCTATTGCTGAAGCTGTATATGGTGCCAAATATTGCATGGCAACCGAATCAGCAGCTGGAGCATTAACGACAATGGAATATTTATCTGCCCCATGTTTTTTCAAAAGTTCGACAATTGCGGCAACCTTAGAATTTTTCTGTCCGATAGCGCAGTAAATGCAAACAACATCCTGACCCTTTTGATTAAGAATCGTATCGATCGCAATTGTAGTTTTACCGGTTCCCCGGTCTCCAATGATTAATTCTCGCTGACCTCGGCCAATTGGAATTAATGCGTCAATGGATTTGATTCCTGTTTGAAGAGGAACGTTTACCTGATGGCGCTTGACCACTCCGGCAGCTATTTTTTCAACTGGATACAATATCTTTGATTTAATTGCAGCTTTTCCGTCGAGAGGAAGGCCTAAAGAATCTACAACCCGACCAAGAAGTGCTTCAGATACAGGTACAGAAAGCGTGTATCCTAAAGCCTTAGCCTTATCACCCGCGGAAATACTGGTATAATCGCCCAAAATTATCGCCCCAACCTCATCTTCGGTCAAATCAATTACGTAGCCTAATACATTTTTTTTAAACTCAATCAATTCTCCATAGGCAACCCGGTCAAGACCCTCTAAAATAACAACTCCATCTTTAACCTGAGAAACGATCCCGGTTTCCTCTGTCGAAATTTTTGGTTTATTTTTTAGCTCTTTTTCAAGAGTTTTTATGTATTCATCAATCAATTTCATATAATGTATTAGATAATTTAGATAACGATCCCATTAGGGACAAATCAATTGTTTTTGACCCGACCTTTATAATAATTCCGGCGATAACAGATTTATCTGTTTGGTAAATAGAATCTTTCCAGTTCAAATCTGAAAACTTTTTCACCAAAACTTTTTTTTCCTCCACACCTAGTTCATCCGCACTAATAACAGTTACACGATTCTGTTCATTTTTGATCTTTGTCATCAAAAAGCTTTTTAGATCTTGTTTTAGTTTTGGATTGATCTTCGTCATATTAATTTATATCAATTTTACCTTGATAGTTTTTAATAATTGAACCGGTGACTTTTTTTCGAGATGCTACGTCAAGAGAATCTTTTAATGTATTCTCAACGATCATCAAACTGGTTTTAATAATTTTATCCTTTACTTCACGATATAAGGCGCTCTTTTCTTCTTGTAACAACTTACTGTTTTTTTCCTTGATCTCAAGGGCATCAGACTCTGCTTGTTTTATTAACTCAACCCTCATATCTTGAGCTTCTTTTTTAGCTTGTACAAATAAGACGTCAAATTCCTTTTTCATCTTTTCTTTCATCTTCTTTTCCGCTTCAATACTGGCTTCTTCGCTTCTTTTAAGCTTTTCTAGCATTCTATTCTTTTCCTCTTCATTCTTTCTTTCCTGATTTAGAAAGCTGGTAAAAGGCTTGACGACAAACTGCTTGACCAAGATAAAGAACAACGCAAAGTTGATCATCTGGGCCAATAATAATTTTCCATCTATTCCTAAATTTTCCATAATCTATTTTTTATGCAAATTTCAAAATTAATGCGACAACCAATGCGTAAATAGCAATGGCCTCGGCGAACGCTAAAGCCAAAATCATTGTGGTTCTAATTGCTGATTCTGCTTCTGGGTTTCGTCCTAAAGCTTCAACAGCCTTACTACCAATCATACCAATTCCAAGAGCTGGGGCGATTGCTCCAACTGCAATTGCGATAGCAACTGACAAAAGTTTTACTGCTTCAACTGACATATTTTAAATATCACCCCTTTCTAAATTTAAAATTTTTAATGGTGTTCAGCTATTGCTCCACTTAGAAATACGGCCGTCAACATAGAAAAAACCAAAGCCTGGACAAAACCAACGAAAATCTCCAGGGCGATAAAAGGAAAAGAGGCTAAAACTGGGACAAGAAAAGCAACTATTGTTAACAAAACTTCACCTGCAAAAATATTTCCAAATAAACGAAAAGCAAATGAAAGTATCTTTGAAAACTCAGAAAGAATATCAAGAATTCCTACAAAGAATGAAATTGGATCAGAAAAGTTAAAAAACTTATGAAGATATTTTTTGATCCCTAAAAATTTTATAGAAAAGAATTGGATGGAAAAAACAGAAATAATAGCCAACGCCAAAGTAGTATTTAGATCGGCATTATTGCCTCTAAGTAACGGAACAAAGACCTCTTCATGCCCTTCTTTAACTTTAATCAATAAGCTACCAACACCTGGCAGCAAGCCAAACCAGTTTTCTAAGAGAATATAAAAGAAAAATGCGAAAAGCAAAGGAAAGAAAACATTCGTTTTGTCTCCAAGTACTGAATAAAACAAGTCATATATACTTTTGACAAAAAATTTTATTAGATAATAAAAATTACCTTTTCTGCTTTTGGTCGATTGTTGTTTAAAGTAAAGTGCGATGAAGACAGTTAGAAGAAAAACGATTGCCGATGCAATCATTGAGTTAGTAATAGCTAACCCAAATAGGTGAAAAATTATTTCGGCTTTAATGCTGATTTTTGGCATCTTTGATTATTCTGTACAAATTGTAAATACTACTTATCATTCCGAAAAGAATAAAAAACACCGTAAAAAATGGTTTACGATGCAATTTATTGTCCAAGGTTAAACCGATAATCACACCTATTAATATTGGAGTGACCAGGCTATAACCGACGTTAATATTTAAATATTGAGAATAAAAATCCTTTTCAGCTTTTTGTTTTTTAACAAAATTCTGTTGAGCTTTTTTTAAATTTCCTTGTTTGTCAATCTCAAAAAAATTATATTTCATTTTATCAGGCACATGAGCGTTCGTCAATGGTTAATTTTTCTGTAATTAAATAAAATTTTCTTTAATAATATCTATACATTCATTAATAGACGCTTTTTCAGTATTAAGATTAATGGCGTCCTTGAATGGATTTTTTTCAATTATGTTAAATAAATTGCTTATAATATGGTCGCCCAATGGTTTTCTGCAGCCTTCCTTTATTCCTGGTCTTGTTTTATCACGTTCCTGAAGTACATTAATCGAACATCTAAGTTCATAAACAATGACAGGAATATTTTTTTGTCCAGCTAGGTTTACAGCATCTTGGATGTAGAGAGGGTTTTGAAATATTCCTTCCATAATGACGGAAAATTTTTGATCCAGAAGATAGTTTAAAACAGTGATGGCGGTTTTATTAACATCATCCAAAATTGAGTCAGTACTTTCTGCAAAAAATGGTTTGAAATTATCTACCTTTAGCCAAGCAATTTTTTTTTCATAATCTCTCAGGCTCTTCGCAATGCTTGATTTCCCACTAGAAGGAGGTCCTCGCAATATTATTAAAGCTTGTTTCATAGCGATTTAATTATTAATTTTGATTTACCCTTTCCAGATCAACGGCGTTTTCAAGAATTATTCCTATCCGTCCTTCGCGCTCGTTTACCTTTCCCTTAAGCATGATGATCTTATTAATATTCAAAAAGCCCTTTAAAATCTTATAGCTTTTCGGAAAAACAACAACCTCGATAGTACCGCTTTCGTCAAAGATCTGGATGATAGCCATCTCCTCATTATTTTTTTTAGTTTTAACTATTTTTTTACCGCTGATAAGTCCGGCTAAAATGACCGGCTTGTTAGCGTCTTGGATATTTACTTCTCCAATTTTTTTGGTAGTTTTTTTCTCTATAATAGCTTTATATTTCGCCATGGGATTTTTCCCGATCAAAAATCCGATGACTTCCCTCTCCATTGTAAATAAAACGTCTTCTTCATACTCAGGGACAACTTTAAAATTATCGGTTATTTTCTCCTCTGCGGAAGTTGCAAAAAGATCATATTGTCCTTTTTCAGATTTTATCTTTGTTCTTTGAATATCGGCAACGATTAATGGAAAGTTAAGCATCAAGGTGGCTTTGTTCCCAAAATTAGAAAAGGCTCCAGATTTAATAAGACTTTCAAGAGTTCTTTTATTAACACGTCTCAAGTCTACCCTTGATAAAAAATCCTTCATACCTTGGAATTTTTTCTTTGCACGCTCTTCAAGAATAGAGTCTATAGCAGCAGTTCCTACATTTTTGAGAGCGGATAAACCGAAACGAATCTCCGTTCCTTCAATCGAAAAACTATAAATAGACTTATTAATATCAGGAGGCAAGACTTTTATCTCCATTCTTCGGCATTCTTCAATTGCCTGCGACATTTTAATCTCTCTCTGGGGTCCGGCAACACCGTGAAGTTCGGCTGTAAGCAAGGCCGTCATATACTCAACCGGGTAGTTCGCCTTGATATAGGCAGTCCAATAGGCGATCAATCCGTATGAGGCAGAGTGGGGTTTATTAAATCCGTAAGCCGCGAACTTTTCCATGAAGTTCCATACTTTTTCGATCATGGAAATTTTATAGCCGTTTTTTTCACACCCTTTAAAAAATTTAACTTTATCTTTTTTCATTAGTTCCTTTTTCTTTTTTCCCATTGCCATTCGAAGATTGTCAGCTTCACTCATTGAGAAACTGGCAAGTTTGTGGGCGATCTCCATAACCTGCTCCTGGTAAACCAAGACACCATAAGTCTCTTCAAGCACCGATTTAAGATCAGGATGAAGATATTTAATTTTTTTAGCGTTTATCTTGCCTTCCAAAAATGAAGGAATAAGATCCATCGGACCAGGTCGGTATAAAGCAACCATGGCGGAAATATCAGATAATTTATTTGGCTTGAGCTCTTTGGCCAGATGTTTCATTCCACCAGACTCAAGTTGAAAAACGCCGATAGTGTCCCCTCTTGAGATTAATTCATAAGTTTTTTTATCATCGGTCGGAACATGGTGGATATCAATTTTTACTCCGGAATTTTTTTCTACGTATTTCAAAGCTTCTTCGATAATGGTCAAGTTTCGGAGACCTAGAAAATCCACTTTTAACAAACCAACCGCCTTTTGATTTGATACGGCATTTAGATCGATACAGTACATGTCATATTGAGTAATAATTTTTCCTTCCTTATTATCGCGTTGAAGGGGTACATATTCAGACAAATTTTTATCTGAGATGACGACGCCGGCTGCATGAACTGATGAATGCCTTGGCAGACCTTCAAGACGTCGGGCAACGTCCAAGATCTTTTTAGTTTCTGGTTCTGTTTGATAGGCAAATTTTAATTGTGCCGACTCCTCCAATGCCTGAGAAATTGTCATGTTAAAACCTTGTTTTCCAAACGGGATCATTTTTGCTAGCCGATCACCGGTTGAATAAGACATGCCAAGAGCACGGGCCACATCTCGAACGGAAAGTCTGGCTTCCATTTTTCCAAAAGTGATTATTTGAGCAACTTTATCTTCACCATATTTATTAGTGACGTACTTCAGGACTTCATCTCGTCTAGTATCAGCAAAATCGATATCAATATCCGGTGGAGTGGGACGGTCAGGATTTAAAAATCGTTCAAACGGTAGGTTCTGATCAATAGGATTTATATCGGTGATCCCAAGGATATAAGCAACCAGCGATCCGGCAACCGATCCTCTACCCGGGCCAACCGCGATTCCATGATTTTTTGCCCAGTTGACGAAATCTTGGACGATTAAAAAATAGGTTGAATAGCCTTTGGTATTAATGA
>Ga0247841_10000773_pt1 | contig 80030 bp, 66 predicted proteins | sample LaCruzMarch2015__2_FD_192410 | JGI IMG/M metagenome (GOLD analysis project Ga0247841, IMG submission 192410) | Freshwater microbial communities from meromictic Lake La Cruz, Castile-La Mancha, Spain - LaCruzMarch2015_18m | ecosystem: Environmental > Aquatic > Freshwater > Lake | place: Spain... | reverse complement strand
CGGTTGTCAGCATAGAAGAGACTTCCAAAAACATCCAAATGATAATTTCCGGAATGGAAAAAGAATGTAACAGAAAAATAAATTCTGCTTTTGTTAATATAAATGGAAGCCATATATATGTAACCCCATCGGATGGAATAATTTCTGTTTCAAGGGCTGATCAAAGGATTTCAGGCGAAGATGTAGAAAGAGTATTGCAGGCTACACGAGCTATAAACATTGCTTCAAAAAATGATGAAATACTTGATGTTATACCAAAAGAATTTATTATAGATGACCAGAAAGGCATAAAGCAACCGGAAAATTTAACAGGCATAAGGTTAGAGGCAAAAGTTTTGTTATTGTGTTATTTTCAACCATATTTTACAAATTTAACACAATCTTTAATAAGTTCAAAAATTCAAATAAGAGACGTTATTCCTTCGCCCCTTGCAGCAGCTAATGCTGTTTTAACTCCTCAGCAAAAAGAATTAGGAGTGGCCCTAATTGATTTTGGGGCATATACAACATCTTTAGCTGTTTTTGAAGAAGGATCATTAATACATCTCGCTATTTTTCCAATTGGCTCTGCGAATATAACCAATGACATTGCAATAGGATTAAGAACAGAGGTTGCAGTTGCAGAATCCATTAAAAAGCAACATGGGACATGTATGAAAGATTTATCAAAGAAAAAAATAGAAATTTTCGACGGATCTTCAGTGATTGATTTCACGAAAAAAGACTTAGTGGACATTATAGAACCAAGAGTCTCTGAAATTTTAGATTTAATTCAAAAAGAATTAAAAAAAATAAATAGACAGGAATTATTACCCGGGGGAATTGTCTTAACAGGAGGGGGAGCAAAAATGCCAAAAATAAAAGAGTTTACAAAAAATATTTTAAAGCTTCCTTGTCAAATTGGAGTTCCAAAAGGAATTTTGGGGATACAAGACGATCCCACATTGGCTACGGTTGTTGGCCTTACACTTGAGGGTGTTGATTTTAATCCCGAAGAAGGTATACTAAGACCTATAAAGGGGTGGGGTTCTAAACTTAAAAAATGGCTTAAAAACTTCATCCCATAAGATGAAGTTTTTTAATGATATTTTTTTATGAATCCAATAATTAAAATCATAGGAGTGGGAGGTTCTGGGTCAAATACGGTTTCTCGAATGGCTATTCACAAAATACAAGAAGTGGAGCTTTTTGCTGTTAACACAGATGCCCAAGCATTGCATTTTTCTAAATCTGATAAAAAAATTCTTATAGGAAAAAGTTTAACCAATGGACTTGGAACGGGCATGGATGCAACCTTGGGTAAAGAATCGGCCGAAGAATCTAATAAAGAAATTTCAGAAAGCTTGAAGGGGTCTGATATGATTTTTATAACGTGCGGGCTTGGGGGCGGCACAGGGAGTGGGGCAGCGCCTGTTATTGCCAGAATTTCAAAAGATCTCGGAATTTTAACTGTGGTGGTAGTCACAACGCCTTTTTCTTTTGAAGGGCAGGAAAGAAAAGCAATAGCTAATGAAGCAATAGAAAATTTCAAAAATAAAGCTGATTCTTTACTGATTATTTCCAACGATAAGCTTTTAAAAATAATTGATGAAAAAACAACAGTAACGGGCGCATTTTTAATGTGTGATGACATTTTGCGTGAAGCGGTTCAATCAATAACTGATTTAATTTTAGTCCCGGGAATTATAAACATTGATTTTGCATCTGTTGCATCTATTATAAAAAATTCAGGACGAGGGTTGTTTGGCGTCGGTAAAGCATCGGGAGACAATCGGGCAATTTTGGCGGCCGAAAAGGCGATTAATTCTCCTTTGTTGGATTTTTCGATTCAAGGTTCAAAGGGAGTTTTGTTTTCGGTTTCAGGGAATGATGTTACATTAAAGGAAATTCAGGAAGTTGCCAAAATTATTACTAAAAATGTTGATTCTAAGGCCCAGGTAATTTTTGGAGCAGTGAAGGATAAAAATTTAAAGAAAGGAGAAATAAAAGTTACTGTCATTGCCACCCGCAACGAATTTTAGTAAAATTATATAATTTATATGAATTCAAAAATTAATGAAGCGAAAATAAAGATACAGATTGGTCAGGTTCAGAATTCGATATTGAGCCACATAGAAGAAGGGAAAAATATTGAAGCGCTTGAGCTACTTTCAAAAAATAGAGTATTTAAAGAAAATGGTCTCATAAATGATCCCTTGGAGGATCTTTTATGGATGTCTGAAATATTGAAAAGAATTGAAGATAATTTTGAAGAAAATCGAAGAATTACCATTGCAGAACTTGATACGATGATAAAGCTTAACCCAGAACATAATACGGAATTGGACTTGGGTATTTGGTAATTTTAAATTATTTAAAAAGCGCCGAACGGGCGCTTTCTTGCTGAGGTGTGGATAACTTTTAATCTTAAAGCAGATTACAACGGAAAATATAAAGTTTGAAAAGAGTTGACATGATTTTTGGCTCAGGTAAAATGAATAATTGCAGCCAATAAAAATTAATAATTTAAAGGCTTTATGCCTTTTTTTGTCACTAAATAAATTTATGTCATCAGAAGAAGCAAAAGATCTGCCTGTCGGCGGAGAAAATCATATTGAGAGAATTCAGAAAAGGGATGGGAGAGTAGTCCTTTTTGAACAGGGAAAAATTGAAGAAGCAGTTCATAAAGCAATTATTGCAACTAATCAGGGGAATGGTCCGGAGTCAAAAAGAGTTGCAAATAAAGTTTTGAGTTTGGCAAATCGCAGATTTAAAAAAGGAGAAACTCCCACGGTTGAACAAATGCAGGATATTGTTGAAGAAGTTTTGATGCTTGAGGGTTTTGTGGAAACAGCCAAAGCTTACATTTTGTACAGAGAACAAAGAAGGTCTATTCGAGAAGCGGCAAAAGCAGTTGATGACTCATCTGAAAAAATTGACAGTTATTTAAAAGAGCTTGATTGGCAGGTTAAAGAAAATGCTAACATGACATTTTCTTTGCAAGGGTTAAATCAATATGTTGGTTCATATATTTCTAAAAAATATTGGCTGAATAAAATTTATCCTAAAGAAATTCGTGAAGCAGCTGCTAACGAAGATTTTCATATTCATAATCTGGAATTGTTGGCACCATATTGTGCAGGTTGGGATTTATATGATTTTTTAGTTAAAGGATTTGGCGGAGTACCTGGAAAAATAGAATGCAGGGCTCCAAAACATTTTAGGACCGCTTTGGGGCAATTGGTTAATGTTTTGTTTACATTGCAAGGTGAAACGGCCGGAGCTAACGCTGTTTCAAATTTTGACACACTTTTAGCTCCATTTATAAGGTATGACAATTTAAATTATAAACAGGTAAAGCAATCAATGCAGGAGTTTTTGTACAACTGCATGGTGCCAACTCGAGTTGGTTTTCAGACACCATTTTTAAATGTTTCTTTAGATATTAAACCTGCTTCTTATTTGGCAAAACAACCTGTAATTATTGGAGGCGTTCCCCAAAAAGAAACTTACGGAGAATTTCAGCCGGAAATGGATATGTTTATTCGGGCTTTTTATGAGGGTTTGATGGAAGGCGATGCTTCGGGCAGGCCATTTACTTTTCCAATTCCAACAGTGTCAGTAACAAAAGATTTTGAGTGGGACAACCCCAATTTAGCGGTAATGTGGGAAGCAACTGCAAAATATGGAATTAATTATTTTTCTAATTTTATACATTCAGATATGAGCCCTGATGACGCAAGAAGTATGTGTTGTCGTTTGAGGTTAGATAACAGGGAATTATATAAAAGAGGCGGAGGATTATTCGGTTCTTCACCAAAAACAGGGTCAATTGGAGTAGTAACAATTAATTTGCCAAGAATAGGGTATTTGTCAAAAACGAAAACAGAATTTTTGGATAGGTTGTCAAAATTAATGGAATTGGCAAAAGAAAGCTTGGAAATTAAGAAAAAAGCTTTAGATGATTTTATGGAGAAAGGACTTTATCCTTATTCAAAACATTACTTGGCTGATGTTAAAAATTTGAGGAATTCATATTTTGGAAATCATTTTTCAACAATTGGAATTATGGGTATGAATGAATCATTGCTTAACTTTTTAGGGGAAGACATTACAACTCCACTTGGTAAAAAGTTTGCGCTTGAGGTGATGGATTTTATGAGAGAAAAAATGGTTAAATTTCAGGAAGAAACAGGAAATTTGTACAATTTAGAAGCTACTCCGGGAGAAGGTACAAGCTATAGGCAAGCAAGAACTGACAGAGAAAAATATCCTGACATTATTACAGCAGGCACAAAAGAAACGCCTTATTACACAAATTCAAGTCAATTGCCAGTTGGTTTTACGGATGATGTTTTTGAAGCGCTTGATTTACAAAATGATTTACAGGCAAAATACACAGGAGGAACAGTTTTGCATGTCTTTCTAGGAGAAAAAATTTCTGACCCGTTGCAGGCAAAAAATTTAGTTAAGAAAATATTTGAAAACTACAGCTTGCCATACATTACTTTGACTCCGACATTTTCAATTTGCCCAACCCATGGCTACATTTCGGGCGAACACTTTGAATGTCCGCAATGTACTATAAAACAACCATGTGAAGTTTATTCACGCGTTGTAGGTTATATTAGGCCGTTACAGCAGTGGCACAAAGGCAAACAGCAAGAATTTAAAGAAAGAAAAGAATTTGTTGCCCCGGTGCAAACTTTAGAGCAGGTTAGCATGGTAGAACAGCAAATTGTCGTATAAAAAATAAAAAAATTGCCTTTTAATCGGGGTAATTTTTTGTTATGATAATTAATAATTTATTTAAATAAAAATATGGTGTTCAACCCAGACAAAGGACCGGCACCGAAATCGAATGATCCGAAAAGCCGGGGCTTAAGAAGAAATTTAAAAAAAGATGCATTGTTAGTGCCGGCATTTTTTGGCTTAGCCGGAAAAGCAGAAGCTAATTTGGGATATCCCGATAAGTCATTAGAAATTGATAGGCAAGCCATTAAGGATTTGAGTTTTACGGAAGGGGCGCCAGAAAGAGCGCCAATAGTCGGAAAATTTAGTACGGAAATGTTAAAATTTGTTTTGCTTATATTACCGAGAAATATAGATGAGCGCATGCAATACCAGGCTTTTTTGAGATTTATGCATAACGAAGAATTTGATAAACAAGGACGTCCTAAAGAAAATTTTCGTGGATTTATTGCGGGTCAAATGGAAACAATGCACAGATTTCACGAAGAATTTTCAAAACGAGCTTGGAAATTCTACAAAGATTATTTTAAAGGTGGAAATAAAGAATTTAAGCCGGTTGTTTCAATGCGGGCAACGATAGGGTCCGGAACCAGGCATTTTCCTTCAACAAATGAGGTTTTAATTGACAGAGAAGAAGAATTGGTGCCAGATTGGCCATTTGGAATAAGTGCTTTGCACGAAACTCATCATGCAGCATCAATCTTCCCTAAGAAAGATGGTCATTTTTTTGAAGATATGGATTCTAGTTCTGCTTCAGAAATAATTTCTTTTTTTGACGCCGCAGTAGCAGCGATGATTGATAAGTCTTTGCGGGCAGAAAAGGGATTACCAAAAAACGGCGCTTACGAGAAAGAAGCAAGACTTCCAAACGGGAAAACTTTTAAAATTTCAAAGTTGCTTTCCTTGCTAAGCCGATTTTATGAAAACAAAGACGGAAGTTTAAAAACAGAAGGAATGCCGAACTTTATAGAATTATTAGCTACTAAACCCGGTGTATCATTTTTCAGTGATTTAATATATAACCACCCGGGAAGGAATGGGGAGCTTTGTGATAGGTTGGACAAAGTTAGTAAAGATTTTATTGCTCAGAAGGAGAGTTTTGAGGAAAATAAGGTTTCAGTCATAAAAGGATATATTGAGCAATTTGAAAAAATAGACCCAAAAAGAGCTAAAGATTATGCATTTGATTTAGAGCATGGTTATAGCGGTGGTATTGATGGAATACACCGAGAATTGGTTATGATGTTAAGAATAATGACAGATCCCATATATGAATTTCATGAAGATTTTTTTAAAGTTGAAAATTTGAAAAATGGAAAAAAGAATCCTATAAAAGGAATAAGATACCTTACAGTGAAATCAGAACAAGAAGCTCTTTTTAAGGTTGCCAGAGAAGGGGATGGGGTAAAAGAATTTTGGGAAGATAAAGTGAGTTTTGAAGCTAAAAAATTAAATGATGAACCAATAGAACAATGATAATTGCGGGATTACAAAAAACTACGTTAATTGATTATCCGGGGAAAATTGCCTGTGTGGTTTTTTTGGCTGGGTGTAATTTTAGATGTTCTTGGTGTTACTCAGCAGAGTTGGTTTTGCCGGAAAGAATTATGAAACAACCACGGTTAAAAGAAGAGGAAATTTTTGATTTTTTAAGAAAACGGAAAGGAATGCTTGAGGGGGTTGTAATTTGTGGGGGCGAGCCGACAATAAACAAAGATTTACCGCAATTAATACAAAAAATAAAAAATTTAGGATACAGCGTAAAATTAGACACAAATGGGTCAAATCCGAAAATGTTGAAAAGTTTGGTGGAAACTAATTTGGTGGATTATGTTGCAATGGACATTAAAATGAATTCAAGAAAAGAGTATGAAGACATTATGATAGAGGGGGTTAAGTTGGCTGACATTAAAGAAAGCGTAGAATTTTTAAAAAGGGGAGCGGTTGATTTTGAATTTCGTACAACCGTTGTGCCGGGGATTCATTCAAAAGAAGAATTTTTAGAAATTGCAAAATGGATTGGCGGTCAAAATGTAAAGTATTATTTGCAAAGTTTTGTGCCATTAAAAACAATTGACCCCGAATTTGAGAAAGTAAAACCTTTTCCGAAAGAATTTTTGGAGGAAATTGTAAAAGAGATTGCCCCGCATTTTAAAATTTGCCAACTTCGAAATTCATAAATGACACCGTCTAAAGTATTATTTTTTTTAAGCATTTCTTTCATTTTGGGCATATTTTTGCAGTCCTTAGTAAAAGTCCCACAAACTATTTTGTGGGCTTTTTTAATTTTTTCCATAGTATTAATTATAATTTTAATTTTATACTACGCGTTTTTGTCTCGAGACAAAAACGCGTCTATTATTTCTTTATTAATTGTATGGGGATTTTGTTTAGTAGTTCTTATTTTAGGAGTCCTAAGAGTGCAAATTGCTGAGTTTTACATTACTAACGATAAACTAAGTAAACTTAACGGAAAGGGAATAGTTGCTTTCGAAGGTTTTGTGTCTGCCGAACCAGACGTTCGGAATACGACACAAAATATAAAAATAAAATTAGGAAAAGACAATGTTTTAGTCACAACTGAAAAATATCCCGAATATCATTATTTGGACAAATTGAGAATTACAGGAAAATTAGAAGAGCCCGCCGAAACAGAAGAATTCAGTTACAAAAAATATTTATTAAAAGATCATATTTATTCAGTGATGGGTTTCCCAAAAATTCAGGTTATCGGAAAAGTTAATCCGACTGTTTTGCAAAAGTTTTATTCAAGCATTTTAGATTTAAAGCAAAAAATTAGAGAGAACATACAAAAAAATTATTCTCCGCCAGGAAGTTTAATTATGCAGGGAATGATTTTAGGGGATAAGGCTGCTATTCCTAAGGATTTGAAAAACAAATTCAGTGTTACTGGCACAAGCCACATTATTGCTGTTTCGGGCACACATTTAGTTATTTTGGGAGCTCTTTTGTTGAAATTCTTAACTATTATTGGGCTAAGTAGATCAAAATCTTTTTATGCTTCGGTAATTTTTATATGTTTTTATATTCTTTTAGTTGGCGCGCCATCATCGGGAATAAGGTCGGCTATAATGGCAATTATTTTTATGTTGGGCCAAAAATTGGGAAGGCAGAATGCCAGCTTAAGAATGATATTTTTTGCCGGCGCTTTAATGCTTTTGCAAAACCCCTTGCTTCTAACACTTGACGTGGGTTTTCAGCTTTCTTTTTTAGCTGTTTTGGGCCTTATTCTTTTCGAACCACTTGTCAAAAGATTTTTTAATTTTCGGTTGAGGAGAATAAAGAAAAACTTTAGCTTTGGAGAAGCAAGGGAAGATGGGTTGGTGTCTATGGTTTCCACTACTCTTTCTGCTCAAATTTTTACATTGCCGATTATTGTGTTTAATTTTGGCAATATTTCATGGGTTTATCCGATAACAAACATTTTAATTCTTCCTGTAATATATTGCTTAATGTTGTTTGGGTTTATGTCGGTTGTTGCAGGTTTGTTTTGGGGAGCACTGAGTTGGATTTTATCTTTACCTTGCACTTTTATACTTTGGTATTTTATGTGGGTAGTTGATTTATTTTCTCAGCCGTGGATGTCAAAAGTAATTAATGACGTGCATTGGATTTGGCTTGTTTTTTATTATTTGGCGGTTGCAATAATACTTAGAATTATAAGAAAAAAAATTATTCATTCGATTTTGCCCTCTTAACAGTTGGATAATTAAGTTTTTTGCAATATAATAGATGTAATATATAAAATATAGATTATGGATATTGAAAAAAAATTGTCTACTGGCAAGCGGGCTAAAAAGGCATGGGTTATTGCCGCCGACATGGGTTATGGACATCAAAGAACTGCTTATCCTTTAAGGGATATTGCTTTTTCAGGTAAGGTGATTAATGCCAACAATTATGCCGGAATTCCGGAAAAAGACAGAGGAATTTGGCAAAAAAGCAGGGGGGCTTATGAATTTATTTCCCGATTTAAAACAGTTCCTTATTTTGGGGATGCTGTTTTCGGCATAATGGATAAATTTCAGAAAATACTGACATATTACCCAAAAAGGGATCTTTCCAAGCCAACCTTTATGTTGGCGGACAATTTAAAATCAATTAAAAAAAATTGGGGCAAAGATTTGATAGACAGGTTAAAGAAAAATCCCTTGCCATTAATTTCAACTTTTTTCACGCCTGCTTTTATGGCAGAAGAAATGGAATACCCAAGCCAGGTTTATTGTGTAATTTGTGATGCCGATATAAGCAGATCGTGGGCGCCAATAAATCCTGTAAAAAGTAGAATAAAATATCTTGCTTCTAACACATGGACGTTTAATAGGTTGAAGCTTTATGGAATAAAGCCTGAAAACATAATTTTAACCGGATATCCTTTGCCGAAAGAAAACATAGGGGAACATTTGGAAATAGTCAAAGATGACTTGAGGCACAGATTGATCAATTTAGATCCGAATAAGAGATACAGAAAAATATACAGCCCCCTTATAAATGGGGAATTGGGGAAGCTTCCTGAAAAATCAAACCATCCTTTGACAATTATGTTTTCAATTGGGGGAGCGGGTGCTCAAAAAGAATTATGCTTAGATGCAATAAACAGTCTTTCGGAAAAAATAAAAGAGAGAAAATTAAGGTTTATTATTGCCATTGGTGTCAGAGAAGAGTTGAGAAATTATTTTGTGGAAAACTTGAAAAGTTTAAAGTTGGATGGTTGGGTGCATATAGTTTCAGGTGTAACGACCGAGGAATATTTTAAAAACTTCAACGAAGCATTACGCGAAACGGATGTTTTATGGACAAAGCCGTCAGAGCTTTCTTTTTACTCTGGGTTGGGAATTCCGATAATTATTGCTCCAACAATCGGCTCGCAGGAAGATTTTAACAGAAGATGGCTTTTGCACATTGGTTCTGCGATTTCGCAGGAAAATCCTAAATATACAGACCAATGGTTTTATGATTATTTAAGCGGAGGAGAGTTTGCCGAAATGGCTATGCAGGGATTTATGGAAATTGAAAAAATGGGTACATACAACATTGAAAAAATAATAAATGATGGTAAAAGTTTATAATGAAAAAAGCGTTTAAAATTTTTATTGTGCCGTTGGCAATTATTTTCTTTATTTTTTTGGTTATTTTTTGTTATTTTTTTGTCGGAAGTTCTCCGATTCAGAAGAATATTTTGTGGGGCGTTGATTTTTCTCAAATGCAAGCAGAATCTTTAGGCCTAAATTGGAAAGAGGTTTATTCGGCCATCATTGATGATTTGGAATTAAAAAACATTAAAATTCATACACAGTGGGATTGGGTTGAAGGAAAGAATGGAGAATATTTTTTTGAAGATGTTGATTGGCAATTGAAAAAAGCCGAAGAAAATAATGTCAAAATTATTTATGTTTTAGGTTTAAAAACCGGCCGTTGGCCAGAATGCCATATGCCCGTTTGGGCAGAAAATTTGTCCGAGCAGGAGCAAAAAGATGCAGTCTTGAGTTTTGTAAGAAAAGTAGTAGAAAGGTATAAAGATAATAATTCTATTGTATACTGGCAGGTGGAAAATGAGCCATTTTTTAATTTTGGGGAATGCCCAAATTGGTACTATGAAAATGATGGTTTTTTAAAACAAGAAGTAAATCTTGTTAAGTCTTTAGACCCGTCACGAAAAATTATTATTTCTGATACGGGAGAAAATTCAATGTGGTTTAAACCCGCTAAAATTGGCGATATTGTTGGAACAACGATGTACAGGGAGGCTTGGGTGCATATAACAGAAACTTTTGGTTTCTCTTTTCGTTATTTGTTTTCACCGGTTTATTATTCAAGGAAAGCTGTGATTATTAATAAGATATTCGGCAAGGATGTAATTTGTATTGAATTGCAGGCAGAGCCATGGGCTTCCAAGCCTTTTTATGATGTCCCGCTGGATGAACAATTAAAAATAATGAATTTGGAAAAATTTAAGGAAAACATAGTATTTGCAAAAGATTCAGGATTAAATCAATTTTATTTGTGGGGCGCAGAATGGTGGTATTGGATGAAAGTAAAACAAGGACAACCAGAAATTTGGAATGAAGCTAAGAAGTTATTTATAATTAATTAGTAAGTAAACATGCTAAGTATAATTATTCCGTCTTTAAATGAAGAAAAATATTTGCCATTACTTTTGGAGTCCATAAAAAGACAAAAATTCGGAGCAGGACCCAAAGGGTACCCCGGGTCTTACGAAATAATTTTAGCTGACGCCGGGTCAAAGGATAAAACATTGGAAATTGCTAAAAAATATGGATGTATAATAACAAAGGGTGGTTTGCCTGCGAAGGGTAGAAACGAGGGCGCTAAAATTGCAAAAGGGGAAGTATTATTTTTTTTGGATTCAGATGTTATTTTGCCAAATAATTTTTTGAAAAAATCTTTTCAGGAGTTTTATAAAAGAAACTTAGATATTGCCAGTTTTTCCTTGATTCCAATTTCCAAAAGCAAGGTTTCAAGATTTTTTTTGGATGTGTTTTACAATAGCCCAAGCATTCTTTTTGAAAATGTATTGCCTCATGCAGCTATGGGAATTATTATTAAAAAAGAACTCTTCAAAGAAATTGGGGGGTTTGATGAGGAAATTAAACTTGCAGAAGATCATTATTTGGCAAGAATTGCAAAAAGTTTATTTGAGGCTAAGTTTGGCATAATTAAATCAACAAAACTTTTTATTTCCGAAAGGCGTTTTAAAACAGACGGTTGGATAAAAACAGGAGTTAAGTGTTTGTTTTGCCAGCTTCACATGATGTTTTGGGGCCCCGTGAAGTCTGACATTTTTAAATATAAATTTGCACACTACGATAAAGCAAAAAAATAGTATGGATATTTATCATTTACCGAAAATTAATTTAAATTTTAAGAAAACTATTAGTATAATATTTAACGCCCTTAAAAAAAGAACTTTTTGGATTATTTTCCTATCTTTTTTAACAGGTTGCAGTTTGGCATTATCTGTTATAATTTCGATTCCTAAATATTTTCCTAGCCAGACGAATGCTTTTTTTGACTATTTTAAAAAGGTAGAGCAAAAAAAAGTTGATGAAAATACTCAGCCGATTTTAAATGAATATGTTTCAAAAGATGCCTACGAACAAGCAATAATGAATGTGGCAAAAAATGTTTCTCCTTCTGTAGTTAGTATCGTTGTTTCAAAAAATGTGCCGGTCTACGAACAGCAACTTATAAATCCTTTTGGGGATTTGGGTCAAGGTTTTGAAATACAAATTCCTCAAATGGTCCAAAAAGGAACTAAATTTCAACAGGTTGGAGCCGGATCGGGATTTATTGTTTCGCAGGACGGCTTAGTTTTAACAAATAAACACGTTGTCTTAGATGATTTGGCAGAATATACCGTTTATACAAATGATGGATCAAAATTTAAAGCTAAAGTGTTGGCTAAGGATCCCGTTCAGGATTTGGCTGTGATTAAAATTCAAAGCACAGACAATAACTTTAGGCCAATAACTTTGGGTGATTCGGCAGGAATTCAAATAGGTCAAACAGCAATTGCAATCGGGAATGCTTTGGGGCAATTTTCCAACACGGTTTCTGTGGGAGTCGTTTCTGGCATGGGGAGAACTATTTCTGCTTCTGATAATGCGGGAAGTTTTTCAGAAACACTTGAAAATATACTTCAAACAGATGCTGCAATTAACGAGGGTAATTCCGGCGGGCCGTTGCTTAATTTGAGAGGGGAAGTAATTGGAGTTAATGTTGCAATGGCAGATGGTGCTCAAGCTATTGGTTTTGCTTTGCCGATAAATTTAGCTAAAAAAAGTATTGACCAAGTGATAAAAACAAGTAAAATTGTTTATCCGTTTCTGGGAGTAAGATATGTTTTAATTAATCAAGATGTAAAAGATGAATATGAATTGTCGATTGATTATGGGGCACTTGTTTTGAAAGGAAAAAAAGGGGAGCCGGCAGTGACCGAAGGGGCTCCCGCAGATAAAGCCGGAATTAAAAATAAAGATATTATTCTACAAATAAACGGAGAAAAAATTGCTAATAACAATTCTTTGGCGCAACTGATACAAAAATATAATGTTGGAGACAAAGTTGTTTTACACATTTTACGTGAAGGCAAAGAAATGGATTTAGAAGCAATTCTTACAGAAAGGGAATAAGGCATTCTGCTCTTCTGTTAGCACTCTTGACGAGAGAGTGCTATTTGATATATGATGGTATATTGAATATAATAAAGTATTAGTAAATTATTTATAAATATGAACGGATCAAATTTCACAAATAAAGCGCAGGATGCCTTAATGCAGGCTCAACAATTGGCTCAAGAAAAAGGACAGTCACAAATTGACGCCCTGCATTTGCTTGCATCTTTACTTGTACAAGAAGATTCAATAGTGATTACACTTCTGCAAAAATTGGGAGTAGATGCGGAATCTTTGAGTAAAAAAGTAGATACTCAAATTGCAAAAATTCCCCCTGCTTCTGCTCCGCAGGCATTTGGCCAATTTTATTTAACTCAGGACATGGCAAAGGTTTTAGACACTGCCAGACAAGAAGCCATAAAAATGTCCGATGAGTTTATTTCGGTTGAACATTTGTTTCTAGCTATTTTAAGCACAAAATCTTTAGCTAAAGATATTTTAGAAAAAATAAGTTTTTTTGAACAAGATGGGAAGAGCGGTTTAACGCCAGTAAAGTTGGATTATGATTCTGTTATGAAGGTTGTAGCTCAAATAAGAGGAGGTCAAAGAATCACTGACCCCGAGCCCGAATCAAAGTATCAAATTATTGAAAAGTACACAAGAAATTTAACCAATTTAGCTTCAGCCGGGAAAATTGACCCAATAGTTGGAAGGGACAATGAAATCAGAAGATTGATGCAAATCATTTCAAGAAGAACTAAAAATAACCCAGTTTTAATTGGAGAGGCGGGAGTTGGCAAAACAGCAATCGTTGAAGGTTTTGCTCAAAGAATTGCCAGAGGAAATGTGCCGGATTTTTTAAAAAATAAAGAAGTTATTTCTTTAGATCTAGGGGCATTAATTGCTGGCACAAAATACCGAGGAGAATTTGAAACAAGGGTTAAGGCCTTGTTAAAAGAACTGGCAAGGTCATCAGGAAAATATATTCTGTTTATTGATGAATTGCACACAATAGTTGGAGCGGGGGCTGCTGAAGGCGCAATTGATGCTTCTAATTTGTTGAAGCCCGCTTTAGCCCGCGGAGAATTAAGAGCTGTTGGAGCAACTACTTTAAAAGAATATCAAAAATACATTGAAAAAGACCCTGCGCTGGAAAGAAGATTTCAGCCAATTTTTGTGCAAGAACCAAATGTTGAGGATGCCACTGCCATTTTGCGCGGAATTAAAGAAAAATATGAAGTGCATCATGGCGTAAGAATAAAAGACTCTGCAATAAAAGCAGCCGTTGAATTGGCCAGTCGTTACATTGCCGACCGATTTTTGCCTGATAAAGCAGTGGATTTAATGGATGAGGCCGCCTCGGCTTTACGTTTAGAAATTGAATCTAATCCTCAGGAATTAGAAAAATTTAATGAAGAAATAACTAAGTTGGAAATTGAAAAACAGGCGCTTAAAAAAGAAAAAGGTGAAAAAGGAACCGAAAGAAGATTAAAGGCGATTGCGAGAGCTCTTGCTGATTTGTATGAAAAATCAAAAGGGTTGAGGATGAAATGGGGGATGGAAAAAGATTTAATTAATAAAATAAAAGATATCAGGCAAAAAATTGACGACCTTTCTCATCAAACAGAAATTGCTCAAAGGGAAGCTGATTTGGAAAAAGTTGCCGAAATTAAGTATGGAAGAATTCCGGAATTGTTGAAAGAATTGGCCCAAACAGAAGAAAAATTAATTGCAATTCAAAAAGAACACAGACTTTTAAAAGAGGAAGTTACTGAAGAAGAGGTTGCCAAAGTTGTTTCGCGCTGGACAGGAATTCCTGTTACAAGGTTAATTACCGAAGAAGCCAAAAAATTGGAAACAATGGAAGGCACTTTAAATAGGAGGGTAGTTGGACAGCAGGAAGCTATTTCTGCAATTTCGCGCGCCATACGTCGCGCAAGGGCAGGAATTTCAGAAGAAAATAAACCGCTTGGGTCATTCCTATTTTTAGGGCCAACCGGCGTTGGTAAAACTGAGTGTGCCCGTGCTTTGGCAGAATTTTTGTTTGACGATGAAAAAGCAATGATTAGACTGGATATGTCAGAATACATGGAGCGCCACACTGTTTCTAAAATGATTGGCTCACCTCCAGGTTATGTTGGGTATGAGGAAGCAGGGCAATTAACTGAAAAAGTAAGAAGAAGGCCATATTCTGTTGTGTTGTTGGATGAGGTTGAAAAAGCACACCCGGATGTTTTTAATATTCTTTTGCAAATTTTTGAAGATGGCAGGTTAACTGATTCTAAGGGTAGAATGGTTTCTTTCAAAAATACAATTATTATAATGACTTCCAACTTGGGCTCGGATTACATTAACAAAATGTCATCAATTGGTTTTGGAAGTAAAGAAGATTTAGAGCAAAGGGAATCAATGCGAGAAAAAATATTTGATTCTTTACGCGATTCATTTAGGCCGGAATTTTTAAACAGAATTGATGAAATTGTTATTTTCAACTATTTGAAAAAAGAACAAATTAAAGCAATTGTTGATTTGGAATTGGCAAAAGTTGAAAAGCGGTTGGCTACAAAAGAAATTAAAATAGACATTTCTGACAAGGCTAAAGAATTGCTTACAAAAGAAGGGTTTGATCAAAATTTGGGCGCAAGGCCATTAAAAAGAGTTATTCAGAGGTTAATTCTTGACCCACTTTCAATTAAAATTGTTACTAGCGAACTTCCGGAAGGAAGTAGAGTTTTGCTTGATGCAGAGGATGGAAAAATTGTTTTTCAAACACCTAAAACCTTCCCCAAAATGGTTGATCGAAAAAAACTCGCCACCTCCAAAAAATAAAAATATAAAAACAGACATTAAGATTGTCTGTTTTTTGTTTAAAATAAAAAGTCCCGATGAGTACTGTTGTCTCATTGGGACTTTGTCTCGCTTGTGGCGAAACCATGTAGCCTAGAATGGTCGGCCACCAACCTTGATGCCGGTCGTCTCCGAAATGGAGAATTCCGGTAATGGCTTCAGGCTTCCAATCTGTTCGGGGGTCAGGGGGAACTTCTTTTCCCCGCTTTTGGCGGCCTTCACCGCTTCGTTGTATGGCCAGACCTTCTCATTGAAGATCTGTTTCATTCCCGGGACTTTGTTTTCCTCGGCAAGGAAGTCGTAGTAATCTTGTTTTTCCTTCCTGGAAACCGCTCTTGCGGGCTTTTTGGCCTCGGCCTTCCTGATCTCCGCGAGGAGACTTGTAAGCCGGGCCTTTTCCGACTTGAACCAGCCGTAATCTTTCACCCCTTCAACCTTTACGGTCTTTGCGGGTTCGGCGGCCGGGGTAGTGACATTGGCAAGCACAAAAAGGCTCGCCACCAGCAGTATGATGGTTTTAGTTTTCACTTTGGTGTCTGCAACCGATATGATCGGCTGTAGTTTAAAAGCTCGTAAAAACTCTTAAATCGCAGCCGATTTTTAGACCACACATTTTAAAGAACAATTTTATATTTTACACGTTATTCATAAATTGTCAAGTTAACTTATGTTGGCCTGAGGCGACTAGATTTGTGGTAAAATGAGAGGCGATGACAAGAATAATTGGACATTTAGACATGGATGCATTTTTTGCTTCGGTAGAGGAAAGGTATACTCCACGGTTTCGCGGATTGCCAATTGCAGTTGGAAGTGAGCCAAAAAATGGGCAAGGAAGAGGTGTTGTGTCTACCGCCAACTACAAAGCGCGCGAATATGGCATACATTCAGCGCTTCCAATTGGCGAGGCCTGGCGACTTTCACAAGAAGCAAAAAAACAAGGCAAACCTGAGGTTGTTTTTTTGCCTGTTGATTTTGAATTGTACAACAAAAGCTCGGATAATATTTTTAGAATTATTAAAAAATATTGTGAAAGCGTTGAGCCTGCCAGCATTGACGAATTTTATTTTGATTTAAGTTTTTGTAAAACTTTTAAAAAAGCAGAAGTTGTCTGTAAAAAAATAAAAGCAGAAATAAAAAAAGAAGAAAAAATTACCTGTTCGGTTGGAATTGGGCCAAACAAACTTATTTCTAAAATTGCGGCAGGTTTTAAAAAGCCTGACGGTTTTTTTGTTGTGAAGGAAAGTGAAGCGGAAAGTTTTTTAGAACCAATGGAAATAAGAAAAATTCCGGGCATTGGGCCAAAAACAGAAGAAGTTTTAAACAAATTGGGCGTAAAATTTGTTGGTGATCTAAAAAAGTTTTCCAAAGAAGAAATGCATTCTTTGTTACACAAATGGGGAGGTGATTTGTATGAAAAAATTCGTGGAATAGACAATGAACCAATTGTTGAAGACAGGGAAGTAAAATCGATTGGCGAACAAACCACTTTTGAAAAAGACACATTGGAAGCCTTATTTGTGGGGGATGTTTTGGCAAAATTATGTGAAGATGTTTTTACCAGATTTTTAGAAAGTGGTTTTGATGAATTTAAAACAATTGCAATTACTGTTAGATTTACGGGTTTTGAAACAAAAAATTCATCAAAAAGTCCCCAAAAGCCATTGGGGTTTAAAGATTTTGGGAGATTTAAATTGGAAGCGCTAAAATTAATTTTGCCGTATTTGGATAGAAGAAAAAATTCCAGTTTAAAAAAAGTCAGACTTATAGGAATTAGAATGGAAAATTTTTCAAAAATTCATCAAAAAGAGCTGTTTTAAAATAAAAAAAATCGAGCCCTCGCAGAAACATGTTCTGCAAGGGCTCGGGAGCTTTCGCTTGGTTGGCTTGATTCAGCGCTTCTCGTAGTGAATGATCAGTCCGACGTGGTCTTCGGGTTCAATCACCTTGATTTTCATAGTCAGCGCAAACTTTACACCCGGCCGAGGATGCGAAGGATCGCGAGTTACCTGCTGGGGGCCATCGTTGGTGATCAAATAGGTGCTGACCACTTTCTTAGAAGGGAATTTTTGTTCCCACTCCGCCTTCTTGGCCTCAATTTTTTGACCCCAGCTTTGACTCTTGCCTCCACTAATGAATGCAATTCCTTTTTCGTCATCGAAGACGCCGGGAACGACTTCCTTTTGGTCGTTCATGAACAGGTATGGGATCTCCTTGAGATTAGCGTTGGAGCGATCGGCCAGGAAAAGGCCGAGAAACAATATTACAAATGATAGTCTCATCTGGTTGTTATTGGTTTTTGGTTTTGTCTGTAGCCAATAGATCGGCTGCAGTTTAAAAACTTATAAAAGTCCTTAAACCGCAGTCGATTTTTTTAACCAAGCATTCTTTTAAAGAGCAATTTTATATTTTACTTAATTTATTAAAATTGTCAAGCTTGTTGACTTGGTTTTTGTGTTTGGTATAATAATAAATACAATTTAAATTATCAAGAGAGCGGTGAGGGTTTTGGCCCTGTGACCCGCCAGCAACTTACTCCGGTAATTGGAGCAAAGTGCTAAGTCCAACCTCGCAAGGGGAAAGATAAAATTCAGTTTTTAAATCTTTTCCTAAACAGAAAAGTTTTTTATTTAATAATTATTTGCTCGGCAACTAATTTCGCTCGTCAAGCAAATTTTTTCTGCGGCTTGACTATCCCTTCGCAGGGTGCAGTCCTGCACCCTGCTTCGGGACAGTGACCCTCGCCTCGAAAAAATTTATTTGGCTCGCTCTCGTTATTTTGCCTCGCTCAAAAACATTATGTTATATAATCCAAAAGTTTATACAGTTGAAAGCGTAACTTCGGGGCACCCCGACAAAGTGTGCGACCAAATTTCAGATGCAATTTTAGATGCGTGTTTAGCACAAGACCCAAAGTCCAGGGTTGCAGTAGAATCGTTTGGAGGACACGGGTTTGTGGTTGTAGGTGGAGAAGTTACAACTTTGGCAAACGTTAATTATGAAGAAATTGCCAAAAAAGTTTATAAAGACATTGGTTACAATCAAGATTTAAAATTTTTAATAAATGTTGTCCAACAGTCACCCGACATTGCCCAAGGGGTAAACACGGGCGGGGCGGGAGACCAAGGAATTATGTATGGTTATGCTTGTGATGACAACCAAGAATTTTTGCCTCAGGCAGTTGTTAATGTGCATAAGTTGGCTGAAAACTTAGAAAAATTAAGAAAAGTAGGTGGAATAAATTGGATAAAGCCCGACGGGAAAACACAAATTACTATGCAAGATGGAAAAATTAGGAATATTTTAGTGAGCACACAACACGATGAAAACATTTCACAAGAAGAAATTAAAGCAATTTTAACTGAGAAATTAATTAAGCCCACAATTGGCAACATTGAAGGAGTTGAAATTTTGGTAAATCCAACGGGTAGATTTGTGCAAGGCGGGTTTGAGGCAGATACAGGTTTAACCGGAAGGAAAATTATGGTTGACACTTATTGTGGGTTGGCTCCACATGGAGGAGGGTGTTTTTCAGGAAAAGACCCAAGCAAGGTTGACCGCTCGGCTGCTTACATGGCAAGGTTTGTTGCTAAAAACTTGGTTGCGCAAGGTCACGCCAAAAAATGCTTGGTTTCGGTTGCTTATGCAATTGGCAGGGCGGAGCCTTTAATGGTTGAAGCTTTAAATGAAAATGGTGAAAGTTTAAAGGAGTTAATAAAAGATAAATTCGATTTTAGACCGGCGGCAATTATGGAGAGGTTAAATTTACGCCAGCCCATTTATTTGCAAACAGCAACTTATGGGCACTTTGGAAAAAGCAATTTACCTTGGGAAAAAGTAGAAAAAATATAATAAAAGGAACCGCCATAATTTTATCGTTGGCGGTTTTTTGTTATAATTAAGAAACTACTGCACCATGAATCTTTTGAATATAAAGTGGGGTTTTGGTTTTATGCTTATTTTTGGGTCCGTTGTTTTAACGGCCTTTTTTATTTTGATTTTATTTACTAATTTGCCCGAAAAAACGCTTGCTTACATTTCCAATCAGGTTAAAGGCATTAATTCTCAAAATTTTGCAGCATCGCTTTTGCAGGAAAGTGATGAAACGGATAATATTAGTGGCGAGCCAGAAAATTTGGAAGAGCAAGTTGAAGAAATTACCTTGGCTTCGTCAGAAACGAACTTCGGCGTGGCGAGGCCCACCTTCGCCGAGGCTTCGGCGGGCAGGCAGGATTTACTTGATGACATTCAGGAAAAACTGGACATTATTCAGCAACAGGTTTTTTTACTTGAAAAACAACAAAAACAGGAAAGTGATATTTTAACAGAAGAAGAAAATGTTGAAGAGGAAAAACTTGAAGATGAATCCGCCTTCGTCGAAGACTTCGGCGTGGCGAAGGAAGATTTTTGCGTTGGGCAAGTAAACATAAACACGGCTTCTTTGCAGGAGCTGGACAGACTGGTTGATGTCGGACCCACGACAGCTGAAAAAATAGTTCAAGCCAGGCCATTTTATTTACTTAACGATTTGCTGAAAGTCAGCGGAATAGGTGAAGCAACTTTGCTGAAAATAATACAACAAGGTTGTGCCTATGTTGACCCAAACATTGGGCCGGCGCCTGTTTACGGTGGTGGGGGTGGGGGTAACAGTCCGCCAGTTTATTCAAAAATTTTAATTTCAGAAATACAAACAGGGAATTCTTCAGATGAAAAACAGGAATTTGTAGAACTTTATAATTCAAACAATTTTGTGATTGATTTAACAAATTGGTATTTGCAAAGGAAAACATCAAACAGTTCGGGTTGGGCAACTTATGCTCCTGCTAATTTATTCAGCGGAAAAACAATTGCTTCAAAAAGTTATTTTGTTGTTTCGCGCGAGGGTTATTATTCAGGGTCAAATGATGTTTTTACGGACAATCCAATTACAACTGATAATTCTTTTGCTTTGAAAAATCCAAATGGTGAAATTTCTGATAAAGTAGGTTTTGGAAACGCAATTGATTTTGAAACATTGCCCACGCTAAATCCTGACGAAATGAAAAACCAAAGCATTGGCAGAGTTTGGGATGAAGCAAACCAAACTTATTTTGACACAGAAAATAATTCGATTGATTTTGAAATTAATACTCCAACGCCCAAATCAAAAAATGTGAAATGGCAAGAACCTGAGCCACCTAAGCCTGTTGAAACAAAAAACATTTTAATCAACGAAATTCAAATTTCCGGACTAACCGAAGAAAAAGAAGAATTTGTTGAGTTGTATAATCCTAATGATTTTAATATAGATTTATCCGGTTACATTTTACAACGTAAAACAAAAGGGGGGAGTACCTCAAGTTATGTCACAGAGAGTTTGTTTTTTGGAAAAACAATTAGCTCAAATGATTATTTCTTAATTGCTCGGGAAGGTTCTCTTCTTGCTGGTATAGCCGACATTAAAACTTCTCAATCGCTCGGAGATTATTCTAATAGTGGCGGGAGCACATTAATTTTAAAAAAGGCGAGAGCAACAGAAGTTTTTGATAAAGTTGGTTTTGGTGCAGTGTCAGATTTTGAAGGGAATAATCCTGCCCCAAATCCTTTAAGGGGTGAAAGTATTTCTAGAATGAACAGAGTGGATACAAATGATAACAGCGCAGATTTTGTTGTTTTAGATGTTCCGACTCCTAAAAATTAAGGAAGCTTGCAACAGAAGGGCCGGTGGCACTTGCTTTGTTTTCACAAAGAGTGCCCCCGGCCAATGGGTTACGAAGGTTTTGCCGTCTCGGGTTTGGGTTCTTCAGGCTTGGGTCCATCGGGGTTTAATTCTTTAAGCAACTCGCAGTCGCCCCTTTCGTCGCATTCCTCGCAAGAGTATGCGGCAGGGACTTCTATTCGAAGTTCCTCGGAAAACCGGGTGGGCAAACGACTTTTTTTCACTTCTGTACTCATCTTTTCTGTTGGTTGTTGGCTAAACTTTTGTAACCATTTGGGTTAGGTTGCAAAGAGCTGTTGCTCTTGATTATATCAAGTACTAAAAAAAATTCAAATTTGTTGCAACAGAAAAGCCACACACCCATCCTGTCTTGCGACAGAATGACTCTTGGTAGAGCTGAAGATGTGTGGCTAGATGGTTACGCTGTGGCGCTGGTCGCCGGGTCGGGGATGGACTCGAAAATCTTGGTGGCATCGATGCCTACAACTGGCAATCCAACATTATACGCGAGCATCGCGTTATAGCGCTGGACGGACGGGCATGAAGCCAAATCGGTGTGTTTGACACACTCCATGCAATCGTGCCCGCGTGGAATAAAGAAGCCATGATTCGGGCTTTCCTTGAGGCCGAAGAATTTGACTCCATCAATTTCCCGTACTGGTGCATACTTGGCGTTGCCGCCGTTTCCTGCTGTGTTCTGCGTATTACTCATCGTTTTTTCCGTTCTGAGTTTGTTGACTACTGCGTCCTCGTCCCCTCATTGGGATTTGGTTGCATGTTAGGAAGCTTTTTTAAAGCGCCTTAACATACAACCAAATTTACGTAACCATTATAAATTTTGCTAATTGTCTAAAGAGCTAATAATATTTTTATTATACTTATTTTCCAAAGAATGTCAAGTCGTAACAACAGAAGGGCCGCGGGGTTTAAGCGCGGCCAAACTTCGGCTGATCAATTGGGTTTTGTTGGTGGTTGGTGAGTTCGGGGAAAGTCAATGACTGTCCCTTTACCGGTTGCAACTGCTTTCGCAATTAAGTCGTTTAAGTTTGTGACTTTTGGGCATTCCTTCAATCTCGCATATTTTGTGCATCCTAAGCATTTTAGATAAGGCACAAAAAGATTATGCATTTTTGAAAAAAACGCCGTCATTACTGCAACTTGCTCACTTTTTCCGTTTCCCTTTTTTCCTTCTTCCATTTGTTTTCCTTCTGTTGGTTGTTGATAAAAAAACTTTAAAATTGCCAGCCAAAATAAATTGTCAAAGAACATTTATTTTGTGCCGATTATTAAATTATTACAATTCTAGAAAAAAATGCAACATAAAAGCCGTTGCATTCCACGCTGTCCGAAAACAGCGGGGTCAGCCTGAGGCTGACGATAATGCAACGGCTTTGATACAACTAGATGAAGAGGACGACTTCCAGGTGGTTCATCGGCACAAAGGGCACGGCAGCTTCATTGAGACCATGCACCCTTTGGCACTCCACCGGGCTTCTGACGCCCTGGCACGTCGGGCATTTTGTGCCACTAATGCATTTTTTGCCTGGGACAACAAAGGATTCCTCTTCTCTTCTTACCCCCCTTGGAGTGAGACGGAGAGTCCCTTGTTTTCCCGCCGGTTGAACATTGTATTCAATCTCTAGTATTGTCTTCATTTCTTCTTTTGTTCTGAGCTGTACCCTTAGGGCTTGGCTGCAGTTTAAAACACTTTTTTGAGTGCTTTAAATTGCAGCCAAATTTTAAAATACGCACGTAACTATATAATATTTTTTAAATTTTAATGAACAATCATTCTGATTATACATTTTTTGCAAAAAATGTCAATAAATGCTATCATTTCTTTATGGATATTATTAATCTGGAGAAGGTTTTGGCAAATGAGCCAAAATACCGTGTAAAACAGGCAAAAGAGGCAATTTATAAAAATTTCATTTCTAATTGGAATGAGGCGACTTTTTTTAGCAAAGAATTGCGTGATAAATTGAACAAAGAATGTCCACTTGAAATTAAAGCGCAAGCCCTTATTTCTAAAAAAGAAGACAGCATTAAAGCTAAAATAACCCTAAAAGACGGGTTGGAAATAGAAACCGTGCTTATGCGTCACAAAGACGGCAGAAACACTGTTTGCGTTTCTTCGCAAGTAGGTTGCCCATTAGGTTGTCTGTTTTGTGCTACCGGTAAAATGGGGCTTAAAAGAAGTCTAATTTCAGATGAAATTATTGAGCAGGTGCTTTTTTTTAATCGGTATTTTAAAAATAGTACCGTGGACCAGTCGACGGTACTAAAACAAAAAGTGACTAATGTGACATTTATGGGTATGGGTGAGCCGTTTTTAAATTATGAAAATGTGTGGAATGCTGTAAAAATTTTAAATGACGCCAAATATTTTAACATTGGAGTTCGGTCTATTTCTATTTCAACAGCAGGTATTCTTGAGGGCATAAAAAGGCTTAGTGACGAACCCTTGCACGTTAACTTGGCAATTTCTTTGCATGCTCCAAACAATGAACTTAGAAAAAGTTTGATGCCAATTAGTAATAAATATTCTTTGGAAAATGTTTTAAGGGCTGTTGACGAATACATAAAAAAGACAAAAAGAAAGGTAATGTTTGAGTATGTTTTAATTAAGGGCGTAAATGATTCGGATGAAAACGCCAGAGAATTAATAAAAATAATGAATAAAAAATTATATTTTGTTAATCTAATTTTGTACAACGACACAGGAATTTTTAAGGCTTCCAGTTCAAAAAGGGTAGAAGAGTTTAAAGCAATTTTAGAAAAAGCAAAAATAAGGTATACGCAACGATACAGGTTTGGTGACGACATTCAGGCAGCCTGCGGACAATTTGCCACCTCAAAATAATGGTGATATGATAAATGGATTATATGGATGACAAAATTAAAAAATTAACAAATGCGGTTTATAGGGTTTTGGAATTTTTTCCGGAATCCGATCCACTGAAAAACAGAGCGAAAGACAAGGCTTTGGAAATAATGCATAATCCAAAAGTTGAAGACATTGATGTTTTGCTGGGTTATCTTTGGATTGGAAAAATGCAAGGTTGGATAAATTCAGTTAACTTTTTGATAATTTCCAATGAATATGAAAAATTAAAAGGTGAAATAAAATTTACATCAGAAGTAAGGCAATCGCCAATCGAAGAGCCAGTTCAATTTCAATTTTTGCCAAAGAGGGTTGTTGAAAGTAAGAAAAAATCAGAAGAATCAAAATTGTCTGGCAGACAAAAACAAATTGTTGATTATTTGAATAAAAATGAAAGGGGTCAGGTTATGGATTTGCAAAGGGTGCTCCCCAAGGTTACAAAAAGAACTATTAGAAGAGATCTGGACAGTTTGCTTGAAGCGGGAAGGGTGATTAGGGAGGGTGATTTTAACCAAGTGGTATATAAATTAGCTAGGACAGGGCAAAGTGAGATAGGACACATAGGACAAATACAAATGTCCTAATGACTGCTTGCCTTTTGCCTGTTTTTGTGCTAAAGTCAAGACTATTTAATGGATGATTTAAATGAACAATTTAGTCAAATTTACGATCAGTATATTGAAAAAATATACCGTTTTGTTTATTTGAAGGTGAACTCTCAAGAGACGGCTGAGGACATAACTTCGAAAGTGTTTACAAGAGGCTGGGAGTCATATAAGAATACTAAGGAGCCCATAAGAAATCCCGGTGCCTTTTTGTACCAAGTAGCCAGAAATGCTGTTGTAGACCATTACAGGGCTCAAGGCAGGGCTAATGTTGTGTCTGTTGATGCTGGCCAAGAAATTGCCGACACAAAAGGAAACATTCATGAAATGGCGGCTTTGAATGCAGACATAGACAACCTGAAAAAATCAATTCAAAAGTTGGGGAAAGAACATCAGGACATTATTATTTGGCATTACTTGGAAGACATGCCAATTGAAGAAATTGCCGAGTTGTTGGGACGACCTGCTGGGACAATTCGTGTTATGCTTCACAGAGGACTAAAGGAATTAAAGGTAATGATACAAGAATCTTGATTTTAAATTCGAAGCACGAAATCCGAAATCAGAAACAAGTCAGAATTTTCAAAATAAAGAAAGTTCAAAACACGTTTCGAATTTCGATATTCGAATTTCGAGTTTCCTTGTTTTTTGTAACAAAAAGCAAGGTTTAACGTCATCATTATAATACGCACATGGAAGAAAAAGACCTTATTAATTCCATAAAGCAGTTAAAGAACATAAAGCCCAACAAAGAATGGGCTGTTTTGCTTAAGTCGCAAATTTTAGCAGAAAAGAAAATCTTTTCTACGCCAGAAATAAAAGCACAGTCAGTCAGTTTTGTTGAAGTTTTATCTTCATTATTTTTTCACGGAAAGCCGGCACATGCTTATGCTGCGGCTTTATTGGTTGTTGTTGGAGTTTTTAGTTTTTCACAATTTACAGCATTAAGTGATCAAACAGAAATTTTAAAACAAAGCGCAGTTTCATTAAGTAATAAAATAAATAATTTAGCGCAGGTTACAAATCAAGGAAACAAAGACAGCATATCTTTAGCGATAAATGAGGTTAAAGAAAAAGTGGTGCAATTGGAAAAAACATTGAAAGACAGTCCAAATAAAGATCGGGAGGTAATAAAAGGAATAGTAAGCAGTTTAAAAACATTAGCCAGTGTCCCGGGGACAGACATAAGTAAAAATTCAGAAATAAACAGTTTGTATCAAACAATAGTGGAAAGCCAAATTGCAGACTTGGAAAAAACAACATTAACCGAAGAGCAAAAAATTACATTAGTTGAAATTAAAGATTTATTTAATCAGGGTAAATACGCAGACGCTTTGGAAAAAATATTATTGATAGATAACGAGAAAGTAGAAAGTAGAAAATAGAAAGAGAGGGTTCGTACAATTGCCCCCGCCCAAGAATTTTAAAATAAAATTCTTGGGCGGGGGCGAATAGCCCCCAATAGTCGTTGAATGGAACAGTTCGTGATTAGTACGTAAAGTCGCGAACAAAAAATCCATTTAAATAATGGTCGACCGACGTGAAAAGGTAAAATATAAACTAATTCACCCAGTCAAATAAATTTCACTTTGTGAAATTTAGCGCAAAGCGCTATTTGACCGGGTAAAATAAAACACAAAACAATGAGTATTAAAAGAACAATTATAACAACCATGGCCATATTGGCATTGGTTGCAGTAGTTGCTCCTGTAAGTGTAAATGCTTTAACAGCAGACGAGCAAATTGCTGAAATGAGAGCTACTATGGCTCGATATGAAGCTTTGATCGCACAATTGCAAGGCGGAGGCACAACAACCACAACAACAACAAGTGGTAATGTCCCTGCAGCTTGCGTTGGAGTTACATTCAGTCGTAATTTAGTAGTTGGTTCAACAGGACCTGACGTAAAATGTATGCAAGTCCTTATGAACACACACGGTTATGTATTGGCAACAACAGGAGCAGGCTCGCCAGGAATGGAAACATCATACTTTGGTCCAAGAACCTTAGCATCTGTTAAACTCTGGCAAGCAGCACAAGGATGGACCCCAGCAAATCAAATTGGTCCATTGTCAAGAGGATTGTTGACACAATGGTTGACAGGTGGAACATCATCAACAACCACAACAACCACAACAACTCCAACAGGAGCAGGATTGTCAGTAATGTTATCATCCGACAACCCAGCATCAGGAACATTGGTTTCTGGAACAAACATCTCTTCAGCTCCATCTCAAGGAGGTGCTGATTTGGCTCACTTTACTTTCGTAAACGGAGACAATGCAGCAGTTAAAGTAACTAATTTAAAGGTTACAAGAACAGGAGTTGCAGCAGATGCAACATTAGCAAATATATATTTGTATAATGGAGCAGTAAGATTAACAGATGCAGCATCAGTTTCATCTGGATTAATAACATTCAACGACCCAACTGGATTGTTTACAGTCCCAGCTGGAAGTTCTGTTACAATTAAAGTAGTAGCTGACTTAGCTTTAAACGCCAGCGGACAAACCGCAGGAGTTAAAATTAACGCTTCTACTGACGTAACAACAAATGCAAGTTCTGTAAAAGGAACATTCCCAATTGTTGCTAACATTCACAACATCGCTTCTGCTACATTAGCAGCTGTTGATTTTGCAGCCGCAAACCCAACACCTGCATCTGGAACAATTGATCCACAAAACGACTATGTCGTTTGGCAGAACAGCTTAACAGTTAGCACAAGAGCAGTATCTTTCAAGAGAATTGCTTTCTATCAAGCAGGAAGTGCTTCAGCAACTGACATTCAAAACTATCGATTAAACGTTGATGGTGTAAACGTCGGTTCTGCAGTAGCACAAGCAGATGCAAACGGATATGTCACATTTGATTTATCTTCTTCTCCTGTAACATTACAAACAGGAACAAGAGTAGTTAAATTAATTGCCGACATCATTGGTGGTTCTTCAAAGAACTTCACATATGCCGTAAGAGTTTCTGCCGATGCAATTTTTGTTGATAGTCAAATTGGTGTTGGTATGATTCCAACATACAATTCAGGAACATTATTTACACAGAGAAAAAGCTGTAACACATCAGCTTGCGTTATCAGCTCTGGTACAGTAACTATCACAAAAGCAACAGACTCTCCATCTTCAACAGTAGTTTTGGGAAGCCCTAACGTTACTATTGCAAAATACACTGTAAAAGCAGCAGGAGAGGCAGTCAAAATTTCCAGCTTAAACGTTGGAATAGTTGTCTCGCTTGCTGGTGTAACAAACCTTAGAAACGTTGCTTTGTATGCCAATGGTGTACAAATTGGTACAACTCAAAATGTTACAGAAGGAGATGTTGTAACAGGAACACAATTTACTTTGGGTTCTTCATTAATTGTTACCCCAGGTTCTCCAGTAACTTTGGAAATCAAATCAGATATTAAAGAGTACTCTGGCACAGCTATTGCTGATGCAAATACTATCTATGCTACAATCATAGCAGGATCTTCAAATGCTGAAGCTCAAGTATCTAAGTCAACAGTTAGCACTCCAAGTGCTAATGTAAATGGAAGCACATTAACAGTTGGTGTAGGAGCAATAACATTGTCAAAATACACAGCTTACACATCACAAAATGCAGTTCTTCCGGTTGCAAACTACAAATTAGGTCACTTCACATTGACAGGCAACACAACAGAAGCAGTCAACATCAACACAATTGAAGTTGGATTAAACTCTGTTTCAGGAGCCACAAACAATCTTTATGTGAAGTTTGGAAACAACACAACATCAACAAAAGCAACTGTCGGTGTGTCAAACACATGGTCAGTTAACTATTCACTCGCAGCTGGTCAAACAGTTGACGTGATGGTTTATGGAGATGTTGGTACAAACGCCGCAACAGCAATTACTGGTTTATACATAGCCGGCACAACAGCCAGCTCAGGAACAGCTGTTTCGCAAGGCACAACACCACAAGTTGGTGGAAGCACAATTGCCGGTCAAACAATTACCTTTACAACCGGTACTCCAACTACAGCCGTTGATGGTTCAACACCATTAGCTCAAGCAGTAGCAGGAGGCCAATCAGTTGTTGCTGGAAAGTTTAAACTTACAGCACAAAATGATAGCTACACTATTAAAGAGGTAAGATTTACTGCTAGCCCAGTTACAACAAGTGACAGCATCAAAGATGCTACATCAGCAGTAACAAATAGTTTAACCGTAAAAGATGGCTCAACAGTATTAGGAACAGCATCCTACGACGGTGCCAATCACCGATGGGGTATTGCTGGTTTGAACGTATTAGTTCCTGCCAACACAACAAAAGTGTTGACAGCTGAATACAACTTGGTAGTTCCTTCAACAGATGGAACAACAATTACAACTGGTAAAGCAGCTACTTTGACATTGACTTACATGAACGTTGCAAACAGCCAAGGAACAGAGGAACAGCCAACAACCAACAGAACAGCAAATTACATCTATGCTTACAAGAGCGTCCCAACATTTACAAATGTTGTGGTCTCTGGACAAGGAGGTAATTTAACTTCTGGTGCACCAGTATCTTTGATGAATTTCAAAGTTAAAGCTGATGCAAAGGGACCTGTTTCATTGAAACAAATTAGATTCAATGTAAACATTACCGATGGTGGAACAGGAAGCGCTCCAACATTGAACACATTCACGTTCTTCAGGGGCTCAACCAACATCACAAACTCAGTTGCTATAATCGATAAAGTTGGAACAGTAACAACCAGCTTAGAAGGTACAACAACTTCTTTGTTGGAAACCAACCTCAGCGATGTATACGTAGTATTTGACACCGAGGAATCAATTCCAGCAGGTGCAGAATACACATACACCCTCAAGGGAACACCTTCAGGATTTATGAACGCAACAGGAGATGTAGACTCAGTTGTAACCAGTATCGACCAAGACACAGTAGCAGCTGATGGTACAGATGATGGAGGTGCAGTTGGTGAAAACCAAACAGCATTCTACCTAGACGCAACAGCAACAACAGGAGCCATTCAAACATTGGCAACTACAATAGCTGGAGCAGGTACAGGTACAGGATCAACCTCTAACGCCAACGTAATCTGGTCTGACAACTCAGCCGTATTACACGATTACACCTACACAGCTTCTTCAGCTGATTGGTTTAACGGATATTTACAAGCTGATTTGCCATTACAAGGAAACGCTATTACTGGAACTAACTAGTAATTCATTCGCATCTTTCTTGTGAAAAGATAGCGAGTAAAACAAAAAGCCCCGACTTCGGTCGTGGGCTTTTTGTTTGTGTTTAATTTAGTAGGGAAGCATTTTTAAGAAAGCTTCTGCTTCTTCTTTAGCTTCGGGCATTAATTTAATAAATGTTAACGTTTCCTCTCTTGCAAGTTTATAGTCTTTAAGTTTGTAATAAGCGAAAGCTAAAGAAGAATGATATTGGGCAACGTTTGGATTAGTCCTTATTAATTTTTTGTAAATATTAATCAGCCCCGTGTAATCTTCTATTTTCGTATATGCTTCCACCAGCAAATACAAAGATGATTCGCTGGGTGCATCGGAATACCTTTGCATAATTATTTCTAAATCTTCTTTTGCTTGCGAAAAATTTTTTAAGTAAATTTCGGAAGTTGCTTTTATTGAATAACAGTCACTTAAACTTTGGTCTAAAGCAACACAACGTATTGATTTTTCATTCATTGATTGGTAATCACCAGCAACCATGTTTGCTTTTGCCCATTCAATTAATGTTTCCTGGTGTTTGGGGGCCAACTGCAATGCTTTTTCAAAATAAGAATAAGCTTCAACTATAAGTTGTTTTTTTATGGTTGGGTCTTCTTCGTAGTTTGCTTTAACAGTTGTAAAACTGCCCAAAAAAATCCAAAGACGAGAATAAAGAGGCCTTATTTTAACAGCTTCTTTCATTAATTCGATGCCATTTTCTGTATATTCTAAATTTTTTTCCGGGTTTAATCCTGCGCATTTTTTTACTATTTCAACATAGTGTATCGCTGTGTATGCATCTAAAAAGCTGTGTTTTGTCAGAGTTTTATTTAATATTGAAAGGGCTTGTTCGCATCTGTTTTTTTCAGCCAAGTTGTCGGCCCTAACTATTTCTGAGTTTATTTGCAATGGCACAAGGTTGTATTGCCAGAGAAAAAATACTAGTAAAACGAATAGTGCACCCATTATAACTTTTGCACCCTTAACTTTTTTTTGATCACCTGTATTTTTAACTATATTATTAGCAGAAACCGTCAGATGCAAACAATATCCAATAATCAAAAAGAATAAAAGGTATGTTGAAAACCCATCAAAAGAGAAAAAATTTGCAACAAAATAAGCAATTAGGGTGGCTTGTATTCCGTGATAAATTAAAGAATTATCATCGTGGCTAGTTTTTTGTCCCGCCTCGAGCGGGATCCCGCTGTGGCGGGAAAGACTCCAAAATAAAATTACAAAAAGCGCTACATATACTATTGCTGTCAGAATGCCGGACGTGACTGCAACATCTAAAACAGCATTATGCGCCCTGTCCCACCAGCCACCCCAAGCTTTTGATATGTATGGCAGTGATGGGTCGTAGTGTTTGTCAAAACCTATAGCAAGATTTTCGGGCCCCCAGCCAAGGACGGGCTTTTCTTTAATGGCCGAAAAAACAACTTGCCAAGCGGAAAACCTTGGTTCATCTAAAAACATTCTGATTGAAAGCCTAGAGCGTATTGTTTGGAAAATTTGATTTTTCTCCAACAAAGGAGGAAAAGATTTTTGTGTATTTACATAATAAACTGTGAAAACCCCCAGAATTAATATTATTGCCAGGACAATTTTGTAAACAGAAATTTGCTTGAAAATCGGTGGAATTTTATTTTCTGGTGTTTGGCTTGCGGTTTCTTGTGTTGTTTTTTGGGTGGGATAAAAAAGAAGAAAATATATTATTCCAAAAGCTAGTCCTAAATATGCGGCTCGGCTTCCGGATATTAAAATTGTTGAGAAAAAAACAAACAGAGATGATATATAAAATATTTTACGATTCATCATTTTTTCCTTTATGGCGAAAGCTAGTGTTGTAAAAAACAGAAGAAGAAGGTAAATTCCCAGCATTATTGGGTTTCCCATTGTAGATGGTGGTCTGCTTTGTGTTGGCAGAAAAATGTTATCAAAAAGACCATAAAGTTGAATGAAGGCGATGATGCAAACCAAAATACCGACAAAAATAGAAATGTTTAAAACTTTTTTCCAGTCAGACGGTTTTATGATTAAGAAAGATAAAATGGCGAATGTTATGTAAAGTAAAAAATCAACGGCGCCCTCTGCTCGGTAGGGCGAACCCCACAAGCTAAAATTGATGTCTTGAGAGAAAATCGTTGCCAGTAAAGTGCCCATAAAAAGCAATAGTAAAACCCAAATAATTTTATTTTTTTTAATATTGGGCAAATCTGTGACATTTTTCTTGTAAATTAACCTTGAAGTAAATGTGAACAGAAGGACTGCTAAAATACTTCTAAAAATAATTGTCTTTCCCCAATCCGGAGGGAAAAAATAGGGTGGCATAACCAAAATCGGCAAAATTAGAATGAGGCAAATTCCCCAAAAAAACAAAGAATACCCCTTTTCTTTATGTGTTGACTGATTATTGTTTTTCATATTGTTTTGTGATAAAAATAAAAATACCTTATTTTTTGATAATACAGGCTTAACTCATAAAAATCAATGAAAAAAGTTGTCATAACTTCCGGATATTTTAATCCGTTGCATATTGGGCATGTTAATTTGATACGCGAGGCAAAAAAACTTGGTGATTATTTGATTGTTGTCGTTAACAACGATAAACAGGTTAAAATTAAAGGAAGTATCCCTTTTATGCCGGAAGGTGAGAGGCTTGAAATAATTAAGGCATTAAAGCCCATTGATGAGGCTTTCTTATCTATTGATGTGGAAAGTGGACGACAAGATAAAACATTAGAATTTTTGGCTAAAAAACACAAAGGGTGTGAAATCATTTTTGCTAAGGGGGGGGATAGCACTATGAAAAATATTGAAACAGAAACCTGTGAAAAATGCGGCATAAAAATAGTTTTAGATGTTGGCGGAGGAAAGGTGCAAAGTTCTTCATGGCTTTTAAAAGGCGTGGGTGAAGATAAATGACCCCTTTTGACACCTATTGACACTTAGGGTAGTAAGGGATAATATTACTATATGATAGAAGAAATACAATCTCATAAGGTTTATACCCCAAAAGAAGCTCGGGACTTTTTAAAGGTAAGCGAGAGTACGATGAAAAGAATGCTCAAAAATGGCATTATCGAGGCTTATAAAGTAAGTGGGCAATATAGAATTTGGGGTAGAGAAATTTTAAGGCTCGTTTCTCCGGAATCTGTAACAAAAACAGAAAGAGTTTTTTTAGGTATGAAACAAAAAGTAAAAAAAGCCATTGAAAAGTGGTAAAAATGATATGATGTTAGAAAATAAAACAATTTTAGTCACTGGTGGAGCGGGGTCTTTTGGTCAAAAATTTATTGAAGCCATTTTAAGGGATTACAATCCTAAAAGTGTTCGGGTTTATGATAATCGGGAATCGGCTATGGTGGAAATGGAGAGGAAATTTAAAGATTCTCGTTTAAGATTTTTGATTGGGGATGTAAGAGATAAAGACCGTCTTTATAGAGCTGTGAACGGAGTTGATGTTTTAATTCATGCAGCCGCCTTGAAACATGTTCCTATCGCCGAGTATAATCCTTTTGAAGCCATAAAAACTAATGTAAATGGAACAGCTAATGTGATAGATGCGGCTATTGATAATAATGTTGAAAAGGCCATTTTAATCAGTTCTGATAAGGCGGTAAATCCGGTAAATTTGTATGGGGCAACTAAATTGTGTGCGGAAAAATTATTTGTTCAAGCAAATTCTTATGCGGGTGATCGAAGAACTCGTTTTAGTTGCGTAAGGTATGTAAATGTTTTGGGCAGTTGTGGGAGCATAATACCCTTGTTTTTAGAGCAAAAAAAGACAGGAGTAATAACCGTTACTCATGAAAAAATGACTCGCTTTTTCATGACAATGGAGCAGGGAATAGCATTGGTTGTTAGCTCTTTAGAAGAAATGCAAGGAGGTGAAATATTTGTTCCACGAATGCCTAGTATGAAAATTATGGATTTAGCAAAAGTTGTGGCTCCTGAAGCTCAAATAAAAATTATTGGTATTAGGCCGGGAGAAAAACTGCAAGAAGCTTTGCTGACCATAGAAGAATCGCGTCATACGAAAGAGCTTAAAGACCACTTTATCATAGAACCAGAGTTTACCTTTTGGGATAAAGAAAATATTAAGGATGGAAAGCAACTTCCCGATGGATTTTATTATGCCAGCGATAATAATACACAATGGTTTACCCAGGATGATTTAAAAAATATAATTGAGAAATTGTAAATAAATTTGAGTCGTAAGTATTCGCATGGAAAATTCCTTAAAACAAAAATATCGCGCTGTTTGGGAAACAACTTTGCGCAATAAGCAGTTGACGTCAGACGATGTGTCCGGTTCAAAATTCTTTTTCGAATTTAATTCTGATGGCACTCCTGTCCCGAAACATTTTAACACTTATGGTATAGTGTGTTGTCTCCCTTTTCCGGAATTTTTTCAGAAGATACTTGATGATTATTGTAAAAAAATTCTTACTTTAGTGGGCAATCCGGTTGCTTATTGTGTAAAACCCGAAAACAAACACGTAGAAATTTTTCTTTTTCAGCGTCCCGAAGAATTATTTTCACACAAACAAATACAAGACGGCATAAAATCTTCTTTGTTTCTTGGTAAAAATATCACTTCTTTTAAAATTTATTTTTGTTATCCATTTATTACACCCGATGGAACGATTGTGGTTCCCGGTTTTGAGGATAAAGCGGTAATAGAAGAATTCCGTTTAAAGTTAAGAGAAAAATTATTTGCTTATCCTAAAAAGCAATCACAATGGCTTCATACTTCTCTTGGCAGAATTCTTGAGCCATTAGATGAAAACAGGATGGCACCCTTATTGCATGACATGGAAGCTCATTGGGGAGAAGTTATTGGCGAAGTTACGGTAAATTCATTGCTTTGGACTTGGGAAAAGCAATGGTATATGGTGGAAAAAGAAATTCTTGCAACATTAAAAATATGACAACAATAAAAATTAATAACAAAATAATTGGGTTCGGTCATCCTGCATATATTATTGCTGAAATTGGATGTAATTTTGACGGCAGTCTAGATCGCGCAAAAATGCTGGCAAAGCTTGCTAAAGAATCTGGTGCAGATGCTTTAAAAATTCAAAATTTTTTAGCCTCGAAATTGGTATCACAAAAAGGATTTGAAGGGGTGAAGCTTGCGCACCAACAAAAATGGAAAAAATCTACAACAGAAGTTTACAAGGAAGCGGAATTTCCTCGAGAATGGTTGCAAGAACTTTCTGATTATTGTAAGAGCATAAATATAGATTTTTTTTCCAGTCCGTACGACATAGATGCTGTTGATGAATTGGAAAAAATTGGGGTCCCCGCATATAAAATTGGTTCAGGAGAAATTGATAACTTGGAATTTTTGCGTTATGTTGCAGAAAAACAGAAGCCAATTATTATAGCATGTGGCGCTTCATCAATAGAAGAAATACGACAAGCGCTTTCTGTTGTTCGTGAAACCGGAAATCAACAAGTTGTTTTGTTGCAGTGTACAACTAATTATCCTTCAATGTTGGCAGATTCCAATCTTAATGCTATGGTTTCCCTTAAAAAAGAATTTGGCATTGAGGTTGGACTTTCTGATCATACTGTTGGAAAAGAGGGTGGTGGAGATGATCCTTTTAATGGTATTACAGCTCCTATGACCATGGTTGCGCTTGGAGGAGTTGTTATTGAAAAACATTTTACGGACGACAATAAACGCAAGGGAAATGATCATCCATTTGCTATGAATGCTGATGATTTTAAGGTTATGGTAGATAGTATGCGAGCGGTAGAAAAAGCTTTAGGAGGCGGACAGAAACGGGTTTTAGATTCAGAAAAAGAAACAGCTATTATTCAACGACGTGGTATTTATGCTAAAGAAGATATTGAAGCAGGAGAAGAAATTACTCACGATAAAATTGAATTTTTACGTCCGGCCTTATTTATGCGACCTCCACAGGTAAAAAACATTTTGGGGAAAAAAACTAAATATAAAATAAATAAAGGAGATCCGATTAAACCGGATGTTGTTTAATAAATTTTATGATTTCAAAAAGATTTTACAATAACCATAGGGCGGTTTTGCTGATGAGCAATGCGCAGGTGAATGCCAAAAAACAAATAGAGAAAAAAATAGAGAATAAGGGATATGTTTTTTGTAACTTGTCTTGCAGTGTTTGTGAAAATAATAATTTTGAAATTATTGCTGAAAAGGATGGTTATGGAATTTATTGTCCGGTAGTCATTTGTAAAAATTGCGGGCTGGTTCAGCAAAATCCAAAAATGTCACAAGAATCATATAATGAGCTTTATGAAAAAGAATATAGAGATTTGTATGATGGGGAAAGTGATGACGGCGCAGCCGAAAATTATTTTTTTTATCAGCACATGCGAGGAAAAGACATTTTTGATTATATCGTGAATAATGAAGGAAAATCTTTTTGTGGAAAGCGCGTCCTTGAAATAGGGTGTGGAGCCGGAGGAATTTTAAAGTATTTTCAGGAACAAGGAAATGAGGTTTTTGGAATTGATCCTGCGCCAGATTATGTAAAATGTGGTAGTGAACATGGTTTGAGCCTTGAAGTTGCTACGCTTCAAACTGCAAAAATTCCCTGGAAACCCGATCTTGTTATATATAATAATGTAATGGAGCACTTAATTAATCCCGTAACGGAATTAAAACAACTTTCAACACTTATAAATAAAGATACTTTATTGTATATTGGTGTGCCAAATTTAAAAAGTATTAATAAAAACTATGGCTCTGACCTTTTAAAATTCATTGAAATTGCTCATACGTTTTATTTTACTCTCGTTACTTTGCAAAACGTATTAAGTGTGGCTGGATATTCTTTTTTACGGGGTATTGAAGGGATGGGTATTAGGGCCATTTTTATGCCAACTGTGCAAAGTAATAATAAGGAGGTAATTAAAAATGACTATGAACAAACGGTTCTATTTTTAAAGAATGCGGAAAAATATCGATTTTTTCCAACTCCGACTAAAATTATTTTTTGGGCGAAAAGATTGTTTGTGGTTTTTTTAAAAAAAACAGGGTTATTTCATTGGTTTTTTCAAAAAATATATCGTAAAACAACCAACTAAATAAAAATAAAATGTATAAAAAAGTTAAAGAATTATTTGATTTATCAGGAAAAATTGCTGTGATTACCGGGGGCTTGGGCCACTTGGGTTTTTCTATGACAGAGACCCTTCTTGAGTTGAATGCTAATGTTGTTATTACGGTTACAGAAGAAGAAAGTAAGAATAAAAAAACTCTATTAAAATTAAGTTCCTTAAAAAAAGATTATCCAAATAAAAAAATTTTGATAAAATCAATTGATTTTTTTAATAAAAATTCTCTCAAAGATTTTTTTAAGGAAGTTGAAAAAGAATTTAAAACAATAGATGTTTTAATTAATAATGCATATTATGGGATTCATAAGCCAATAGAGGAAATGACTTTTGAAGAGTTTGATAAAAGCGTAGAGGGGACATTTTCAAGTGTTTTTAAATGTTCTTCTTTGGCTATGCCCCTTATGAAAAAAAATAAAAAAGGGGTAATAATTAATATTGCGTCAATGTATGGTGTTGTTTCTCCTGATTGGAGAATATATGAAGGTACCAAATCAAATAATGCTGTTAGCTATGGGCCATCAAAAGCTGCTATTATTCAACTTACAAAATATTTGGCTTCCTATTGGGCGAAATACGGAATTAGAGTTAACAGTATTTCCCCTGGCCCTTTCCCTAGGGAAGAAGTTGTTAAAGACAAAATTTTTTATAAAAATCTTAAAGAAAAAACAATGTTAAATAGGACAGGAACCCCTGAAGACTTAAAGGGTATTGTTGCTTTACTGGCCGGCGACGCTTCGGGTTATATTACGGGACAGAATTTTATTATTGATGGGGGTTGGACATCTTGGTAATATTAAAAATTATTATAAAAAAGTAAAATTTATCTTCAAAATTGTTTTATTACATATAAGAGGATAAAAATAAAAATATGTTAGGAGAAAATAATTTTCCAGGGGAAAGTTCTCATGAAAACCCAAGCGAAAATAATCCGTATTTGGGTAAGTCAAAAGAAGAATTAGAAATAAATAAAGTCAGGGTTTTGAAGCAGTATAGCGATCCGAGAATAAATATGCATTTTTTTGGTTCGGTAGCCCCAGGATCTCATGAATTAGACTCTGGAGATGCCGCCGAAGCCATGTATCAGTCTGGTGAAAGAGAAAGACTGCTAAAACAATTAATTCAAATGAACGAAGTACTTGGGAAAAGCCCGTATGACGGACTTGATACAAAGGAAAAGCCAATAGAAATAGCTGGTGAAAAGAAAGGTGGCAAGAAGAAAGGATTCCTGGGTAGAATTTTTGGGAAAGAATAAGCAATAAAAAAATAAAAATAATTAATGGTAAAAGAATCATTAGATAATTATTTAGAAAATTTGTCTGAAGAAGATCCAAAAAGATTTTCCACTATTGCTATTAAAGAAAGGCCAGATTTGTTTGAAACAAAAGTTTTGCGCATAAAAAGAGGATGGGGGAATAAAAAAACAGAAAGAGAGGTCTTGGTTGCATCAAGAGATCCTGGTAGTGGGGGGTCTCTCTTACCGGTAATAGAAGAATTACAAAAAGACTCAGGCATAGTGGCAATAACCGATGGATGGGCTGAAGATAAGATTAAAAAAAGTTTTAAGACAAGAGATATTACGCCAAAAGGGCGGAAAAGTTTTGTAATGTCTGGAATAACGGAAATTCACCCGGATGTAATTTTAATGGATGCTTCAGAAGAACAAGGCATAGATTTTCATGTTGATGAAGCATTGCCGGATGTACCGAAGGTTTTAGTTGAAGATTATTATGGCAGTTCTGACAAATTTTTAAGAACTGCGATAGAAAGAGGCTTGCCATTACCTGAAAAAATATGTGTTATGGATGTTGGTGCTAGGGAAATTCTAATCAAAAAATTTCCTGCGTTAGAAAGCAGGGTTGAAGTAACCGGTCAGCCTTCTTTTGATAGGTTTGCAGAAGAGGATACTGAAAATATAGCAAAAAAAGCTAAGAAAAAATTAAAATTAAAACAGGATGATAAATTAATTGTTTTCATGTCGACAATAGATGGGATTGAAAAAGCTACAGAAATAGCAGACGCTCTTAAAAAAAGTGGAGAAAACTTTTATTTTGTTTTTAGACGACACCCAAGAGATAATACAAATTATGCTGATTATAAAAAAGTGTTTGAAGATGTTGGTATTAGGGTTGTTGATACAGAGGGCATTTTTACAACTGATGAGATTGGTGCCGCTGCAGATGTTTTGCTAACTACCTGGTCAACAGTAGGGTTGGATGCAATTTATCGTCGAAAACCGACCGTAAACATTGTTGATAGAAAATTTCCTGTTCCGGATGGTTATGATTTTCCTTTGGTGCCGGTAAAACTTGGAGCCAGTATTGGCGTAGATGAAATAGGTCAATTATCAGATGTTTTACCAAAATTATTAGATGGAAAAAGCCAACTTAATGCTCAGCTTTTTAAAAATATGGAACGATATTATTTAGCTGATGGGAAAAACGCGAAAAGGGTTGCGGACGTTGTAAGAAGTCTTAAAAAAAATGATAAAGGATAAAAAAATTTTTGCAATTGTACAAGCAAGAATGGCCTCAACCAGATTGCCGGGTAAAGTTTTATTAGAATTAGAAGGTAAACCATTTTTATGGCATGTAGTGAACAGGCTGGGGCAAGCGAAGAAAGTTGATGAAATAATATTGGCTATTTCAGACTCCAAGGATAGCGATGTGTTGGCAGAATTTGCGGAAAATAATAAATTTAAGTATTTTAGGGGAAGTGAGAATAATCTACTGGAGAGGCACTATTTAACTGCTAAAAATTTTGGTGCTGATGTTATAGTGAGAATACCATCTGACAATGCCTTGCTTGATCCTAAAATAGTGGATTCTATGGTTGAGAAACATTTGAATTCAGATGCTGATTATACCTCAAACGTATTAGAAGAAACATTTCCTGTTGGGCTTCACACGGAAGTTTTTAATTTTAGTGCTTTGGAAAAAGCATATAATGAGGTTAAAGACGGAGATGAATATGAAAAAGAGCACGCAACTCCTTACATTTATAGGCATCCTGAAATGTTTAAACTTCAAAGCGTAACAGCTGACGGTAAATTAAGAAGGCCGGACATCAGGTTAACTACTGACAAAGAAAACGATTTTAAGTTAATAGTGGAAATTTATAAAAATCTTTATACTGCCGGTAAAATATTTCACACAGAAGAAGTTATTGATTTATTAGACAAATTTCCTCATTTATTGAAAATTAATACAAATTAAATAATCTTTATGGAAAAAAAAGACGATATTAATTCGCTTCCGGAATTTTTATTAAATAAGGAAGAAAATTCTTTTAGGAATTTTTTAGGTGCTAGAAAAGAAACAATTTTAAGACTGGGTAATCTTTATAAAAAAGACTATTTTGAAGACGAAAAATCAGAAAGAGAAGAAGAAAGAGCAATTGTTGAGAAAAGAAGAACAATGTATATTCAAGAGTTCGGAAGAATCAAAAAATATTTTGATATTAAGAAGGGCGGAAATGTTTTAGATATTGGATGCGGAGAAGGGGGGTTTTTGTCTTTATTTGGGTCTAATTGGAAAAAATATGGCGTAGATATTTCTGGATATGCGTTGGAAGTTGCCAGAAAAAATGGAGTTGTTGTTGATTTTAATTTTGAAGATAATTTATTTGATTTGATTATTTTTCGTGGGACAATACAGCATATTCCTGATCCAATCTCAAGAATAGAAAAATGTTATTATTGGCTAAAGAGCGAAGGGGGGGTGGTTTTTCTAGTAACACCCAATGCAAACAGTATTTATTACAAATTATTTAACACGCTTCCATTGTTAAGTGATAAGAGAAATTTTTTTATTCCGTCTGATAATGTTTTAAAGCAAATTCTCATTAATTTCGGATTTAATGTGGTTGCGACAGAATATCCTTACATTGGCACACCGTATGCTTCGCCAATTAAAGATTTTTTTAATTTTATTTTGAAAATTTTAGGAATAAAAAAGAATGCAAAAGTGCCGTTTTATAAAAATATTATGGAAATTTATGCAAAAAAAGAATAAAAGCATAGGGAGCGAAATGATGGATTTGATAAATGATGCCTGGCTTAAAAGGCGGGATATTATTTCCGATGGGTTTGATGAATCTTTGGAATATATTTCTAAGATTGTTCCTTTAAAAATTTATAAAATTCCTTCCGGTACTAAATGTTGGACGTGGACAATACCTGAAAAATGGTCCGTAAAAGATGCATTTATTAAGGATATGGATGGTAAAGAAATACTTAATCTGAAAGATCATCCCTTGCATATAATGTCTTACTCTTTACCGGTTAATAAAGTTGTCGACAAGAAGGAACTATTAGAACATTTGCATTCAAGAAAAGATGTACCAGATGCTATTCCTTTTGAATTTAAGTATTATGAAAGAGATTGGGGTTTTTGTATTCAGCACAGCAAATTGAAAAAAATTAATAAGAATAAATACAAAGTTTTTATTGATTCAAAATTTGAAAAAGGGGATTTAAAAGTTGGTGAATATACTATAGCAGGAAAAAGCGATGAAACAATTATTTTGGTAGCACATTTATGCCATCCGTGCCAGGCAAATGATGACTTAGCCGGTGTGGCAGTTTTAGTTGATGTCGCGAAAGAATTAATTAAACAAAATAATTATTATACATATAAAGTATTATTTGTTCCGGAAACTATCGGATCGATTGCATATTTAAGTCAAAATGAACAAATAATTTCAAAGCTAAAATACGGAATATTTTTTGAAATGTTAGGCAATGATAATAGTCTTGCACTGCAATTGAGCAAACAGGGTAATACAAAAATAGACAGGATTGCCCGTTATGTTATGAAAAAAAGATTGAATAAATTTAGGGAAGGGAAGTTTAGGGAAATTGTAAGAAATGATGAAATGGTTTTTAACGGTCCGGGAATAAACGTTCCCATGATTTCAATAAGTCGTTTTCCTTATTCTGAGTATCACACGTCTGCTGATAATCCAAAAATTATTAAAGAAAAAAATCTGGAGGAAGCGAAAGATATTATTTTAGAAATATTAAAAATCGTTGATAAAGATTACAATCCTAAAAGACAATTTAAGGGGCCGGTATTTTTGTCAGGGCATGGATTGTGGATAGACTGGAGGATTAACAAAAAGTTAAATCAAAATATAGAGCAAATAATGCTCAAACTTGAAGGAGACAAAAGTATTTTTGATATTGCAGAGGAAATGGATATGGATTTTTATGACGTGTTAAATTACGTAGATAAATTTTTAGAAAAAAAATTAATAGAAAAAATATAAATATTCATGAAATGGTGTTTTTTAATAAGTAATTTTCAATTTTTGCCTGAATTTTTAGGTAAATTATCAAAACAGATTTTAGAGAATGGAGACGAGATTCTTGTGGTTTTTGGAAGCAAAATAGCCGAATATGACAAAAAAAAGTTTTTTCCGGAAGGAGTAAAGTTTATTTCGATGATTGACTGGCAAATTGACAACTATCGTCAGGATAAAAATAATTTTTATGGACTATTATGGAGGGACTTTTTCCCTGTTATTGACAGAAGTCCTTTTTTAAAAATTAATTCAGAAAGGGCAATCGATATAACATCAAGAATAGTAAGATTTTTTGAATTTATATTTGAAAAAGAAAAGCCCGACATAGTTGTAAGTGAGCCGCCGAGTGCACTGTTTTCTTTAATTGCTTATAATTTTTGCCAAAGCAATGGTGCTCTTTACCTTGGACTTGAATATTCCAGGGCAAGTAATAAAATTGACGTTTATGATAATAAATTTACCTGTTCGAAATATGAAAAAATATTTAATGAAATAAGCAGTCAGAAAATTACAGAAGAAGAAAAAAAATCCGCCAGAGAGTTTATTAAAAAGTTTATTTCTCATGAACAGCTTCCATCTTATATGGATTTTACTAAAATTCATTTTAGTCAAACAGGATTAATGAAACATTTTTTGCAAAGAATAAAGAAAGTATATTTTTCTCTTTCTAAGTATATATCTTCTCGCAGTAAGTACAAATCATTTGATATTGAAAGTGAATCAATAATTTGGTCTTTTGTGCGAGCATTGATTACCGCAGAAAAAAGGAAAATTAAAACTTTATTGCAAAAAAAGTTTTATACAACTTTTTCGATAAAAGAGAAATATTTTTTTTATCCTTTGCATCAACAACCAGAATCTTCAACTAGTGTTTATGCTACATATTATTGCAATCAATTAGGCACGGTAAAAAATATTTCGTTAAGTATCCCGTTTCCTTATAAACTTTATGTAAAAGAACACCCCGTATCCCTAGGAACAAGGTCAAATGAGTTTTACAAAGAGCTGAAAAAAATCCCCAATGTTGTTTTAATTTCTCCTAATGAAAATATAGAAAATCTTGTAAAACATTCATTAGGGGTAATAACCCTGACAAGTACTGTTGGCATGGAGGCTGTTTTATCCGGAAAACCGGTTTATGTTTTTGGTGACGTATTTTACTCTTATCACCCTTTATGCAGGAGAATTAAAAATTTTGAAGAGCTTGAAATAAAAATAAAAAATGATTTAGTGAATATGAAAATTCCGAACGACATAGAGGATATTAATATACGTTTTATAATTTCTTATTTCAGAAACATTCTTCCGGGCGGGCTGGTTATTGCGGGCGAACAAAACGATACAAACGATTATAGATTAATTCATAAAAGTCTTTTAAAATTATTAACTGAGAAATAGTATTTAATCAATGGCATTTCAAAAATCACCTGATGTTTGTCCAATTTGTAAGGCGGGAAAACGTTTTGACTTTGTAAGAAATTTTGTTAAAGACGAACAAAAATATTCGCTGTATGAATGCTTAGAATGTAAAATTCAGTTTTGGTTACCCCAGAAAACGATTGGGAATGTTTGGTATGAAAACAATAATCCATATAGAGCACGAAAATTAGGCGGAGTAAAAATTACAAGAGGATATCATAAAAGATTTTTAAAAAACAACAAAAGCTTTGCACCAAACACTAAAGTTTTAGATTTGGGGTGTGGAACAGGGGAATTCATTGCAGAGTTAAAAGAAAGAGGTTGTGAGGTTTTTGGTGTTGATTTTGACCGAGAAGCAATTGAAACAGCTAAAAATAAATTTGGCCTCAAAAATGTGTATCCTTTGTCTTTTGAAGAGTTTTTTAAAAAGCAGGACTTGCCTAAATTTGACATTATAACAGCATTTGAGGTTATAGAACATTTAACAAATCCGTTGTTTTTTATGAGTAATGTCAAAGGACTTCTCAAAGATGATGGTAGGGTTGTTTTAAGTACGCCATGCAGAGAAAGGGTTTTGCCAAATTTGAATAACTGGGATTTTCCTCCACATCATTTCCTTCGATGGAATCAAACATCAGTTTCAAATATATTTTATAAAATAGGACTAAAAATATCGGAAATTTCATACGTTGAGGAATTTAAAATTCTTTCAGAAACGGTCATGGGAAGATTTGAAACTGGATTGGTGTCTACGTTGCTGAGCAAAGAACGTCCCGGTAAAAAGTTTGTTATTCTCCCTAAAATTATTTATCTTTTAGGTCAGGCAAAAAGTATGCTACTGGGAAGGGTGCCGGCCCTTATTTTGTTTGTTTTTTCTAAAATAACGAATCATAAAAATGGAATAATGATGGTTGAATTAAAAAAAGAAGGACAAAATAAAAAAGTTTTTTTTCTTGCAACTTCATTAGAAAAAGGAGGAATGGAGCGAGTAATGTCTGACTTGACTCTAAATTTACCTGATAGCATAGAAAAAAAAATTGTGTTATTAAGAAGTCAAACATTTTTTCCGTATGACTTTGGGAAAAAGATTGTTTCTTTGAATTTGCCGTCAAATAATAATATTTATAATCTTATTTCTGGAGTTGTGCGTTTGAAGAAATTAATAAAAGAAGAAAAACCTGATTATGTCGTCAGTTTCGGGTTTCACGCTAATATTACAAATGTGTTCAGTTTTAAACAAAGCATTATAAGAGCAGATACATATTTGTCGGTAGCTCACGGAAGTATCGGAAGATTTTTAATTAGACATATTTATAGTAGGGCACATAAAATTGTTTGCGTTTCTCGTGGAGTAGCAGATGATTTAATAAGAAATTTTAAAATAAAAAAAAATAAGGTTACAGTTATATACAATTTTATAGATATTAAGAAAATTTCAATTTTGTCTAAGGACCATCTCGATCAAGAATATCGGGATATTTTTAGTAATCCGGTCATAATAAATGTTGGTAGGTTTGAAAAACAAAAAGGACAGCAGTATCTGATAAGAGCCTTTAAAGAGGCGAAGAAAAGCATTAAAAATGTTAAATTAGTGTTTTTAGCAGAAGGTATTTTGGAGCCGGAATTAAAAAAAACAATTAAAGACCTGAATCTTGAAAATGACGTTTATTTCTTAGGGTGGCAGAAAAATCCGTTTAAATTTTTATCAAAAGCAAAAGTTTTTGTTTCTTCTTCCCTGAGAGAGGGTTTGCCGGGAGCTATTTTGGAAGCAATGGCATGCGGATTACCGATTATTTCTACGGATTGTAAATCGGGGCCAAGAGAAATTTTAGCTTCAAAAACAGATATAACAAAAGAAACAACGAATATTGAATATGCAGAACATGGAATATTAGTACCAGTTTTAAACAGCGAAAAATTTTTAAAAGGTGCAATAGTGAGAGTTTTGACCAATAAAAAATTATCAGAGGACTTGAGTAGAAAGTCCTTACAAAGAGTAAATGATTTTGGTATTGATAATATTATTAAAGAATGGAATTTTTTAGAAAAAAAACAATGAAAAAAAGTAAAAAATTGTTTTTTTTCATGCCCGATCTATATCAAGCAGGAGGTCAAAAGTTGATTTCTGATTTATCTTTGAATTTGCCTGATGACATACAACAAACAATGGTTCTTTTTGAAAAAAAGATATCTTTTCCTTACAAAGGAAACCTTATAAGTTTGGATATGCCATTGTCTTTGAATTTTTTTAAAAGGATTTTTGGGTTTTTTACACGTCTAAAAAAATTCAAAAAAATAATAAAAAATGAAAAACCAGATTGGGTGATAAGTCTTGGGAATTCGGCTAACATTATAAATATTCTTTCTTGTGATAATTCGGTCGTAAGGGTCGATATGTTTTTATCTAAAGAGAAAAACGGTTTTTTTAGTTTTATTTTTAAAATTTTAATAAGAATTTTTTTTAATAAAGCTTCAAAAATCATGCCGGTGTCAAAAGCATCGGCAAAGGATTTAATTGATAACTTCGGGATTAAGGAAGAAAAAATAAAAGTAATTTATAATCCTATTATTGTAGAAAACATACAGGCCTCAGCGAAAGAGAGCATTGAACCTGAATATCGGGAAATATTTAAAAATCCAGTAATTATTACTTCCGGAAGAATGGCCCGCCAAAAAGGGCAGTGGCATTTAATTCGGGCTTTTTCTGATGCTAAGAAAGAAATAAAAGAACTGAAACTTGTTGTCTTAGGAGAAGGGAAACTTGAGTCATATTTTAAGGAATTAATAAGAGGGTATAATTTGGAAAATGATGTCTTTATGCTTGGGTGGCAAAAAAATCCATTTAAGTTTATTGCTAGGTCAAAAGTATTCGTTTTGCCGTCTTTGTGGGAAGGTTTGCCGATGGTTTTAATGGAGGCATTGGCTTGCAATATTCCTATAATTTCTTGTGATTTTAAATCTGGCGCAAGAGAAATTTTAGCACCCGATACTGATTTTAATTTTCAAACAGATAAGATCGAGATGGCAAAATACGGAATTTTAACACCGGTCTGTGATGGGAAGTTTTATGAGGCCGGTCAGCCTTTGTCAAAAGAAGAGAACATTTTAGGCGAAGCAATCGTTGAGGCCATTAATAACAAAAAATTGAGAGAAAATTCGATTGAAAGATCGCAAGAAAGAGCAAATTATTTTGATATAAAAAACATCATCAAAGAATGGGATTTTTTAAATTAAGTGCTATAATAAACAGATTATATGTCTATTACAAATACGATTTTAATTACGGGGAGTGAGGGGAATATTGGAACTTATTTAGTCAAATATATCCAGAAAACAAGGCCGGATTCTAAAGTTGTCCGAGTCGGTTTTGCCAAAGATGAAAATTGTAAAAAATCAGATAATTTTTATTGTGGAGATTTAGCAGACTCTTCTTTTGTAAATAAAATTTTTCAGGAAAATAAGGTTGATTATGTTGTTCATTTAGCTTCCAGAGCTTATAATATAAATGACCTTAGAAATAACGCTTACGAGATATACAGCAATGATACAAAATGTCTTTTAAATGTTTTAGAAAACTGCAAAAATATTAAAAAATTTATTTATTTTTCATCTGCTTTGGCCTATGAATCCTCAAACGAGGATAATCTGGAGGAGGCAGCAATAGATCGAATTTTGCCTCCAGGGTCTTCTTTGGGGTTAGCTAAATACTTAGGGGAAAAAGCGGTGGAATTTTTTCATCAGCAACATGGCGTGTCTTATACTATTTGGAGACCATTTAATGTTGTTTCTCCACTGGAAAGTCACGAAAGAGAAGGAGGCCACGTTTTTATTGATTTCTATCGTAAAATTTTTATCGAAAAAACTCAAAAGTTTCAAATACATGGAACAGGCAACCAAATAAAATGTTTTATATGGGTAGAGGACCTAGTTTCCGCAATTTCTGATTTTTTAGATAATTCAAAAACGGATAATCAAATTTTTAATATAGCAGGAAAAGAACAAAAAACATTGATTGATTTAGCTAATATTCTTATTAAAACTGGTAAGGAAAAAAATATTTTGTCTAGTGGCTATAACCCGGAAATAATTACAGAAAAAATGCTCTTGGACGATGAGAAACAGCAAAAAATTCCGAACACGAAAAAAATAAAAAAAGTTTTGGGGTGGGAAAGTCAGACTGATTTTGAGGAGTGTTTTAAGAAATTTATTGAATATAAACAAGATAAATAAAATATTATGGAAAACGGGCATATTGTTAAAAATTGTAGGATGTGCGGGGGTAAAAAATTGTATCAATTTTTAGACCTTGGTTTTGCTCCGCCATCTGATGCATTGCTTTCTTTGGAGGATTTGAATGAGCCCGAAATGCTTTTTCCTTTAAGAGTTTTGCAATGTAAAGACTGTGGTTTGACTCAATTAGGATATGCCGTAAATCCTGAATTGCTTTATGGAAAAAAATATAAATATGAATCTTCAATAACTAAAACAGGAAAAGAACATTTCTTTTCAATGGCTGATTCAATTTGTAATAAATTAAATATTCAAAAACAATCTTTAGTTATTGATATAGGTAGTAATGTTGGTGTTTTGTTGGAGGGTTTTAAAAATAATGGAATGAATATTTTAGGCATCGACCCGGCTGAAAAAATATGTAAAATAGCCAATGAAAGAGGGATTGAAACCTGGCAAGAATTCTTTAATTTTGAAACTGCCAAGAAAATAATGTCCAAAAAAGGAAAAGCAAAAATTATAACAGGCACCAATGTTTTTGCTCATATTGATGACAAAAAAAGTTTGATGGAGGCTTTAGATTTGTTACTTGAAGAAGATGGGCTATTTATTTTTGAGGCTCCATATTTAGTTGACTTAATAGATAATTTGGAATATGACACAATTTATTTAGAACATTTAGAGTACATTTCTCTTAGGCCGGTAGTTGAGTTTTTTAAAAACAATAATATGGAAGTGTTTGATGTGGAAAAATATGATATACACGGAAAATCAGTAAGAGTTTTTGTGTGCAGGAAAGGGAAAAAGACTATATCTGAAAATGTTTTGAATTTTTTAAAATTAGAGGAAGAGAAAGGGATATACAAAAAAGAAATTTTAGATAATTTTGCTAAGGATGTTTCTCGACACAGAGAGGAGTTGATAGAACTCTTACGAAGGCTTAAACAAGAGGGAAAAAAAATAGTTGGGATTTCGGCTCCAGCCAAAGGTAATACAATATTAAATTATTGCAAGATAGGAGCGGACCTGGTAAGCTACATAACGGAAAAATCGATTATTAAAAGAGGTTGCTATACTCCCGGCATGCATATTCCTATTGTTAGTGAGGAAAAGATTATTGCTGATAAACCGGATTATGGCATAATTTTTGCTTGGAATTTTGCAGACGAAATAATCAAAAATAATAAGGATTTCTCCGATAATGGAGGCAAGTTTATTGTTCCCATACCTAAACCGGTTATTTATTAAATAAAACAAAAAATGAAAGATATAAAAATAGAAAAAATAAAATTTGCATATAAGGATAAAAGAGGAATAATTACAGATTTATTAAATGAAAAGGTTAATCACATAGGATTGATTACCACAAAAAAGGGTTGCATTAGGGCAAACCATTATCATAAACTTTCTACCCAGTATAGCTATATTCTTTCGGGGAAGTTTGAAGTTTTTATCGCAAAATATAATAAACCGTTAGAGATTAAGAAATATATTTTGAAACAAGGGGAGCTTATTACAATACCTCCACTAAACATTCACAAATTCAAGGCAGTAGAAACTTCTGTTATGATTGATATTGTATCTGAATCCAGGGCCGGGAAAAAGTATGAAAACGACGTTATAAGGATTGAATTAAAATAATAAAATATGTCAAAAAAAGCTTTAATTACAGGAATAGCTGGCCAAGACGGCTCATATCTGGCGGAGTTTTTGTTAGGTAAAGATTATGAAGTCCACGGAATAGTTAGAAAATCAAGCAGTCCCAATAGACAGAGAATTGATCATTTACTTAAAAATTATAATAGGCCGGATAAGTTGTTTTTGCATTACGGCGACATGCTTGACGCCACTACCATAATTAATATTGTAAATAAAGTAAAACCGGATGAAATTTATCATTTGGCGGCTCAAAGCCACGTAAGGACGTCTTTTGAGATACCCGAATATACAGCCAATACTGACGCTGTAGGAACTTTGCGTATATTAGAGGCAATAAAATTATTAGGATTGGAAGGTAAGACAAAATTCTATCAGGCGTCTACGAGCGAATTATTTGGAAAAGTTGCAGAAACTCCGCAAAATGAAGAAACTGTCTTTCGACCACAAAGTCCTTATGCTGTTGCAAAGCTTTATGCTTATTGGATAACCAGAAATTATAGGGATGCATATAAAATGTTTGCCTGTAACGGCATATTATTCAATCATGAGAGTCCTCGCAGAGGAGAGACGTTTGTTTCAAGAAAAATTACTATTGGGATAGCTAAAATTAAGGCAGGTAGTGCAGAAAAAATTTATTTAGGAAACATTGAAGCCAAACGTGATTGGGGGTATGCGCCAGAATATGTTGAATCTATGTGGAACATATTACAACAAGAAAAACCCGATGATTTTGTGGTTTCAACGGGTGAAACTCATTCGGTGAAAGAATTTTTGGAAGAAGCTTTCTCTTATGCAGGGCTTGGTGATTGGAAAAATTATATTGAAATAGATCCTCAATATTTTCGCCCGACAGAAGTGGATCTTTTAATGGGAGACAGTACAAAAGCGAAAAACAAATTTAATTGGGATCCAAAGATAAAATTTAAGGATTTAGTTAAAATCATGGTGGATGCCGATTTAAGAAAATTAAATTTACCGCCAATCGGACAAGGAGAAATAATTTTAAGTGAAAAATTTCCGGATAGATGGTGGGGCTTGGATTAATATATAAAAGTAAAAAGATAAATACGATGAAAACAATAGGATTTCCAATGCTTTCTATAAAAAAATACGGGGGGGATATGTATATTACCCGTGTTAAAGATATTTTGATGCAGGAAGGATTTGACGTGGAAACAATTGAGATAAAGGCTAAATATCTTGGGAGATATAGATTTTTGAAATTTGCGGAATTTTTTTACAGACTTTGTAATTTGCGTGGGGGGAAAAATTTATGGATAAGAGATTTTTATTCAACAATATCATTGCTTTTTGATAGAACCAGAGGTAAAAACATATCGGTTATTTTTCATATTGATTTTTCGGTGCTTCCCCTGATAGCAAGGCCATTCTTGCATATTTTAGAAAAGTTTTTTCTTTATAAGGCTTTGAAAAAAGCCGATTCTATTGTGGTGCCGTCTAAATATTGGAAGGATTTTTTTGTTAAAAAAGGGTACAAAAATGTTGAGATAATTTATTGTGGTTTTGATGTCGAGAGGTTTAATGTTTTAGAAGAAGAAATTTTAGAATTTAAAAGAAAACATAAATTAGAAGGGAAGCCAATAATATATCTTGGTAATTGTCAAAAAGCCAAGGGTGTTATTGAGGCCTATGAGGCGCTTAAAGATTTAGATGTTTTTCTTGTTACTTCGGGAAGAAAACAAGCGGATATACCGGCATTGAATTTCGATTTAGAACATGGAGAATTCTTTAAGCTGTTGAAAGCATCATCTGTTGTTATTACAATGTCAAAATTCAAAGAAGGGTGGAACATGACAGCGCACGAAGCAATGTTGTGTAGAACGCCGGTAGTAGGGTCTGGTTTTGGGGGTATGAAAGAGTTGTTGCAAGGAGGAAGACAAATAGTTTGTCCCGAATTTATAAATTTAAAAAAAGAGGTGGAGTTTTTGTTGCAGAGTCCTGATGTTAGAAAAAAAATGGGAGAAGACGGCTATAATTTTGCTAAGGCTTTTACCCAAGAAAGATTTAACAAATCTTGGCTTGAGCTTATTGGCGAGATTACAAACGAAGAGCCAAATTTGGTTCCTTTTGGGGATAAGGGCGTTGTTGGAGAAAGAGATGATATGTTAAATCCACAAGAATCAGGGAAAAGGGGTGTATACGAACATCTTCAGAGATATAGACTAGCGAAAAAAGATATAGGAAGAAGCAGAAGGGTTCTTGATTTAGGATGTGGCACGGGATACGGAAGCTCAATCCTTAAAAAAGCCGGGAATGAAGTTTTTGGAATAGATATTTCTCAAAAAGCAATTGACTATGCTAAAACAAATTATCCTGGCGTTAATTATACTTGTTGTCCAGCAGATAACTTACCGTTCGAAAGTAATTTTTTTGATGCGGTTGTGGCTTGTGAAATAATTGAGCATGTGCAAGATCCAAAAAAAGTCCTTAGGGAAATATGTAGGGTCCTCAAAAAAGGAGGAGACCTATTCATATCTACGCCAAACCCACGCCACTTATTAAATTTCTTGAGGCATGTTTTTAAGAATCGGCCGTATCCAGAGAGAGTTGTTATGCAAAATATTTATCATATTAAAGAGTTCTACTACGAAGAATTTATTGGTTTTTTAGAGAAAGAGAATTTGAAGATTATATCTCAGTATGGTCAAACACTTTCAATACTTCCACCAAGAGTAGAAGCCCTGCTGGGCAAATTTCCGTTATTTTATAAATTGCCGGTATTACTTGGTTATTTTTTTCCAAAATATGCCGAAACAGTTGTTATTCATGTTAAAAAATAAATAATATATGAAAATTTTAGATTTTTTTTCCAAGTATCAATTATTTATAATAATAAGTGGTTTGGTGATGGCATTACTTTTCTTTATAGATAAGGCATTAGGAGCTGGGGCGGCATTTATTTTATTATTAACAGCAGTTTCTGTGCTTGTTATTGGTAAATGCAAAGAAGAAAAGCAGAAAAAAATTTTAGGCATGCTATTTATATTGGTTTTTTCTTTACACATTTTGTTAGTATTATTTTTCTATTACACAAAATTCCAACCTTTTAGCGACGGATATGGCGACTATATTATTTATCATAATCAAGCCGAACAGATTGCACAAAGAGTTCACCAGGGAAATTTTTCTTTGCAAAATTTATCAGTGCAAGGGATTTCTTTAAGTCATTCTTATCCAGTGATTGTTGGTTATATATACGCTTTTACCATGCCCAACATGCTTGTAGGACAAATATTTAATGCTTGGCTTGTGGCTCTTTTGGTAATTTTTGTGTATTTAATAGTTCGTGAAATTGGGGGTACAGAAAAAGAAGCATTTTTGACTGGCTTTATAGCATGTTTTTATCCAAGCCTAGTATTTTATGGTAGTTTATTACTTAAGGAGGCTTTTGTAATTTTACTTGCGTTAATCGCATTGCTCTTAGTCATAAGAATTATTAAAAATTTTTCTATTGTTAATTTTTTTATTTTTTATGTTACTTTAATATTATTGACCAATTTAAGATTCTATATAAGTTTTGCCATTATTTTAGCTTTTATTATCAGTTGGATAATAATTTCAAATTTAAAAATAAAGAAAAGGATTGTTTATGGCACTATAATGATGTTGCTTTTTGGTTTTTTGCCTCAAATTTCCTGTGGATATGGATATTTTGGTGCAGATATTTTAAAACAACATTTAAATATTCAAAACATTAATTTTTATAAAGAAGTGGCATATGCTCCAGTTCCGCCAAAAGATAGTATTAAGCCTAAAGATATTCTTTTGCCAAAAGATCCTGGTCAAAGAACTCAGTGGCCAACATATACAGCAGAGAAAAATTCAACAGTGATTATAAAATCAGGATTTGAAAATCCGGTAACTTTCATAAAAAATACAACATTATCTGTATTATATTCTTTATTCGGTCCTCTTCCCTGGAAGTTTACAAAAAAAACCCAGTTTTTTTCATTACCTGAAATTATTGCATCGTATTTTTTAGTATTTTTCGTGATAAGTGCGGCAATAAAATCTATCAAAAATAAGAATAAAAATATAATTCCTTTAATTATATTTGCCGGTCTTGTTATAAGTATTTTAGCTCTTTTTATGAATAATTTTGGTATCGTGACAAGAATAAGAATGCCGGCTTTTTTGGCGTTGATGTGCTTATTGCCGTTAGGGTTTAGAAAAATGAAAGATATTAATATTCCGCTATTAAATAAAATATATGAATAAAAAATGTTTAGTTACGGGTGGAGCGGGTTTTATTGCGAGCCATCTAGTTGATAAATTACTAGAAAAGGGTTGTGATGTGGCGATTATAGACAACCTTTCAACTGGAAAAAAAGAAAATTTAAATCCTAAGGCGGATTTTTATAACTTTGATATTCAAGATTCTGAAATTTCCGGAATTTTTGAAAAAGTAAAACCCGAAATAGTTTTTCATTACGCAGCTCAAATTGACGTCAGAAAATCAGTTGATGATCCTGCAGAAAGCGCCAAAACAAATATTTTAGGGAGTTTGAATATTTTGGAAAATTGTAAAAAATATGGAGTTAAAAAAATTATTTTCGCATCTAGCGGAGGGGCAATTTATGGCGAAGCAGATGTTGTCCCAACTCCTGAAAGTTATTCTCCTCAACCAGTTTCTCCGTATGGCATAGAAAAGTTTGTATTTGAACATTATTTGTATTTTTACAAAAAAGAATATGGGTTAGATTATTTAATTTTAAGGTTTGCAAATATTTATGGTCCCCGCCAAAATTCAAAAGGGGAGGCCGGAGTAATTGCAATTTTTTGCGATAAAATAATGCGGAAGGAAAAGGTTGTTATAAATGGTGACGGTAATCAAACAAGAGACTTTGTATTTGTCGAGGACGTTATTAATGCGAACATTTTAGGAATAGAAAAAAATAAAAGCGGAATTTTTAATGTCGGCACGTCAAAAGAAACAAATGTTAATGATATTTTTCATGAGCTTAATAAAGTCTTTGGTTTAAAAGCTCAAGAAATTCATGGGCCTCAAAAAGCGGGCGAGCAAAAAAGAAGTTGTCTTGATTTTGTAAAAATAAAAAAAGAGCTTGGATGGGAGCCGAAATATGACATTGGAAGCGGCCTATTTAAAACTCAAAAGTGGTTTAAAGAAAATTTCAAATAATGAACATATTTTTAGCATTTACCCCATATCATGCCCTTTTAGCTTATGCCGTTGCACAATCACAAAAACAATGTGAAAATATTCTTTTTGTAATTGCAGAATTTCCTGAGGCAGAAACTCTTTCAAAAGCGTTGAATAATTCAAGTTTCGAAGTTTTTCAAAATGTTGTTTGTTTGCCCGGATCACATAAAGGGAAAAATATTGTTGAGAAACTTTTTAAAAGGAAAAAGAATGCTCTTTTTTTAAAAAAATTTATTTCTTCATATTGCATTGAAAATGTATTTGTTGGTAATAATTCGCGGATCGAAGCGCAAGCTGCCCTATATTATGCCAAATGTGCAGACTCAAATTGTAGGGGCATTTATATGGAGGACGGAACTGCTGCTTATAGATCGGAATTTCCAGCAGAAAAAAAAGTATTCACAAAATTTTTTTGTAAATTATTTTTTGGATTATGGTGGCATGACGAAAATATTTTAGGGGTTTCTCCGAGAATTGATATTTGTCAGGTTCTATTTCCTGAATTTGTAAGGGAGGAATTGAAGGTAAAAAAAGTTGTAGCCATTAAAAAAGAAGATTTTTTACATATCAAGAATGACAGGGCTTTTGTAGAGTATTTTAATTCTTTTCATTTTAGCATTAACGATATCCAAAATATCGATGTGCTTTTAATAGGTATGCATTCTGATATGGAAAAGAAGTACCCGCGCCTTAAAGAAGTAATGAATGTTATTTTAACATATATTGAAAATAAGAAATTACGTTTTGTAGTAAAATATCATCCAAGGGAACTTTTGGGTGATTTTTTGTTACAGGAGAATAAAAAAAATGTATTAGTTTTTCCTAAAGCTATCCCACTTGAATTATTATACGCATTCAGTTGTGTGCCGCCAAAATTAATTATTGGGGGGCATTCAACTGCATTACTGACGGCACGTTGGATTTTTTCTGAGGCTAAAATTATTTCGACAGCTAATTTGTTTGAATATTATGACCAAAATATTTTCGAGACTTTTAAAGAAAAGGGGATTAATCTTGTAAAAAGTGCCAATGATGTTGAGACTGCATTAAAAGGAGTGAGTAAAGCATAAAAAATGGAACACCGCAAAAAATTTATTAAAGATATTGGAATACTTGGAGTAGTACTTACGTTGTCTCGTGCGAAAGGCATTGTTTTGCTTATGATTCTTAGTAAAACCCTTGGCGCAGAAAGTTATGGAATTTGGACGCAGATCATAGTAACGCTAAGTTTTGTAGCGCCAATAGTCATATTGGGACTTCCTTATGCTTTAGTACGATTTCTTCCTGACGCAAAAGACCCACAAGACACAAGAGAACATATTTGGTCTACTTTGTTTATTATTTTTGTGGCAGCTTTGTTTGTTATTTTGCCACTTTTATTTTTTCAGACATTCTTTTCGATATTGTTGCAAACGCCAATCTATTTAATTGTATTTCTTGCGATCCTTATTGTATTAGAATCACTTAATTCTTTTATTATTGATATTTTTCGTGCTTTTGGGGTAATAAAAAAGTATGCTCTGCTAAGTTTTGGTCTTGCTGGGGGTGATGTTTTATTTACGGCAGTTGCTCTTGCGATGGGTCAAAAACTTTTTGGTGCGGTTTTAGCGCTGGTTTTAATAAGACTTGTAATTCTTATGTTGGGATTAATCTTATTGATAAAAAAAATAGGTTTTGGAATTCCTTATTTTTTGTATATAAAAAAATATTTAAAATTTGGACTTCCTACTGTTGCTGCAAACATTTCTCATTGGATTGTGCAGGTTAGTGATCGTTATTTTATAGCTACTTTTTGGGGCGTGTTATTTGTTGGATATTATGCGCCGGCTTACACAGTGGGTCTTATAATAAATTTATTCATTCTTCCAATTATGTTAATCCTACAGCCTACTGTCTCCAAATTATTTGCAGAGCAAAACATGTTAGAGGTAAAGCGTTATCTTTCTTATTCAATAAAATATATTTTTTTTATTACAATCCCTGCAGCATTTGGAATAATAGTTTTATCAAGGCAGATACTTACTATTCTTTCTACTCCCGAAATTGCCCTTCATGCTTCGCCAATAGTTCCATTTGTAGCATTGAGTATTGTTTTTTATGGTATTTATGGAATTTTTTTGCAAGTTCTTCTTCTGTTTAAAAAGACAATGGTAGACAGTTGGATATGGATGGCTTCGGCATTATTTACTTTGATTTTAAATTTTTTGCTTATTCCAAAGTTTGGAATTATGGGAGCTGCATCGGCCACATTGATAGCATATTTTATATCGTTAGTAGCAACGGCGATTTATGCTTCGCGTCACCTTACTTTTCCAATTGATTGGAAATTTGCACTTAAAACAATAATTGCTTCTTCGTTTATGTCGGCAATTATTTTATTCATTCCCATAAAAGGAATGCAACAGACATTGCTTGCAATAATTGGTGGTGCTCTTCTATACTTTGTTTTTATGTTGTTAATGAAGAGTTTTGAGAACAGTGAAAAGGAATTTTTTATGGCATTTATAAAAAATCGTAATGAATAAATTAAAACCTCCAATTAAAATTTGCTATGTGACTAGTGTGGATATCACGGTCAGATTTATATTGTTAAACCATTTAAAATTTCTAGAAAAAGAAGGTTATGATGTTTATGTTGTTTGTTCTTCTGGGAAATGGATTAAAGAAGTAGAACAAGAGGGAATAAAGGTAAAAACAATAAAGTTCAAAAGAAAAATTAGTCCACTGTGTGATTTAGCATCACTTGTTAAGTTATTTTTTTATCTTAAAAAAGAAAAATTTGATATTGTTCATACGCATACACCAAAGGCGGGCCTGATTGGTCAATTAGCGGCTAAAATGGCCGGCGTTCCTATAATTGTAAATACCGTTCATGGTTTTTATTTCCAAAAAACAGACTCCAGTCTCAAAAGAAGGTTTTATATTTTAATTGAAAAAATAGCGGCAAAATGTTCAAGTCTTATTTTTTTTGTAAATAAAGAAGACATGATGACGGCCGTTAAAGAAAAAATTTGTTCTCCAAAAATAATTAAATATTTTGGAGGAGGTGTTGATTTGGCAAGATTTAATCCGGAAAGGTTTTCTAGGGATTTTATAATTAAAAATAAGAAAGATTTTGGTATAAACTTAGAAGGAAAAGTTGTTGGTATAGTTGCTAGACTAGTAAAAGAAAAAGGGTATCTTGACCTATTTCAGGCATTTAGAGAAATTATCATAGATTTTCCTAAAATCACGCTCCTGGCAGTAGGATTGCAAGAACCTGAAAAAAAAGATTCGATAGGGACAGATATTTTCGATAAATATAAAATAGAAAAAAATTTTATATTTTTAGGTGAGAGAACAGACGTCGAAAGAATTTATGCTCTAATGGATATATTTGTTTTGCCCTCTTACAGAGAAGGGCTGGGCGTTTCGATTATTGAGGCGTCAGCTATGGGAAAACCTGTGGTATCAACAGATATTCGAGGTTGTAGAGAGGTGGTTAATGATGGGGTGACCGGTAAGTTGGTGCCACCTGGAGATTCGCATAAATTAGCCGAAGCAATTATGTATTTAATTAAAAATTCAGCAGAAGCGGATCGAATGGGTAAAAATGGCAGAAAAAAGGTTATGAAGGAGTTTAACGAGGAGGTAATATTTGGTAGAATAAAAGAAGGATATGAAAGTTTAATAAAGGAAAAAAAGATTAATGGTGCAGTCAATTCTTAAAAGGACGTTTGATTTTTTGTCGGCTTTATTGGGGTTGACGATTTTGTCTCCTATCTTTTTGATAGCTGCTATTTTAGTGAAGGTAGGTTCTAAAGGGCCGATATTTTTTAGGCAGGAAAGAATAGGTAAGGATGGCCGGCCATTTTATCCTTATAAATTTAGAACAATGGTGGTCGGGGCGGTTAATAAAGGGTTGGGCGTGACTGTTTCTGAAAATGATGATAGAATTACTACTATCGGAAAATCCCTAAGAAAATATGGAATAGACGAACTTCCTCAGTTAATGAATATTTTTTTGGGTGAAATGAGTCTGGTGGGGCCTCGCCCAACGCTTAGGTATCAGGTTGACAAATATACTAATTTTGAAAAAAAGCGTCTTTTAGTGAAACCTGGGCTGGCCGGGTGGGCATTAATACATGGCAGAAATTCTTTGTCTTGGGAAGAAAGGATAAAATATGATGTTTGGTATGTTGAAAATTGGTCTTTATGGCTTGACGTTAAAATTATATTTAAAACATTTTATTTAATTTTTATTAAAAAAGAGGGGGTTTATGGCAAAGATGGCGTAAATGATCCTTTTAAAAGGTAATGGAAAAAAGATTTAAAAAATGGTCAAAGCCAACAATTAAAGAAGGGAAGCCCACAAAATGGAATTGGGTTGTTCAAGGTGTTAAAAATTTGAAACTTGGTCGCAATACCGACATAGGATCTTTTACATATATAAATGCTAAAGAGGGTGTCGATATTGGAGATGATGTTCAAATAGGATCTCACTGTTCTATATATTCTGTATCTACTATAGACAACAAAAAGGGGAAAGTCATCTTAGAAAAAAATTGTAAAATTGGGAGTCATTCGGTTGTTATGCCAGGAATAACAATTGGTGAAAATTCCGTTATTGGAGCATTTAGCTTTGTCACAGAAAATGTTCCTGACAATGTTGTTGCCTTTGGGGTGCCGGCGAAAATAATAAAACACATATAATGTATAAAATACCACTTTCGAAACCCGACATAACAGATAAAGAAAAAAAAGCAGTTTTAGATGTTTTAAATACATCTCATTTAAGTTTGGGTAAAAAATATATTGAATTTGAGAAATTGTTGGCTAAATATGCCGATGTAAAATATGCAGTTGCGGTAAACAGCGGGACATCCGGGTTGCACTTAATTATTAAATCATTGGGAATTGGAAAGGGAGATGAGGTCATAACAACCCCATTTTCTTTTATTGCTTCATCTAATTGTATATTGTTTGAGGGGGCTAGGCCGGTGTTTGTTGATATTGATGAAAAAACTTTTAATATTGATGTGAAAAAAATTGAAGAAAAAATAACTCCTAAAACAAAAGCCATTTTAGCTGTTGATGTTTTTTCTCACCCGGCTGATTGGAGGAAACTTAAAAAGATAGCAAAAAAGCACAATCTTTATTTAATTGAAGATTCGGCTGAAGCATTAGGCTCGGAGTATTTTGGAAAAAAATGTGGAAGTTTTGGAGATGCGGCTGTTTTTGCTTTTTATCCTAATAAACAAATTACAACCGGGGAGGGAGGAGTAATCTTAACTGATAATAAAAAAACATATGAATTATGTAGAAGTATGGCGAATCAAGGCAGGAAAATTTCAAATGGGAAATGGCTGGAGCACGTAATGCTTGGATATAATTACCGTTTAGATGAAATGAGTTGCGCCATGGGTGTTGCACAAATGAAAAGAATAAAAGAAATTTTAAGGAAAAGAAATAAAGTCGCATATTTGTATAATAAAAAATTAGCTGGTGTTAGCGGTTTAGAAACGCCTTATGTTGCTCCTGATAATAAGCTAAGTTGGTTTGTTTATGTTGTAAAACTAGCTGAAAAATTTGCTGGCAGAAAAAGAGATGACGTTATAAAAAAAATGAAAGAAAAAGGAATTCAATGTAGTAATTATTTTCAGACAATACATTTGCAACCATTTTATAAAAATGAATTTGGATATAATGAAGGAAGCTTTCCTGTGGCAGAAAATATAAGCGCAAGGACTTTGGCTTTGCCATTTTTTAATAATTTATCAGAAAAAGAAATAAATTTTGTAGTTGAATCTTTAAAGAAAATTCTAAACAATGATTAACCCTTTTAGGAGGACTGCATTAACTAGTAAATTATTTTTCATAACAGCAGACATTTTAATTGTCTCTTTTTCTATTTGGTTTTCCTTTTTTCTCAGGTTTGAAGGAAATATTCCAGAACAATATTTTCAGTTTATTTACAGAATGATTGGGTTAGCTTTAATTTTTTTGATACCGATATTTTATTTTCACAAACTTTATTCTTTTTCTTGGACATATGTTTCAACTAATGAGGCCATTTATTTATTTAGAGCTACAACAATTTCATTTTTATTTTTAAGTGTTGTTATTTTTGTCTCAAATTATTTCCCTCACTTTGTTAACTTCCCGAGGTCAACAATCTTTACAAGTTATATTTTGGTTTTTATTTTGTGTGGCTTCGTAAGGTTGGCAAAAAGAATTTATATGCTTGTTTTTTCTGTGAATAAAAACACAGATAAACCTAGGACATTAATTGTGGGAGCTGGAGACGCAGGAGAACAAATATTGAGAAGCATGGTTTCATCTGTCGGGAATCCATATAATCCGTGTGGGTTTGTAGACGACAACCCGATAAAAAAAGGTGTTGTAATTCATGGGTTAAAGGTTTTGGGGAAAATTCATGACATTCCTAAGATTGTCGAAAATTATCAAATAAAACAGTTGATTATAGCCTTGCCGTCTGCGGGTGGGAAGCAAATTAGGGATGCCGTTGAATTTGGTAAAAAAGCGGGGATACAAAAGATAAAAATTGCCCCACCTCTTTCTGAAATAATAAGAGGTGAGGTCTCGTTTAAAAGTTTGAAAGATGTTGAAGTTGAAGATTTGTTGGGCAGAGAAGAGGTTTTATTGGACACAAAACAAATAGAAAATTTTATAAGAAATAAGGTTGTTTTAATTACTGGAGCGGCGGGTTCTATTGGGTCTGAATTGTCCCGCCAAATAGCTAAGTTTAAGCCGACACTTCTTTTGCTTTTGGATCAAGATGAGACAGGAATTTTTAATATATCAAAGGAAATTAATGAAAATTTCCCCGGGTTGAAAATTCAAAAATTGGTGGCCGATATAACTGACAATAAAAAAATAGGTAAAATTTTTGACAGATTTTCTCCAAAAATTATATTTCATGCGGCAGCTTATAAACACGTTCCTCTTATGGAGGAAAATATTGATGAGGCTGTTAAGAATAACATTTTTGGTACAAAAAATTTAATAGAAGCCAGCATAAAAAGCCAGGCAGAAAAGTTTGTTTTTATTTCAACCGATAAAGCGGTTAATCCAAGTTCTGTGATGGGAGCTACAAAAAGAATCGGTGAAATGCTATGTCGATATTTTAACAAAAAAAGTAATACGGAATTTGTTTCTGTGAGGTTTGGAAATGTGTTGAACAGCAGGGGGAGTGTAATTCCAATTTTCAGAGAGCAAATCAAAAAAGGGGGACCGATAGGGGTGACTCATCCTGATATGAAAAGATATTTTATGTTAACCTCAGAAGCTTGCCTTTTAGTTATGCAGGCGGGCGCAATGGGAAAAGGAGGAGAGGTTTTTGTTTTAGATATGGGCAAACCTGTTAAGATTTTGGATTTGGCGAAGGAAATGATAAAACTTTCGGGGCTTACTTTAGACAAAGATATTGCAATAGTATTTACAGGACCTAGGCCTGGAGAAAAAATGTTTGAAGAAATGCTTACAGCCGAAGAAGGGACTGTGGCGACTCAGAATAAGAAAATATTTATGGCAAATGTTTCTATTAGCGATTTAGATGAACTAGAGAAAAAAATAATTAACTTAGAAGGAAACATTTCAAATTTAAGTGAGCAGGAGATTTTTAGCATTCTTAAAGATATAGTTCCTTTTTTTTGTGATACTCGGCAAGCTTAATTTTGTTTAGTTTTGTAAAATTTTGTGATAAAATAGGATATAAAATATGGAATTATTAAAATGTCGACAATTTATTTTCCTGATTGGATTTTTTTTGTTTTTGATTGTTGGGTTGATAATATTCCCAGGGGGGGCGGTAATAGCGGCTAACTATGGTGATGTAGTAAATTTTAATGTAGATAAAAATTTTGATGCATCGGCTAGGACGCAACTTAGCGCCACATTAATTAAAACAACTAAAAATTTCTATTTTTATGTTGAAAAATCATGGTGGGATGTTCAACCTTTGACCAAGCAGACAGATGTTTTATTGGGTTTAGATAATTTATCATTAGAGTTTGATAATAAAATTCATCCAACACTAACGTCTGTTTACGGCTCAGAATGGAAACCTGGTGTTGATGGGGATGACAAAATAACAATTTTGTTTGAGGCAATGAATTCATCGGAAGCAGGATATTTCAGAGAGGCTGATGAATATGTTAAACTTCAGATTCCCACGTCAAATGAAAGAGAAATGCTCTATTTGTCTTTAGACCGAATTGATGATTCCCAATTAAAGATTATTTTAGCACACGAATTTGTCCATTTAATAACTTTTAATCAGAAAAATAAAATTTTTAATGTTGAAGACGACACGTGGCTAAATGAGGCTAGGGCAGATTTTTCTTCAACAATTTTGGATTATGACGACAAATATGCCGACTCAAATTTGAATCAAAGAGTAAGCGATTTTATAGAAAATTCATCGGATTCTATCACCGAATGGACCGGCACTAAAAATGACTATGCAAGTGTAAGCATGTTTACCCATTATTTAGTAGACCATTATAGTGTGTCGACGCTAATTGATTCACTAAAATCAAAACATGTCGGCATAGAGAGTATTAATTATGCGTTAAGAAAAAACGGTTTTGAAGCTGACTTCGCTAAAATTTTTACTGATTGGACGATAGCCTCTATTTTGAATAATTGTTCTGTTGATCAAAAATATTGCTATTTGAGTCAAAATCTTAAAAATTTTAGATTGGCGCCAGCTATTAATTTTCTCCCGGTAAGTGGTGATGTTTCTCTATCAGTTACGAATGTAACAAAAAGTTGGACAGGTAATTGGCTTAAATTTATTGGAGGAAATGGAGAGTTGAAATTTAATTTTTCAAGTTTGAACGGAATTACTTTTAAAGTTCCCTATATTTTACAGGATTCCGCCGGTGCTTTTACGGTAAAATTTTTAGCATTGAATGATGAAAATAAAGGAGAAATTAATTTAAGTAAGTTTGGGGCAAATTATAAATCATTAATTATTATTCCTTCTTTGCAGTCCCAAATATATAAAACAGATGATTTGGAGCCTACATACCCTTACAGTTATATGGTTTCCATTACAGGAGCTTCGCAGACAAATAATCAAACTATAATACAACAACTTTTGGATCGGATTGCAGAGCTTAAGAAAGAAATAGCTAAGTTGCAGAATTTAAAAAATAATGGTTTGGGTCTGCCGTATTGCGGGCAGTTAAACAGTAATCTTTACATGGGCATCATGAATGATGATAATGTCAGATGCTTACAGCAATTTTTAAAAGAGCAGGGTGTTAATGTTTATCCTGAAGGACTGGTAACCGGAAATTTTGGTAATTTAACCAAACAGGCAGTTGTGAGATTTCAGGCAAAATATGGAATTTTGCAAACAGGATTTGTGGGACCTTTAACAAGAAATAAAATAAATTCAATTTTAAATGCTAGATAAACTACACGAGGATTTTTTGGGGGTCCAAAAAAATGTCCCGTTAAAAAATTATACTACATATAAAATTGGCGGGTCGGCCAAATATTTTTTTGTTGCAAAAAATAAGGAAGACATGACTGGGGCTATAAATTTTGCCAAAAAAAATAAACTTCTAATTTTTATTTTAGGAGGGGGAAGTAATTTGCTGGTTTCCGATAAAGGATTTAATGGGTTGGTAGTAAAAATAAGCAATTCAGATATTAAATTTGAAGGGAATAAGCTTTTAGTGGATGCCGGTGCAAACGCGAACAAAGTTGCACACATGTGCACCGAAAGAAAGTTGTCAGGCTTAGAATGGGTGTCTGGGATACCATTAGCAACAATTGGCGGGACAATCTTTGGCAATGGCCAGGCATTTGGAGAAAAAATTTCAGACATTATAGAAAGTGTTGAGGTGTTAAATTTAAAAACATTAAAGTTTTCTACTCTAACAAAAAAACAATGCCAGTTTACTTTAAAAAGCAGTGCTTTTAAAAAAAATAAAAACTTGCTAATTGTTTCAGCTGTTTTATTGCTGAAAGAAAAAACAGAAGAAGAAATAAAGGATAAAATAAAAGATTTTTTAAAACATCGCAGAACAAAGCATCCGATGGAATTTCCTTCGGCTGGGTCAACTTTTGTTAATCCGGAAATAAAAATTAGAAATAAGAATATGTTGGAAAAATTTCCGGAATTGAGTGATTTTAATAATAAAGGTATAATACCTGCAGGATATTTAATTGCTAAATGCGGTTTGGCTGGGAAAAAAATTGGCAATGCTCAAATATCGGAAAAACATGCAAATTTTATTATTAACCTGGGGGGTGCGAAAGCAAAGGACGTTTTAGCGCTTATAAAATTAGCAAAACAGAAAGTTAAAAAAGTTTTCAATATAAACTTGGAAACAGAAATACAATTAATTGGATTTTAAACAAAATGATGAAAATAACAATAAAAACAAAAAATTTAGAAACAAGTGAATCGTTAAATTCGTTTGTTGAAAAAAAGTTTTCTTTGTTGGAGAAAATTGTTAAAAGTTCAGAAGAAATTATTGTTGAAATTGAAAAGGAAACAAATCACCATAGGAAAGGCGACATATACAGAGTGAAGGCGCAGGTGGCTTTTAATAAAAAAAACATTGTGTCTGATGAAGTTGCAGATGATTTGTTTGTTGCCATTGTGCAGGCTAAAGATGAGCTTAAAAATGAAATAGAAAAATATAAGGCTAAAAAAATAGATAAAGTCCGGAGGAAGCAGGTAAAAGCAAAAGAGAAGAACCGCATTGAATAAGTGCGGTTTTTCGTATAAGATTATAGAAATACTATATTATGTCAATTTTAAGTAAAATATTCGGGGATCCGAATGAAAAGTTTATAAAAAATCTTCAGCCAATAATCGAGAGGATTAATGGTTTTGAATTAGAATTAGAAAAGCTGTCGGCAGATCAACTGAAAGAGAAGACAATTGGGTTGAAGAGTAAATTACAAAACGGTAGAACACCAGACGATGTTTTACCGGAAGCTTTTGCATTAGTTCGTGAGGCATCTAAAAGAACGCTAAATCAGCGTCATTTTGATGTGCAAATGATTGGAGGAATTGTTTTGCATCAAGGGAAAATTGCCGAAATGAGGACGGGTGAGGGAAAAACGCTATCTGCTACATTGCCGGCTTATTTGAATGCCTTGGAGGGGAAAGGGGTGCACATTATTACGGTAAACGATTATTTGGCCAAAAGGGACATGGTTTGGATGGGGCAAATTTATAATGCCCTGGGAATAACAGTTGGATGTATTACAAATGAGTCAGGATATATTTATGATGAAAATTATCGGAATGAAAAAGATGATGAGAAAAGAGATGATGTGGGGAGTTTTAAAATAGTGCAGGAATATTTAAAGCCATGTAGTAAAAAAGAAGCCTATAATGCAGACATTACTTATGGTACAAATAACGAATTTGGGTTTGATTATTTGAGAGACAATATGGTTTATGAAAATGGCCAACAAGTGCAAAGGGGTCATAATTTTGCAATTGTAGACGAAGTGGATTCAATTTTAATTGATGAGGCGCGTGTCCCTTTAATAATTTCAGGAGAAGCGGAAGGGGAAACTGGAAAGTATTACAATTTTGCTAAAATTGTTGCTCCACTGGAAAAAGATAAAGATTACACATTAGATGAAAAAATGAAGGCAGTTGTTTTTACCGACGAGGGTCAAAACAGAGTTATAAAAAATTTGGGAGCTGATCCATGGTTGGAGAATGATATTATTACAACCCATCAATTAGAGTCGGCTTTAAAGGCTAAAGCATTATTTTTGAAAGATAGAGATTACACTGTTAAAAATGGGGAAATTTTAATTATTGATGAATTTACGGGAAGAATTTTGCCGGGGCGCAGGTGGTCGGGAGGATTGCATCAGGCAGTTGAGGCAAAGGAAGGTGTTGTTGTCAGGCCGGAGTCGGTTACAATGGCAACTATTACTTTTCAAAACTATTTCAGAATGTATAAAAAATTGTCAGGAATGACAGGAACGGCTCTGACCTCGGCAGAAGAATTTGATAAAGTTTACAAACTTGATGTTGTTGCAATTCCACCGAACAGACAAGTTTCTAGACAAGATTTGGCTGATAAAATTTATAAAAATGAATCAGGGAAATTTACAGCCATAATAAAAGAGATTGAAGAATTGAACAAAAAAGGTCAGCCGGTTTTAGTTGGTACAAGGTCGGTTGAAAGGAATGAATATCTAGGAAAATTATTGGAAATAAAAGGCATACCCCATACTATTTTAAACGCTAAAAATCATGAAAGGGAAGGAGAAATTATTGCTCAGGCAGGAAAAAGGGGCGCTGTAACGATTGCCACAAACATGGCTGGACGCGGAGTAGACATTATTTTAGGAGGCAACCCTTCAACGGAAGAAAAACAGGAAGAAATTAAAAATTTGGGAGGGCTTTGTGTTTTGGGCACAGAAAGACATGAAGCAAGAAGAATTGATAACCAGTTGCGAGGACGAGCTGGCAGGCAAGGCGACCCTGGGTCAACACAATTTTTTGTTTCGTTGGAGGATGATTTAATGAGAATTTTTGGTGGAGAAAAAATAAAAAATTTAATGGGTGTTTTGAAAATGCCTGACGACGAGCCCATTCAGGCGGGCATACTTTCGGGTGCCATTGAACAAGCGCAGCAAAAAATTGAAGGTTTTAATTTTGACGCAAGGCACCACTTATTGGAGTATGACAATGTATTAAATAAACATAGGGAAATTATTTATAAAAAACGTTTGGCAACTTTGGAAAATTTTCAAATTTCATCAGTTGATTTTCAAAAATACGAAATAAACGAAGAAGATGTAAACAAGAAAAAACAGGAATTGGGTGAAGAAAATTTTAATAATGTTGCTAAAATGGTTTCTTTGAGAATTTTGGATTTAGCTTGGCAGGAGCATTTGTCATATATGGACCACATTAGAGATTCTGTTCGTCTTCGTGCTTATTCCGGTAGAGATCCGTTGGTTGAATATAAAAATGAGGGACACAAAGCATTTGGCCAATTGTTGGCAACAATTGATGCGGAAATTATAAATAATATAATGAAGGCCGGAATGCAAATTCAACAACCAACACAAACCATAAAAATGGTTGAACAGAATAAACAAAAAGTCGGCAGAAATGACCCATGCCCCTGTGGCTCAGGCAAAAAATATAAACACTGTCATGGAAAATAATATGGCGAGATTGATTTTGAAAGATGGGAGTAGCTATGAAGGAAAGAGTTTTGGTTACGAAAATTCTATAAATGGGGAAGTCGTTTTTGCAACCGGAATGACTGGTTACACTGAAAGCTTAACAGACCCTTCTTACAAAGGGCAAATTTTGGTAATGACTTACCCTTTAATTGGAAATTATGGCGTCGCTAGCAAAAAAACATGGGAGTCAGAAAAAATTCAGGTGTCAGGCCTGATTGTTTCTAATTACAATGACACTCCTTCACATTTTGATTCATTGCAAACCTTAAGCCAATGGCTTAAAAAAGAAAAAATTCCTGCTTTAGAAATTAAAGACACTCGGGCTTTAACATTAAAAATAAGGCAAAAAGGATGCATTTTAGGGAAAATAGTATTTTCCCCCTACGGGGGACCACCCGTAGGGTGGGAAGATCCAAACCTCAGCAATTTAGCAGCTGAGGTTTCTGTTAATAAGCCAAGAATTGTCGGCAAGGGAGTTAGAACAGTTTTACTTTTGGATTGTGGAGTAAAGAAAAACATTATTAATGAGTTGGTTGCGAGAAACGTAAAAGTTATTCATGCGCCGTGGGATTTTGACCCGTTTGCAAAAAAGGTAAAGTTTGACGGTTTAATGATTAGTAACGGCCCAGGTGACCCTAAAATGTGCAAAGCAACAATTGAAACAGTTAAGAAGATTTTAGAAAAGAAAATTCCAACTTTTGGAATTTGTTTGGGTAATCAAATTTTAGCACTAGCTGCCGGTGGTGACACCGCTAAAATGAAATTTGGGCATAGGGGGCAAAACCAGCCTGTGCAAATGCTTGGCACGCAAAAATGTTTTTTAACTACACAAAACCACGGGTTTCATGTAAGCAAAGTACCGAGCGGTTTTAAGCAATGGTTTATTAATTTGAATGACAAAACAAACGAAGGAATAATTCACAACAAACTGCCGTTTATGTCGGTGCAGTTTCACCCCGAGTCATGCCCAGGTCCATTGGACACCGGCTGGCTCTTCGACGAATTTATTAAAAAACTATGATCCAGGAAATATCTTCAGATAAAAATAGGCCAACAATTTTAGGTGAAAATCATGCAAGGAAGTGTGACGAGTTTTTTGATAAAATGGACGCAATGGGCTTAGCAATGAGTTACAGTGACATTCGGTTGAAAACAAATTATTCTGAAGTTTTACCAAGTATAGCCGATGTGCGCACTAAATTTTCAAGAAATGTAAGTTTAAACTTGCCAATTGTAAGTTCACCCATGGACACAGTTACAGAAGCTGAAATGGCAATTGCAATGGCAAAGCTTGGAGGAATTGGAATTATACATAAAGGCCTTTCGCCGGAAGTTCAGGCAATACATGTTGTCAAAGTAAAACGACATTTAAGTGCCTTTATTGAAAACCCAGTTTGTATAAATGTAAGTCAAACTGTGGCAGAGGTTTTGGAAATGGCAGAAAAAAACAATTATAAATTTTTAAGTTTTCCGGTTGTTGATGGTTCTAAAAAATTGGTTGGGGTTATGACAAGCGGACATTTTGAATTTTGCAAAGATACTTCAGAAAAAGTTTCCGTGATTATGCAAAATGAAATTATCACAGCACCACTCGGCACGACATTAGAACAGGCATACAACATAATGCTAGATAAAAAAATTAAAATTTTACCGATATTAGACGCGGAAAACAATTTTAAAGGAATTTACACCTTGTCTGATGCCAAAAGAATTGTCAGAGGCAGTTCACCTAATTTTAATTTGGCAGTTGATGGAACTTTGCGCGTTGGGGCTGCTATTGGGGTTGGGGAAGACGCAAAAGAAAGAATGGAATTTTTATCTAAAGCTAAAGTTGACGTTGTGGTAATTGACACTGCGCACGGTGACTCAAAGGGTGTGATTGAAACAATAAAATATTGTAAAAATAGTTACCCGGAAATAGATGTTGTAGCCGGAAATGTTTCAGAGGCCGAGTCAGCAAAAAATTTGGCTTCGGCCGGAGCTGATGCCGTAAGAGTTGGGCAAGGACCTGGTTCAATTTGTACAACAAGAATTATTGCAGGAATTGGTTGTCCACAAGCAACAGCTGTTTATAATTGCGCAAAAGCCTTACGGGGCACAGGCGTGCCAGTTGTTGCAGATGGGGGAATTGAATATTCGGGCGACATTACTATTGCTTTAGCATTGGGCGCCGAAAGTGTTATGTTGGGCAAGCTTTTAGCGGGCACAACAGAATCACCCGGTGAAATAATATATAACCAAGGCAAAAAACAATTTAAAGTTTACAGGGGAATGGGGTCATTGAGTGCAATGATTGATTACAAAGCGTCGCGTGAAAGATACGGCCAAAGAGAAATTAAGTCTGATAAGCTGGTACCCGAAGGAGTTGAAAGCGAAATAGCATATAAAGGAGATGTGGCCGATATAATTTATCAGTTGGCTGGAGGATTAAGAAGTGGAATGGGTTATTGTGGATCAAAAACGATTAATGATTTACAGGAAAAGGCTAACTTCTACAGAATTACTCAATCAGGTTCGCGCGAATCGCACCCTCATGGTTTAGACAAAATTAAGAGAGCCCCAAATTATAATTCATAATATGGCGGAAAAAAATAAAAAAATTAAAAAAGTTTTAATTTTGGGGTCGGGGGCGTTGAAGATTGGCGAGGCCGGGGAGTTTGATTATTCAGGATCCCAAGCAATCAAGGCTTTAAAGGAAGAAGGAGTGAAAGTTGTTTTAATAAACCCAAACATTGCTACTATACAAACATCGGAGGAACTGGCTGACAAAATTTATTTTTTGCCGGTGACGGAATATTTTGTTGAAAAAGTAATTGAAAAAGAAAAGCCCGACGGCATTTTGCTTTCATTTGGTGGACAAACTGCTTTAAACTGCGGATTAGCTTTAGACAAAAAAGGAGTTTATAAAAAACATAATGTAAAAGTTTTAGGCACGCCAACTTCTGCAATCGAATTAACTGAAGACAGGCAACTTTTTGCCGACCATTTAAAAACTTTGAATGTTCCTTGTCCACCAAGCCATTCTGCAACAAATTTATCTGACGCTAAAAAAATCGCAAAACAAATAAAATACCCAATTATGGTGCGGGCGGCTTTTACTTTGGGTGGGCAAAAAAGTGGTGTGGCGTATGACGAAAAAGAGTTGGAAGAATTGGTTAATGGGGCATTAGCAGTTTCGCCTCAAGTTTTGGTTGAAAAATATTTGCACCATTTTAAAGAAATAGAATACGAAGTTGTGCGCGACCAATATGACAATTGCGTGACAGTTTGCAACATGGAAAACTTTGACCCGCTTGGAATCCACACGGGGGATTCAATTGTTGTGGCCCCAAGTCAAACATTAAGTAATTTCGAATATCACGAATTAAGGATAGAAAGCATTAAAATTGTAAAATCACTTGGAATCATTGGAGAGTGCAACGTGCAGTATGCTCTAAATCCTGTTTCTATGAAGGCGGGTAAATTAGACTTTTATGTAATAGAAGTTAATGCTAGGTTGTCTCGCTCGTCTGCTTTGGCCTCTAAAGCAACTGGCTATCCGTTGGCTTATGTGGCTGCGAAATTGGCTTTAGGCAAAGCAATGTCAGAAGTAAAAAACCAAGTTACAAAAGTTACTCAAAGTTTTTTTGAACCGGCCCTCGACTACATTGTTGTAAAAATGCCAAGGTGGGACATTGATAAATTTAAAGGGGCTGAATATAAAATTGGTAGTGCAATGAAGTCTGTTGGAGAAGTAATGGCAATTGGAAGAAATTTTGAAGAAGCTCTGCAAAAGGCAGTGCGTATGCAGTCAGGAAAAATTGAAGGGATAACTGACAATGGTTTTTCAAAAAACTCTGCAGGATTTGAAGAATTTTTAAAAATTCCTACACCTAAAAGGTTATTTGCAGTTGTGGAAGGATTAAGAGAAAAATTTTCAGTAGATCAGATTTACAAATTAACTGGAATTGACCCATGGTTTTTGCATAGAATAAAAAATGTTGTTGACGCTGAGAAATCATTTGCTTTAAATAAAGAAAAATTGTTGCAATTAAAACAGCTTGGCTTTTCTGATAAAAAAATTGGGGGCCTCTGTAAAAAAACAGAATTTGAAATAAGAAAAATTAGAAAATCTTTCGGAATTAATCCGTCGGTTTTTCAAATTGACACATTAGCTGGCGAGGCGCCAGCGAAGACAAATTATTTATATCTAACTCATAACGGAGCGCATCACGACGTAAAACCTTTGGGCAGGAAAGCAATAATTGTTTTAGGGTCAGGTCCATATCACATTGGGTCATCGGTTGAGTTTGATTGGTCGTGTGTAAAAACTGCTTTAGCTTTAGACAAGCACGGCAAAAAATCAATCATTGTAAACTGCAACCCTGAAACTGTTTCAACTGACTACGATATGTCAGACAGGTTGTATTTTGAGGATTTGAATTTTGAAACAGTTGCTGACATTTATGAATTTGAAAATCCTGGTGGAATAATAATTTCAGTAGGTGGGCAAAGGCCAAATAATTTGGCAAAAAAATTGGATAAAGAAGGTTTTGAAATTTTAGGCACAAAAGCCGAAGACATTGATCGAGCAGAAGACAGAAACAAATTTTCCGCATTGTTGGATAAATTAAAAGTTTTACAACCAGAATGGCAAAGTTTTGCTACATTAAATGATGCTGAAAAATTTTCTGAAAAAGTCGGCTTTCCTGTTTTAGTAAGACCTTCATATGTTTTGTCGGGTAGTGCAATGAGTGTTTGTTATAACAGAGAACAATTAGAAGGTTTCCTTGGCAGGGCATCAGAACTTGGCAAAGAACACCCTGTCACGGTTTCAAAATATATTGAAGGAGCCAGAGAGCTTGAACTTGATGCAGTTGCTCAAAATGGTGAACTTATGATTTATGCAATTGCCGAACACGTTGAAAATGCAGGCGTGCACTCGGGGGACGCAACAATTGTTTATCCGACTCAGCGGGTTTTTGCTTCAACAGAGTATCGCTTAAAAACAATAGCCAAAAAAATTTGCAAAGAACTAAAAATTACGGGACCCTTTAATATGCAGTTTTTAGTGAAAGAGAATATTCCTTATGTTATTGAGGTTAATTTGAGGGCAAGCAGGACATTTCCCTTACTTTCAAAAGCTTTAAATACTAATTTTCCCGAAATTGCAGTTGAAGCATTTTTTGGTAAAGCTCATAAATTCGATTATGAATATCCGCCGGCAGTTGTTGTGAAGTCACCACAATTTTCTTTTGCAAGGTTGCCAGGAGCAGACCCTGTCTTGCATGTTGAAATGTCTTCAACGGGTGAAGCGGCCTGTTTTGGGAAAACGTATGACGAAGCTTTGTTGAAGTCCATAATGGCGGTTAACAATTTTAGCTTCGAGAAAAAAACTGTTTTATTGTCTTTAGGAGGCGATGCTAACAAGGTAAGATTTTTGGAAGCAGCAAAAACATTGTATAATTTAGGGTATAAGATTGTTGCAACCGATACTACTGCCGAATATTTAAAAAATCAGCAAATTGAATGCGAAGTAATAAGAAAAGCTTCAGAAGAAAAACCTAATGTAATTAATTTGATTGGCAGTAAAGAAGTTGCTTTTGTTATAATTTTGACTCAAAATGAAATAAATTTAGAGCAGGAAAAATTAAAACAAGTATTAGATGACGGATTTAGAATTAGAAGGGCAACAGTAGATAATCAAATTCCTTTGTTCACCGATTTACATTTGGCCAGAGCCTTTATTATTGCCCTAAAAAGAAATAATTTGGAAAGTTTGGAAATAAAATCGTGGCAGGAATATATGCATGATTATAAAAAGAAATAAAATAAAAGTATGAATGATTCACCTGAAAAAGAAATTATAAGAATAAAGAAGCCGGAAGAAATAAGCACAAAAAGTGAAGCGTTGGAACAATTGGGTTTTTGGTTTGGTTATCTTGCGCAAAAAGGGCCTCATGGCGATTTAGATCAAATGAGGGTTATTCGCGAGGACCTAGAAGCAGAGAGGATAACTCCGCAAGAGGCTGTCAGGCGGGCGATGAGAATCGAAGAAACAACCCAGGATTCTAAATATAAGTAATTTATGAAATTTTTTAAAGTTTTAATATTTTTCATTATTTTAGGAGGAATTGGTTTTGTATTTTTTTATTATAAAGGTGATTTTACTTGGACATATAATGCTTTTAATAAGCAAATAGAAAATTTACAAAAAATTGATGTTGGGACAACAATTAATGAAATAAGGAAAGAAGTTTTTGCGCCTTCACCATTAAACATTGGTGGGCAGGAGAAAGATGTTGTGTTGTTGCAAAGTAAAATAATTACAGAAACAAATTTACAAAGGCAGGAAAACGGTAATTTGCCTCCATTAACAGAAAATATAAAACTTAATGAAGCAGCTGCCGCGAAAGCTAATGATATGTTTTTAAATCAGTATTTTGAACATGTTTCTCCGTCGGGGGTTGGCCCTGGTGCTTTGGCGCAGGAATATGGGTATGATTACATTGTCGAGGGAGAAAATTTAATCTTGGGTAATTTTTCTTCAGAAAAAGACGTTGTGCAAAACTGGATGGACAGTCCGGGGCACCGAGCCAACATTTTAAACAACAGGTACACAGAAATGGGAGCTGCAATGGTTAAAGGAATTTACAAGGGTGAAACAGTTTGGATTGGCGTACAGGAGTTTGGTTTGCCGTTGTCTGTGTGTAATGAGCCAGATGCGGGTTTAAAAACTAAAATTGATTCGGAAAAAATGCAATTAGATGTTACGTCTTCAGAATTAAATCAGGAAAGGAGTCAGATTGAAAATGCAGATAAACGATCTTCAACATATAAACAAATGGTTGATGACTATAATGCATTAGTGGGGCAATATAATTCATTAGTGGCAGATTTAAAAAATATAACTAATCAATATAATATGCAGGTAAATGCATTCAATAATTGTGTCGCAGGAATATGAAAATAAATATCGGGTCAAAAAATAAGGCGAAAATTGAAGCACTACAGGAAATTATAAAAGATTATCCTGATTTTGTTGATGCAAAGGTTGTGGCAGTTGAAGTTAATTCTGAAGTTTCTCATCAGCCAAAATCATTAGAAGAGGTTGTTGACGGTGCCATGAAAAGGGCAAAAAATTGTTTTAATAATTGTGAATACAGTGTTGGGTTGGAGTCAGGATTAATGAAGGTGCCCGAAACAAAAACAGGTTTCATGGATGTTGGGGCATGTGCTATTTATGATGGTAAGCAATTTCATTTGGGTTTATCATCAGCCTTTGAATACCCCGTTGAGGTAACAAAATATGCCTTGGAAAATGATGCAGAATTTAGCACTGCTTTTCGCGAGCTTGGATTTACCGATAAAGAAAAAATAGGGACCGAAGAAGGCATAATTGGAGTTTTAACAAAAGGCAGGCTAAAAAGAAAAGACCAGGTGAAGCAATCAATTCAAACAGCTTTAATTCATTTAGAAAATAAACATTTATATTAATAATATGGAAATTGCGATTGTTGCGGATACACACGATAATTTAAAGAATTTAGAGAAAGCTTTAAATTGGATTAATAAAGAAGGCATTGAGTTGATTCTGCATTGTGGGGACATTTCAAGACAGGAGACGATTGATTTTATTGCAAAAAAATTTCAGGGTGAAATTAAATATGTAAAAGGGAATGCAGATTATAATTTAGATTTGCTAAATAGTTTAGAATTAGAAGTTGATGGAAAAAAGATTTGGTTTGATCATTACCCTGAAGAAGCAAAAAGAATGGCATTGTCTGGCAAATATGATTTAGCCCTTTATGGGCATACTCACAGGCCTTGGGATAAAGTATACGGCAATTGTCATATGATAAACCCCGGCGAATTAGCCGGCCAATTTTATAAACCCACTTTTGCAGTATATGACACTAAAACCCAAATGCTTGAGTTAAAAATTTTAGAGAAGTTATAGTTGACTATTTGAGGGGTTGGAGTTATACTAATAAATACTTTTTAACTATCTACATGGAACAAAAATACTATATATTTTGGGGGGTGATAATTTTGGCAATTTTGGCCGGAGTTTTTGCGTATCCAAGCATTTATAATAAAGGAATCGGTTTTGTTAATCAAAAATTGTCTTGGACATTGCCAAGTTTCCCTGAAAAAGCATATACTTTGGGTCTTGATTTGCAAGGGGGAGTTAGTTTGGTCTATCAGGCAGATTTAAGCACAACTGACAATAAAACGATTGCAATGTCCGGGCTTCGTGATGTAATTGAAAGGCGGGTGAATATGTTTGGAGTTTCAGAGTCAATTGTGCAAATACAGGGACAAGACAGGTTGCTTGTTGAATTACCCGGAATTACAAATGTTCAACAGGCAATTGAAATGATTGGGCAAACTCCATATTTGGAATTTGATGAACAAAGAACAGAAGAAGAAACGAAAAAAATTACAGATAAAATTACAGAAGTTCAAGATGCCCAAAAAGCTGGTAAAGACATTTCTAAAATAACCGACTGGCAATTGGCTTTGCAAAATCCTTATTTTAAACCGACCGATTTAACGGGAAAATATTTGACAAAAGCAACGGTTGTTTTTGACCCAACAACCTATAAGCCACAGATTCAGTTGAAATTTAATGACGAAGGAGCAAAGGTTTTTGAAGAAATTACAGCAAGGAATATTAAAAAACCAATAGCTATATTTTTAGATGGAGCTTCTATAATTGACACAAATGGCGACGGAAAAGTTGATGCGCAGGATTTGTACGCTCCAATTGTAGAAAATAAAATTTCCGGAGGGGAGGCAGTAATTACAGGAGACATGTCTACTCAAAAAGCCAATTCAATTGCTTTAAGATTGAACTCAGGAGCATTACCTGTGAAAATTGGAAGTCCAATTTCACAAGAAACAGTTGGGCCAACTCTTGGTTCTGTTTCACTCCAAAAGTCGCTTTTTGCTGGTTTGTGGGGACTTTTGGCAGTAGCTGTTTTTATGATTGTGTTTTACAGATTACCCGGTCTTCTGGCTTCAATTGCACTCGTAATTTATGTTGCAATTAACTTAGCTTTATTTAAATTAATTCCCGTAACCTTAACTTTAGCTGGTATTGGGGGTTTTGTACTTTCGATTGGCATGGCAGTTGACGCCAACATTCTTATTTTCGCTAGAATGAAAGAAGAAATAAAGTCAGGGAAAGGATTGAAAGAAGCAATTGACGAAGGATTTAAAAGGGCTTGGCCGTCAATTAGGGATTCAAACTTCAATTCTTTGATTGTCTGTGTTATTCTGTTTACAGTTGCAACATCATTTATTAAAGGATTTGCTTTCACATTGGCATTAGGTGTTTTAATTTCACTGTTCTCGGCAATATTTATAACCAGAATATTTCTACAAGTTTTCGTTGGTAATTGGATCGAAAAAAATAAATGGCTTATATAAAAAAATATGATGCTTAACTTCACAAAATATTCAAAATTTTATTATGTAATTTCAGGGATTTTAATTATTGTATCCCTTATTTCTTTGTTTGCTTATGGGCTTAAATTTGGAATTGAGTTTGCTGGAGGAAGCGTTATGGAGTTAAATTTTGAGAATAGACCATCAAATGATGCTATTCAGGAAGCATTAAAATCATTTAATTTGGGGGAAGTAAGGGTACAGCCAAAAGGGGCGACAGATGTTGCTTTGCAATTTAAGGGAGTTGACGAAGCGACCCATCAACAAATTTTAGTTGAATTGAACAAATCGTCTAAAACCTCTGAAAAAAGCTTTCAATATATTGGGCCGTCAGTCGGCCAAGAATTAAGAAACAAAACCCAGCTGGCAATATTTTTGGCCTTACTGGCAATTACTATTTACATATCATTTGCTTTCAGAAAAGTTTCTAAGCCCGTCAGTTCGTGGAAATATGGCATTGCTTCTTTGATAGCTTTGTTTCATGACGTGTTAATTCCGCTTGGGGTTTTTTCAATTTTGGGGCACTTATATAATGTTGAAATTACAATTCCTATAATTGCTGCTTTGCTTACAGTGTTGGGTTTTTCGGTGCACGATACGATTGTTATTTTTGACAGGATAAGAGAAAATATTCTAAGAAGGGGAATGGGCTATTTTGAAGAAACTGTAAATTTGAGCCTAACTCAAACATTAGGCAGGTCAATTAGCACCGTGCTTACAGTAGAATTCGTTTTAATTGCACTGTACTTTTTGGGTGGAGAAACTTTAAAACATTTTGCGCTAGCCTTAATTATCGGCGTAACCGCAGGAGCATATTCATCTATTTTTATTGCCAGCCCTCTGCTGGTTTCTTGGTATAAGTGGAATTCTAAAAATTAGTCCCTCCCTGTTGACATATTTCGATTAGTGTGATAAGCTTATAAATTAACATTTGTACGCGAAATATGAACGCAATAAACTATTCTCAAATATATAAAAAATTTACCAAAGACTTTAGTCAAAAAACTAGGGATATTTTTGATCGCAGATTTGGGGTCAAAAACAACGAAGCGGAAACATTAGAGTCTATTGGTAAAACCTTGGGCATAACCCGTGAAAGAGTCCGCCAAATAGAGGAGGCCGGTTTTAATTTTATAAGAAAAAATAATAAAGAAGCGTTAGACACTATTTTTGCTGATTTTGCAGAATATTTTAAAAAGCATGGTGGATTTAAAAAGGAAGAAAAGGTTTTAGAAGATTTAGGAGGAAAAAATCAAAAGCCGTATGTTTTATTTTTATTAACATTGGGCGAACAATTTTCAAGAGTTGCCGAGAAAAAAGACTATCATTATTTTTGGTCTAATATGCCTAATTCTCAGGAAGCAGTAAAAGGAACCTTGAATTCATTAGTTTCACAATTAAATAAAATAGGAAATCCTATTCCCGCGGACAATTTTTATGCTGATGTTGCCTCAAAACAGGGAATTTCGCAATCTGCAACATTTTCTTATCTTGAAATTTCAAAAAGAATTCAAAAGAATAAGGAGGGAGTTTTGGGTTTATCTGATTGGCCGGAAATAAAACCTAGAGGAGTTAAGGATAAAGCATTTTTAATTTTTAAAAAACATGGCAAGCCATTGCACTTTACAAATGTTGCAAAACTGATAGATCAGTCAGAATATAACATGCCAAATAAAAAAACCTACTCTCAGACTGTTCATAATGAATTGATAAAAGATTCAAGATTTGTTTTGGTGGGTAGGGGAATTTATGCTTTAGCTGATTGGGGTTATGAACCGGGCACAATAAAAGACATAATTACTAAAGTTTTAAAAGGAAAAAATGGACCAACTGATAAAAATGAAATAGTCAATGAAGTTTTGAACCAAAGGTTAGTTTCAAAAAATACTGTGTTGATGAATTTAAACAACAAAAAATATTTTGATAAAGACGGAAAGGACAAATATTTCTTAAAAGGAGTCCAGGTTTCGTAATTGAATAATCAAGCCGCCCCAATAAAATTGGGGCGGCTTTTGTAAAAAAGCGGGAATGTGGTAAAATTAAAATAATATGGTTATTATTAACAATAAAATTTTATTAATTTACATTGTTGTTGTGTTGTGTTTGTTTTCTTTTGGTGTGACGCTGGCAGATTACAGTATTCCCGTTGTTACCTATGACTATTTTGTCGAAAATTATTATTCACAAACCATTTCACAGGGCAGTGGCATACCGCAAACGCCGGTGCTTTCACTTAGTTATTCTGTAGGAGCTTCATATTATTATAATGGTGTAATTACCGGTACAGTTTCCAGTGGTGCTAATGTTGAGGAATGCGCAGATGTAATTTTTAAAACATACAACAATGGAAGCACTTCCGGTTCGGATGTATATAA
>Ga0247841_10000772_pt1 | contig 80043 bp, 74 predicted proteins | sample LaCruzMarch2015__2_FD_192410 | JGI IMG/M metagenome (GOLD analysis project Ga0247841, IMG submission 192410) | Freshwater microbial communities from meromictic Lake La Cruz, Castile-La Mancha, Spain - LaCruzMarch2015_18m | ecosystem: Environmental > Aquatic > Freshwater > Lake | place: Spain... | reverse complement strand
TCCTGCTCAGAGGTATGCGTGGGTCCGCCGCTCACCTCCTGCTCAAAAAAAGGACATCCTTCTTGAACAGAAAAAGCGGACAATTCATTTGCTACAAAACCGGACAATTCTATTTGCTCTTGACAGATGCGAAGGTGGGCATTTTTTCGGTCATCCCCCGCGCGCAGCATGAGAAGGTTTCCCCGCTTTTCGATCCGGAGCATCATCTCGTCGATCTTCGGCAGATTCTTCAGCAGTTCCTTCTGATGTTCATCCATAGTTTCTGCACCCATCTTTACGTTTCAGTCTTCGGAAAAACACTAAGAGATAATTGAATGATTGAATCGCAATTGCCGAGAGAAAATCATCGTGTGACGGAAAGTGACAGACGAAAACCATAGAGGTCGCCGCGGGACTCCGGAGTGAGCCTGTAACGGGCCGCTGCTCGGATGCCCGCCGGTTCGAAGAGCCAGGCACCGCCGCGCAGGACACGACGAGTTCCGCTTGGCGGCCCCGTGGGATTTTTTCGGGGGCTTTGACTGTAATACTTCTCTCCATACCAATCCTGACACCACTCCCAGGCATTCCCGGTCATGTCAAACAATCCCAGACTATTAGGCTGTTTTTGACCCGACGGATGTATACCGCCGGCATAGTTAGCAGTGTACCAGGCGTATTTCCCAAGCTCAACATCGCTGCTTGTCCCCGCATACTTCTCATTTTTACCACCGCTCCGCGCAGCGAACTCCCATTCCGCCTCCGTAGGCAGACGATATTTCTTCCCTGTTTTCGTATTTAATTTCGTGATAAATTTCTGAATATCGTCCCAGCTGACCTGCTCCACCGGACATTCTTCTCCGCAATTCTTGAAAAACGAAGGGTTGTTCCCCATAACCGACTGCCACTGACCCTGGGTGACTTCATATTTCCCGATATAAAAATCATCGACACAGACCATGTGGACCGGCTTTTCGTCTGCTTGGCCATTTCCGAAGGTATCACCCATCTGGAAACAACCTCCTTTAACCAATACAAGCTCGATAACCTTCGTGGGATCAGTCAAGGCCTCTTTGCGCTCGGGTGGTGTTTCTTCTCTCAGCGCTATCCGGACGCGGAAGGCCGCCTTGATCCGAACGATGTCACCTTCACTGACAAAAGACAAGAGCTTTGCCCCGATAATCCGGGAATCTGTTTCAGCCTGTTCCGCCTTCTTGTCAGTCGTCGGGACGTGGACCGCTTCCCCGGTATAGCGGAAATACTGTGTCTTGGCGTCATTTTTCACTTCGGCCAGTTTATCCGCAATCGCTTCGGCGGCAGCCTCAACCGGTGTCTGGGAACTCTTGAGGAAGGCTGCACCCCTTACAGGAATGATCGTTTCCTGAAGGCGCATCTTCTCATGGAGGGCATTCCGGGCCTCTTTGAATGACCGTTCCGCCGCTTCCAATCTTACGCGAATTTTATCCAGCTCCTGCCCCATGGGTTCGTAACGGGACTCCTGCTTTTTCAAGGCAACGGCCCAGGTTTCCCGATCATAACGGCTGTCGGCAATCTTCTTTTGAAGGTTGGCGTTTTTCTCCCGAAAGGACCGGATCTGCTCGTTCAATCTCTCCTCCGCCTGAATGTTGTCCTTCCCCTTATCCCGAATGAGACCGTCTACCTCCTTTAAATCTTTACTGCTAAGTGAATAGTTGGCTTTTTTTAGGAACGCGTCCAAATCCTTGAGGGAATTTACCGCGACAGCGGGTAAGGCAGGGGAATCGCCCGGTGTCTGAAGTTGTCCACTTTTCGGCTTCTGGAAAGGATAAAAGTCGTAGCGTTTTAGTCGAAGATAAGTCACGCCTCGGGTATCTTTTGCCAGCACAATGAGTAAATCCTTTTCGCTACCCCCGACAAAGGCGCCATCCGTCATGCTGCGAATGAAATCCTCCGATAGAACGTTGTCCATGGCTTTTGCGAAGGACTGCATGTAAGTCTCCTTACGTTCTGCCATAAGCGATGCAGATGTCCGATCGGCAAGATTGTCAAGGACATTTTGTGTGTCCTTTAAATCTACAGTGTACGTCACGGCAACAAGGGCTGAAACTTGTTTCTCTGTGCTCAACCATGCTTCGAAGGATTTCTGGTGAGTCTTCATGTCCTGATTCCAGCGAATAAGGCTATTGTCGATGTTCTCAATGGTCGTGCGGATCGTCTTGATCTGTTGGAGAGTGTCATCCGAATCTGTCGAAAGAGACTGAATCTGAGCGGCCAGATCATCGCGCATATTTTTGGCTCTGGTAAAGGATAACCGGGCTTTATCGACGTTTTCCCGATAAACTTCATCTTCTCGATTTTTCTCTTCCTCAATGAACTTCCAGTTGGCTGTATCCTCCAGAGAGGTGGAGTAAGCTCCACGCTTATTCAGTTCGTCGATAATGGCTTTGCGCACGACGTCGCGCGCATCGGACGGCAGATTCAGCCATTGGTTGCTTGGCCAAGCCTGGCCCCTTAAGACGAAGACCAACAGTGCGATTAGAATCAGTAAACCCTTTGCTCTCATGAACGCCCCATTAATTGATAATAAGTTGCTTTTGCGTGGATTCGAGGATACGGAAAGGAGTCTTGTATGTCAAGGAGATTATATCACAACCAGTTGTGTCGGGATAGGATTTGGTTCCGGATTTGATTCAGGATTTGATTCCGGTCGCGCGGACATGGTAGCACAAATAACCTCAAAAAATTTGTAGGGGAGTTGTCAATTTCGGTGATGAGGAGAGCCCGATAGGTTTTTCGGGGGAATTTGGGCAGTCCCCTCCCGAGCGCCCAGATTCAACTTGGTGAAAATCATCAGGAAATTTGAGCTGTTTTCATATAGATTCTTCTGTGAGCCTTGCCGAACTGGCTTACGGCGACGGCCGCCCCCGGCAGTAGTCGCGGAAGTTGTTGACCGCCGTGAAGAACTCCCGCATCAGGATGACCCAGGCATACCGGCCCCGCCTGGTCAGGACGATCTCCGGCGGCCGCCACGCCAGCGCCCCGGTCAGGGAAAAGGCGAGGAGGTCCGGCCAGAGGTAACGCCACAACGCGCCGCCGTACTTCTTCCGCAGCTCCGAAACGTTCAGGCGGGTTCCGAAGAGTTTCATCAGAAAGTCGTAGCGGATCCGTTCCCGGACGGAAAAATTCCGGGAGGCCGAAAGCGGCAGCTCCCCCCGTTCGATCCGGGCGATGTAGCCGCGAACATCGAAGGTGTTCGCGTAACAGGCGCCGTTCAGGTAGCCGATGGAGCCGCTGCCGAGGCCGGCGTACTCATCGTAATCCACGATGTACTCGTCGATCATCGCCCTCTCCCGCGAGAAGCACCAGGCCGACGAAAACCTGTACGCGGGGACGAGGCGCCCGACGATCTTGTGATAGAACCGCTCCTCCTGCCTGTTGTCCACGCTTCCCAGGGTCTCCATGACTTTCTTCCGGGTCGCGTCGGAGACCATCAGGGGGTACCATGTCACCTGATCCACGCCGACGGCAAGCAGGGTGTCGAGGTCGCGGTCGAGCATATCCGGGGTCTGCGTCGGAAAATTGAAGATCATGTCGGCGTTGAGCGTCCCGAACCGCCCGAGCGTGTTGCGGAGCCTCTCGGCGATCTCGGCCCCGCTCCCGTACTTGTCGAAACGGTCCATCTTTTTGAGCAGGCCGTCGTCGAAGCTCTGGACGCCGACGGAGAGACGGTTGACACCCGCCCGTTGCAGGGCCGTCAGACGGTCCTCCGTCAGGTGGTTCGGGTTCGTTTCGACCGACAGTTCCCGGATGTGGAAGGAGGCCCGCGCCAGTGCGATCGTCTCCGTAAGTTCGTCGATCAGGACCGTCGGCGTCCCGCCGCCCATGTAGATCCCCCCGAAATCATACCCGAGGTCGCGGTAGAGGATCAGCTCCTTCCGGAGCGCCCGGAAATAGTCGCGGCAGAGCTCCTCCTCGAAGACGAAGCGGTTGAAGGAGCAGTAGGGACAGAGCCGCTCGCAGAAGGGGATGTGGAGGTAGAGAAGCCGGGGGCGGTAATCCCCGGGGGGCGGCACACGGGGGATGCCCCCGCCCTCGAAACGCATCGCCCGGGAGAACTCGCGCCGCGCCTTTGCCGTAATGATGGAATGGATCAAGGTGTCCGCTCTTTTAAAAAGGATCTTCCCCCAGCAAGCCCCCTCCCCAAAATTCGTCCGGGGCGGGAAACCTTTCGCCTCAAACGACCGGAAGTCGCCTGAAAGCTAACAGACATCCGTGGATTCTGCAAGAACCGAATTGTCGACCCCCGGGACGGCCTGGGCAGACGCGAAGGATTCCCGTGGCATGATCCGTTCGGCTATCGTTTGAACGTATCCTGGATGAAGAGGGTACTCCGGAGGGCAACGGCACGGGCAGCGGGGAAGAGATAGCGGGTTCAGCCGGTTCTTGTGTACTTCCCTCTCGTTCACCTACCTACACGGAATTGATGACGGGAGAAAGCTGAAGATTCCCAATTGTAACGAGGTGCTTTAACCTTTCCGGGTGCATGTGGATCGGTCAAGTTTTTCCTCAATGCCAGTCCCAGTTTCTCTATGATATTAGGCCCGGCGCCCAATATCGTGTTTCGCTTGATTTTCTCATCACCGTCAGCTATATTGCCAAGAAGCAATGGTTTGATGCTTCGCTGAAGGAGTTTTTGCCGTATTGAGCGGTTGTGTCATCCATTGCACTCCGGGAAGCAGCCGGAGCATCTTTAACAGGAGAATGGTCGTGGCAAAAAAAAGGGAAAACACAGAGGTGAGACAACAGCAGATCGTCGATGCAGCCGGGACCCTGATTTTCAAATACGGCAGCGAACACCTGACGGTCAAGAGGATCGCCGCAGAGGTCGGCATCTCCGAAGCGGCCATCTACCGCCATTTCAAGAGCAAGAAGAGCATCCTCTCCTTCCTGCTCAGCCATATCGAAGAGGTCCTTCTCAGGGACATCTCGCCGGAAAGTGCGGGCACCGAACCGGTGACCCTCGACACCATCGAGAAAATCATCCGGAATCACTTTTCCAAGATCGGCATGCGCAAAGGGATCTCCTTTCAGGTCATCGCCGAAATCATCAGCCTCGGCGATCGAAAGCTGAACAAACAGGCCTCTCAGACGATCGATAAATACATCTCCCGCCTGAAGGAACTTCTCACCGAGGGGGTCCGGGATGGCGCTGTCCGCCAAGACATCAACCTGGAGGCCGCGGCGACATTGCTCTTCGCCCTCATCCAGGGCCTGGTGAACATCTGGTCCCTCAGCGAGGGCAGCTTCAAGCTGATCGAGAAGTACACCTCCCTCTGGCAGATCTACCGCGAAGCCGTCGTCCGCCGCTAAAATCCCCCCGCCGGTTTTGCCTTCGGAAACAATTTTCTACCTTCAGGATGCGTCGCCTCTCCCATTCCCACGAGTGAATCAGAAATCCCCGTTGCATTGAAGTCATTTCCCGCAAGAACGCATATTCCTTTTCTTGCATAAATTCTCTTGACAAGTTAGTTAACGTTTACTACTATGTATGTAAACGCTAACTTATGTATCGCAGGACAAGCGGTATGATCCCCCATTCCTGATAACTATTTTTGGAGGTGTCACATGAAAGAAGAACAGGACGTATCCGGGACGGCTCCACCGGAGGAGGAAAGCAAGACCAAGAAATATATCCTAATCGCCATCGGATATGGTGGGATGGCTTTAATAGCGTTTCTGGTCGTCATGGCCATTCTGAGGCGGTAGGGGACATAAGAACTTCGCGGCCACAGTCATGGTGTTGGACATGATGGGTTCAATTGCCGCAATCATCCGCCGTTGCGGCCTATACTCAAGAAAGGGAGTGCACACATGCAGGTCATTATTGCGGGTATTGCTGTATTCGGCGTCGTTGCGGTCATCATCTTCCTGAGTACCGTGGCCATAAACGGCGGTGTCAAGGTCGCTATTGTCGCTCTGGTGGTGTTCATTGCTGTGTACAGTATGGCAAGAATACAACCTAAAGAATCAAAATCGGGAAAAGATACCGAGAAATAGTGTGTTACAGAAATCTGCGAAAGCTTTTCTGCATCGATAGACAACCGGTTCTCTTAAGGCGTGACCTCCGCCCGCCATTCACGACACGGCCACAGGCGAGAGCGCAGCATATTTATTGCGGTTATTTGAGTTTCAACGGAATGCATCCAGGAAGGAGAAAACGATGAGACAATTTTTCGCTGTGGCTGGGCCGGTCGCTGGGAACTTCATCGCATGGTCGTTGATAACCCTCTTGCCAGTACATCCAATGATAATCTTTGCACTGGTAATTGCGTCCGGCGTGCTGATGCTGTGTGGCATCGTGTATTTCAGAAAAATAGCGGACAAGGACCAGTAGGCCCCGAGTCAATCATAATGGCAACCAGATCACCACCACGATCGGCGTAAATATCCGATTATAAAAGGAGAATTTATGGAAGAGGAAAAGGAAGAAAAAGCTCCGGTGAATATCGGAACAAAAAGCAAGCTGGCCAAAATTTTCAGAAATATTTTAGGAATCGTTTTCATCTTGGCGTTTATATTTCTGATCTACAAGGCGGTGATCCATAAGTTCGGATGATATTTCTGTTCTAACGGATGGCGACCCATCCCCGGTAGGGAAAAGGCCTGGGCCAGGTAGAGAAAAGGAAAGGGAAATGCCATAACTTTTCTGTGACAGCTCACCACCCCAGACAGAGGGTCAGCGCACATTTAATGACAGAAGATGAGCCCCTTCAAGAATCATCCTCTATACAAATCATGCACGCTGACCCTGTGGTTTTGATCTCCGGGCGTGCGAGATCTTTTTTGACCTCAAGTCTTGAAAAATAGCATCAGGAGTCATCCATGAAGATCGAGCAATCCGTTCCCTAATTTTATTCTTTCTGAGTATCGCCGCGCTGACAGGCATTAAAGCTTTGGATCTGCACGTGCCGCTCACCATTTTGTTCGTGATCCCGGTAGCCCTTGTCGCACTCATCAGCATGCTTTCCTTTTTGATTGGAAAGGCACCGGAGACCACGGAGCCGAAAAGTCGGGAGCGGGGTTAAAGATGGAGAGGAACTGTTGGCGGAGGTAATCGTGATGTGTAATCGTTTGCTTACTAAGATGGAGGTCGTATGGGACTATTTAATGGATTAATAGGACTATTTAAATCCAAGATAGTTAAAGAGATTCGTTATGGAACCTGGGGACATCTGGTTAACGCCCATGGTTTGACCGTAGATGCACTTTCCAAAAATATCAGATGTGTAGATAAACCCGGCGTGAAAGATGGTTTCCAGGTTAACCTCCTCCGTATATTCTCGTTACGTGATGTTGAAAAGAAAGGCATAACCATTGCCGGCTGGGAGACCTTCGACCAGTATCCGGAACTGATCATGTTCGAGGGCTACCTCGACGCCAATAATCAGGCGCACCTGGAGAGGAAAAACGGGCAAAAGGCAGGCTAATTTATTTAACGGATCCATCTCATTCATGAATCATTTTCCATTTTCAGCCCTGCGGGTCCGCCGGATTCCTTTAAGACGGATGGCGCCGCAGATGCACTCTTTCACGCAGAAGGGCGCCAGGCCCCGGTCGATCCGATGGCTGCAAAGGGTGCACTTCTGCGCGTATCCCTCCCCGGGATCGAAACGGATCGCATCGTAAGGACAGGCTTCGGCGCAGACCCGGCAGCCGGTGCATTTCTCCCGGTCGATCAGCACAATCCCGTCCGGGCGTTTATGGATGGCCTCTGAAGAACAAGCCTCCCGGCATGGCGGCTTCCGGCAGTGCCTGCAGGCGTCGGGTCGCCAGGAGAGGCTAAGCCCCGGGTACGTGCCAGCGGGACTGTCCGCGTTTGCACCGCCGCGGGTGAGCACCCTCATCCACGAGCCCGCGTCCAGATTGTTCTCCACCTTGCAGGCGATCACACAGGTGCGGCAACCGATGCACCTTCTTTCATCAAATACCAAGCCGTACTGACGCTCTCTCATCTTCTCTTCCTAAACCCCATGCACGGGTCGGGCACAACGAAGGATGCAAATCACCCCCGCCCCTCCCCCCCCGTCGAGGGGGAGGGATACAGTGAGGAGGGGCATTTTCATATAACCTTCACCACCTCTGCGAGACAATCGAAATGGATCAACCCCGAGCAGGCCCGGAAGTCGCCGACGACGGCATCGCTCTCCAGGACCGGGTCGATCGTGCTCAGGTCGTCGATCCGGTGGAGAAGGTCGCTGTAGTGCCCTTCCGCAAACAGTTCAGGCCACCAGCCGTGGGGCACATTGACCGTTCCCGGCGGAACGGCCTCGCTCAACCGGGCCTTGAGCTTTACCCTCCCCCGATCGTTGAAGGCCACAACCCAATCGCCGTCCGCAACGGCTCGTTTTTGCGCATCCGCCGGGTTGATGTGGAGCAGCGGCTCTTCGGACACCTCCTGCATCCAGTCCACGTTCGCCATGATCGAATGCATGGTGGCCCGGACCTTTGCCGAGAGGAAGATCAGCGGGTAGCGCCCGGCCAGGGTGGGGCGGCGGGGGCTCTCCAGCGTCTCCCGGTGGAAGGGCAACTCCTCGCCGAATTCCACCAGAGACTCGTTGTAAAACTCGATCCTCCCCGAGGACGTCGGAAATATCCCCCGGGCAAATGGGATCTCCGGGGAGGAGGGGAGGCTGCCCCGAACGATCTTTTCCTCTTCCAGCCGCTCGAAGGTGATCCCTCCGAGGGAGGGATGGCCGGAAGCGAGGAGCATTCTCATGTAGTCCTGCGCGGTGTGGCGGAAGTATGCACCCAGTCCAACGCGTTCGGCCAGTCCGGACCACACGTCGAGGGCCGTCCGGGATTCATGGAGCGGTTCGATCGCCTTCTCCAACAGCTGAAGGTAGTCGCCATTTACGACCAGGTCTTCCCTCTCGAAAATGGTCGCATCCGGCAGGACGATGTCCGCATACCGGGCGGTTCGGGTCATGAAAATATCCGACACGACCACCAGTTCCATCCGCGAGAATATCTCCCGGTACCCTTCGAGATGGCCTTCGCACTGCAGGTCGTTGCGGTAGGCGTTGAAAAAAACCTTGATCGGATAAGGCTTCCCCTCCCGGATCGCCGCCCAGCCCCTCATAGACGAAGGGCTGCCGGGGAGGATCTGCGCCCCCGGCGCCCCGGGAGGGTTGGCGACCGCCTGTTCGTTCAGGACGATGGGGGAAAAGACCTGCGGGACGGGGGCGCCGCCGCCCGGCACGCCGATATTGCCGGTCAGGGCGGCGAGTGTGATCATCGCCCGGCAGCTCAGCGTGCTGTTGAGGGTGCGCGAAACCCCGTAGTACATCCGAATGGTCGCCGGTTTTGATGCGGCATATTCCCGCGCGAGCGTTCGGATATCCTCCGCGGACACCCCGGTGATCTCCTCGGCCCGCTCGGGCGTGTAGTCCGCGGCCTTTTCCGTCAGAAGCCGGAAAGCCGTTTTGCAGACGGCGCCGTCCGCGGTGAAGGTTCCCCGGAGGGCCGGCGAGGCGGCCGCATCGCAGCGGCGGGGTCCCTGGACCGCCTCGTCCCAAACCGCATACTTCCCATCCTGTCTGAGAAACCGCCCGTCCTTCTCTCCGACCAGGAAAGGGGCGACCGTATGCCGGATCACGTACTCCCGGTCGTAAAGCCCCTCCCGGATGATGACATTGATCATCGCCATGGCCAGAGCGGCGTCCGTCGCCGGCCGGATCGCGATCCAGCGGTCGGCCTTGGCGGCGGTGGCGTCGAACAGGGGACCGATCACCACGAGCTTGGCCCCTTTGTCCTTCGCATCGAGGATGAACCGCATGTTCGGAAGGTGCGTCTCGGCCGGATTTCCGCCCCAGACGATGATCATTTTTGAATGAACGACATCCCGGGGTCGATGGGTCTGTCCCGAATCGCCCAAGGTCAGCAGGCTGGCCGCAGGCACCCTCATGTCGGCCAGCCAATGGCTCTTGGCCTCGAAAACGCCTCCCGCGCCCCAGGCGTTCGCGAATCTGGCCGCCATCAGCCTTCCCATGAGAATTCCCACGTGGCTGCTGCTGGCCGCCATGATCTTGACCGACCGGGGACCGTACTTCTCTTTGACCTCCAGCAGCTTTGCGGCGATCGTATCCAGGGCCTCATCCCAGGAGATCCTTTGCCACTTTCCCTCTCCCCGCTCCCCGACCCGCTTCAGCGGATATTTCAGGCGGTCGGGATGGTAGACCAGGCGCGGGGCGGCGAGTCCCTTGAGGCAGACGGACCTCGCCGCCGGGTCTCCGGGGTAGTCGGCCGACTCCACCTTGCGGATCCGGCCCTCCTCTACATGGACCTTCAGCGCGCACAACTGATGGCACCCCGCCGCCGGGCAGGTATTAAAGAAAACCTTCCCCGCCACCTTCACGCCTCTTTCAGGATTTCCACGGCGGCCCGAAGGCCCAGCAGGTAGCTCTGCAGGCCGAATCCCGCGATCTGCCCCTTGGCGAGCGGCGCGATAACGGAAAAGTGACGGAATTCGTCCCGCGCGTGGATGTTGGACATATGGACCTCTACGATGGGAACCTTGAGAATGGCCAGCGCGTCGCGCAGCGCGTAGCTGTAATGGGTCCAGGCGCCGGCGTTGATCAGGACGGCGTCCGTCTTGTCAATGTGGGCCTGGTGGATCTTCTCGCAGATCGCCCCCTCGAAGTTGGTCTGGAAGGTCTCGACCTCACATCCCAGCTCCTTCCCCAGCTCCACCAATTTCCGGTTGATCTCGGCGAGGGTGATTGTCCCGTACTGGGCCGGGTCCCGCTTCCCGAACATGTTGAGATTGACACCGTGTAAAACAAGGATCTTTTTCACATTCTTCATCTTCTTCATCATTTTCTCCATCGGCATCGATTACGTTTTGGCTAAAGCCTTCTTGATTTTCCCCCACCAGTTGTATTGGCTGCCGAGCATGGCGACGGTGATGGCGATCAGCACCACCGACAGAGGGTGGGATGCGAATCCCCATAGGGCCGCCGGTATGCTATCGAGGGAATCCTGCATCGTCCGCCGGAATCCCTCCTCCATGATCGGTCCGAGGATGACGCCCAGGATCACCGGCCCCATCTGGAAACCGTACATCTTGAGGACATACCCGAAGGTCCCGAACCCAAGCATCCAATAGACATCGCTGAGGCTGTTCTGGATGGCGTAGGTGCCGACCGTGGAGATGATGATGATGATCGGCAGGAGGAGCCCCTTGCGGACCTCCACTACCTTGGCAAAGATCTTGATCCCCGTGAGTCCCAGGGGAAGGAGGACCGTGTTGGCCAGCGTCAGGGCGCCGACCCAGAACCAGAACAGGTGCGGCGTGTCGATCATCAGCATCGGGCCGGGCTTGAGGCCGTGGATGTAGAGGGCGCCGATGAGGATGGCGGTCACGGCGTCGCCGGGGATCCCGAGGGTGAGCATCGGGATGTTGTCTCCGCCGATGCAGGCGTTGTTCGCCGTCTCGGGGGCGATGACCCCCTCGTAGGCCCCCTGGCCGAAGGGCCGGGTCGGATTCTTGATGCTCCGGCGGGCGCTCCCATAGGCCATCAGGGCCGCGATGTCGCCCCCCGCCCCGGGGAGGGCGCCGATCCCGATCCCGATGAGGGCCGATTTGATGATCAGAGGGGTGTGCTTCCAGAGCAGCGCCCAGGAGGGGATGATATTCTTGACGTTCTGCTTCATCGGCTGGATATGGATGTCGTGGATCTGGACAAGGGCCTCCGAGACGCCGAAGATTCCGATCATGATCGCCACGAAGTGGATCCCGCTCATGAGGCCGATGCTTCCGAAGGTGAACCGCCCCTGGCCGGTGAAGCTATCCATCCCGATCATGCTGAACCAGACGCCCAGGGCGCCGGCGAAGATCCCCTTGGCCAGCGAGTCGCTTGCGAGGCTGCCGACGAGGAGGAGCCCCATGATGGCGAGCAGGAAATAGTCCCGCGGGGCAAACAGCAGCGCGTATTCGGAGATGATCGGCGCGCAGGTCGCCAGGGCGATAATGCCGATGTACCCGCCGATGACGGAGGCGGTCGTCGACAGGCCGATCGCGGTCCCCGCCTCGCCTAACTTGGCGAGCGGATAGCCGTCGAACCCGGTGGCGACGGCAGCGGGCGCCCCCGGGATGTTCAGCAAGATCGCCGACCGGGAGCCGCCGTAGACGCCGCCGCAGTAGATGCCCGCCATCAGACAGAGGGCCTCGTTGAGATCCCAGGAAAAGGTGAAAGAGATCAGGACCGAAACGGCCATCGTGACCGACAGGCCGGGAATGGCGCCGATGTAGATCCCGCAGAAGGTCCCCACGGTGATCAGGGCGATCATTTTGAAGTTCGTAAAGGCCATGAAGAAATAACCCAGTTGTTCCATAGCTTCTCCTTACCACAAGACGATTCTGAAGGCATATTGAAACAGCAGCCAGATCACGGCGAGCATGATGACCCCGGTGATCAAAGCCCTTACTATTTTTGCGCCTTTCAGCAGCAGAAAGGAGCCGACGAGGAACAGATAGGAGCTCAGCCAGAAATGGAGCGGGTAGAGCAGCAGGATATAGAGGACCAGGACTCCAATATAGACGACCACCAGCGTGGGAAAGGCGAAAGGCTTGGCCTGCACGAGCTCCTCTTTCCATTGCCAGGAGGCGAAGACCTTCCTTTCCTTCCAGACGATGCGGAGGATCGACAGGAACATGACCGCTCCGATGAAGAGCGGGAACGCCCCCATTGATGAAAAGCTGTCGTGGGGCATCTGCCATGCCACGATGAAGACGAAAAGACTCAAAGCCAGCAGGAACCACATGAGGAAGCGTTCCCCCGGCCTGCGTTCGGTATTCTCTTCCATGAGTGCAAATCTCCTTAAATTGTTTCTCCGGCCGGGTCGCTCCCCGGCCGGAGAATGCATTACGAGGTCCTTAAGGTTACGGTTTCGGGATCCCGAATTTCTCGGGCGATACTTTCGTCGCGCCCGCATCCTGGAGGAGCCAGGATGTGGTCGACTGCCATTGTTTAAGGAATTTCTCGGCCTCGGCGCCGGAGATGCCCATGTAGATGGAGCCGAAGTTTTTGATGAACCCCTGGGCCTGAGGATCCGCCAGACCCTTTTTGAAGGCATCCACCAGGACCTTCTTCGCCGCCTCGGGGGTTTCCTTCTTCACGAACACACCGTAGAAGGGGCCCCAGGGGAGGAACTTCTTGTAATCGGCGGACGTGGCGGTGATCAGAGGAACGTTTTCGAGACCCTCGATCGGCACCTCGGATACGACGGCCAGGGCGCGCATACGGCCCGCCCGGATGTGCTCGCTGCAGGCGGCCCTGCCCATCGTCGACCACTGGACGTGGCCGCCCAGAAGGGCTGTCGTCACAGGGCCTTCGCCCGGGAAGACGATGTGGTTGAAGTTCACGCCGCTGGTCGCCTTCATCATGGATGCCACCACATGGGGAAGGCCTCCTGGTCCCGTCGATCCCATCTTGATCGTGCCGGGGCTTTTCTTGGCGTCGGCGAACAGATCGCCGAGGGTTTTCCAGGGCTGGTCGTTGTTAACGACGACCACACCGACGTTGCGGGCGATCAGCATAACCGGGAAGAAGGCATCGTAGTCGATCTGGCTGATGTCCAGGACCTTGTAGATACAGGGGTTCTCCGCACCGTAGAGCAGGGTGTAGCCGTCCGCGGGCTGATTATAGACCTGCATGAGGCCGACGGCGCCCGTCGCACCCGGCTTGTTCTGGAGGACGATCTGTTTGCCGAGCGCTTTCTCGACATAAGGTGTTGTGGCCCGGGAGACGTTGTCCGTCGCCCCGCCGGCGCCCCACTGGATGATGCCCGAAATGTCCTTCGTCGGAAAGTCCGCCGCCTGGACGGAGGCAAGGAAACAAACGGTCAACAACGCGACAACTCCATACAGCAATTTCATTTTTCTCATGTTTATTCCTCCTGTTAAAAAAATGGTTGGTGGTGCTACATCACGAACAATACCTTTGCGGTATCCCCCGTGTAAAACGCATCTTTTGATCTGATTCGAAACCTTTGCGTAACTTGGAAATCGGATCCCGGAAGCGCGCATTGGAGATTTTTCGGGGTACCCTGCCCCCGCAGCGAAGCGAGGAGGCGCAGGGTCGAAAAATGTCCAGCGCGCGGAGGGATCACGGTTTCCAAAAGTCTCTATTCATGAAACATCCCCTTTCTCAGCGCAGAACAAGACAAATCCTTCCCGCAATGTCCGTCAGGGCTTGTACGGTCCCAGGACCTTGACCGCATTGGCCGCGAAAGAGGCATCGGCCATCTTCTCCTGGGGAATCTCGGTCGTATAATTCGTCCAGCCGGCCCAGCGGAAGATATCTTCCATGTTCTTGACGCTGTCGATATCCACCTTGAGGTCGGGATCGTATACCTGCGGTTTCCCGGCCCGGATGGCCGCCTCCGTGGAGGTGACATACCGGAGATAGCCCTTCATGTTGGCCGGTTCGAGGTACCTGTTTCCCTGCATCGCCCGGGACCCCTGGACCAGCGCAACCATGAACCGTTTGGCCGTATCCGGGTGTTCCTTGATGAATTTCCCCGAATACATGAAAACGGTCGTCATGGCGCCGGGCGCCGTATCCTTGGCCAGGAGCACGCCCTTGCCGCCGGCAAGGATCTGATCCGAGTAGGGAGGGCCGACGAGGGCCGCATCGACGGAGGACTTCTCGATAGCCAGAGGCATGTCGGGGTTGGCCAGATTCACGATATCGATGTCCTTCACCGTCAGCCCCGCATCCTTCAGCGCCCGGGCAACGAAATAGGCGCCCGTCGTCCCGGCCCCCCCGGCGAGGGCAACCTTCATCCCCTTGAGATCGGCCACCGACTTCACCTTGCCGGAATCCCGCAGATCCTTCCGGACGATGATGATGGTGGGTCCGTCCTTCTGGGGCTGAACCGCAGCCGATCCGACGATGCGCAGGTCGAACCCCTTGTTGAAGGCGTTATAGGTCGAAGCCCCGATACCGACCCCCCCCGCATCGAGGGAACCCTGGGCGAGAAACGCCATCGCCTCGGTTCCGGAGGCGACCTTCTGCATCTCCACCTCGATGTTCTGCTCCTTCATGAACCCGCGCTCGATCGCCAGATAGAGGGGCGCAAAATTCATGATGGCGACGTATGCGACCTTTACCTTGTCGGCGGCGGCCGCCGGACCGACAAGCGACATCAGCAGTGCGACGGCGCCGATCAAACAGAAAACGACTTTTCCTTTCTTCATAATGTCCTCCTTTGTTTTCCTTTGTTTTCCTTTGTTTTCCTCTGTTTCCCTTCGTCACCCTCTGCCCCGGGCAACCCGTCGGCGTCAGGGGACGCAAAGGAAATATGTTGACCGGCGGGTGCGCAACGGGCGCCCTTCCGGCGTCATACCTTGCCCTTTCCTCCCACATCCGCCCCGTCGGCGGAGGCCGGCAGTTCCTCGCGCTGCCAAGGCATAAGCCGCCGTTCCAGGGCCTGGAGACCGCTCGTAAACAGCGCCCCGAGGATCATGATGACCACGAGGCCGGCGAACATATTTTCCGTAAGCAGGGTCTGCCAGGAAAACCAGATGAGGTAGCCCAAACCGTAATTGGCGGCCACAAATTCGGCCGCGATGATGACGATCAGGGAGGTGCCGAGGCTCAGCCGGAGGCCCGAGAAGATGATGGGGAGGGCCGCCGGGATAATGATGTGGCGGAACATCTGACGGTGGTTCGCCCCGTAGTTCCTGCCCGCCTCGATGAAGATGGGTTCGATATCCCGCACGCCCACCGTGGTGTTGATGAGGACAAGGAAGAAAGAGGCAATGGCGACGATCACGATCTTGCTCACCTCGCCGATCCCGAAGATCAGCATCACCAGGGGGAGTATGGCGATCTTGGGGAGGACGTAAACCGCCGAAACGACCGGGTCGAGGGCGACCCGGATCGTCCGGTTCATCCCCATGACGACCCCGAGGATGATGCCGGGAACGGCGCCCACAAAAAACCCCGAGAAGATCCGGAACAGGCTCACCCAGAGGTGCCCCTCCGCGAACACCTTCCGGGCGCCCGACAAGTCTCCCGCGGCGATCAACCCGGGCAGGAGCCAGAGTTTTCCCAGAAGCTCGCCCTTGACCGTGAGCTCCCAGAGGGCCGCGGCCACGGCCGTGGGCGCAGGAAAGAAGCGCCCGTCGAGCCACTGCAGCCGCACCGCCATCTCCCAGAGGGCCAGAAGGGCCAGCGGAAAGCCGACGGAAAGAAGACGATCCCGGGTGCAGTAATCCATACGCCAAAAAGATCCGCTCATAACTGTTTTTCCATGGTGCGTTTCACCTCGACTTCGAGTTCCTGCCAGATGGCGTAACTCAGGCGCGCAAATTCGGGCGCGCTGGTCAGCTCAAAACTGCGGGGGCGCTCAAAGGGTACGGAAAATTCGGTCTTGTACGTGCCGGGATGGGCGGTCATCAGAACGATCCGGTCTCCCAGGAGGACCGACTCCTCGATGCTGTGGGTGATGTAGACCACGGTCTTGCGGGAGACCTCCCACAGGCGGATCAGCTCTCCCTGGAGGATGACCCGGGTCTGGGCATCCAGGGCGCCGAGGGGTTCATCCATGAGGAGGATCTCCGGATCGTTCGCGAAGGCCCGGGCAATGCTCACCCTTTGCTTCATGCCGCCGGAGAGCTGGTGGGGATAGGCATCGGCAAACTTCGCCAGGCCCACCTTCCGGATCCAGTCGCGGGCCGTCTCCCGCCGTTCGGCGCTGGAAACACCGCGCATTTCCAGACCGAAGGCCACATTGTCCAGGACCGTCTTCCAGGGGAAAATGGCATATTCCTGAAAGACAATGTTCTGGAGCGGCGCCTTCTCATCCCGCGGGAAAAGTTCGACCCGGCCGGAACTCGGCGTGATGAGACCTCCGAGAATCCGGAGAAAGGTCGATTTCCCGCAGCCGGAAGGACCCACGATGCAGACGAATTCCCCTTCCTCCACGCGAAGAGAGAAGTCGCGCAGGGCGCATATCGGCCCGTTCCGGGACGGATAGACCTTCGTCAGATCCTGGGCCTCGATTTTCACCGTCATGAGATTCTCTCAACAACCTGTTGAAAAACGATCATCTGCTGCGTTGCGCTACAAACCTCATCGCTCGACGTATTTCCATATACGCCTCCGGGGACAGATTTTAAATCTGTCCCCGTCTTGCGCGCCTTGCATCTGAGCATCCCGTATCCAGTACGGGACAAGCTTTTGAACAGCTTGCAAAACAGGGTGTTTTTTAACGCCCTGTTGGTTTGTCGGCGCCCTCTTACGCATCCGGAGCCGACAATATATCCTGCCCGAGCTGGGGACCTTCCATGTCGCGGCGGAGGGATCGATACCCGTTCCACATCATCAGGAAGTCCACCAACACCATCGCCGTCATGGCTTCGGCCACCGGCACCACCCGGGGAACAATGGTCGGGTCCCGGCGCGTCTCCGCAGCGAGTTTTTCATTTCTTTTTTGGATCACGTTGATCGTCATTTGATCGATGGAGATGGTTGAGGTCGGCTTGACGGCAATCCGGAAAACGATGTCGTCACCGTTGCTGATTCCGCCGAGCATCCCGCCGCAGCGGTTGGTGCGGAAACGAACGTTTCCCTGCTCGTCGTAATAGGGTATGTCGTTGTTTTCGCTGCCCAGCCGGCGCGCCTCCGCGAAACCGTCGCCGAACTCGATGCCCCTGACGGAACCGATGCTCGTCATGGCATGGGCCAGGGCGGCCGTCAGCTTGTCAAAGACCTGCTCGCCCAGACCCGCCGGGACCCCGCGTGCGATCACCTCAATGATCCCGCCAACGGTATCCCCTTTTCGGGCGGCCTCCAAGGTCTTGGCGATCATCCTTTCGCCCGCCTCTGGGTCGGGGCAGCGGGCGATATTGGTTTCCGTATTGGCAACGATGTCGTTCCAGGTCAGGTTCGAACCGGCCGCTATTCCGGCCATCTCTTTCGTATAACCCCGCACCTCGATGCCTTCCCGGCCGAGGATCTTCTTGGCCACCGCCCCGGCGGCCACCCGGCAGGCGGTCTCCCTTCCGCTGGAACGACCGGCGCCCCGCCAGTCCCGGAAGCGTCCGTATTTGATATGAAAGGTATAGTCCGCGTGTCCGGGCCGCACGCGCTCCATCACCTTTGCATACTGTTTGACATGGAAGGGTTCCGTATCGACGTTGTAGATGATCATGCCGACCGGAGCGCCGGTGGTGCGGCCGTCGAAAACGCCGGCCACGATTTGAACCCTGTCCTTTTCCTGACGGGGTGAGCTGATCGCGCTCTGTCCCGGACGACGGCGGTCGAGCTCATACTGAACTTCCGCCTCGGTGATGGGTACTCCGGGAGGCACCCCGTCCACGATGATCTGTAAGGCCGGGCCGTACGATTCACCCGCGGCAGTAACACGGAAAACTCTTCCGAAGGTATTCCCCTGCATACCCCTCCTCTCCTTTCATACCATACGAGACCTTTGAATTTCGCCGTAAATGGTTTAAGTTGTCATTCCGGTGAAAACCGGAATCCAGTGTTTTCAAGACCTTCTGGATTCCCGCTTTCGCGGGAATGACAAAGTGGGAACATTTTTTAAAGGTCTCCATATGTGTAATGGATCGTGTTTCCGGAGCAACCAACCCCGCAGATGCGACGTAAGAAAATCGCGGTCCGTATCATCCCGTCTGCTACTCCCTTTTCATCTTCCCCCCGAGACCCTGAATCAATTGCGGGAAGTTCGGAACCGTAACCTCAACCGCCTCCGCCGTGTCCACCTCCATCCGGCCGGGGATGGCCAGCCCGGCAACGGACAGGGACATCACCACCCGATGGTCGCCGTACCCCCGGACGGGGCAGCCCTTGAGCCTGCTTTCATGGATGATCATTCCATCGGATAGTTCTTCCACCCGGGCGCCGAGACGCCCCAGTTCCGCGGCCATGACCGATATCCGGTCCGTCTCCTTCAGCCGCGCATTGGCCACGTTGCGCAATACCGTCTTCCCCCTCGCAAAGCATCCTACCACAGCCATCGCCGGAAGTGCATCGGGAATGTCGGCCATGTCGATCTCGATGCCTTGCAGAGCTCCCTGCCGTACACGGACGCCCCCGTTTTCAAGCCGGATCGACGCCCCCATTTCCTGGAGACAGGTGACTACCTTCTTGTCCCCCTGGACATCGTTCATATCCAACCCCAGCAGAGTGATGTCCGCATCACACAACACGCCCGCAATCAGGAAAAAGGTAGCGGATGAAAAATCACCGGGAATGGTCACGTCCTGGCCATGATACGACTGCCCCCCGAAGAGTTTGAAACGGTTCAGGTCGTCGGAGGATTCATAGCGGATCCCCTGACGGTCCAGCCATTTCAGGGTCATCCGGATATAAGGTTTCTCGTGAACATCGTAAACCTCGAATTCGGAATCACGCTCGATCAGGGGACAATGCATCAAAAGGCTTGAAACGTACTGGGAGACGATCCCGCTGAGCCGCGTTTTGCCCCCCTTGAGACGCCCCCGGACCACGACCGGAGGAAGACCGTTGTTGCGGGTCGAACAGACCGCCGCCCCCAGGCCGTTCAATGCCTCGATCAGCGGCTGGACGGAGCGCCTGACGATCTGATGGTCGCCGCTCAGGACGGTCGTCCCCTCCGCCAGGCTTGCCGTTCCCATGCAGAAATTCATCGTGGTTCCGGAGTTTGCGACATCCACGACATTATCGGGCACACGCGGAACGCCACCCACCCCTTCGACCGCCCAGGAGCCGCCCAGATCGATCCTTGCCCCGAACATGCCGGCCGCCCTGGCCGCCGCAAGACAATCGCCGGATTCCAGGGGATGGCTGATGATCGACTTCCCATGCGCCAGGCCGGAGATGGTCACGGCCCGGATGGTGTGCGACTTGCTCGTCGGAATCAGGACGTCGCCCCGGAGCGTCGATTTCTCGCTGATCAATCTCATGGGTTTCTTTTCCATGCTCCCCAATGCATGGTGGCTTCCGTCGAAGACCGGCAGGGCGGTTATGGCCGCCCTCTTAAGGCGCTGCTACATCTCAAACAACACCTTTGCGGTATCCCCCGTGTGAAACGCCTCGAACGCCTCTTTCGCCTGGTCCAGACGGAACCGGCGCGACTCCAGGAGGCTACACTTTCTTTGCGTAGTGCGTCATCCAGTATTCAATTCCCTTGATACTGGCCACCAACGTCTTGTTGACAGGCGTCGGAACCTTGCATTTCTCCCCACATCTGACGACCGCTCCATTGATGAAATCGATCTCGGTTCTCATACCTTTCTCTAAACTTTGCGATAGGGAAGGTTTGAAATCCTCGGGTAACCCTTCGGACGCTTTGAACCATGCTTCCTTGGGGTCCTTCGTAGACAACTTTACGCCGATTGCCTCTGCAACCGCGATTCCCTCCGATACCGCTTCGAGTGCACAATCCATGAGTTCCGGCATCTTGTACAGTCCGCCATAAGGCAGTCTTGTGATGCCGCATAGGGCGCCGGTGGCAACGTTGACCAAAAGCTTATCCCACATTATCCCAATGATATTGGAACTCACGCTGATCAATAGGCCGGCTCGTTTGAACTCCTCAGCTATCCGGATCGCTCTTTGAGTGGTCGTGCCATCAAACTCTCCAATATAGGTGTGCTTGCCCGCGGTGTTGGCCATCACATGCCCGGGAGCAAGCACTGAGCCGCCGGCAAATGTCCTCCCGCCCAGCACGTGTTCCTTTCCCACCACTTCCCCGATGATCTCCTCATTGCCGAGACCGTTCTGGAGGGACATGATGACTGTTTTGTCCCCAATGATCGGACCGGCATTTTCAATGGCCTCCCTCGTATGAAAGGATTTCACCAGAACGATGATGAGGTCTGCCGGCCCTATCCCCCGGCAGTCCGTTGCCGCCCGGACCTTGACCATCCTGTCGGATGAGCCTACCCGGAGCTTCAGTCCCCGGCTGTTGATTGCATCGACGTGCTCTGCCCAGGTGTCCATCAAATAAACTTCTGATCCTCCATCCGCCAGCAACCCACCGATAGAACCGCCCATTGCCCCGGAACCCAGAACACACACTTTCATTTTTATCTCCCGTATTACGTCTGCCTGAAGTCAAGAACAATTTTTGCAAAGTTACCGGTCAAGGCATCGGCAAATGCTTCCTGGTATTTGGTAAAGGGATCAATCCTCGAAAGTATGGGAGCGACATTAAATGTAGAGTCTTGCAGGAGGGCGAGTGCGTCCGTGAAATCTTTTTTCGTGTAAATAATGGTACCGTAAATGGTTATCTCGCTGCGAGTGATACGCAGGGCCGGGTAACTGATCTCGTCTCCGGTAATACCTAATGAAATCATAGCTCCCCCCGGTTTCACGAGCCGGAACGCTTGCTCAATAGACGCCTTCACTCCGGCGGCTTCAACCACTACATCATATACTTGGTCTTTAACATCAGCAGCATACATTGCTTTTATGTTTTGATTAAAACTCTTAGCCTTTTCCATTTTGATCGGGTTGATATCCAGTACGGTTATATCGGCGCCCATATGGTTCAGGAGGGCAATCGCCAGCAAGCCTTCCGTCCCGCAACCGATTACAGCCACCGATTTCCCCTTGGGGATATTGGTTCTTTTCAGTGCATGGACGTTCACGGCAAAAGGCTCGACCAAGATTGCCCTCTCATTAGCAAGATCTGAAGGAATAGGCACTACGAACTCGGAATCAATAATAATCTCTTGGGCAAACAAGCCATCAACAGTTACCCCAAAGGATTTCTTATGCTTGCAGATATTGGTTCTGCCTTGCAGGCAGAATTCACACTGGCCGCAGTAGGTATTGGGAAAAGACGCTACTTTCGTCCCGACCTCATACCGCGATTTTTCACCCGCCTCAACGACCGTCCCCAAAATTTCATGACCGGGACGGCAAGGATAGGTCGCATAAGGGATAGTCCCTCTAAGAACCCTGAGGTCCGAGCCGCAAATCCCTCCATAGATCACTTTGACTTTTACCTCATTGTCTTTGGGTACCGGTGCTGGTCCACTCTCTCTCATCTTTAAGTCGCCGGGTTTTTCGAGATACAATTCACGCATGTTTTCACCATCCTGTAATTTTTTCGACTCTGCGGAAAGCCGTCCACAGATCGTCAAACAAAGGTCTGCACCCCCCCCCATGCCCTGGGTGGACACAACGAAGGATGAAAATCACCCCCCTCCCTTTCCCTTCGAGGGGGAGGGATACGGGGAGGAGGGGAATTTTCATATAAAGGCAAAGAAATAGGGCATCCCGTCCCCTTGCCTATAGCTCAAAAATGACTTTCGCAACTTCTCCCAGCCGAGCTGCCTCAAGCGCATCCTTGGCCTCTTCCAGACGGAAGAGTCGATTGGCCATGGGCTTTGCACTGACCTTTCCATATTTCATCCACCGGACCGCCCTGACAAAATAGCGAGGCAATGATCCAACGTCTCCAAAGATCTGCAAGCCGCTGCGATTGATCGTGAGGGGGCTGACCGTGGCATCGGGATAGAGGCCGAACAGGGAAACACGCCCCCGTGCCGCCGCCACCTCCATCGCCAGGGGAATCACGACGGGCGAGCTGGCCGTTTCAACGACGATATCGGCCCCGAAACCGTCGGTCAGCTCCCGGACCCGTTTCACCACATCTTCCCTGCTCGAGTTGACGATGTGATCGGCCCCCAATGCCTTGGCCGTCTCGAATCGCTTTGCATCCTGATCGATGCCGATCATGATCACCTGACCGGCCCCGGCGGCCTTGAAGGCCTGAAGGTGAAAGAGACCGATTGCCCCCGGTCCGAAGATCGCAACGGTATCCCCAACCATGGGTTTCACCTGCGTCAGCGTTCGGACGGTCAGGCTGATGGGTTCAAGACAGGCGGCATCGACAAAAGAGACATTGTCCGGAAGCTTGTGGGCGGCGCGGGAAGGAACCACCACATACTCTGCAAAGATTCCATCATAGGTAATGCCGATGTGCCTCCAATTCCCGCACATGTTGCTGTTCCCGTTGAGGCAATTGATACAGGCGCCGCATCCATAAACGACTTCCAGACCGACGCGGTCCCCCACCACAACGTTTTCCACACCTTCTCCCAATTCGTAAACCACCCCCGTCCCCTCATGGCCCATAACGAGGGGGATAGGGACGGGCTTTCGTCCCTTGTATTTGTTGTTCAAAATGGCGACGTCGGTGTAGCAGAGACTTGCCGCCTTTACCTGAACCATGATCTCACCCCGCCCGGGTTTCGGGGTAGGAACCTCCTTCACTTCGAAGACTCCTGCTTCCTGACTCGTTTTCACAATGGCTTTCATTTAGAGAACCTCCTCTTCATTTAGGCAGAATATCGAATGGACTGTTACAACCGGACGGGTTGACCTGTTTCTCCGGACCTCTTGATTGCCAGGGTCACCTCCAGGGTCTTCTTCCCATCCTCCCCGGAGATCCGCGGGATTTCCTTTCCCAGGATTACCCTGCAAAAGTGGCTGAATTCTTTTACGTAGGGGTCTTCCCGGGTAATCTTGTATCCCTGCTCGGTGACAGGGTAATTCCACCCTGCCTTCGCCGGGTCGGCATAGTAGCGTCTCTTCATTTGGGGAAACAGCAGGGAGGCATCCGTACCGAAGAAATTGTAGCAATTCCCGAAATCGCTGTAAAGTAATGGGTTTTCACCAGTCGTCCCTTCCCAGGATGTCAGGGAAGGCGTACAATCTGTCAGGAAGATCGTCCCCACGGCTCCGTTCTTGAACCGCAGGGTGATGCTGGCGGTATCCTCCACCGGGAAGTTCCTGATCTTGTTGCTCACCAGGGCATAGACCTCATCGATCTCTCCGCAGATATACCTGAGGGTATCGATCTCATGGATCAGATTGATCAGGATGGGTCCGCCGCCCTTCTCTTTTCTCCAGGACATGGGACCCTCATAATAGGACCCCGGTTTCAGCAGCGCCCACGTGATGGTGACACCCACCAGCTTACCCAGTTCGCCCCCGGTCACGATTTCGCGGGCCTTTTCCACGAGGCTGCTGAATCTCCTTTGATGCCCCACCAGGATCTGAACCTTGTTCTCTTTCGCCACCTCTACGAGACGGTCGGCCTCGGCGACACTCGGGGCAATGGGCTTTTCTACAAATAGATGAAGCCCCTTCTTGGCGCAGGCGATGCCGATCGGCGCATGGAGATGGTTGGGAAGAGCAAGGATGACCCCCCGGAGGCGTTCCTTTTCGACCATCTCCTCATAATTTTTGTAGTATTTGATTCCCTGTTCCTCTGCGAACTTTTTTTGCGTCTCGTCAACTTCAGCGGCGGCCACGAGGTCGCACTCTTCGACCTTTTTCAGGATTATGGCATGAGGCCTCCCCATCAACCCTAAACCAATCAAGCCGATTCTCACTTTTTCCATCTTATCCTCCTGACTTTATCTGAGAATCTCCCTCCCTACCTCCCTTCCCTTCGAAAGGGAAGGAGAGGGGATTTTCGTCATTCATTGGCAACCACCTCGGCCATGGGTCATCAGAAAACGACGGGTTGTCCTGTTTTCCCTGACGTCTGAATCGCAAGGGCAACCTCCAGCGTTTTCCTGGCATCTACTCCGTCAATCTTCGGAGTTTCCGTGCCCTGGATGACCCCGCAGAAGTTTCTGATCTGCCGGGTGTAGGGATCCTCGCGGTCAATCTTGATTCCCTCTTCACAGAGGGGGTATTGCCATCCCGCTTTCGCGGGGTCCCGATAGAAGAATTTTTTCATCCCTGGAAAGGTAATCACCCCCTCTGTGCCGTAATAGTAGTAGCAATTCTGCGGGCTGTGGTAGAAGAAGAGGTTCTCCCCGGTGTTGGCCTCGTACCCGATATTTCCGGGGGCTGTATCGGTGAGAAAAATATTTGCCACTGCGCCACCCGCTATTCGAAGGCTGATGCTGACCGTGTCCTCCACCGCGAACTTCCTCGCCTCATTGCTCACCTCCGCATAGAGGCGCGTGATATCGCCGCAGATGTAACGGATGTTATCAATCTCATGGATCAGGTTGATCCGGATCGGACCTCCCCCCGGTTGCGCCCTCCAGGCAAAGGGTCCCTGAAAATAGTCCTTTGGTTTGTACATGGACCAGAGAACCGTTACGCCGACAAGCTTTCCGATCTTTCCCCCCCGCACGATATTCCGGAGCTCTTCGATGAGCGGGTTGTGCCTCCGGTGGTGTCCGACCATAAGATGAACCTTGTTCTCCTTGGCTGCCTGAATCAGGCGGTCTGCGGATTCAAGGTCGGCTGCAATGGGTTTTTCCATAAGGAGATGCAGCCCTTTTTTCGCGCAGGTTGCGCCCACCGGAAGATGGAGCTCGTTCGGAACAGCAACCACCACGCCATCCAGCTTTTCTTTCCCGATCATTTCCTCATAGGACTGGTAAAATTTTGTTCCGAGCTCGTCGGCTGTCTTTTGATGTTTCGCATCGGTGTCAGAAGCAGCCACGAACTCCAGATCCTTCATCTTGCTCATGGTCTCAGCATGAAGCTTCCCGATCATTCCCATTCCAATTAAACCCAACCGCACCTTTTTCATACTTCCTCCTTTTCCATAGAAAATTGTAAAGCGCCTGCCGGCAGACATAGGCCATAATGTATCGACGGCGTCCTCCGGGACGGGTAGGCCCTTTGAGCTACTGGTTCTCGCGAATCGATTCCAAAGCCGCTCTCAGGCCCAGGAGATACGTGGAAATGCCGGCGTTAAATCCAGATCCCCTGAATCGCTTTCACTGCCTTTTCGTCCGTTTCAGAAGGGATTAACTCAAATCCAACAAATCCGGCATATCCCATGGAATCGAGCGTCTTTAAAATATTATTGCAATTAAGCTCCCCTGTCCCGGGTTCATGACTTCCAGGGACATCTGCGAGATGGATATAGCCAAGTTGATCGATGTTTTCTTCCAGGGTCTGAATGACGTTGCCGGCCATTAACTGCATATGATAAATATCATACAAAACTTTAACCTTGTCCGATCCAACCCGCCTGGTGAGATCAAAGGCCGGTTGGGGATGATCCAGAAAGTAATTTTGATGCGCCCTGGGTTGACCCGATCGGGTATTCAGTGGTTCAAGGACAAGCGTTACATTCCCCTTTTCCGCAAATGGAGCCATGCTCTCAAGGACCTTGTACATATTCAAAAGCTTGACTTCATAACTGAGCGGCTTGACCATCTCCTTTGCGCTTCCGTCCCTGTTCAGCGCATCGGAGTGAATCACAAGGTAACTGCAATGAATCTCCTTCGCCTTTTTGATCGATTCCCTCAGAAACTCGACATACAGGCTGTTCTCGTCGGGATTGATCAGGGAATACTCATCGTCTCCCGAGAAGGCAGCGATTTTTATGCCTGAATCCGCAATGGCTTTCTTCACGCCACCCCAGTTCCTGTCCTTCCATGTCCAGAACTCACAGTATTCAAACCCATCCCTTTTGGCTGCGGCAAATTTATCTTCAAAGGAGAGACCCTTATAAAAATTTTCGATACAAATTGAATACTTCATGCGAACCTTCCATCGCTATCTCTTCGTGATTTCAACCAGGCCCCGATCGGCATCGACTTTTACCCAGTCTCCGGTAGAAATCACTTCCGTAGGGTCCTGATCAAACTCGGTCACAGCCGGTACGTGCGCAACCACTGCGCCCAAGGCTGTCTGGGGATTGCTTTCCTTCGTAACATAGGCCTTCGGAGACTTGCCGACAAACCGCAAAGCCTGATGGGCAATCGACCATGCCGACGACCCCCTGCCTGTTCTGAATACCAATATCTTTCCCGACACGTTTTGGCCATACAGTTCATGACCGAAATCAATCACTTTTCCCGTGTCAAAATCGAAACAGCCAAAACCTCCCAATGACTCCTTCGTAACGAGCGCCTCGCCTTCCGCTGAACCCCCGTTGATTTTTCTGCCCCGCAGGACGATTTTGCTCATCTAAAGCTCTCCTCTCCACTTCCCGGTCAGGGCAGCCTGTATGCACTCTTCCGTCGTGCCGAACCAGATGTTTTTCGACCCCGTCTCCCCGGGAAGGTAATTCGCCATCTTGGCCGAGTCGCAGGCAAAGACCGTTGAAGGATCGACAGCAAGGACAAGCCCGCAGGAATCTTCCCACACCGAACCGCCGGCCTTGGCGATCATTTCCGTATATCCCTGTTTGTCCGCCGTGTTCTTGATCGGGTGGCACGTCGTAACGTATAGACGGGCATTCTTGTGAATCCTTTTGCCCTCCAACATCCCGGCAATGGCCCGCATCCGGTCCAATCCGGCATGGGGGCAGCCCAGCACCACAATGTCCACATCATCGCTGTCGGAATGATTTAGCCTTTCGTATGCGATCCCGCGCTCTTTCCGGCCAAATTTCAGTACCCTTAGATTTTTCCCGTTTCCGCCGGCTGCTTCGAGGGTCGGGGTTTCAGGTGTGATTCCGACAATGTGAAACATGACGATGCTTCCGGAGGCAATCCCGGCGGCGCATAAACCCATCAGCCGGGGCAGGTCCGGGACCCGGTTGATATGGGTATAAATAGGGATATCGAGTCCAACCTGGCTTCCGACATAATATCCCATCAGATACCAGTCCCGGATCAGTTCCATATCGACTTCGACGTCAACAATGACCTTGCCGAGACGATTCTCACTCAGATGCATCCCCCACAGAGGCGTTTTCCCGGTGACGGCCGACGCGAAGGAACTGTGCAGCCCTTCAATATTGGTGCGGCCGCCCAGCACGGAGTTGCAAAAAGCAACTGCCGACGACTCCGTCCATGCGCAATGTTCCCCCTTCATCGGAATATTTCCGACCTGATAGGGGGCGCACGTGGCAAGATGGATGACACCCACCCTCTTTAAGTAATCCACCATCTTCTGGAGCAGATCGCAGTGGGGCTTTCCCCCTCTCTGGAGTTCGGGGTATCTCTGGTCCCTGAAGGTGGCATTCGTCGTCGTAAATGCCTTCACTTTATCCAGCACAACCGTCTCCTCGCTGTCGAGGAGAAACTTTGATGCGATTTCATCGGCGTCCAGGGAGGGGACAACCTTTTGAACGATCTTGACATCGGGAATAGAGCCGACGATGACGGTGGCGTTATTGGTATCGACAAAGCGGTCGGCGCCCAGCCCTTCGGCGTATTTCACCAGCAGCTCCATCGCCTTCTGCCTGGCCGGGCCTTCTTTGCCTTCCAACATCTCCTGTTCGTCCCGAGCTAACCCCAGCATGTGGCTTCCTTTCTCGATTCTGTCCTTTAAATTCCGTGACAGCTTCCTAAACAGACTGATCGTCTCTCAATTCTACCCTCTGATCGAATCCCAAGCCGCTCTCAGGCCCAAGAAATACGTATGGACACCAAATCCCACAGTTTGACCTTTCGCAATAGGCGTAATCACAGAGTAATACCGAAACTCCTCCCTTGCGTAGAAATTTGCCATGTGAACTTCAATCTCGATAGCCAGATTCACTATTACCTACGCCGCTTTCATTTCGGGAAGAAAATATCTACGAGAACGGTGGTGAACCAGGGAAAGTAGGTGATGATGAAAAGACCCATTAAAAGAACGAGCAAGTAAGGCGCGAAGCTACGGAACATCTTTCCGACGTCGATTCCTGCAAAGTTGCAGGCGATGAACATCCCCATGCCAATGGGAGGGAGAAAGATCCCTATGCCCAGACACGCAATGCACAATATCCCGAAATGGATTTGGTTTATTCCCAACTTGTCTACATAGGGCAGGAAAATGGGAACCAGGATGAGCATGGCCGGAACGCCCTCCAGAATGGCACCCAGGAGGAGGAAACTTAGATTGCAGAGAAGAAGAAAGACGAGGGGCGAATCGGAGATCTTTGTAATCGTCTCCCCCACTATTTGAGGTACTTGATTCGTTGAAAGGATCCAAGAGAGGGCGGAAGCGATCCCAACGAGAAGCATGACAGCTCCCGTGGTCACAGCCGTGCGCGTCAAAATGGGAATAATCTGGCTCCATTTAATCTCCCTGTAAATAAAGACACCCACAATGAATGCATAGAGGACGGCGATGACAGCGATTTCGGTGGGGGTGGCGGCGCCGGTCAGAATTCCAGCGAAGATGATCACCGGGCACAATAATGGAATGATCGCCCCAACAACAGCGCCCATAGCCTCTTTGAACGATGCGCGTTTTTCCAAGGGGATTTTCCATCGGACGGCCTGGATATAGATAAGAACCATGATACACGCCATCAATACTATTGCGGGAATGAAACCGCCCACAAAAAGGGCTCCCACGGACATCCCGGTTATCCCTCCCAGAACCACCGCAGGGATGGAGGGCGGAACGAGCATGCCCATTGCCGAAGCTGCTGAGACAATGGATACGGATTCATCTGATTTATAGCCTGCCTTTTTCAATGCCGGGACCATGATGGATCCGATGGCCGACACATCGGCCACTGTTGAGCCGGAAATTCCAGAGAAAAAATATTCTCCAAGTACTGTGACCATCCCCAGGCCACCACGGATAGAACCTACCAAGACCTTCGCCAATGCGACCAGTCGCGTAGTTACCCCGCCTGTATTCAGAAGGTCTCCGGCCAGAATGAAAAAGGGTACTGCCAGCAGGGGGAAAGAATCGATGCCTCCGACCATTCGGGTGTGCATGATTTGGTGAGGATAATCCTTAAATAAAACAAGGAAAATGGCACAACCGATGCCCAAGGAAAAGACGATCGGCATGCTGAACGTGATGAGAAGCCCCGTACACGCCAGTGAGACCACTACAAGGACTGCCCCGCTATAAGGCTTGATCCCAAAGATCAGATAAAGGGCTGCCAGGCAGGCAATCGATACGAGGCATGAGAAAGCCAGACGCCTCCATCCCATTTGGAAGATTCGCCCGATTAAATAGAGGAGCATCAACACGGTGAAGATGGGGAGTGACAAATGGATATAGAGATAAGAGACTTCAAGGACAGGTGTGGTAACTCCAAAGGTTGCCGGGATAACCTTAAGACTCAACCAAAAGAGATAACCTAAGAAATAAAATACCAAGAAAATCAAAATGTTCGAGATTTTTTCCCGGTTTTTAGGAGAGAAACGCTTGAAGAAGGTTTCAACAGCAATGTGGGAATTCGCTTTAAGGGCAATGTATGCCCCTGCAAAGGTTATCCATATAAAGAGGATACGGGACACTTCTTCGGTCCACGGAACGATCCATCCAATGATATACCGATTGACTACCTGAAAAAGTACAAGTAATGTCATTACAACGACTGCAAGAGCTGCAAACCAATCCACGATCTTCGCAAAAAGCTTTCCAAAAGAAGCCATTTTACCCTCCTCTGGCAACTTCTTAATTTAGAATTTATGGTACTCCAAATGATGATCCCGCCATCCCCCCTGAATCGGGGAGGGATGGCGGGGGCCATCACGATCATTTAGCCAATCTAATCCTTTGCCAATTCGGTCTCGGCATCTTTGATTGCCTTCAACAGCCTATCGATCCAAGGCCTTCCAATCTGACTCTCAACATAGTCCATAACCGGTTTCTGGCAAGCTGCCTTGAACTGAGCCCGTTCCGCTGTATTAGGCGCATAGACCTGCATCCCCTTTGCCTGCAAATCGGAGACCCCGGTGGCGGAAACGAGTGTTTGAATACCGCGGCCAATTAATGCTGCCGTCACAGTTGAAGTCTTGATGATCTCCTGGGTCTCCTTGGGCAGACTCTTATAGAATTTATCATTGATCAGGAAGAAATCAACGCCGTACGAATGGCCATCCAAGGTCAGATATTTCTGGACCTCATTCAACTTGGCCTGTACGATGGTCGCCACGGGATTCTCCTGTCCATCAACGACCTTCTGCTGAAGGGCGGTGTACACCTCCGACCAGGCAATGGGGGTCGGCGCCGCACCAAGGGCCTTCACCATATTGACGTAGACCGGGGTTTCCATGACCCTTATTTTCATCCCTTTCATATCTGCAGGGGATTTGATGGGAAGTTTAGAGTTCGTGAAGTTTCTGAATCCCGTCTCTCCGTAAGCAAGCACTCGCATTCCCGTCTTCTGCAGAATATCCGCTTTCATCGCATCTCCAAACGGACCATCCATAACCGTCCAGGCCACGGGACCATTGGCGAAGAGGTAGGGAATGTCAAGGACCATTGCCTCTTTGTAAAACCCTGATATGGCACCAGAGACAAAGGCCATCTGAATGGTGCCAATCTTTACACCCTCGATGAGCTCTCTTTCGTTGCCCAGTTGGCTTGCGGGGAACACCTTTACGTTCACATTGCCCCCGGTTGCGCCTTCGACGAGGCCCTTAAACGCCGCTCCCGCTGCCCCCTTCTTGGAAATGCATATGTCCGCGGGATCCACGTGACCCAATTTGATTTCGACGGCGGCCGCGTAGAGCTGAGGAACCAGGCCCCAACCGGAAATCACCAAAAACAATCCGATCACAAACCCAAACAACAACGCTGACTTTTTCATTTTCTCCTCCTCCTTTTCAAGCTTTTCAAGTTGACTGCCTTCTCAAATCCCGCCGGATCGGCGGGAACGCCGCCCAAACCTACATCATAAAAAGATTAAACATCCTATGGCGGAAACGCGACGGTGTAGAGATGTCTTCCGCCCTTGCGCGGACCGTCAAGGAGCGCCTTGATCTCCCCCGGATCACGCTGGCTCAGGTACTTGCTCTCCGGCAGCACCCCAGGCGGGAACTTCGCCAGGATGTCGTCGTGGAGCTTCTTGACGTAATCCATGTAAACCCCGACGCTCTTGTAAGCCTTCTTCGGATCGGCGAGCGACGGCTTGCCGATCACCCCTTCCGGATAGATCACGCACTCTATCCCGCCGCAGCCGATGTGGCAGTGGCCCGGGATCGGGAAGTTGTAGATATCGCCGCCCTTGTCGATATGCCCTTCCGGCAGGAACCCCCAGGGCTTGTTGTCCTCGGCATCCTCGAGATGGCACATCTCCGGAAATAGGGCCATCGAAATCGAGGTCTCCGCCTCATCAGCATGACGGAAGGGCGTGTCGTACGGACCGCCGTGCTCCTTGTCCATCAGGGTCTGACCCATCACCCGCGGGACGTCGACAAAGATGATCATCGCCGGGACCTGGTAGCGCTTCCCGAACTCGTTGATCGCCGAGGGGACGATGTACTCCTGGCCGTGGATGCTCATCAGGATCTGCTTGCGGAATCCCGTGTTCCACAGGCCCGCCATGATCGCCCGCAGATAGTCCGAAAAAACGTCGTCCGGAATGATGACGGTCCCGGGCTGTCCCAGGTGGTGGTACGGATGGGAGCCGTAGGTAACCGGATGGGCCACCGTGCAGCCCGTCGCCTTGGCGATTTCCTCGGCCATCCTCGTGACGATAAAGGTGTCCTCGCCGTAGGGACCGGCATTGCCGTGATTTTCCGTCGAACCGATCGGGATGATGATCGTGTCGTCCTTCTTCAGCCTCTCCTCTACCTCCTTCTTCCCCATGGTCTGGAAGTAGATCTTGCTTGGTTTGTCAAAATGTCCGCCCTCCGGCGGCAGATTCCATTTTCCCATGTTTGCACTCCTTTCCATGATCTTAGGTCACGCCTTCCGGTGACCCGCCAGTTGCGGGGAATAGATCCAGACGAACCGCAGGACCTCATCCCCGGTGTTGATGATCTTGTGAAGCTTCCCGGGCGGATTGAAGACGCAAACCCCCGGCTCCAGCGGAATATCCCGACCCTCGGTGACGAAGATCCCCCGCCCGGCCATGAAAAACATCACCTCCTCTTCCTGGTCATGCTTGTGCTCCGGCACCATGCCGCCCGGATAGGTTTCATTCACGCCCATGGCCAGGTTCTGAGATCCCACGGTCTTCTCGGAAACCAGGATCCATGACGTCCGGGGAGGATCGCGATGCTCCCCTTTCACATCCTTGATGTGGACCACCTTCAACTCCGACATGCTCTTCTCCTTTATCTTAGCTTAGAAAACATTGTCCGGGATCTTGACCTCCCAGATCCGCTGCATCTCCTCCATCGGCACGTCATAGACGGAATTCATCGGCGGCAGCGGCTCCTCCCGCATGAACTCCGGTATGTCGTTGAACTCCTCCCCGGCCCCGGAGCGTCGGTTGAATTCCCGCTCCGTCTCCAGTACATCCAGCCCCATCCGTTGCACGTCCGCATACGTGAGGTCCCACCCGTATCGACCCTTCAACAGCGGCAGGAAAAGATCCGGATTCTTGGTAAAAGGCGGCCGGGTGAAGAGGCACAGGCCCATCGTATCGAGGATCGCGGCGCGGATCTGGAGCCGCTTGGAGGTCTCCACCTGATTTTCGATCCCCAGGGGATTGACCGTTCGGACCGTCTCCAGGGTATTCCCGGCCGTGTGATCCGCCCCCATCGGAGAGGTCACGTAGGTAACACCGTTTCCCTTCAATGCGCGGGGATCGTAGGCGGCGATCGCCTGGCCCTTGATCGCCGGGACGCGCCGGACGCCCAAGACCTTCCCGGTCACGACCACGCCGTTTCCGAGGATACGGCCGAGCCAGGTTCCCCGGCCGATCTGCCGGACAAAATCCTTTGCGCCTTCCGCATCCCCGAAGGCGATCACGCCCGCCTCCATGGCGACGCCGATCGCCGCACCGGTTTCGATCGCATCCACGCCGACCTGGTTGCAGAGATCGTCCAATTCAGCGATGTCATCGAGGTTGCCGATCCCGCAGTTCGACCCCAGCAGGCCGATGTTCTCGTACTGGATCGAGGCGACGGTTTTCTTGCCGGCGGCATCGGGGAAGACATTCGAGCAGGAGATCGCACAGCCGCGGACGCAGGGCGTCCCCGAACGCCCTTCGCCGCCCCTCTCCGCGATCATCTCCGCCACCTTGTCCCCGCAGATCTCTCCGGCTTTTTCAAAGCTTCCGGCGCTGAAGTTCCGCGTCGGCAGAATGCCGATCTCATTGCACAGCGTAAGCACCGCCGGGGTTCCGTATTTGTGCCGGTTCTCCGTCTTGGGGTCCGCCATGATCCCCTGTACGAGGGCCTTTCCCGCCTCGCGGAGCAGGGCCTCGTCGAAGGCCGGCTCGGTCGGCGCGCCGGTATCGTCCACGACAATCGCCTTGACCCCCTTCGAACCCATGACCGCCCCGAGACCGCCGCGGGCGGCGTACCGGACCTGAACATCCTGCGGACCCGACACGGCCACCCCCGAACCGCCCATCTTCATCTCGCCCGCAGGGCCGATGCACATGATCCCGGCCTCTTTGCCGAACCGTTCCCGGAGGAGCTGAATCGTCTCGGAGACGATCTTGCCTTTCAATACAGGCATCTCGATGAGCTCGATCCTGTCCAGGGCCACCTTCAACACGGCTGTCGTCGGCGCGTCAGGCAATTCCTCCAGGACGAGGGCCTTGATGCCGAGAGCGGCGATCTTCCTCCCCGCCTCCCCTCCGACGTCGCTTTCCTTGACGCCGCGGGTCAACGGGCTTTTCCCCCCGACGGAAAACTTGCCCGTCGTGGTGACCGAGCTGTCCCCCAAAAGTCCCGGGGCAACGATCAGTTTATTGTAACGGCCGAGAGGATCGCATGTCGGGGGAACCTCACGGAGGAGGAATTTGGAGATCAGAAGCCGGCCGCCCCAGCGCGTCTCCTCCTGCGAGGCCTTTTCTTTCAAGATCTTGCCGGTTTTCGTGTTGACTCGGACAATCCATTCCATTTTGCGCAACCTCCTATGCCAGACGAAGGGGCCTCTTGAACTTCTCCAGGAGGGCATTCAGTTTCCCGGCCGTGGCCGGACTGACCTCGATCCCCTCGTTCAGACTCTGCTGTTCTTTTTCGTATTCAATCTCGCCCGGCAGGTAGATCCGGGAAGCGCCCTTCGCCTTCCGGGAGGCCTTGATCGACGCCAGGTAGGTCCGGAAAAGCGCCGTAAACTGCCCGAAGGGCATGAACCTTTCAATTTCGACGGCCAGCGTGAAGACACCGACACCCGTGGGCCCCTCGAGCTGGTGGAACGTCCGGATCTCCGGCCCGTACTGGGAACCGGAAAGCATGCCGGCCAGCACATCGATCATCAGGGCGAGACCGTACCCCTTGGGTCCCCCGATGGGCATCAGCGTCCCCTTGAGCGCCGCCGCCGGATCGGTGGTCGGCGTTCCCGTCTCATCGAATGCCCACCCCAGCGGGATGCCTTCCTTCAGACGATCCGCGCGCCGGATCTTGCCCCGGGCCACCACGGTGGACGACATGTCCAGAACCACGGGAGGGGCGCCCGCCTTCCCGGGAACGGAGATGGAGAGCGGATTGGTGCCGAAAAAGGGCTCCATCCCCCCCCAGGGGGACATCGCCGCCGCGGCATTGGCCATGACGATCCCGACCATCTTCTTCTGCGCCGCCGCAAGGGTGTAAAAGGAGAGGATGCCGATATTGTTGGTGTTTCGCACCAGGCAGCACCCGATGCCGAATTCCCTCGCCTTCCGGACGCTGATCCCCATCGCCCGGTGGACGGCCACCGGGCCGAGGCCGTTTCCGCCGTCGAGAAGCGCCGTCGCGCCGCTGTCCTTCAGCACGGTCAGACTCGTCGGGATCTGAAGCATTCCTGCCTCTACCCGCTCCGGCAACAAGGTCAGAAGATGAACGCCATGGGTATCGATCCCCCTCAGCTCCGCCTTGATAAGGGCCTCGGCCATCACGGCGGCCTCCCCATCGGCGGCGTGCAGTCCCTTCAGAATATGGACTGCGATCTCCTTAAGTCGCTCCGCCTGCACCTTCATCGCGCTATTCCTCTTTCAATCCCAGGAATTCAAAGACCTTACCCAGTTTGTTGAACTCCACGCTGGACACCCCCGCTTTTAGATGAACCGCCTTCTTCTCTTCCGCATCAACCCGCGCAAGCGATTTGGCCAGAACCCCTTCGCATTCCGCGCGCTCCACGATAACCATGCCGTCGTCATCACCGAGGATGATGTCGCCGGGATTCACCATGGCCCCGCCGAAGAGCGTCGGGTGGTTGATCAGCCCCAGCGTCGATTTCGCCGTCCCGAGGATGCAGCATCCCCGGCAGAAGACCGGGAATCCCATGCGGATCATCTCCTCCGAGTCCCGCACGGCGCCGTCGATGGCCAGCCCACCGAGCTTTCTTCCCACGGCGGCTGTCGCCATCAGGCCCCCCCAGTAGCCCGCCTCGTAATACCCCCCCACCGCCGCAACCAGGATGTCCCCCGGCTGCGCCCGTTCCAGGGCCTTGTGAAGCATCAAGTTGTCTTTGGGGTGGCACTGGACGGTGAAGGCGGGGCCGCAGATGCGGACGCCCTTCGCAATCGGTTTGACGGCGCAGTCGACATATCCCTTTCTGCCGGAGGCTTCATGGACGGTCGCCGTCCCGATGCCCCGGAACCGGTCGATGATCTCCTTGGCCGGTCTCTCAATCTTGTTGATCACGTGAACCATGATCTTCTCCTTTCCAATAAATCAGATAACGCTTTTCAGGTATTCCAGAGAATTCCGGAGGTGGGCTCGGATCGCTTGCTCCGCCCGCACGGGATCCCGGGCAATCAACGCATCGATGATTTCCAGATGTTCCTTGAAGGATTCCGCGGCCCGTTCCTGGCGGTTCTGGTTGAAAAAATGGAGGGTGATCCGGACGATCTGCTCCTGCAATCCCTGATATTCCCGGATCAGTTTTTGGTTGCCCCAGGCCGCAAAGATGAAGCTGTGGATCTGATCGCCCGCACTGAAATAACTCTTGCCGGTTCTGCCGCCGTTTGTGTCTGAGGCGGTAAATTTATCCCGGATGGTCTGGGCCTCCGCAAGGTTCAGATCCGTTTTTGATGCCACGCGTCTGATCACCTCGCATTCCAGGATCTCCCGGATCTCAAAGAGCTCCCGGATATCCTGGAAGGAGAACCTCGAAACGAAGGCCCCCTTCCCGGGGATGTTCTCCACCAGCCCTTTTTTTTCGAGCTGCTGCAGGGCCTCGCGAACGGGGGTCTTGCTGATCTTCAATTCTTTCGAGAGGATTCCTTCATTCAGGGGATCGCCCGGTTTCAGGGCGTTGGTGATGATCCTCCGTTTCAGGTTGTCGTAAACGATCATCTTTTTGCTCTTAGCGCTGTTGGGCATCTTGTTTCCCCCCACCGTCAGGATCGTTTAAAAGATATTTGAAATATATTCTAAAGATATTTTGGATGCACGATACATATCCGAAATGACCCTGTCAAGCCATTTTTTGGGGATATATATTTTTTGAAATATTCTGAAAAAAGTGTATTCATGATCAAACTCCACTCCCGTGAGACTGAGTTCCGGCAGCCGCCATGAATCATGGGGCGCAGCCATTTTTTATTTGACAAGCTCCGGTAGCGGTTGTACTCAGGGGCGGGATCCGTGAAAGACCCGGACGCATCACAAGGCGGGAGGCCGGCTTAAGATCGACAGGGGATCCCCATCTGCAAATCAAGGGGAAAAGATGTCCCGACACAAGGTACTGACCCTCTGGAACGAGGAGCAGCTCAACGAGGAGGAGACCCGCATCCTGCGGACGCCGTGCGGCGAGACGCCGGTTCCCTTTGACGCGGCAACGACAAAGGCCATCCGCGCGCTCCGAGGCGCCTTTTTGGAACGGGAGGACGCGGTGGGGCTCGCCGCACCGCAGATCGGCATCGGCCGGAGGATCATCGCCTTCCGCTGCCGAAACTTCGACGACAAGGACTCCGTCACAAGGAAAGAGGATTACGAGATCCTCATTAACCCCCGCATCACCCAGAAGCGGGGGGAGCCGGTCGTCGCGGAGGAGGGGTGCCTCTCCTGCCCGGACATCCGGGTGGAGATCAGCCGGTATCCGGAGATCAAGGTCCGGGCCTGTGACGCGGAGGGACGGAAGGTGAGCAAACGATATCTCGACTTCGCCGCCCGTGTCGTTCAGCACGAGATGGACCATCTCGACGGGAAGCTGATCGTGGACTATGACGGCTCGGTTTTCATTCCGAAAAAGCGGCAGAATTTCTTCGAAAAGTTCTTTCAGAAGGAATAGACGGGGGCCTCCTCGGTCTTAACGGCCGGGGAGGAGGGTTCTCAACCGACCATGGTCTTGAGGGCGTCAACCACCGGGGAGGTGAAAAGGGCCACGAGGACGGTATAGAGGGCGAATGAACCAATCGCCTCGCTGAGGTAAAGTCTCGGATAGCGGTTTTTCAGGGAGAGGATGATCAGACCGCCCACGATGAGACAGCCAAGGTGGAAATAGGGAAAGTTCCCTCCGCCAGCCGCAGCGTATTCCGCATAGCTGAAAGAGGCCGTCGTCAGGATTACAAAGGTTGTCAACAACAGGGTCTGCATGATCTTTTTCATCTCTTTTTCTCCCATCCTTTTTTGATTCTATGGATACGGCGGTTCCGGGATGTTCGCCGCCGGAAGTCCGGCCCCTCCTTCGCGTTTTGTATCCCCTTTAATGAAAGTTTCATGCCATCCTGTCCCTTCCGGATAAATATTTGCAAACTGTCAGAAATGATTGAAAATTACCGATCCCTGTCCCCGCCGTTCCCGGATGGACCCGCTCCCGTATTGAACAAAATGTTCAGAGGAGGTCCATGAAACGTGCAAAGGGAATCGGATCAGATGGTCTTGCTCCAGGAGCGGCGTTTCTCCAGCCAGCGGGGCAGGTGTCCCGCTTCTCAACCAGGCCGACCCGCCCCCTCGGATCCCCTGCGGATCATCCGCTGAGCAGTTTTCCCGCAATTCCACGAAGAGGGCTGCGTATAACCCACTTTCAGGAATCAATCAATTAATAAGACTCGGCCTTTCTTGCCGTAACTTTCTAAAAAGGAAAAAAATGGTTGACAAGCCCCCGGGGATCATTTATCTTTTTAAACAGGTGGTGTGCACCGTTTTCCTGGGTGTGGTTGCCCATCCAGTAGGCAAAGGCAAACGAATTTGGGTCAGGCGCGCAAGGCATCTCCAAAGTCAGCTGGGAAGGATATCCAATGGAAAAAAAGAAGATCAGGGTGATCCACTATGGTCTCGGGCCGATCGGCCTGGCCACGGCGAAACTCGTCCTTACCAAGGATGACATGGAGATCGTCGGGGCCGTAGACATCGCCAAGGAAATGGTAGGCAAGGACCTCGGGGAAATCCTGGGGGTGAAACCCCTTGGCGTTCACGTCACCGACAACGCCGAGCGCCTCTTCGCCAAGGTGCAGACCGATGTGGTCGTCCATACGGCCGGCTCCCGCCTGAAGAAGATCTTCGGACAGATCGAGGAGATCCTCCGGGGGGGAAAGAACATCGTCACCTCGGCGGAGGAGCTCCTCTTCCCCGTCCCCGAAAACGCCGAGCTGGCCCGGAAGATCGACCGACTGGCCCGGGAGAAGGGCGTCACGGTCCTGGGCACCGGCGTTAATCCCGGCTTTGTTATGGACGCCCTGCCGCTCACCCTGACCGGCGTCTGCGAGGAGGTCCGGGAGGTCCACGTGGAGCGGGTCGTCAACGCCGGCACACGCCGCTACCCCCTGCAGCGGAAGATCGGGGCCGGGATGACGCCTGAGCTCTTCCGGGAAAAGGTTGCCGAAAAGGCGATGGGCCATGTCGGCCTCCGGGAATCGCTCTATCTCATCGCCGATCGCCTGCACCTCGTTCTCGATGACATCCGCGAAACCGTCGAACCCGTGATTGCCGAAAAGCCGCTGAAAACGGATTATTTCGAGCTGAAACCGGGCGATGTGGCGGGCATCAGGAACATCGGGGAGGGCTTCCGGGAAGGGAAAAAGATCGTCACGCTGGACCTTCGGATGTATATCGGGGCGGAGAATCCCCACGATTCCATCCGGATCGTCGGGACCCCTGACCTCTGTCTGCGAATCGAGAGGGGCGTTGCAGGTGATCAGGCGACGGCCGCAATCCTGGTGAATTCGATCCCGGCCGTGATCGCTGCGGCCCCGGGACTGGTCACGGTCAAGGACCTGCCGGCGCCTTACTGTCATCAATAACCAGTCGGCGACCAGTGGTACCGCCGGAATACAGGCAGGAGCCCTTTAGCCGCACTCGATGAGCAATGGCGAAGATTCCGGTACTGCATTTCGATTTCCCCGGGGAAGAATCAGGTGTCTTTCCCGAAGGAGAGGCGTATTTCGTGATCCATCCATATTCCCATCAAACCGTTATCACTTATCAGTAAGGAGGTCGGGTATTATGAAAAAAAGAAAATTGATTGCTTTCGTATTCATCATTCTGGCATTGACGATGATCGCCGCTATGCCTTCCTTTGCGGCGAAGAAGGAATTTTTCGCCATTGCAACAGGCGGAACGGGCGGGGTATACTACCCGCTGGGCGGCATCCTGGCCCAGGCCCTGACCGACAAGATCCCCGACATTATCGTCACCGCGCAGGCAGCTAACGCCTCCGTCTCCAACTGCAACCTGATCGGCAACCGGCAGATCGAATCGGCCTTTATCCAGAGCAATATCGCCTACGACGCATACAACGGCCTGGGCGATTTCAAGGGAAAGCCCGTCAAGAACCTGCGGATCATTGCCTCCCTGTACCCCGAGACGATCCAGATCGTGGGACGCGCCGATGCCGGCATCAAGACCGTCGCCGACATCAAGGGAAAACGCCTGATCCCCGGCGACAGGGGGAGCGGAACGGAGATCGATTGCAAGAACGTGCTGGACGGCCTGGGACTCTCCTACAAGGATTTCTCCGGCGTAGACTGGCTGGGGTTCTCCGGCGCGTCCCAGCGCCTGAAGGACAAACAGGGCGACGTCACCTTCATCACCGCCGGCTGGCCGACGTCCGCGATCACCGAAGTCGCGCTGACCTCGGACATCATCCTCATCCCGTTGGATGAAAAGACCATCGCCACGCTCGTGAAAAAGTACCCGTTCTACGCCAGGATCGTCATCCCGAAGGGCACGTACCGGGGGATGGACAAGGACGTCCCCACGATCACCACGATGGCCCAGTGGGCGGTGGATGCCAGTGTCCCGGATGATCTGGTCTATAAGCTGACCCATGTGCTCTGGGAAAAGGGCAAGTTTGTCCTTCGCAAGAAGGGCGATGCCGCGGACGACGCCCCGAGCGGCGCCGAGTTGATGGCCCAATTCCACGCCACCGCGAAGCAGGTCCAGCTCAAGACCGCACTCGAGGGGGTCGGGGCGGTCCCGCTCCATCCGGGCGCGGCCAAGTACTACAAAGAAAAAGGGATAATCAAATAGCGCATCCATGTGCTTTTCGGAGTCGGCCGGGTGTCGTGAAGAGCGGCGCCCGGCCTTTATGAAAGCCAAGGGAATCGTCATCGCCGGATTGGTCTTCGTCATCCTCGGGTGCGGGTTTTTCCCCCTGCATGTTCTGAAGATCGACGCCCTCCGGAAAAATGAAACAGTGTATGTGCGCCTTGTCCGGCCGGATGACCGCCTGACCATAGGCTTCATCCATTCTGTTGAACACTGCCCCGTCCGGGACTATTTCACGATCGATCGGGCATACCGGCTGGTGCTCAGGGAAACGACGTTCGCCTCCTCGAACACCGGCCTTCCTTACTACTGTCGGCCGGGCGAAACCTTCGCCAACGAGGGGACGCAGTTCCGCATCGGCAACCGGCACATCATCTTTTCGTCGATCGATCTGTGGGTGGACCGAAAGTATGACAACGTGCTCCTCTTCGGAAACGAAAAGGAGCTGCAACTGCCATCGCTCGCGGGCGATACGCTCCTGAAGGTGAGTACCACAGAGATCACCGCAGTCCATTATCTTTTGTTGAAGTCAAAGACCCTGTTCCGATAACCGCATCAAGGAGGCACGTTATGGAGGAAGGCGCTTTGAAAGGCGATGCCGTTTCGATCGACAACGACCCTGGTATATTGGAGAAGATCGCCCAGTATGACCCTGAGCTGAGATTCCGTCAGTTGACCGGCATCACGCTGAAGCTGGCCTTCGCCATGACGCTGGTCCTGTCCCTGTTCCATATCTACACGGCGGGATTCGGAGTCCTGCAGGAATGGCGCCACAGGGCCTTCCACCTCTCCTTCGTCCTCCCCCTGGTCTTCATCTTCTATGCGGGCAAGCACAAGACCGAGGGACCCAAAACGCTTGTGTACGATGTCATCTACGCGCTGATCGGGACCTCCCTTGTGGCCGTACCGCTCAGGGAGGTGCTCGAACTGGCGATCGGCTCCACGGCGCTTCTGTCCGTCGGTTCATTTCTGTTCATCCTCTATTTCAAGCGGCGGGAGTTCCTTAAGAGACGCATCTGGCACACCATCGACGCAGTTGTCTTCACGGCGATGATCCTTGCTCTGGCGGGGGGCGGTTATTGGATCCTTAGCGGCATCAATTATCGCGAGGCCTTCATCAGCCCGAACGTCGAGCTCGTCTTCTGGAGCATCTTTCTGTTCTGCGTCTTTTTGAGCCTCCTGGGACTTTTTGTCCTGCTGTGGGTCCAGTCCCTCTACAAGCTCTTCAAGGAAGGAACGTTCCGCTACGATCACGACAACATCCCCTATTTCGACATGTTCTTTGCGGTGGTCGCGGCCTTCATGTCGATCTACCTCTTCATCGAATTCAATGCCATCGGGGCCCGTGCCGGGTCCCCCTCCCAGGCCGACCTTCTCCTCGGCGCCTTTTCGTTCGCGCTCATCCTGGAGGGGACGCGCCGGAGCCTCGGGCCGCCACTGCCGATCATCTGCTACCTGGTTCTGATCAACGCCTACCTCGGTCCCTATTTTGTGGACATCCCGGGACTTTCGCTCTTCGCCCACCGGGGTTACTCCATCGAGCGGATCATCGAGCACATGTACCTCGGCACGGAGGGGATCTACGGCATCCCGTTGGGGGTTGTGGCCACCTTCGTCTTTCACTTCGTCCTGTTCGGCATCTTCATCTCGAAGACGGGGCTGGGGGCCTTCTTCATGGACATCGCCATGGCGATAGCCGGCTGGTCGGCCGGCGGTCCCGCAAAGGTCGCCGTCATCGCCAGCGGATTCTTCGGGTCGATCAGCGGCAGCTCCGTCGCCAACGCCGTGACAATCGGCTCCTTCACAATCCCGCTGATGAAGAAGGTCGGCTACCGGGCGCAGTTCGCCGGGGCCGTCGAGGCGGCCGCCTCGACGGGCGGGCAGCTCATGCCCCCGGTGATGGGGGCCGCCGCCTTCATCATGGCGGAGTTCCTCGGCATCCCCTACGTGAAGATCGCCCTGTGTGCGGTCCTGCCGTCGTTTCTGCACTTCTACGCCGTCGGCTGCATGGTCCACTTCGAGGCGATGAAAAACGGCCTGCACGGCCTCCCCAGGGAGACCCTCCCGAAATTCAAGACGATCTTCAAGGAAAAAGGGCTCCTGGTCGGACCGCTAATCATCATCATATGGATCCTGCTCTCCGGGAGCAGCCCCTTTCTGGCGGCCTTCTGGGGAATCATCTTCGCCGTGTCGATCGGCCAGATCCACAAGCGGACAACCGCCCAGTTGATGACGATCATCCTGTCGACGCCCTGCGTCCTTTTGTATATGAACCCTCTGTACGACTCGCCGATGGCCCTTGGCCTCTGGGCGGCCGTGGCCCTGTTCGGGTTCTATTGGGCCTACCGCAGATCGGACCTGAATTCCTGGATCCTCGGCGTCGCGACAAGCGGCATGATGACAGTCCTTCTCGTCCTCCGGACGGATCCCTTCCTGTGCGCCTTCTGGGCGAACCTCTCGGTCATTTTCATCGGTATGTTCTATAAGGAAAGCAAGATGCGGCTCCAGGACATCCTGGACACCCTGGAGTGGGGAACGAAAAACGCGCTGTCCATCGGGGTCGCCTGCGCCTGCGTGGGATTCATCGTCGGGGCGACGACGCTGACGGGGTTGGGGCTAAAGTTCGCGGCGGCGGTCCTGGGACTCGCCCACGGGACCGCCTACGGCCTGATGTCCGTCCAGAACTTCGTCCACTTCCAGATGCTGACCACCAGCGACTACACGCTATTTTTCACGCTGGTCTTCACCATGATCGCCTGCTTCGTCCTGGGGATGGGAATCCCCACGACGGCCCAGTACATTATCGCGGTGATGATCGCGGCGCCGGCGCTGATGCAGTGGCACATCCATCCGCTGCTTTCGCACATGTTCGTCTTCTTTTACGCGGTCCTGGCGGACGTGACGCCCCCGGTCGCCCTGGCGGCCTTTGCCGCCGCGGGCATATCGGGGGCCGACCCCTTCAAGACGGGGTTCACCGCCTTCAATCTGTCGATGGCCAAGGTGTTCGTCCCCTTTGCGTTCATCTATTCGCCGCTTGTCCTGCTATTGCCCAGGCTCCTCGATCCGACGGCGAGCTTCGACGTCATGGGCTTTATACTCCTGGTCATCACGCTCTTCACCGGCGTAACGGCACTGGGGTCCACGTTCATCGGCTACCTGGCAGCCAAATCGACGATTCTGGAGCGGATCGGTACCGGCATCGCCGGCCTGTGCCTGATCATCCCGGGGGAGATGTCGGACCTGGTCGGGATCCTGCTGTTCGCCGGGATCTTCTTCATCCAGAGGACGAGAACAAAACGGCTGAAAGCGGCAGCGAACACAGCCTCGGCAGGGGCGTAACGGGCGATCAGGCGACGGCTGCGATCCTCGTGAATTCCATCCCGGCGGTGATCGCCGCGGCCCCGGGGCTGGTCACGGTCAAGGACATTCCGGCGCCCTGGTGTCATGAGGCCTGAGCGATCGTTTCCGGCAAGATCACCCCTCGGCGGGCAGGACGACATGGAACAGGCCGGTCATGGATAATCGGGTTTTGCCTGAACATGGGACTGTCATGCGACCGGCGGAGGAAAGGGTGGGGCCTCCGTTGCCGGTAATGTAAACCCTGCGCGGAAATCATTGATGCTGAAGATCCATTGCCCCGAATGCACGAAGAGCTTCATCTGGACCGACGACATGCCGCCCCGGGGGAAATGCCCGAACCCGGACTGCGACGGCAGTTACGATGTCCACGGGGCCCTGCGGCGAAACCTTGCAGCGAGGAATCCCGCCGCCGCAGACGCCCTTCTCTGCCCCGCCTGCGGCGGACCGATCCCCTCCCGCTGGACCCTCTGCAGCGGTTGCGGGCGGGTCGTCGCCGGCGCCCGATCCTTCCGAAAACGGCACCTCCTGTTCCTGACCGCCATCGCGCTTCTGTTTCTGTCCCTCATCATTCGCGTCTGGATTCGCTTCTGAATCGCAGCCGCGAATCTTTCTGACCGTTTGTTGAAGATCCGATACCCTGACTACGGACAAATATCGGCAACTCACCCCATGTTTTGTGGCCAGTATTCCATTGACACACAAATTCCTTCTTCATATACTCCCGCCGTGAAAAAAGAAGTTCTTATCCATTAAAATGGTATATTCCCATAGATAAGCCACCGGGAAGGAGGCCTTCCATGTACTCAGATCTGAAGGGAAAAGCAGCGATTGTCACCGGTTCCGGTAAAAAGACCGGCATTGGTTATGGCATAGCCGACAGGCTGGCCTCCTGCGGTTGCCATGTCATCATTGCCGACCTGGGAAAGACGCCGTCCCCCGAAGAACCCTTGAAGACGGCAACGGTCGCAGAAATGGATATCATCGCCGCCGAACTGGCGCAGACTTACGGTGTCAGGACACTCGCCGTGACCGTCGATGTTACGGACAACCTGGCCATTGGCGACATGATGGAGAAAATCAAAGGATGTTTCGATCACATTGATGTTCTTTGTAACAATGCCGGCGCCTCCTTCGGTGTCCCGAATACGGTCCTGAGTTATGATGAAGCAGCCTGGATCAGGACCGTGGAGGTGAATCTTTTTTCCGTCTTTCGCATATCGCGGGCCGTCATTCCCATGATGATGGGTAAGCCCGCAGCCATTATCAACACGGCGTCCCGGGCCGGCAAGGTTCCCCCCATCTTCAATAGCGCCTATGCCGTGGCCAAGGCCGGGGTGATCATGCTGACCAAGACCATGGCTAAAGAACTGGGCGGCGCCGGCATCCGTGTCAATGCCATCTGCCCGGGACAGATCGGAACGGACCTGGAGAAGTGGCGATTCGGCCTGGAAGCAGCCTTTTTCAACACGACCGTCGATGAGCGGGAACAGGAGATGTGTAAGACGATTCCGCTGGGGTATATCGGTCTGCCCCGCGACGCCGCCAACCTGGTAGCCTTCCTGGCTTCCGAGGCGTCGAGGTATATTACGGGACAGGCGATCAACCTCGACGGCGGCCAGTGCATGGAACTTTAAACATACAGTCTTAACAAAGGAGACCAGCTCTATGGATAAAATCATCGGCGGCAGACTCGCGGCGGAAGCCCTGATCGAACGGGACGTGGACTATATTTTTTCTCTCAGCGGCGGACACATCACACCCATCTATCAATTCCTGGAAAACTCAAAAATCACCATCTTCGATACGCGGCATGAACAGGCGGCCGTATTCATGGCCGAGGCCTGGGCGAGGATGACGAGAAAACCGGCGGTCGCCATGGTCACCGCCGGACCGGGCTTCACCAACGCCCTCTCGGGCATCGCCAGCGCCAGACTGTCCAACACCCCGGTGATCCTCATTGCCGGTTGTGTGGGGCTGGAAAGCGTAGAAAAGCTCGATCTTCAGGATATGACCCAGCTTCCCGTGATTGCGCCCATGGTCAAGAAGGCTTTCGTCTGCCAGGTTGCGGAGAGGATTCCCGAATATATCGATATGGCCTTCCGGGCGGCCATGAGCGGCCGGCCCGGTCCGGTCTATCTGGAGCTTCCCTGCGACCTTCTGAATGCCGCGATCGACTCGGCCAAGGTCAAGAAGATGCATACAAGATTGGAATCCAAGCCCGTTGACCGGAAAAACACCCCGAAAATCGTTGACCTCCTCAACGCGGCGAAAAATCCCGTCGTCATCGCCGGCAGCGGCGCCTGGTATGCCGACGCCGGAGAAGAACTCATCGAGTTTGTTGAAAAAACGGGAATCCCGACCTTTACGGCGGGTGCGGGACGGGGCGTCATTCCCGATACCCACCCCCTCTGTTTCGAATCGTCCCTGGCGATACGCCCGGGTGCGGCCATGATGGCCCTTCTCAGTACCGATCTGGTCCTTTTTCTCGGCGACAGTCTAAGTCTCTTCTATATCTTTGGAGAAATCTTCCCGGCAAGCGCTAAATTCGTTCAGGTCGATATCCTGCCGGATGAAATCGGACGGAACCGCACCGTCGATCTCGGCATCGTCAGCGACATCAAGTCCTTCCTGGTAGAATTGAACGGCATACTAGAGGCAAAGGCCGTAGGCGCCACCCTCCGGGAACGGTTCCAGCCCTGGGTGGAGACCCTTCGCAGCGCCGAAAAAGACAGCAAAGACCAGGCCAAATCCATGTGGGAATGCAACACCCTGCCCATTCATCCCATGCGGCTGGCCAAGGCAGTCAACGATTTTATGAATTGCGAAGACGACATCGTTGTAGCCGATGGCGGCGACACGGCCACCTGGATGGGGATGACCCGAACGGTCCGCAAGGGGGGGACTTACCTGGATTACGGCCTTTACGGATGCCTCGCGGTGGGACTTCCCTATGCCATCGCAGCAAAGCTGAAAAATCCGGATAAACGCGTTCTCGCCATCATGGGTGACGGCTCCACCGGTTTTAATTTTATGGAATACCATACCGCCATCCGTAAGAAAATCCCGATCGTGGTGGTCATCAGCAACGATCAGGCCTGGGGTATGATCATGCACAGCCAGCAACTGCGCCTGGGGCACCATATTCCGGAAGGAACGGAACTGGGCTGGGTGGATTACCATAAGATGGTCGAGACCCTCGGCGGTTTCGGAATCTGCGTGGAAAAACCCGATGATATCCGGCCGGCGCTGGAGGCGGCCTTTGCTTCCGGAAGGACGGCCTGCATCAATGTCAAGGTCGATCCCTCGGTGATCAGCCCGGGTAGCGTGGCCCTCGCCAATCTTGGCGGATACAAGAGCAGTTGAGGCAGGGATTATTCACATCGCCATTTATCGGGGACATATGTGGACACCTTGCGGCAAGGTGTCCCCATATGTCCCCGGAATAAAGGAGACCCCATGAATGACGTGACTGCACCCAGGGAATACAAGCTGTCCAAACGCAGTTCCTATTATATCTTCACCCTCCTGTTTCTGCTGTATTTCTTCGATTACGTCGATCGGATGATCGTGACATCCCTTTTCCCCTTCATTCAAAAGGAATGGGGGCTTACGGACACCCAGTCCGGCATGCTCGTGTCGGTGGTCTACTGGTCCATCGTCGCCTTCGTCTTTCCCGTCTCGATCCTCGTGGACCGCTGGAGCCGAAAAAAGACCATCGGCATCATGGCCCTCCTCTGGACGGCCGCTACGGTAGCCTGCGCCTTCACCAAGAGCTTCCCCCAGTTGCTTATGGCCCGCTCCGGCATCGGCATCGGGGAGGCCGGGTATGCCCCCGCCGGCACGGCCATGCTCTCGGGTCTGTTTCCCCCGGAAAAACGTTCCCGCATGCTGGGTCTCTGGAATATCTCCATTCCCCTCGGTATCGCCGTCGGCATCGGTGTCGGCGGCTTCGTGGCCCAACATTGGGGATGGCGGCATGCCTTCGGCCTGGTGGCCCTTCCCGGGGCGCTCGTCGCCATCCTTTTTTTCTTTGTCAAGGACTATAAGACGGTGGAGCTTGTCAAAACCGTGGAATCCTCAGATACGGGGAAGAATCAGGCGAAAAATCAGGTCAGGATGAGCAAGATGGATATCTTCCGCGAATTTATCCATACCCCCTCCCTGATTCTGACCAATCTCGGGTTTATCGGGTGCATCTTCGCCAACAATGCCATCATCGTCTGGCTTCCCACCTATTTTCACCGTGCGGAAGGCATCCCCATAAGCGAGGCGGGCATGAAAACGGGTCTGATCATGTTACTGGCCATCATCGGCCTCCCCTTGGGGGGATGGTTGACCGATATGTGGTTTAAGAAGCGGGTGAGTTCACGACTGCTATTTCCTGCGATTACGACAATCCTGAATACCATCATCCTGCTTGCCGCTTTTTCCTTCCTTGAGGGAAAGGCCCAATACATGATGCTCCTGCTCATGGGGGTCTTGGCCAGCACGTTTGCCCCGGCGGCCATCACCGTCACCCAGGAGGTTATCCACCCCGGACTTCGGGCTATCTCATACTCCGTCTGCGTCGTCGTTCAGAATCTCTTCGGGGCGTCCATGGCCCCGATTGTGATCGGGGCGATTTCCGACGCTTACGGCATTAAATCGGCTATGTCCATCCTGCCCGCTTTCCTTCTGGTCTCGGCCCTGCTGTTTTTTGCCGGGTCCTTTTTTTACGAAAAAGATCTGAACAAAGTGGAAAAGATCACCCTGGAATGCGAGGATTGACGGCTTCGTAAAAAGGCGTCGGTGACATGTGGGGACACCTTGCCCCAAGGTGTCCCCAGGCCCGAAGGGAGTAGTATCTGGGGACTTCAAATCTGTCCCCATGAGCCGAAAAAGGAGCAAACGATGAAGGCTGTTGTTTTTCGCCCGTCCGGAGGGCTTGTCTATGAGGAGGTTCCCGATTACCGGGTGGCGGCGGATGAGGTTTTGGTCAGAGTGGCCAACACCGGCTTTTGCGGCTCCGATCATTCGCTGATCGCCGGCGGTCTCCTGCCCGACGGCTATATACCGGGCCACGAGATCAGCGGTGTCGTGGTCGAGAAAGGCGCAGCCGTCGACGGCCCTCCCGTGGGCACGAAGGTGTGCATCCGTCCGACCTATTGCGGGCATTGCGCCAACTGCCTCAGGGGTAAACAGCAACTGTGCCGGGTCCATCGTCGAACCACGGGTATCGGTGACTTGCCCGGCGGCTTTGCTGAATATGTCAAGGTCTTCCCTCAGATGTTGATTCCCATCCCCGAGGGCGTAGATTCCCGCAATGCCGCCTTGGCCGAGACGTTTGCCTCGGCCTTGCACGCCATAAACTGCACCGGGCATGAAACCGGTTCCACCCTGGTCATGGGAGGGGGACCCATAGGCCTGTCTGCAGTCAGGATCCTCAAGATTCTGGGTTACAACCCCATTGTCCTCTTCGAGCCGATCAAAGAAAAAAGAGACATCGCCTTGGCATACGGAGCCGACCATGTATTCGATCCCGGGGAGAAGGATCTTAATCGGCAGGTCATGGCTATCGTCCAAGGCGGGTTTCACAAGATATTTGAATGCTCGGGCGTAACGGCCAATGTCGGTCGCGCGATTCATCTGGCGGCCGACTGCGGGCAAATCTGTATCGTGAGCGTCATGTTCAAACCCTTGGATTTACCCGAGCCCTACATGATCAATTTCAAGGAAGTCCGCCTGACGGCCTCCATTTCCAATACCCATGAGGAGAATCGTCTGTGTCTGAATTGGATGGCAGCCGGAAAGCTGGACGCACGGCCGCTTATTTCCGATCTGGCGCCTTTGGCGAGGTTGCCCGACGTCTATCGGGAAAGGATCGAATCCGGTCTGGCCATTAAAGTGTTGCTGCAGATCGGCGATGAGTTCTAACCACGGAAAGAGAACCAGGGTTTCTGTCTCTTGAAAGAGTAATAAGCGGCCCCACGGTATCTGAGGGGATCATTCGGCGGTATTTTCAGGGGGCGGCGGAAGTTGAACCCGCACTTCATGAGATGTCTATTCGTTTTTTTCAACCTGTCCCGCTGCCAGCTGCCGAGTTTATCTTACGTCCTTCCTCATACTGCTCGGTAAAGTATTTTCTGACCTTCGCCGGATCAAAATCAAGAAGGGTGCCGCCGCATTCGAAATGCTGGATGAATACCCTGCCCACGGCATAGGTGAGCGCGCTGCTTGCCGCCGGGATGGCCGCAAGAGAGACAAGCCCGACGATGGGGATAAGCCTGATCATGCTGCCGGCAATCAAGCCGGCATAGATGCCGGAGATCAAGGAGGTCACGACGGACTTCGCCCTCTGCTCCGAGTAGTTCAGGCCATAGAGAGCGCAGAGCCTTTTAAGCATCCGTAACTGAACTGCCACAACGGCAAGCATGTCAAAACAAGGAATCGGCAGCAGGCCGGCGCCGGCAGACCAGATCATATACTTCCGGACAAGTTGGAGCGCCTCTTGCTGCTTCGCCCCCTGAGTAGGAAGAGCAACCCGTTTCTCCCGTGGCAGGTTCATGACTGCCGGTTCGGCGGCGGCATCGGGGGCTATGGACACCTGTTCGTAAACACGCCGCCTGGTGCGCTTGATTTTGATCTTACCGGCCGGCGTTTCTTTATTATTCTCCATATTTCATCTCCCGTCGGCAAACCATTCCAGACCAAGGATATGCCGCACATAATAATCATAATCCTCCTTGGCCTGACTCTTTCTAAAAGAGGCGAAAATCGTCTTCTTGCGGGCCAGACCCTGGGAAAAATCCGTACTCGTCCTGATAACCTTCGGGATGAAATAGGCGCCGTATTCGGAGGTCAGCCTCCGCAGGCCCTCCTCGGCTATCTTCTCCCGCCGGTCAAACTTCGTATAGAGTATTCTGATTAGGGGTCGCTGCAGGCCGAAGGTTTCGCAGATCGAGTCGATTTCTTTCAATGTAAGCTCAAGCCCCTTGAAGGAAAAGGCATCGCTGTGGACCGGGATAACAATGATGTCCGCAGCGCAGATGGTCGATATGACGGCAATACCCAAGGAAGGCGGGCAGTCTATGAACACGGCGTCAAAACCATTGGTCTTCAGGACATCGCACACGCCGTGCACAGCCCTCTTCTGCGAACTCGGGTTGATAAGGCTTGCGTCAAGCAGGGAGTTTTCCAGAGAGGAGGGCAGGATGTACAGATGTTCCTGGATCTTTCTTATGGAGCCCATGGTCATCTCCCCCGGGTTCTGCCAGATGTCATAAAAGATCGGGTCTTCCTCCTCGGGAAGCATGTCCAAGGCAAGGGAAGAGGATCCCTGGGGATCGAGATCAATGATGCAGGCCTTGAAGCCGTACTGGCACGCCCTGGTAGCCGCAGTTATAGTGCTTGTCGTCTTGCCGATGCCTCCCCGCATGTTGATATGGGCGATGACCTTGAAGGTATAAGCGAAACCTAAACGGGAAAGATATTGCCTGACCGCCGCAGGGCCGACTCCTTTTTTATTGCCGCCCAGGGGAATGAAATGCTGGGCATCAAAAGAACCTCTGACCTCGGAGGCATCGGCGCCCAATAACTGTGCGAGTTCGTCAGCCGTAAGCAGGTACCTGAAATTATGATTGCCTTCTTCTTTCAAAACTTACCCCAAGCTTGCGCGAATTTGTCTATACCTACTAAACCGGTTATTATTTAGCAACAATTTCTTTGCGCGATCTGGCCCTTTTCATGTTCTCAGATTTTTTCACGGCTCTCTTTTCCCCCGCCCCCTGGCCCTTTATAGACGCCCTGTAAATCCGGTAGCTTTACCCATCCCGTTTGTTTTTCATTGACATACAAAACCACTAGTGTCCAGAATAATTCGCGAATAATTTCAGCCTGTTAAGATTTTTGTCCGTGTTGTTTGTGTAGTCATAGAATGTAATTAACCTCCACTACTGAACAGTTGTGGAGAGCGCGATTCTGGCTTTTCCCGTGGTGTTCTTCCTGTATTCAACGATTGACTGATTTCGAGAACCATGCGACAGTACAAACGGTAATCCTTAGCAGTACTGTGGCACCGCCGGAAAACCTGGCGGTAAACGGAGAAAACAAACATCAACCTGTATATCGGGAGAAACCGGTTTACTCGACTAAAAAATCAGTCGAAGGGAAAAGTCTCATCTGACGTCCACATTCAAGAGCAATCCATTGTCAAATCATATAAACGATGTGTTGATTGTTTAGGAGGCCCAAAATGTACAACAAAAAGAACAAAGTGAAAGAATGCAGGAAGCAAGGGAAAATATCTTTGGGAACATGGGTACAGATGGCATCTCCGGAAATTGTAGAAGTCGTCGGATATCAAGGTTACGATTTTGTTATTATTGATATGGAACATGGACACTTTGACTTTGACACGACTCATCAAATGGTGCGCGCAGCTGATGCTGCAGGCATTACTCCAGTAGTTCGCGTTCCTGCAAATCAAGACAGCATGATCTTAAAGGCACTGGATGTGGGGGCATTGGGAGTGCTTGTTCCCGGAGTCAGCACAAAGGAACAAGCGATAAAAGCTGTAAGAGCAGCTAAATATGCGCCTCTGGGAATGCGAGGCGCCTGTCCTTGGACAAGAGCCACCCAGTACAATGCAAGGGACTGGGTTCACCATGCACAGTGGAGCAACGAGCAGACTATGATATGGCTCTTAGTAGAAGGACAAGAAGGAGTCCAGAATTTTGATGACATTCTGACCATTCCGAATATTGACGCAGTAATGCTCGGACCTTTTGACCTTTCTCAATCCCTTGGAATTCCCGGTCAGCTGGATCATCCGTTGTTGATCAAAACCTTACAAGGGATGGTCAAGAAGGCCACCATTAAAAACATCGATGTTATAGCAGTTATGTTGTCTGAACTGCAGCCTGAAGACATTAAGGCGTCAGCTCAAAAATGGAGCGCCCTCGGATGTAAAATCATGACTGTCGGTGGCGATCGTGGCATCATTTGCACAGGATTCAAGTCAATACTGACATGTGCGCGGGAAGCAGTAGATGAAAATGCGTAATTAATAATTAAAAAGGAGCCGGTCTTATGAAGAGACTTTTTGTAATGGTTTGCATGGCTATTTTTTTTAGGAATGTTTCTGATCCCCGGCGGGGCAGAGGCATTTAATTCGATGCATGTTCAAAAATTTAAGACTACTAATCACGGTTAAGCGATCTTGAAAAATTAGTTTTTGGCTTTCGTTACATACATCTTCCTTACACTCAATGATTTATCAACACTGAACGACTTTCCCACTTGACAAAGGAATACCTGCAAAAAACAGCTTCTCTTACATCGACGGATATGCGAAGAGAAACCCGGAAAACGAGGTTATTGTTGAAAGCCTCTTTGATATCATCAAGGATGAACTGTACAAAGGTCATGACGCCATGATCTCCGGATTCGGCAAATGGACAGTCAAAGCAAAAAAGAAACAATGGGGCAGGAATCCTCAAACAGGCAAGGCATTGGTGATTGAGGCGAGAAAAGTGGTCACCTTCAGGCCCTCTCATGTATTGAAAAAAGGACTGTGATGCAGGCCGGATCCGATCCCGAAAAGAGCATGATCACAAAATCATTAGTCTTCACGATAAGGAAGAGAAAGAGGAACGTATGAACGGGTTTCCCTTTTTTGACTCACCATTATTCACATGGGTCGTCATCCCGGTTTTGATTGTCCTGGCGCGAATTATCGATGTCACACTCGACACGATGCGCATCATCTATATCTCACGGGGGATGAAATATCTCGCTCCTCTTTTCGGATTTTTCGAAATCCTCATATGGCTGCTGGCAATCAGCCAGATCATGAGAAATCTGAACAACCCGGTTTATTATCTGGCCTATGCCGTCGGTTTTGCCACGGGGAACCTCGTGGGCATCTTTGTAGAGGAACGACTGGCCGTGGGCAGGGTTGTTTTGCGGATCATCACCCAGAAGGACACCACGGAGCTTGTCACCCATCTGAGGTCATGCGGGTACGGGGTAACCACGGTAGATGCGGAAGGAACCACCGGGCCGGTCAAACTCATATTCACCGTCATTGACAGGAATAAAATCAAATCGGTCGTCCAAAGTATTCAAAACTATAACCCCAGGGCTTTTTATTCCATTGAGGATGTGCGCCTGGTCAAAGAGGGCACTTTCCCACCAGCGCGAAGATTCAGCGATCTGTTCCGGTTGAGGAGAAAAGAATAGTTTTGGAGAGGAAGGGGATCATCTCCAAGGAGGATGTACGGGCATTGATAGAAAAATTGGCCCCGTGCTGACCCTGAGAAAAACTGTTTAACCTACTGAAATCATGGTGGAGGCGGCGGGAGTCGAACCTTTTGTTAAGCGATGACAAACAGTGACAAACAATGATGAACTATGAGGTATGGTGACAATATAATTTGCTTTTTCATCCCTACCCTTCCTGTTCAGAATGTCACTAAACGTCACTGTTTGTCATCAGATATCATCAAGTTTTGGGCACAATTTTGGGCACAATTTCCTGTGTCAACTTTTTTTAGTCAACGGCGGTGATTAACTGACGCGTTGGTGTCGCAGACTTCAACCCGTACTGCTCGGCCAAAAAAGCATGTGTGGTTGTTGACGCCACCTACTACTCTTTGACGTAGATATTATCCTTGAATCATTGAATACCGATCGTAAGTTTCAATTTGCGTTATCTCATCCCCGCCACCTTCTGTAGAATGTAAATCACATCCTCTTGGCCAATCTTTACACCCGACCAAGGCCGCCAATGAGCTCCACCTTCCGTTCCCACCTGCATCGCCAGCCCCTGCTTTTCGATGCAAAATATCCCTTGACAAGCAAAATAGCCTTGCTGTATTTTCCGCTCGGAAAGTAAAATATATTATCAATTCAATAAAACGCGTTACCAACATTAGGAGGTGTTTTATGGCTACGTCACGTCACCACTTGCTTTCGTTCGTCGCCCTGCTCGCGGCCGCTCTCTTCTCGATGGCGGACTGCTCCTCGGCGTCCGCCGCGCCCGCTGCAGTGACAACGCTCCGGCTCGGTAATGCCACCTCCACCACTCACCCGTTCCACCACGGTGCCGTGGGCTTCGCCGACACCGTCAGCAAGGCCACCAACGGGGCGGTGAAAGTGAACGTGTTTTCGGCTCGCCAGCTGGGCGACGATGGCGCCCTGCTCCAGCAGGTCCAGATGGGCGGGGTCGACCTGGGCATGATTTCCCTGGCGGTCTTCACGACCACCATCCCCGCCCTCAACGCCTTCCAGATGCCCTTCCTGATCCCCACCTACGACGCCGCGGCCAAGGTGTATGCCTCGGACGCTGCGGCCAAGGTGCTGGAGAAGCTCTCCTCGCTGAACATGCGCGGCCTGTGCATCTACGAGGGCGGCTTCCGCCACTTCCTGAGCACGAAGGCGCTGCTCCAGAGCCCCGCCGACCTGAAGGGACTGAAGACCCGGGTGGCCCAGAGCCCGCTGCAGATAGACATCTTCAAGGCCCTGGGCGCCAGCCCCACCCCCTTGGCCTACGGTGAGGTATACACGGCCCTGCAGACCAAGACGATCGAGGCCGTGGAAATCAACGTCAGCTCCATCTACGGCGAGAAATACTACGAGGTCGGCAAGTTCTTCACCCTCACCGGACATTACATGTGGCCAGGCCTGCTGGTGATGAATAAGAACAAGCTGGACTCGCTGCCGGCGGACCAGCAGAAGGCCATCATCGAAGCTGCTAAGGCCAGCGTGGCGCCGCAGGTGGCCAAGGCCTCCCAGGACGACAGCGTCCAGCTCGCGGAGATCAAGAAGCAGGGGGTCCAGGTATCCAGAGTCAACAACATCCAGCCGTTCAAAGACCTGGTGAAAACCGTCTACGACAAGTACGAGAGCCGTGAACCGGCTGTCAAGGACTTCGTGGCAGCGGTTCAAGCGATGGGTGTCAAGTGAAAGGCTTCTACTATCGACCATGCGTTACCTGTACGACCACCTGTTGGAGATGATCCTGGCCGCGCTGCTTGCGCTGCTCTGTCTGGATGTGCTGATGGGTGTGGTGACTCGTTACGCCTTCAACCAGCCTTTCGCGTGGTCCGAGGAGATTGCCCGCTACCTGTTCATCTGGATTTCCTTCGTCGGCGGGGCGGTGGCCGTGAAGCATCAGGCCAATTTCGGCCTCGATCTCGTCTCCGGGCGGTTGTCCGCCCGCGGACGCTGGTTCCTGGGACTGGCTGTGGATGTGGCCGTGGCGGCCTTCGGCCTCGCGCTGCTGTACTTCGGGTGGCAGATCCTGCCCCTGGTGAGAATGGGGCGCGGCTCGGCGATAGACATTTCCATGGACTGGGTCTTTCTGGCGATCCCCGTCGGCGGCTTCCTGATAATCTGGTACTCGCTGGTGCACCTCTGGACCGTGCGATGGGGACCCTCGTCCGAACCCGCCAGCCAGTCTGAGGTGAGGTCGTCGTGATACCCCTTCTTCTCGTCGCCTTTCTGGTGTTCCTGCTCGCCTCGGTTCCCATCGCCATCGCCATGGGGGCCGCCTCCCTGGTGGCAGTGCTGATTACGGGACAGAACCCGCCCATGGTGATCGTCCAGAGGATGTACAGCGGCGTGGACTCCTTCATCCTGCTCGCCGTTCCGCTGTACATCCTGGCCGGCGGGCTGATGGAGACCGGCGGCATCTCCGCCCGACTGGTGCAACTGGCGCGGGTGCTGGTCGGCCACGTGCGCGGGGGGCTCGGCATGGTGGTTATGGTTGCCGAGTACCTCTTCTCCGGGCTGTCGGGATCGGTGGCAGCCGATGTGTCCGCCATTGGCTCCCTGCTGGTGCCGGCCATGGTGAAGGGCGGGTACAGCAAGGAGGACTCGGTCTCCATCGTCTCTGCCGCCTCGGCTATGGGCATCCTGGTGCCCCCTTGCATCCAGATGATCGTCATCGCCTCCATCACCGGCTCCTCCATCGCGGCGCTCTTCATGGCCGGCTTCCTGCCGGCCATGGTGATCGCTGTCATGCTAATGGCGCTGATCTATGGGCTGGCCCGGATCAACCACTGGCCGGCCGATATCAAGGCCACCCGTGGCCAGATCGTCCAGGCAGCGCTGGGAGCGCTGATCCCCTTGGGGATGCCCATCATTATCTTCGGCTGCATTTTCCTCGGCATAACGACGCCGACGGAGGCGGGTGCCCTGGCCGTCGTGTACGCCCTGATCGTGGGGCGGTTCGTCTACAGAGAGCTCCACTGGAGAGACCTGCCCGGAATCTTCGCCAGGTGCGCCGTCACCACAGCCACGGTTTCTCTGCTCATCGCCACCTCCTCGGCGTTCGCCTGGCTGATGGCGATGTACTACGTGCCGGACATGCTGCTCAACTGGTTCCACGGGATCTCCGACAGCCCCACCGTGTTCATGTTGCTGAGCGCGGCGGTATTTATTCTGCTGGGTGCGGTGCTGGAGGGAATCCCCGCGCTGCTGATCCTGCTGCCAACTCTGGCGCCCAGCGTGAAAGCCTTCGGCATCAACCAATTGCACTTCGACATCCTGGCCGTCGCCTGCACCGGGATTGGCCTCTTCCTGCCCCCCATCGGCATAGGGATCCTTATTGCGGTATCCTTCGCCAAGGTGGATCTGGCCCGAGTGATGTGGGCTTTCGCGCCCTATTTGGTGTTGTTGTGCATCGGGGTGCTGTTGATAATCTGGTTCCCGGGGCTGGTGCTCTGGCTGCCCCAGCATACAGGTCTAATCAAATAGAAGGTTCAACATGGATTCACTGTCTCGCCTGATCAAGGGATCGATCGATATGCACATCCACTCGTCGCCGTCGCTTTTTCCGCGGCGGATTGACCATGTGGAATCAGCTCGCCTGGCAGAGGAGGCCGGGATGCGGGCCATCGTCGTCAAGTGCCACCATCACTCCACCGCGCCCGACGTCGTGGCTCTCCACCCGTACGCGCTGAAGGACCTCAAGGTCCAGGTCTTTGGCAGTGTGGCGCTTAATGGTTATGAGGGCGGGCTCAACCCCTACATGGTGGACCTCACCCTCCGCATGGGAGGCAAGGTCGTGTGGTTCCCCACCATCTCCTCGGCGAACCACATCCGCCACCACCAGGCCAAGCCGAACATGAAGTTCCCCAGCCAGGACCGGAAGCCGCTGCAAGAGGTGCCGATCCCGGTGATGGACGAGCGGGGTGAGTTGCTGCCCGCCTCGCGGCAGATCTTGGGGATGATCGCCGAGGCCGGCGCGGTGATGTCGCCGGGCCATCTCTCTCCGGGAGAGGCGCTGGCCCTGATTCAGGGCGCCCGGGAGACGGGTGTGAAGCGGGTGTTGGTCAACCACCCGGAGTTCGCCATGGAGGCCAGCGAGGCGCAGGTCCAGGAGTTCGTTCGGCTGGGGGCGTACATAGAGCACTCCATAGGCATGTACCACCCTGAGTCCATCTTCTACGAGTTTAAGATGGAGCAGTTGATCCGCTGGATCGAGTTGTCGGGACCGGAAAGGACGCTGCTGTGCTCGGACCTGGGCCAAAAGAACAACCCGCTGCCAGTGGAGGCAATGCGCTGGGCGGCCGGCCAGTTGCTGGACCGAGGGGTCCGCGAGGCGGACCTCGAGTTGATGATGAAGAAGAACGCCGCCTGGCTGTTAGGGCTGGAGGACTAACCTGCAACAAGGTGTGGTAGGGGCGAACCCTATGTTCGTCCCGGGCCGACGTCTGGGCAGATGGAGAGCGATCACAAAGTTCGCTCCTACAGATGCTGTAGAAGGGGGCAATTCGTTGGAGAAAATAAGAATTAGGTCGTCGAAGGTGGGAGCGCCGGTCGGTCCCTTCGTCCAGGCCGTTAAGGCCGGCAACCTGCTCTATATCTCCGGGCAGGTCGCGCGGGGCCTCGACGGGAATGTGGTCGGGAAGGGCGACCCCGCGGCCCAGATGCGGCACATCATGGAGAATCTGAAGGCAATCGTCGAGGAAGCCGGCGGCACGCTGGCCGATATAGTGAAGGTGACGGTCTTCGTGAAGCGGATCGAGGACTATCCGGTGACCTGGGAGGTGCGCCGCCAGTACTTCGGCGACACCCTGCCGAGCAGCACCCTGGTGGCAGTCAAGGAACTACTGCACCCTGATTTTCTGATAGAGATCGAGGCGGTTGCGGTCATCTGAACGGCGCATGGCATATCGATGAGCAGTCCAATCTGGTCTTCATTTCCTTTTTCCCGATGGCTGGAGTCAAAGACTGGGAGCTGGCAAACCTCGCACTAAGCTGCGCCATACGGAGCAAGTGGGCTGGAAAGGTTTTAAGGTTTTGGTCAACGGTGATGCGGATCATCCCAGCGGGACCAACAAAATGCTGCATTAGAGGGTGATTGCAGACCAAAGGGGCGGGTCTCCCTGACCGCCCCGCCTATCAGAGCATAGCGCTGGGGCTATACGTGGGTCATCTCCACCACACCGTCAGGACAGGTTGGAAGGGTTCCCATTTGCGGCCCTCTTCAGTATATTCGGTTGAAACATGCAGTTTATGGGAGGCGATTTTTCTGGTGAGTGGGGGGATCCACTCCTTCCTGTAAGTGAGCATCTGGCAATTCTGACGGAGATCCACACTTTCAAACGCTAATCCTTATTGACTGTAGTCCGTAAATGGGCTGAGTCAGAAAAAGTTGCTGATATCAAGTGGTAAACAGCATCTGCTGGACCAACGCTTCCATTGTAAATGGTTATTCTTGACAAGGCCATTTATAAATTCATACCGGAAAACCCACAAGCTTGCTTGTGGGATGAACGGCATCCGCATAGAGCGGGAGTTTTTAGAGGGCGGCAGCCCTCTAATCGTAGATTGCGCCAGTCACTGAGTGCGGTCTGCCGGCCAAGAAGCCACCGAGCTTGCTCGGTGGTAGTTCACTGCGCTTATTCTATCGTGGAATTGAGGAAGAGAGTTATTTATGACAGCATCTTCTTCACACCATAAAAGAACAGCGTTTTTTTTGTTATCCTTTTCATCGCTTTCTCTGCTTTCACGGCGGACATTCTGGATCTCCGTGAAGAGCTTGGCTTCCTCTCCTGCCCGTATAGCTTTCTGGACAATAACATCCGGAGAGCCTCGATCCAGCGCAGAGTGATGTCGTCACCTTGCCGGCTTCCGCAACAAGCCCCTTACATGAAAGGCTTCCCTGCCACCCGTGCCGCAGAAGGGCGTGCATGTCTTCCTGCCGCATCCTCCCGGACCGGAGAGACGCGGCAACAGATCCCGCGGAGATTGGTGGCTCCCAGTTCCCGGCCGAAGGGGGGACCGTTGTCGGTCAGGATGTTGATATTCGCCTCCGCCCATCCGAACTCCCTGTCGGGACCCTTGTCGGGAAACCAGCATCCATATTCCACCCCAATCATCCCGGGAGGCACCTCCTCGGAAATCCTGGCCTCCTGGACGATGCATCCCCGTGCCGTTTCGATGGATACCGCGTCGCCGTGGCCGATACCCAGACCGGCGGCCGTTTCGGGATGAAGGAAAGCGGAGGCTGCAACACGGCCGGACCGCTGGGAAATCAGGTGCCTCCCCGCGGAGTGAACAAACGGCGCATCCTTCCAGCTGAACAGAATGATGGGATATTCCGCCGTCCGCGCAGGGGACGAGAACGGGGTTTCCGGTGGTTCCCGGTATACGGGCAGGGGGTCGAATCCCCACTGTTCAAGACGTTCGGAGAATAATTCCACCTTGCCGGAGGGGGTCCGGAAGCCAATCTTTTCATAGGGTCTCACCAGCCGGTGGCGACGGATGCCCCCTCCCTTTCGGAATTGCCGAAAGGAAAGGCCCGATGGCTTCAGGATCAGATCGAGAAAGGCCTCTTCGTCTGTACCGAAATATTGCTCCAGTCCCAGACGCCCGGCAAGACCATGGATGATTCGGTAATCGGACAGGCACTCGCCGAAATCCATGACCTTTTGCTGCACGCGAACCTCCATGGCATGGGTTGCAGACACGACATTGTCGAATTCGAGGAATCCAGCCGAGGGCAGCACGATATCCGCCAGATGGGCCGTCGGCGTCATGAACAGCTCAGAAACGACAAGAAACTCGACGGTTCGAAGCGCACGGGACGTTTCTCCGGCATTGGGATACGTCAGGAGGGGATTGCACGCCTGGACAAACAGCCCGTGTATCGGATACGGGACTTCCTGCAAAATGGCACGGATAATGGCCTGGGGTGTCACATAGGTGAAGGAGGGGAGCAGGGAAGGTTCGCCGCCGACCCTTTTTTTCCAGATATCGGGAAGCAGGAGGTGATGCAGGGTCAATTCGGGGGAGTGTCGGGGCAAGATGGGAGGCGACGAGAGGGGCGCGTTCCCGCCTGCAACGGCGAGATTTCCGGTGACGGCCATCAGCAGGGACACGGCGCGCAAGGTCTGAAACCCGTTCACATTCGTTTCGATCCCGTTCCCTGTGGAGATCGATGCGGGCCGGTTGCCGGCGTACATCCGCGCCGCCGCCACAACCAGTTCCGGGGCAATGCCGGTCAGGCGGGAGACGGTGCCTGCATCGTAGGCCCGGACGTGTTCGGCAAGACGTTCGAAACCGACACACCAGCGTTCCACAAAAGTAGCGTCAAACAGGTTTTCCCGGACAATGACGTGAAGCAACCCCAAGGCCAAGGCGAGGTCTGATCCGGGCCGCACGGGCAACCAAAGATCCGCTGTGCTTGCCAGCGGGGTTTTCCTTGGGTCAATCACGATCAGCTTTGTCCCTCTGGTCCGAGCGCCATAAAGCAGTCCGACATCAACGGCGCGGGTTTCCTGGATGTTTTCCCCCCAGACGGCGAGGCAGGAAGGAGGCTCACCCAGATCGGGGACGGGCATGAATCCGTAGGTCATGTCGTGTGCCCGGACGCCAGGGACATAACACACGTGGCTTTGAGTGGCCACGTTCGGCGTTCCGAAAGCGCTGGCCAGGCGTTTCATGTAGTTGTCCTGAAATCCTTTGGCGGAACCGTGGGCAAAGGCCACAGATTCGGCGCCGTACCGGTCCTTGAATGATGTGAAGCGTTCAGCGATCCGATCGAGGGCCTCGTCCCACGAGATCCGACGCCAGACCCCCCGCCCCTTTTCTCCTTCATTGAGAAGCGGATGGGTCAGCCGGCCGGGATGGTTCATCCAGGCCAAGGCATTGCGACCCTTCCGGCAAAGAAGTCCCCGGTTGGTCGGACAGGTTTTGTCCCCGCGGATTGCGGCAGGCAGACCGTTTCTCTGGTCTATCAGGATGCCGCAACCAGCGAAACACACGCCGCATGTACTCACGATCGTTGCATTGTCCATGGGACTCTCCGCGCCCCGGACCGGGGCGAAAAAAATGGCTTGACAGTATAGAATATATAATATATTGTAATCTGAAAAGCAAGGATCTTTTTTTCTTCCGTGGCACGTCACCCCGTTGAGGGATCGCAGCGAAAGCGGGAAAAGGTGAAAAGACTATGGCCATAGACTACATGGCAGGTGCCATTGATATGCATATCCACGTCGGACCGGATGACGGCCCTCGGTATTACGACTGCATTGATCTCGCCAGGGATGCCTCGTCCAGGGGGATGGAAGCGGTGGTCATCAAGGACCACCTTTTCCCCTCGGTATCGAAAGCCGTGCTCGCCACCCGGGAAAGCCCCATGACAAAGGTGTTCGGCGGCATCTCCTTGAACAACACCGTTGGGGGCCTCAACCCGAGGAGCGTTGTATCGGCAATCCGGACCGGGGCGAAGGTCGTCTGGATGCCGACAGTGGACGCAGCGTTCTGCATCGCGAAAGGCAAATCTGGACACTGGATCAAGAATACATCCAGAAGAAGTCCTTCGGATCCGCCGTCGAGGGCATTACGATCCTGGACGAAGAGGCCCGACTCCGTTCCCCGGCGGAGGCCATCTTGGATCTGTGCCGGCAAGAGGATATCGTCCTCAGCAGCGGTCACATCGGTCCGGAAGAATGCATCGCCCTTGCCGAGGGTGCCGCACGCAGAGGCTTCGAGAAGCTGCTGATCTGTCATCCCAATGCTTGGCTGGAAGACTTCACCGATGACGTCCTCAAAATGCTTGCGGGTCACGGCGCCTATCTGGAACTCACCTTTGGCGCATGCTCACCACTGCACGGCAGACAGAATCCCCGACTCATCGCCGACATCATCCGGTTGGTCGGTCCGGAGCGATGCGTCCTGAGCACGGATTACGGTCAAGTCGAGTGCTCATCGCCACCGGAGGGTTTGCGGATGTTCTGCGTCATTCTCTCAAAATGCGGGATTCCGGACGAGGCCATCGCCACCATGACAAGAAAGAATCCCCGGATGCTTCTTGGGTTGGAGGGATAGCCCCTTCGCCGCGTCCTCCGGGAGGGTCCCACTCAGGGCCTGATCGGCACCGAGGAGGAGAAAGGAGTTCATGCCATGGAAGAACGGTACCATCAGGATCGCCGCTTTTGGGTGAGTCCCTATAACTTTGTTCCCGAAGTCCGGGATGCCATGACCTTGCCCTCGCGAGTCTGCATTCACGACGCCACCCTGCGTGACGGCGAGCAGACGCCGGGGGTCGTATTTCGGAAAGAGGACAAGGTGGACATTGCCGTCATGCTCGACGAAGTGGGGGTGGAACGCATCGAGGCGGGCATGCCCGCTGTATCGGACGAGGATTTCGACGCCATGTCCACCATCGGCAAACTGGGCCTCAAAGCCAAAATCTTCAGCTTTGTGCGGGCCATGAAGGTCGACATTGACAAGTCCGTGGATTGCGGCGCCCATGGCGTCATCCTGGAAATCCCTATCGGCTATCCGAAGCTCCAGTACCAATTCGGCTGGACCTGGCAAGAGGTACTGACCCGCAGCGTGGAAACTATCCGCTATGCGAAAGACAAGGGTATGTATGTCGTTTATTTTCCGTATGATACAACCCGAGCCCGTCCGTCGGACCTCGAAAGCCTCTTGACCAGCCTTATGCGGGAAGCCCCCCCTGATGCTGTCGGTGTCGTGGACACTATGGGATGCGCCCTTCCCGAAGCGATAAAATACTTGGTTAAACAAGTGAAATCCCTGACCGGTCTTCCGGTGGAGATCCACACTCACAACGATTTCGGCATGGCAGTCGCCGCAGAACTCGCCGCCGTTTCCGCCGGTGCGGAGGTGGTCCACAGCTGCGCCAACGGCCTCGGCGAGCGGACAGGGAATGCCGCTTTGGAGGAATTGATCCTGGGTCTCGAACTCCTGTTGGGCATAGGGGGACCATACCGCATGGACAAGTTGATGGAGCTTTCCAGCCTCGTGTCGGAACGTTCCAACGTGAGGCTCGCCGACAACAAACCGGTCGTAGGTGAAAGCAATTACACGCGGGAATCGGGGATCGGGGTCGATTTGGTGATGAAACAGCCCCTGGCGATGTTCGCGACGGATCCGCACATGACTGGCAGGAAGGGCAAGGTGGTGCTCGGAAAGAAAAGCGGCAAGGCATCCATCCTGTACATACTGGAAAGCATGGGCATTCGAGGGGTCGAGGACGAACAGGTCACGCGCCTTCTCCACGCCGTGAAGGAGCGGGGTATTCACAAACGGGGATTGGTGAGCCCGGATGAATTTGGGGAGATCCTGCGGAATGTCGCCGGCATCATACCGCCGGAACAAGCGACGAGCGCCTGAAACGATCGATGGGATGAAGAAATGAACGAGGACGCATTGCCTCTGGAACAGGCAAAAACAAAGCAGCAGGCCGCCTACGAGCACATCAAGAACGGCATCATCAGGGGCGACTACCTCCCGAACGACAAACTCATTCTCCGGACGTTGGCCGGCAGGTTGTCCATGAGCGAGATCCCGATCCGGGAAGCCCTCCAGCGGCTCGAAGCTGAAGGTCTGGTCAACAACCTGCCCCATCGGGGATTTCTGATCACGGAACCCGATTTTAAAAGGCACAAGCAATTGTTCGATGTGAGGCAGTTGCTGGAAGGGCAGGCCACGTATCTCGCAGCCCGGGAAATGTCCGCCGAGGCGCTGCGTACACTGAGATCTATCCATGAGGAGATGAAGGCCCATGCAACCGACATCCCCCGGGTAACGGAGCTGAACCACCAGTTTCACAACCTGATTTATGCTTCCTGCGGGAATTCCGTTCTCTACGACCTCATCCAGCAGACCTGGTCCAAGGTGCCGCGCACCCAGACTATCTTCTCGCTGATCAAAAACCGGGTCGACACGACGATCCGGGGGCACGAAGCGATCCTGCAGGCTTTGGAGGCGTGTCTCCCCAAAAAGGCGCGCGATACCCTGATCCGGCACAAGCAAAATGCCTACACCCTTCTGCTCCGTTACGGTGATCCCCCCGGAAACAACCAACGGGGTGAAAGAACGGCGGAACCATCCTGACAAGAATGAGGAACCGAAAAGGAGAATCATGATGACCGAACACTGCAAGCCCCATGCCCCCTACGAGTTTCAATTCCCCGAGGAAGCGAAAGCATCAATGCGCGGCGCCGTTGATATGCATTGCCACGCGGGACCTTCCCTGATTCCGCGCAGAATCGACGGGGTCGATGCGGCCATGCAAGCCGCCGAAGCGGGGCTTGCGGCGGTGCTGATCAAGGATCATCATGTTCCCACGGCCCGGGATGTTATGTACATCAAAAAGTATGTCCTGAAAGACACGGTCCCCGTGGATCTGTTCGGGGGTATCGCCCTCAACCACAGCGTGGGCGGCCTCAATCCCCATGCCGTGGAGGCGGCCCTCCACTTCGGTGCACGTATCGTGTACCTCCCCACGGTTTCCTCGCGGAGCCACAGGGACCACCATCGGAAAGCCATTGCCAGCGCACACTTCCCAGCGACGGTCAAACCGCTTCTGGAAGCGGAACCCATCGACCTCCTGGATGAAGCCGGGAACCTGCCGCCGGTGCTGACCTTGATCATGGAGCAGGTCCGCGATGCCGATGCGATCCTTTCGACGGGTCACCTGAGTGTCGGCGAGATTCTTGCGGTCCTGCGTCAAGCCAGGGACATGGGCCTGAAACGGGTCGTCGTCAACCACCCCACGTTCATCACCGAGGCTTCAGAAGCGGAAATCCGGGAATTCGTGGGCCTGGGGGCCATGATTGAATTTTCCGCGTGCATGACGGACCCCCGGTCGAAATTCTTTTACATCCCCTTCGCGGAACTGTCCCGATTGATCCGATGGATCGGATTGCCATCCGCCAGCATCGCCTCGGATTTGGGCCAGCATGATACCCCCCCCTTTGTCGAAGGGCTCATGGTGGTGGCCGATGGCCTGCTGGGAGCCGGGATGAACATGAAGGAACTGTCCATTCTCTTCAAAGAAAACCCCATGAGATTGCTGTACGGATAACAGGAGGAGAACAATGAAAGTATACGAATGGAAAAACATTCCGGAAGAAAGTCCCCGCCCTGGGGTGAAACGACGGGCCATCCGTAGCGCCAATGCCATTGTCGTGCGTAACGAGATGCAACCAGGAATGGATACGTTCCCCCACAAACACGATTTCGAGCAACTATCAATGATCGAACGCGGCAGTGTGCGCTTCACCATCGGAGAGGAGGTCCATGTCATGGGCCCCGGGTCCGTGTGGGTAATCCCCGCCGGTGTGATGCATTTCGCCGATCCCATCGGCGATGAAACGGTGGTCAACATCGATGTTTTCTCGCCTGTGCGGGATGACTACCTTCACATGGTGAAATACCAGCAGGAATGAGGCCGCCGTGAGGACGATCATGCCAGTAAATACCCTAAAGGAAAAAATGAACGCAGGACAGGCGGTCATCGGGACCTTCGTCAAGTTGGTCGATCCCGCCGTATCCGAAATCATGGCCCTTTGCGGCTTCGACTTTCTAGTGTTCGATATGGAACACGCACCCATCGACATCCGATCGCTGGAAAACATGACCAGGGCATGCCTTCTCGGCGGCTCAATCCCCATCGCTCGCTTGGAAGCAGGACGGCCTGAAATTATCCTGCGAGCCATGGATCTTGGGCTCTATGGCATTCAGGTCCCCCATGTCGAAACCGTACAGGATGCCCAAGACGTCGTTGCGTCCATCCGCTACAAACTCCCCGTCGGCCGCCGTGGTTTCTCCTTGAGCCCCCGCGCGGCGGGATACGGTGGTGTATCTGCCGAATCTTACATTGACTGGGTGGAGAAACAGACCTTGGCCGTGATCCAGATCGAGTCCCTGCAGGGGTTCGAGAACCTCGAGGCGATCCTTGCGGTCGAGAATGTGGACGTGATCTTCTTCGGACCCGCCGATCTAAGTCAATCATTAGGCGTTCCAGGATACACCGGAGCTCCCGAAGTCCAGCGCATCCTGGAAGAGGCGCCCCGCATCATCCGTCGACACGGGAAAAAGCACCCGGGCATCTGGGTAAATAGCCCGGAAGAGGTACGACGCTTCGTCGACCTTGGATATCGTTATGTTGTCCTGGGAACAGATACGGGATTTCTTCGTTCTGCCGTCAGAAAAACTCTCGATTTTTTGAAGGCTTGAGGAGGCTACGCCATGGGGAAAAGGGCCATCTTAACGGAACTTGTCGCGAAACCGTTTGGTATTTTCTCCCAAGGAATGCGGGCCGGTAACCTGATTTTCGTTTCCGGTCAGGTATCAAGAAACGTCCGGGGAGAACTGGTCGGCAAGGGTGATATCAAGGCCCAGACACGTCAATGCATCGAAAACCTGCAATCTGTACTGCAGGCGGCTGGCGGTACTCTGAATGACGTGGTCAAAGTGACCGTGTTCGTTGCGAACATGGGTCATCTGATGGAGATTCATGAGGTGCGGGCTGCCTATTTCCGCCCTCCCTACCCTGTGAGTACCCTCGTGCAGGTAAGCCGGTTCACCGATGCGGATTTCCTGATCGAAATCGAAGCTATCGTCGCCATCTGAGCGGATGGTGCAAAGGAGAAACTATGCCGCCCGTCATTGATCTGGAACGGTGCAACGGATGCGGGGCCTGTGAAAGGAACTGCCCGGGGGATTTGCTTTGCCTGCAAAAGGACGGGAATGGTACGCCGAAGGTCGCCGTGCAGTACCCGGACGAGTGCTGGCACTGCGGGATCTGTCGATTGGAATGTCCCTTCGGGGCCATCGCCTATCGGTTTCCGGCATGGATGCTCCAACCGTGATCTGGTGGCGAAAACGTTCACGCAATGTTCCGGTCAACGGGTGGCATATCGGTCAATCAAAGCCATTGAGCTGAAAGAAAATTCACTAGTATGATGGGAGGGACACAACATGAAAAGAGTCGCCACATGTCTCACGATCAAGAACATGGCTATGACGATCGCCACGGCTATGGCACTGTTTCACCTGTACACGGGCGTCTTCGGGACCCTATCTACACTCAAGCAGACGAGCATTCATCTGACCTTCATTTTGGTCCTTGTCTATCTATTATATCCTGCGAAAAGGGGAACACAGAAAACCTATATCCCCTTCTACGACTGGATTGCCATCGCCTTGTCCATTGTCTGTTTGGGTTATATTTCCGTAAATTATGAGTATATAGCGTTCGAGCGGATCTACTACGTGACCTCCCTGCTGACCATTGAAACGGTCCTAGGCATCCTGATGATCATCCTTCTTCTCGAGGCGACCCGCCGAACCATCGGTTATTTCCTGACCGTCGTTCCTATCGTCTTAATCCTGTACACGGCCATCGGCCCTTACTTGCCTGGCGTCTTGGGGTGCCCTCCCACGACCCTGGATCTGTTTCTCGACCTTCAGTACCTGACCACGGCAGGCATCTTCGGGCTTCCTCTGAATCTCTCCGCAACCTACCTGGTACTGCTTATTATTTTCGGTGCACTGATTTTGGAAACCGGTTTCGGTCAGTTCATCAACGACATGGCCTTGGGCGCTTTCGGTACGGCCCGGGGAGGACCGGCAAAGGTAGCCGTTGTTTCCAGTGCCGCCTTCGGAACTATTTCCGGCAGCGGCAGCGCCAATGTGGCAGTGACGGGCAATTTCACGATTCCCATGATGATCCGGTCGGGATACCAACCGTATTTTGCCGGCGCCGTCGAGGCGGCGGCCTCCACAGGCGGCCAGATCATGCCTCCCGTCATGGGGGCAGCGGCCTTCATCATGGCAGAATATCTAGGGATACCATACATCACCATCATCAAGCACAGCATCATTCCGGCCCTGCTTTACTTTACAAGCATCTATATCTTTGTGGATCTGGAAGCGGCAAAAACCGGGATGAAAGGGCTACGCAAGGAAGAGCTCCCTCCATGGAAAAATAAAATCTTTATATTCGGCCCTATGTTCATCTCCGTCATTGTCCTTCTGTACTTCATGGCAATCGGCCGCACCGTATTCTTCTCCGTCACGGTTAGTATTTTCAGCGTTCTCATCCTGAGCTACATTCGCAAGGAGACACGCCTGACATTCAAGCGCCTATTCGATGCTTTTTATCAGGCCTCCCGAGGAACGATCATCGTAGCGATTGCCTGCGCCGTCGCCGGTGTGATGATCGGCGCCATCTACACGACCGGACTTGCAGAACGGTTTGTTAACCTGGTGATTGCACTCAGCGGCCATTACTTGATTCTTGCTTTGGTGATGACCATGGTAACCGCCCTCGTCCTAGGGATGGGCATGCCTACCTCTGCAGCGTACATCCTGATGGTCGCCCTGATCATTCCTGCCCTAGTCAAGATCGGCATCGCCCCCCTTTTCGCGCACATGTTCGTCTTCTATTTTGCATGCTTGTCATTGATCACGCCGCCGGTCGCACCCGCGGCCTATGTCGCCGCAGGAATCGCGAAAAGCGACATGACCAAGACGGGATGGATGGCCACCAAGATGGCCCTGGTCGCCTTCATTGTTCCATTTATGTTCATCTACTGCCCGGAGCTTCTTTTTATCGGCACACCTTTCCAAATCATACTGGCGGTTTTCACCTCCTTGGTGGGCGTCTACGCACTGGCCGTATCCCTTCAAGGATATTGGCAGACAAAACTCAATACCATCCAACGGGGATTGGCCTTTGTCGGTGCGCTTTTGCTAATCAAGCCAGGCATCTATACCGATATCCTGGGCTTCGTTCTTCTTGGAGGTCTCTATGTCTGGCAACGGACAACGTGCAAGCGTAGCCAAGGAAACAGGATGTAGGAGAACGCATAGATAAACAGTGCGATCAGGACAAGGGATCGGCTTCGTAGGATTGGTAGAAATAAGGAGGAGAACGATGGCCAAAGATATGAGGACGTACATCGGCCAGTTGGAAGAGGCAGGGGAGCTGGACCATGTTCGCGATCCGGTGGATGTGGACGGCGAAGTGGCGAGACGGCTTTTCGCATCCCACAACAGGGCCCTGATGTTCGAACGGATTCAGGATTTTCCGGAATGGAAGATTCTGGGACAGGCACCTGCAAATATGCGGCACATTGCCCTAGCCTTTGAGACTTCCCCGGACCATGTCGTGAACACCTTTGCCGAGAGGATCGACAAGGGGTTGGTTGCCTGCCGAATCGTTCCCGGCGGACCCGTCAAGGACAGGATCATCAGAGGAAACCAGGTAGATCTTTGGAAGATTCCCGTTCATATGGCCGGCGCCCGCGATCCGGGCCGGTTTATCGCCTCCGGTCTTTGCATCGTGAAAGACCCGGATACGGGTATCCGCAACATGGCATTCCACCGGATGCAAATCAAAGGGCCGCAAAAAATGGGGTTCTACATGGTCGAGGGCCGACATACTTGGCTGATCTACCAGAAATACCAGGCTATGAACCGGCCCATGCCTATGGCAGTCATGATCGGCCATCACCCGATGTATTATTTTGCGGCAGCCTACTCCGGTCACATGGACCTGGACGAACTGGAGGTGGCCGGCTCCCTGCTCCAGACACCGGTGGATCTGGTCAAGAGCGAAACCATCGACTTGGAGGCCCCTGCCGATTCGGAAATCATCCTCGAATGCGAAGTGCCCCCGCACATTCGGGAACCCGAAGGACCTTTTTCCGAGTTCCCCGGCTACTACGGCGGCGGGCAGGAACGCCCCATCGTCCATGTCAAGGCCGTCACCATGAGGCATGACGCCATCTACAAGGCGGTACAAAGCTCCGCCCACACCGAATCGGTGTATTACAACGGCATCCCCCAAGCGGCGGCGATTCTCAAAGACCTGCGAAGCGTGGGCAACTTCGACGTGAAGGATGTGACGTGCAACTGGGGGGGCACATTCAACGTCGTGATCAAGATGACCCCCCGTTTCCACGGCGAGGCGAAGCTCGCCCTGCTGGCCGCCATTTCCAGCCATTACCTGCATCAAAAGATTGCCGTCGCCGTCGACGACGATGTGGATATTCTCGATCCCCAGGACGTGGCCTGGTCGATCGCCACACGGGTGAACCCCACACGGGATATCACCATTATCAACGATGTGAGGAACCACCCCATGGATCTTGCCATCCCGGGGATCGAACGGTCGAATCTTCGGATTCCCCAACGTGTGGGGTCCAAGGTGATCATCGATGCAACGAAGCCACCCACCTCGGAACCGGAAGAGCGTGCCCTGTTTGAGCGGGTGGCGCCGCCCCCCTCCCGTTAGGCGGGTTGGCGATCATCATCCGGGGTCATGTCGAAATCTCTGGAGATGGACAAGATTCGGAGGAGGAGAGGAAGGTTGACGGGCCTCACCATGGTCCGGCATGGACAGAGGGGAAAATCATTATCGCATTGCAAAAATAAAGGAGGAAAGAACATGAAACGAACCATCATCGTCATCCTGTGCCTGGTGGGAGTGTTTGCCCTGGGACGGACCAGACCCGTGGCTGCCCAAGAGATCATTGCGTTCGGCGGAGGTCCTCCCGGCAGCGAATGGTATTCCATTGCTGCAGCCATCGGAAACGTGTGGCAGCAAAACATCCCCGGCGTGGCCATTAAGCATCTTCCCGGCGGCGGGGTTTCCAACATCTACTCCGTGAATTCCGGCAAGGCCATGGTCGGGATCTCCACAAGCGATGTCAACGACTCCGCCGTCAAGGGAACAGCCCCGTTCAAGGAGAAGCAGACGAATATCAAGGGCCTGATCAATCTGTACATGACCTATTGCGCCATCGCCGTATGGAAGGATTCCGGCCTGCGTCAGTTGAAGGACCTGAAGGGGAAGGCGCTTGCCCCGGGCATCAAAGGATACACCTACGAGGTGATTATCCGAAAGCAGCTTAATGCCGTGGGGTTGGATTACAGCGACTTGAAAAAGGTCGAGTTCATCCCGGCCAACAACGCAGCCGATCTGATGAAGGATGGCCATCTCGATGCCTCCGGGAAGACAGCCAACAAGTTTAATTCCTTTTTGCTGGATTTGGCCTCCCAGCGTGACATCTACCTCATCGCGACCCCCGATGACGTCATGAAGAAACTGATGGCGGAAAATCCCGGGATTTACCCGGCCATCGTGAACAAGGGGGACTACAACGGCATCGACAAAGATATCCAGGTTGTCGGTTATCGCCTCTGTCTCCTGATCAACGCCCAAACGCCGGAGGACAAGGTCTATCGAATGGTAAAGGTCATGGCCGAACACTGGGAGAAAGACATTCACCCCGTCAGCAAGACCTTCGCTGCCGTGCAACCGAAGGAATTCGCCGAACCCATCGGCGTGGATTACCATCCTGGCGCCTTGAGATACTTCAAGGAAAAGGGATGGGTGAAGTAAAGAGAGGCAGGACGGCACCATGGGAGAACAGATAAAGCGGATCGCGATCAGACACATCGATCCCAATCGATGCATTCGCTGTGGCGTCTGCACCCTGTCGTGTCCCAACGACGTCATCCGGATGAGACGCGGGAAACCCGTCATTGTCTACCGGTCGGATTGTTCGCAGTGTTTTGCCTGCGTCATCGATTGTCCCCGGGAGGCCGTCTCGCTGGGTTGGATCGACGTCGAGGATGCATAATTAATAAAAACGGATGGAGAACCGCAGGATGAAATTATCCCATGGGTCTATGGATATTGAAACCATTCGAACCGATATCCTGGTCATCGGCGGCGGAATAGCGGGTTGTTTCGCCGCCATTCGCGCCGGTGAATCGGGAATGAAGGTGACCCTTCTGGACAAGGGCCACCTCGGCAGAAGCGGAACCAGTTATCAGATGTCCGGGGTTTTGACCTGCTTCGACCCGGAGCGGGACAACCATGACGCATGGTACCGGGAATGTGTCGAAGCGGGCGATTGGATCAATGACCAGGATTGTTTGGAAGGAATGATCCCGGAAACCGCCGACCGCGTCCGCGAGCTGGAGGCGTGGGGTGTCGAATTCCAGAAAGAGCATGGCCAATTCATCCGCAAGCCGGGGGTCGGGCACGTCCATGCACGCAACATCCTGATGACCAAGGGAGGTTTTCAACTGCAGTCCGTTCTTCGCGGGGAAGTGCATCGACGAAAGGTCCGGGTCCTCGAACGCATCATGGCGACGGACCTTCTGGTATCGGAAAAGGACGGAAGGCGGGTGATCGGCGCGCTGGGTTTCCACATCCGGACAGGAAGGTTTTTCATCGTTGAAGCCGGGGCGACCATCCTCGCTACCGGAGCGGCCCGCGCCATCTGGACAGGCATTCGGCTCCCCATGCTAAGCGGCGACGGCAACGCCATGGCGTTTCGGGCCGGCTGTGACATGAGGAACCGGGAATTCGCCGTTTACTACGAGGCGCCGGCAGATTTCGACGCCATCGGCCCCGGATCGAACATCCTGTTCGGCGAAGGAGCGGTGCTTCTGAATGGCCGGGGGGAACGGTTCATGGAAAAATGGGATCATCTGCGGATGGAGAGGGCAACGAGGGTGTCCCGTTTCATGGCTGTCGCGGCGGAGATCGAAGAAGGGCGGGGCCCCGTCTATCTCGACGCCACCGGTCTCGACGAAGGGGCGTTCAACCGGATCGAAAAAGCCATCCCCATTCCCATGATGTGTTTTAAGGCGGCCGGGCTGGATTTGCGCAAGGACAGGATCCGCTGGAGCTACACTCTGGCGGACCACTCGCCCGGGGGGGTCAGGGCAAATCGTCATGGCGCATCCAGCGTCCCGGGCCTTTTTGTGGCCGGCGACATATCGGACCACGGCACGAGCGGCGCCTGCAATATCATCAGCCACGGCATGGTTTCGGCCATCGAGGGAAACCGTGCGGGCAAAGCCGCTCCCCCCGTTGCCGGGGAGGCCAACCAGGAACAGGCCGATCAGAACATTGTGAAGGCGCGCGTTGCCGACCTGCTGGAACCGTTGAACCGAGAGAACGGTTTGAGTCACCATGAGGTCCGTCGCCACTGTATCGCCATCTGGTCTCTGCTTGGACCCCGGAAAAACGCGGCGCGGCTGAAGGCGGCCATCGCCGCCGCCCGGGAGATCAGAGACACGGAAATCCCGCGTCTCCGCGCAAGAGATTTTCACGAACTTTCCCACTGCATCGGTCTTGGAAACGCGCTCCACCTCATCGAACTATACGCCCGCTGCGCCCTGGAGAGAAAAGAGAGCCGCGGCGCCCACTTCCGAGAGGAATACCCGCATAGGGACGATCGCCATTGGTTGCAATGGATCGTCGTCGGAAAAAAAGGGGAGAGGATGGACGAGATGGATGTCCGGACCGAGGCGATCCCTTTCGAACGATATCCGTTGTCACCCCGGTCGGATGGTGAACAGGCATGAGACTACCGCTCATCGTTGGGATTTCCGGCGCCAGCGGAGTTATTTATGGGATCGAGATGCTGAAGGCGCTGAAGCGCCTCGGACAGCCCGCCCATCTCATCCTGACCCGCACGGCAGCCCAGAACATCCGGCTAGAGACGGACTACACGCCGGAGGAGGTCCTGTCTCTGGCAAGCAAGGTCTACGGGGAAGACGATATGGCCGCCGCCGTATCCAGCGGCTCCTTTCGAACACAAGGGATGGTCGTCATCCCATGCAGCATCAAGACCCTGTCCGGCGTCGCCAATTCCTTCGGATACAACCTCATGATCCGCTGCGCCGATGTGACGCTCAAGGAGAGAAGGCCTCTGATCCTCATGGTCCGGGAAACACCCCTGCACCGGGGACATTTGGAATTGATGACTAGGGCTGCGGACATGGGCGCCATCATCCTGCCGCCCGTGCCTGCCTTTTATCATCGGCCCGAAAGCATCAGCGACCTGATCCGCCAAGGCATCGAAAAAGCTCTCGATCTGCTGGGAATCGACCACGATCTCTATCCGCGGTGGCCTTCCCCGCAGGCTGAGTGAACCATGGAAGCTTCGGCATGGGCAACGGAGGATGGAACGGGTCTCCAGGACCTTTTTCGGTCCGACTGCCGGAGATCGTCGGGACAAGGATGGGAGGAACAGCATGGATGGAGATCCTTTGAAAACAGATGTATTGGTGATCGGCGGCGGCGCTGCCGGTTGCATGGCTGCCATCGGCGCGAGGGAGGCGGGTGCCGCGGTGACCCTGGTGGATAAAGCCTGCATCAAGAGAAGCGGGGATTGCGGAGGAGGTAACGTCACTTTCACGACCTACTTGAACGAAGGGGAGGCCTGGGACACAAAGGAAGCGTTCCTCCGATGGTACTCCGATATCGCTGAAGGGCTCGTGGATATCGATGTGGTCAATGCGTCCACGGCGTCACAAATCCTGTTGACCGTATCGCGGCTCGAACAGATGGGGATTCCTCTACGGGATCCCAACACGGGAAAGTATGTCCGCAATCGGACGTTCGGCGCTCCGGGGGCCTATACCGTCGTTTTCAATGGAAAAAACATCAAACCCGCTCTGGCGGAGGAAGTCAGGAAACTTGGAACGACCGTCTGCGAGAACGTCCTGACAACCGATCTTCTGGTCCGGGACAACCGGGTTTTCGGCACCTTGGGCATCGGCACCAGGGATGAGAGGATCCGGATCTTCTCGGCCCGGGTCGTCATCCTGGCATCCGGAGAGGTCGTTCGGCTGTACCACAACATGACGGGGAATCCCTTCAACTCCTGGCACAGCCCTTTCAACACCGGCGCTGCCCATGCCATGGCGTTTCGGGCGGGGGCGCAACTGGCGAATATGGAGTTCACGACCTGCAATCTGACTCCCAGAGGCTTCAGCAGTGCGGGCTATGCAACCCTGACGGGCGGAGGCTGCCACCTCGTCAACGGCAGGGGTGAACGGTTTATGGACCAGTATCACGAGAAGGGAGAACGGGGTCCCAGATGGGCCGTCACCTCTGCAGTATACCACGAATTGAAGGAGGGCAGGGGGCCCTGTTTCTTTGATTGCAGGCACCTTTCGTCGGAACGCATCGCGCACCTCCTGGAAGAGATGCACTATGACAAGGAGACCCTCCTGGATTTTTTCCATCAGAAACAACTCGATTTGACGAAGGATTTGTTAGAGGTTCAGCTCTCGGAACCTCAGTTGGCCGGTTTCACCGGCAAGGCGAACGGCATTGTTGTGAACGAGGACTGCGAAACGCGTGTGAAGGGATTGTATGCCGCCGGGGATTGCTCCACTCCGAGTTACGCCCTCTCCGGCGCGCTGACGACGGGATACTACGCAGGCAAACAGGCCGGCCGGGCCGCCCTTTCGCTGGAGGGACGGGAAGATTTCAGCGCCGACACATGGGACGACATCCATCGCCGGGAAAAGGCCATCTGCGATATTGCGAGGAGAAGACACGGGCCGGCTTGGTGGACCGTTGAAAAAAAGATGCGTCAGATCATGACGGATTTCGTCGGATTCGAACGAAATGAAATGGGTCTTCGAACCGCGATTGAGCAACTCGAAAAGCTAGCGGCTGATGCGGAGGCATTGTCAGCCGGAAACCGTCACGAATGGGTCCGTTGCCTGGAAGCAACCGATTTGCTTGCAATCAGCAAACTGGTGGCCCGGGGGGCGTTGGAAAGAAGGGAGAGTCGGTTCGGAACGAGCCACTATCGGAACGATTATCCCAAACCAGATCAGGAACATTTTCGGGGATCCATCATCCTGGAGCGGGAAGGAAACGGGATCAGGGCATCCTTTCAACCCGCGAAATCCCTGCCTGAATCAATCCGCTGAACGAAGGAGACACGAGGGAATAGCCGAAGGGACGATTATGGCCATGCACGTGAAGGGCCGGGATGGCGACCCGGGGATCCCCCAACTGTGACAGTGAGCCCGGCGAAAGGGACCGCGGCATCAGCGGAGGGTCCCTCACCCATCAACATCCGACACCCAAGGTCGGTTTCAGACTTTGTCCATGCCGGGACAGGTTTACAGGCGACCTGCCCTGCCCGTGAGGGCTGCCTACAAAATGCTTCACCACACAGAAAAAAGGGGAAACCGTGAATCCAAACAGGACAAACATGCCGGAAACCATCCGTCTGATTCAGTTTCGCGCCGCATACAACCTCCCCGTTCATGCCGGCCTGGAAACGGGGATCTTCGCCCGCCACGGCATCGCCCTGGAGACGGCATTTACACCCGGCTCCGCGCACACCAGCCGACTTCTCAAGGAAGGGCTCTTCCATATTGGGCATACAGGCGCCGATGATATCGTTGCGGATGTCGAGGATCATCCGGACTCGGATCTCTTCATCTTTATGGGCCTGCACAGCGGCCTGTTCGGCTTGGTGGCTTCGCCGGACGTGCCGGACATCGACTCGCTCAAGGGTAGGTGCCTCGGCGTAGATGCGAGAACGAGCGGTTTCGTACTGGTTCTGGAAAAGATGCTCCGCGCCAAGGGATTCGGTGCAAAAGACTATCAACTCATGGAAATCGGGGGCTGGGAGAGCCGATACCAGGCCCTTCGGGAAGGCATCATTGCTGCGACGCTGCTGACCCACCCGTACATGGAGGAAGCCCTGTCGTCCGGTTGTCGGCTTCTTGCCCACGTCAGCGAGATGAGCCCGGTCTATCTGGCCACATGCGGGACCGCGAGCCGCGGCTGGGCACAGCAAAATGGGAAGCTACTCGTACGGTATATCCAATCTTATGTCGAAGCGACGGCCTGGTGTATTGATATCCGTCACCGCAAGGAATGCCTTGATCTCCTTGCCCGACACAACGGGATTGTCGGTCCGGCGGCGGAACAAACGCTCGCATCTCTCCTGGATCCCCATCGCGGACTCTACCCGGACGCCACCCTGAACTTGCCTGGGATCGAGGCGGTGATCCGATTGCGTGCCGAGATGGGATACCTGAAGAAACCATTGCCTTCGGCGGAGAAATATGTGGATCCCTTGTATCACCGCCAAGCCATGCAGCTTTGCTGATCCCAGGGGGGAACAGGATCAGGTTGGACCGGATGCGGTACTTCCGAGACGTGCGGCCCCTGTTCCGTTCAGTGGATCCCGAAACGGCAACCGGCGGCAAGGGTGGCCCCCGAGTTCGCAGCATTGGTCCAGAAGGGCCTTCGTCGGAGCGCTCTTGCCGATGACGAGTCCGTCCGCGGCAAGCAGATCATAGAGGATCATTTCGCCGGCTTGTTTCAGGATCGCTTCCATGCCTTCGACGCAGGCGGCGCCCTCGGCCACGACCCGGGCCATCTTCTCCGTGTTGCCCGTCTGGGAATGATAGACGATGAGGATCTTTGTCACGGTTTCCAGGTGGTGCAACAGTATTTCAACCAGTCGGGTGGCGCGGGGGAATTTCACCCCCACGCTCCCACGGATCCGGACGTGACAGTCTCCCGTCATCCGGCTCTTATCATCCAGCCGCCAGGCTCACCCAACGGTTTTATCTTATTCCCTGGCTCCTCCCATCTCTGGTTGACCAACCAATAAAACCAGATGATCCAACCCCTTCGCTCCATTCCCATTACAGGAACTTCCACACTACTACGAGCTGGTCCGCCCCTGTGCCCCGCATCGGTGCTCTCATTCTTGTGGGTCTTCCACTTGAATTTCTCCCTTAACATCGGGACGACGGGTTCCCACGTTCCACATAAGAGCCTGGATCAGGTTCCGTAGGCTATCTCTGCCTTGTCTCCTTCCTGTTGCCCTTCTTCTATGGCGTAGGTTTTGCCTTCGGTTTCGCATCGGCAATCCTCCCCATAACTTCGCCTCTGTCAAACCGCCACGACCCGCCGATCTTAAATCCCGGCAATTCTCCGGAGGCAGCCAGATTGTAGACGGTTGTTATCGTTAATCTCAAATATGCCGCCACCTCGCGGGGAGTAAGGATGTTTTCCGTAAATGACTGCTTCGTCTGTTGCTTGTGATCTCCACCCGATGCACTCATTCCTTGCCTTCTTTAGAATGTGAATTGGATTCAATTGTATATTCGGCATTTTCACGAATAACTTTAGCGATATTTCAGAAGAATGAAAAAAGAGGGCAAAGAGGGGAATTGTATATAAACTCACGGCGCTAAAGGAAGGGATAGCATCAATGAGTACGCTTTGAAATCAAGCATTTTCTTCGAGGTTGATGTTTTGTGGATAACAGGAAGGCTTCCTTAGACCCGTTCCTCCGTCGAAAATACCACCTTTCAGCCGATTATCAATAAATTGGTCAGGAAAGTCAATCTCAACCTTTGAACTCAGTCAGCGCCGTCAGCCTTGAATAATG
>Ga0247841_10000770_pt1 | contig 80405 bp, 64 predicted proteins | sample LaCruzMarch2015__2_FD_192410 | JGI IMG/M metagenome (GOLD analysis project Ga0247841, IMG submission 192410) | Freshwater microbial communities from meromictic Lake La Cruz, Castile-La Mancha, Spain - LaCruzMarch2015_18m | ecosystem: Environmental > Aquatic > Freshwater > Lake | place: Spain... | reverse complement strand
CGGAATGGTGTTCGTGATGCAGGTGAATCCTGTTATTCAGGTATAGTACCTATTCAAATCGGTTCACAGGTCATTAATTTTCAAAGTACTGCTTTATGCAATCAATATCAACATGTTATAACCGATACTACTCCAAATACACGTAATGTAAAAATTAACTCGGTTCCTTCAGGTTACTTATATACAGGTTACTCAGGATATGATGGTGCCGTACCTATATCAGGATCCAATACTTCAGTTACTGTTTCTGATGCTGAGGTTGATTTTGGGTATGATGAAATTCCTCCTTGTACTGTCTCATTGACTTCTCCTGCTTCAGGAGGATGTTATACTACCAGTGCTGAACCATCTCTTTCTGCAACCTATGGAGGAGCGGCAGATGCAAAAGTTCAGTTTGCAGTTGATGATGAGGTCGGGTTTGGAACCCCATGGACCTGTAATAGCGGATGGGATGGAAGTCCCTATATCCCTTCATTATCTACCTGTGAAGACGGTGCCGGTAATCCAGCATCACTTGTAACAGGTGATTATTATTGGTCGGCAAAAACACAGTCAGCTAATGGTGATTGTATTGAGACTGCGCTTGCAACTCCCCGTACTTTTTCAATTGACAGATCGGCCCCGGGAGTACCAACAACAAACTGTTCGGTTACTGGAAACAGAATAACATATACTTCAAATACTGTATCTGATACCGGTTGTAAGGGGTCAGTTTTATACATGTTCAATCTTGATGGGGTTGATACGGGCGGATGGGGAGTTGTAGGGGGAGGAGTTGGGACATCTTATACTATTGATCCAGCTACTATTGGTCATACATATGTGGGTAAGACAAAGGCAAAAGACAGTGGAGATAATACAAGCGCTTATGGGTCATCGGATTCATGTCTTTATTGCACAACTCCTGTTGAACCTTCAGCGCTTACAACAAGCGATGGAGTCACTTGTTCAAATATTCTCAACAGAACATATTCATGGACAGGAGACCCAAATGCTTTAGGGTATAATTTTCAACTATATGTAGGAGATCCTTTGGTTCCTGCTAACTGGTGTCAAAATACAAGCACAGCTACTAATTCATTTGATCTAACAGCATGCGATAATGACTTGAGTGACAAAACAGGTACGGTTACTTGGAAAGTGCGGGCGCTTTATGGTGATTGTACTCCCAGCTCATTTGCCTCTTCAACCTATCAGGTAGATAAAGCGTCACCAGATATTCCGGTAAGTAGAGAAATTACAACAACAACTGATGCGGTTTGTCCGGGTAAAAAATATGTTTCATATACTTGGCAAGCTCTTGTTGATGATAATGGATGCGGAGGATTGGATACAAATCCTTATTGGGCTCAACTTTCAACCGTAAGTGATTTTTCCTCTGTTTGTGAGGGGTCAACAAATACCTGGACTGATACAATACCATTGGTTGCTCCAAGCTCATATCCCGGAGGGACAACCATATATGCGCATGTAAAATCTAGTGATAGATTTATTAACCAATCGAATTGGTCTTCAGCAACAGATACTCTTGTTATTCCAACCCCAACGCTTTATCCCACAATTCATATACAAGGATCATATCAAGAGGATCTTGGTGATTCAACCTGTACGAATATACTTTCTCTCAATCCGCTGCTGGGTTTAACTCTTAATTTTACCTCATTACCTCCGGGAGCATCTGCTTCTTGTACTAAAAATGCTTCTAACTATACTTGTGACATTACTTTTAATAATCAAAGTCCTGCAGGAAGTTGTTTATTACCATCTCAAAATATTACCTTGAGTGCAACATTTGGTGGATATACATCAGTTGACTGGAGGACAGGAAATCTCTGTGATGGTTTAACAGGTAATCAGATAAGTGTTGATTTATCCAGTCCGGGAGGAGCAATTCCCAAAGATCTGTATTTTGATTATGGAGATCAGGGTTGGATAAAAACAAAAGACAGTTCGCTTATCAGTAAGACAAGCGGTAGGGTCAACGCGATTCCTTTTACTATTGAGGCCTATGATGTAGCTGACACACTTGACAGGTATATTATCATCAATAAAGCAGGAACACTTCTTCATAATGGGATTAGTTTAGGAGGAGTGACAAGTTATACTGCATCAGGTTGGTATCCAATGGGTGCCGGCACATATAATGCTCCTCCTTCATTTACTGCGTCAAAATTTACCGAATATGCAAAATCAAGAAAAGAATATAAGATCATTACGGCACTTTCAGATATTACCAAAGACGGGATCTACATATTAAATGGTAACTTAGAAATTACATCAAATCCCGAATTACCAACCCAATTTAACTCAAATAACTTTGTTTTGGAAGTGAACGGAACCGTTACTATTACGGATGACTTTAAACCGATAAAATCAATTGCTATTATTGCAAGATCAATCGTATTTTCGCCAACAACAACAGAAGCAAACGGTATTTTTATTGCAGACATTATTGATACAGGAATAACAACAAATCAAGGTTTAAAGATAGGTGGCAATCTTATTCATCTCTCTTCAACATATTTTGACAACAGAAGACGATGGTCGACTGCAAAAAAACCATCGGTTTTTATTGTTTTTGATATGAAAAAATATATGGACTTATTACCTTATTTATCAACAAGTGCGTATGATTGGAAAAAATTACAATAAAACACATCAGCAGGGACAGGTATTACTTATTACCGTTATGTTATTGGCAACAGCAATAACTATTGTTATGACGGTGGCTTTTAATACGACAACTGAAACACAGATTGGTGTATTGGAGCAGGAGTCTCAAAAAGCTTTAACTGCAGCTGAGGCAGGATTGGAGCTTGCGTTAAAAAATAGTCCCGGAGCGGCGCTTTCACTAGATGGATTAGTAGGATCGGGTATTACCGGAACAGCAGAAGTTTATTCTATCGCTTCTCCTGTATTTACATCTCCTCCTATACAGAGAGATGAATCATATACTTTTTATTTAGGAGATTATCGGGCAACTTCTCCTCCTGAATTTTTAGGAACCTATTATACCGGCAATGTCTCATTATATTTCGGTGAAAAAGAGTGTGGATTGGGAGGGACAGTGCTTGAAATTCTACAGGTAAAGAATGATGTCAGCTCTACATTTAACCGCTATTTGGTTGATCCGTGTAATTATATGAATAAACCAACGTTTTTAGGAGTTTCTGCTGGTCTTTATACTATTGAAGGGAACACGTATTATTACAGATCAGATATGTTGGCAATATCGGCAGACACAAAACTTCTCATAGTACGAGTTTTATATAATGGTACAAAGGTTGCCATTGAGAGTTCGGTTCAAAGCAATAAACTCCCTCTTCAAGGAAAAACAGTCGGATCAACGGCAAAGACAGATACAGGAGTGACTAAGCGCATTCAACTGTTTCAGTCGTATCCGCAAATACCCACAGATTTTTTTGTAACTGCATTTTAGTTTAAAGATATGTTTGGATAGATTTGGCAATTTCCTTCATCTTTTCAGGGGAGATTTTTTTAATTGTACGAAGCGAAATGCCATTTTTATGTCCGTCATTTTCAAATCGGGGAATTATGCGGATATGCGCGTGTGGAACTTCATATCCGAGTGTTAATAAACTGACAGATTGACAATTTGTTGCCTTTTGAATTGCAAGGCTTATTTTTTTTGCAACTTCAAAATATGTTCCAAATGCAGGGACATCATATACCCAGCGGTAATGCGTTTTTGGTATAAGCAATGTGTTTCCGGGATTAAGAGGTTTTGTATCTAAAAATCCTAAAAATAGCTCATTTTCAAAAACTTTGTAAATTGGTTTTTCTTCTTTTATTATTGAACAAAAAATACATTGATTTGACATATATTTAAACATTGTATAATTAATATAGTTATCATTTATTTGATTATACAATGAACATTGATGTACTTATTTATAATGCGGTTTTTTCACCTGATGAAACAGTCAGAGATACCAGTCGATTAGAAATTCGCGCACTGGCAAAAGAAAAAGGAATTTACTCTGCGTCCATTCATAATTTATATATGGCAATCGGTGAGGGAAAGGTAGGCGGTTTTACTGTTCCTGCAATGAATATCCGCGGGATGGCGTATGATACGTGTCGTGTTGTGTTCCGAAAAGTTATAGAGCATAATATCGGGCCGTTTATTTTTGAAATTGCCCGTTCGGAACAGGGATATACACTTCAGGAACCTGACGAATATATGGTTGTTGTTTTTGCTGCTGCACTTAAAGAGGGGTATGTTGGTCCTGTTTTTTTACAGGGAGATCATTATCAGTTTAAAGCTAAAATTTTTCAAACTCAACCTGAACAAGAACTGGAAAATATTAAAAAACTGATATTAAAATCAATAAATGCCGGTTTTTATAACATTGATATTGATGCATCAACTCTTGTTGATTTGTCAAAAAAAGATATTAACGAACAACAAAAAACAAATTACGAAATGACATCAGCCTTGACAGAATACATCCGTTCAATTCAGCCAAAAGACAAAACGGTATCAATCGGCGGAGAAATTGGTCATATTGGCGGTAAAAATAGTACGGTTGAGGATTTTATTGCTTTTATGGAAGGATATAATAGAAAAATCCAAAACCTAAATTCTAAAATCCAAATAAGGCAGTCTGGTTTGAGTAAGGTGAGCGTGCAGACAGGAACCAGTCACGGAGGAGTTCCTCTTGCCGACGGAACCATTGCAAAAGTGAGTTTAGATTTTGAAGTATTAAAAAATATTGGAATTGCTGCCCGTGACAGATATAAAATCGGGGGAGCAGTACAGCATGGAGCTTCAACTCTTCCCGATGAGATGTTTGATCAATTTCCAAAAGCTCAGACGCTTGAAATCCATCTTGCAACAGGTTTTCAAAATACTTTATATGACAATCTTAATCAATCACTTAAAAACAAAATATATGAATGGATAAAGGGGAATCTGCAAAAAGAGCGGAAAGAAGAATGGACAGATGAGCAGTTTATGTATAAAACGAGAAAAAAAGCATTGGGTCAATTTAAAAAAGAACTTTGGTCATTGTCAGATGCTGACAAAAAACCTATAATTGAAGCATTGGAAAAACAATTCATGATGCTTTTTTCAAAATTGAATGTATTTAATACAAAAGATTTAATACATCCGTATGTATAAAAAAGTCACCACACTGACAGAATTTATTTTGAAAGAAGAACGCAGATTTACGGGTACGACCGGTTCGTTTACTTTGCTTTTGACCCAGATTGAAAATGCGTCAAAAATAATTGCAAGCCATATAAAAAAAACAGGATTAGTGGATATTCTGGGACTTACAGGGCAAAAAAACGCTTATGATGAAGAAGTGCAGAGATTGGATGAGTTCAGCAATCATTTGCTTGTTGATATTCTCTCCGAGTCTGGTCAAGCCCATGCAATTGCCTCAGAAGAACTCGATAAACCCTTTTTTATTGAAAAACACAGCGGTAACTATACTGTTTTTTTAGATCCGTTGGATGGCTCGTCAAATATCGACATTAATATTAATGTCGGAACTATTTTTTCAATTTACCGAAAAAATAAATTATTTCTTGAGCCGGGAATGAGGCAGGTTGCTGCGGGATATATTCTGTATGGGCCTAGCGTTATGTTTGTATACTCATGCGGAAATGGAGTAAACGGATTTACTCTTGATCCTTCTATTGGAAGCTTTCTTCTTTCTCATCCAAATATCCGGGTCCCAAAACAAGGAAATATTTATTCTGTAAATGAAGGCTATTTTCCGCTTTTTTCAAAAAAAGATCAGGATTATATCAGCAGTTTTAAAACGGGTGTTAAGCCATACAAGGCGCGTTATGTGGGGGCGATGGTTTCTGATGTGCACAGAACATTATTAAAAGGTGGAGTATTTATGTATCCTTCAGACACAAAAAATCCGCAAGGGAAGTTGCGTCTTATGTATGAGGTAAATCCCATGTCATTCATTATGCAACAGGCAGGAGGGTTGGCAATTTCAGGTAACATAAATCCTCTTGAAATAAAGCCAAATGATTTTACTCAACGGGTACCGGTTGTTATGGGAAGCAGGGAAGAAGTAGAAAGATATATGAAGTTATAATCAGTTTTGGGAATTCATTTTTATTACCGCTTCACCCCAAAGGGGCCCCAAGCGATTGTAATAAAAATGAATTCCCAATAACAAAAATATTTATTAATTACATTTTTAAATTTATGAAACGGATAAAAGTAGGTTTAAACGGATTTGGCAGGATTGGACGGGCATTTACCCGCATTGCTTTGGAAAGGAATAATTTCGATATTGTTGTGATAAATACGCGAAAAACAATGCCGGATATGCTTGCATATCTTCTCCAATATGATTCAGTTTATCGAAAGTTCGGAAAGTCAGTAAAAGCAGTTGAAAATGGAATAACCGTTGATGGAAAATTGATTCCTGCGACTCTTGTTGCAGAGCCTTCTGAAATTCCTTGGGAGCAGTATGGAGTTGATGTGGTGGTGGATGCAAGCGGTGCTTTTACCACAAAAGAAGATCTTTTAAAACATATTCGGGGAACAGTAAAAAAAGTATTGTTAACCGCCCCCTCAAAAGACAAAGAAACAACTCATATAGTTTTGGGCGTAAATGACGATTTGATTGATTGGAAAAACGAAACAGTGTTGTCGAATGCTTCCTGTACGACAAACTGCGCAGCCCCAATGTTTAAGATATTGGAAAGTGCTTTTACTGTTTCAGCGGGTTATTTAACAACCGTACACGCTTATACTGCAACACAATCATTGCTTGATGAGGCAAACAAAAAGCCGGATCGTTCTCGTGCAGCTGCATTGAATATCAGTCCGTCGACAACGGGCGCAACAAAAGCAGTGGGAAAAGTAATTCCCTCATTGAGTGGTAAATTAGATGGAATGGCGGTGCGCGTACCGGTTCCGACCGTTTCTTTTACTGATATTTCAGCAGTTGTTGTAAAACCTACGTCAGTTGAAGAAGTAAATGAGTTATTTAAAAAGGCATCGGAAAACGAAATGAAAAAAATACTTGGATATGAGACTGAAACATTAGTTTCGTCAGACTATATCGGTTCATCGTACTCATGTATATTTGATGCAAATTATACAAAAGTAATAAATGGAACACTTGTTAAGGTGTTCGGATGGTATGATAATGAGTGGGGTTATTCCACCCGGATGGTTGATTTGGTGGAAAAAGTTTCAGACTATATTTAACTGTTCGATATCACGTTTTTGAATTCGCCTCACCCTGGAGGGGCCCAGGCGATTAATTCAAAAACAGATATCTTCACATTTCGTATTATTTACATACATGTCAAAAATTACTTATATCGATGAGGCTGAGATAAAAAACAAGCGGATATTACTTCGGGTGGATTATAATGTTTCCTTAAACAAAGATGGAACAATAAATGACGATACCCGGATAAAAAATTCTCTGCCGACAATAGAATATCTCCTTGAACGAAATAATACTCTTATTCTTATTTCTCATTTAGGAAATCCAAAAGGCCAGGACAAGGCATATTCACTTGAACCTGTTGCCAAACGATTGCAAACATATACTCCTGCATATAAAGTGGTTTTGATAAAAGATTATATAAATAGCTTACAGATTATTGACATATTACGAAAACTTGAAACTCAAAAAACAATTTATCTTTTTGAAAATATCCGTTTTTATCCTGAAGAAAAAAAGAACAATTCTGAATTTGCAACAAAATTAGCATCTTTTGCAGACATATATGTAAATGATGGTTTTGGTGTGTGTCATCGGGAAGATGCTTCAGTTGTCGGGATTGCTCCATTACTTCCCGCATATGGAGGGTTGCTTCTAAAAAAAGAAGTATCAGTGATAACAAAGGCGATTGAGGCTCCACAAAGGCCTCTTGTTGTGGTTGTTGCCGGTGCAAAAGTTTCGACAAAAATTGGATTTATCAGAAAACTGCTTAATATTTCGGATGCGGTTTTAGTTGGGGGAGCTATGGCAAATACTTTTTTAAAAGCTCAAGGATATGAAATCGGATGCGGTCAGTTTGAACCGGAATTTGTGAACGTTGCAAATGAAGTCATAGAATATGCGAAGATTAATAGTAAAAAATTGTTATTACCAACAGATTATCGGGTAGGAAGTAAAGATGACGAAAAAACACAAGGAGTAATTAAGAAATTTACAGATATGAATTCAAATGAATGTCCGCTTGATATTGGTCCGGAGACAGAAATACATTATTGTGCAATTATTGCCCAGGCAAAAACAATCATTTGGAACGGTCCAGTCGGGTATTTTGAAAATCCGCAATATGCGCTTGGAACAGAGGCAATTCTTCGTGCGATTACCGATAATACGAATGCAGTTTCCATAATTGGAGGGGGAGACACTTTGACGTCGATTAAACACAGCTCAGTTGAGGGGAAGGTAACCCATATTTCAACCGGTGGAGGAGCAATGCTCGAGCTGATTGAAAAGGGAGTTCTTCCGGGAATTGAAGCATTAAAAAGATAAAATCAAAATTATTCAAAAAGGGCATAATTAAATGTGTCTCCTTTTTTTCTGATGGTGGGATTGATCCTATTAGTTTTCTTGTTATAAGCGCTCCTATTGCATAGATACCGACACCAGCTAATCCTGCTGGAATATCGGCAATGTCAGGAGTACCTAAAAATTTACTGAGTAAGCCTGGAGGTAGTTTTGCCAATTCGGCAACAGCCACAGCCAGGATACCTACAGCCGAGCTAATTAATGTTCTTTTTTCAAAGTCTAAGCCCTTAATATTACGAAGAGTCAGATCAGTAAACGTAGAGGCAAGGACTGCATTTCCAATATCACCTGTATTATAGGTTAAAAAATGAGCCAAAGGTGATAGGTGTTTTCCTGCTTGTTCAATAGCAACTCTTGAAAATGTTTGAACAGGAACAAGAACAGAACTACCTACAATAGCAAGCATATCGATAGGTGTAGCATTTTTACCAATTTGTTTCATTATTTCAATCATCTCATTATTATGGGATATATTTTAGAGAATGTCAAGGGGTAAATTCTCATAATAAAAAAAGTATTTATTATTTTAGAAGTTCTATCACTTGATCTACTTTTACAGATGAAGACACCGTAATGGTTTCCTTTGATTTTTCAATTGATTCTGATTGCGCCTACGAGGTGCAACGGAGATTGATAGATCAATATATATTACCTCTGAAATCAATATCTTGGATATAGATTACGTTATCCATAATCTCATACACAACTCGTTTCTGGCCTATTCTCATCCGATACGTTCTTTTTGTCGTAGTAAGTTTTTTAATATCAAGTTGATTACTAAAAGGATCTTTTGATAGTTCTTCAATTTTTTGAAATAGTTCAATAGCTTCTTTTTTGTTTAGTTTACGAAGAAATTTATGCGTTCTTGGATGAAAAAGAAGCTTCATATTACATGATTGATTTTTTTATTTCCTCTGGTAAAATCCAGTTTATTCTTTTTTTATCTTCATTTTCCCATTCTTCAGCCCTTATTGAAAGGTAGTAATCTTCAAGTTGGCTCATAAGTTCTATGTATTTTTCATAAGAGAGAAGAACTCCTTGAGGATGGCTTCGGTGAAAAAGAAAAACAGGCGCTTTAATTGCTTTTTTTAATACATCTTTTGTTTTAAAGCGGAGATCAGATATTGTTTGAATAGATTGTGGATTTATCATAATTTATAACAAAATCATACTATATTATGATGAAAATGTCAAGCGTTGATATTCTTGATAATTTTTTGTAAAATAAAAAATATATGAAATTATATAGAGGTTATAAAGATAGACCAATAATGTGGATATCTAAATTTGAAGACGAATTAGCCAGCTTGAATAAACAAGTCGAAGGGCTTAACTTAATTCAAATCATCAAAAAATTAAATGCAGAAAATTTGACCCGTTTAATAGAATTAAGACGACTCAAGGGTCCTCAATTTTTTACTGACAGAGAAGAAGTTGCGAAGGATTTTGCCGGTGACAAAGGGTTCATAATAGTCCTGGATGTGCCCGATAAAGAAGCAAGAGGACATTGGCAAGATTGGCAAGATATGGCGCCATCAGGAAAGAGACATTACGCAGTGGATAATTATGTGTTCAGAGGAGATGAGTTGGCGCAGCATTCTGAGTGGAAGACGGATCTAATTGAAAGAGAAAGAGAAGGAGAAGGAAAGACACATGACGAATCTGCGTTTTCCAAGCTTAGAGGTATAGGAGGCTTACCTATGGGAGATAAAGTTGCCTTAGATCAACTTCGAAGCAAATTCCGAGGAGAATCAAGAGATATGGGAGGGAAATTGTCAGAAGGAAAACCACCGGTTGTTTAGCCTTATCTAATAACGGAATCGCTTTATGATATTCTGATTTGTTTATGGTATATAAATATTAGTTTTTTAGGTTACCTCTATTTATTATTTTTGTATTAATTCTACGACCTGGTCTGTTTCATTAGGTGAAGATACTGTGACAATAGTATTTGATTTTTTGATTGACGAAAGCTGAGAAATTCCTATGACTTTTCCCTTATTAATCCAATAAAGTGTTAGATCTGAAAAAGTATTTTTGTTCCAAAATGTCCGTATTTCGCTCGTTGGAAAGTGAAATAGCATTCCATCCAATCCATTTATATCTTCTTTACTTCTTACATACATAAGTCCCCTTTCCCATTTTTTAGGGGTATCGGCGATGAGAAGATGGAGGGTTGTTGGTCGTTGATTGTTGGTCGGAAGTTGGTAAGTGGTTGTTTCGTAATTTTGGAATAAGGAGCTTAATATAATATTTTGTCCATCGACCGTCGACTTACTACTCTCGACTCTTTTATATATTCTAATCACCGGGTGGTCAAATACACTAAAGCTTTCTTCAGCCTCCTCATCAGGAAACTCAATAATTGTTTTTCCAAATAATTGAATTTTAGGGTATGAAGAAAATTCCGCAACTTTTTCAAAACCTAAGCGTCCGGAAAAGAGATCATTATAATATATATTCAATAAAGGATATTGATCTTCTAAATTCATGCATTGTTTCGGGTAATTTCCCGTGATATTTGGAAAGGTTTGAAGATCAATACATGTATGATTTGCAAAAATTCTGCGCGAAGGGATAAAAATATAATCTGCTGTTTCATTAAAATGTTTTAAGTTGTTTTGAAGTTGAATGTCTTGGTCCAGATTGTAAAAATCAAATGAAACATATTGGTAATTGGCGATTTGCGATTGTTTTCCCTTAGTGTAGTCGAAGGGGCGATTGGCGGATGGAACAGGAAGGTCAATGACATTTGCCGTTTCTGAAAGTATTTTTGAGTTTTCCGGAATATTTTTATATATCCACTCAGATGCAGTAAAACGCACGTCAGGAGAAGTATAAACAGACAGATAGGCGATCCCGGGAAGGCAAGTCAAAAGGCAAAAGGTAAAAGTTAAAAACTTTTGACCTTGAGCTTGTACTTTTGATTTTTGACCTTTGACTTTTAACTTTTCATATATCTGTATTATAAATAATAACGCAAACACCGACATAATTGGAAAGATTGGTGCCATAAAACGGGTCCATTTTGTAAAAATAAACGCATTGGGGATAAAAAAAATAAGAAAGGATAATCGAAGAAGATTTATTTGAACTCTCTTCCAAGGTAAAAAAATAAATCCCGATAAAAACAAAATGTATTGTGGCCACCCTAAAACATAGGGGAATATATTTTTCATCTGGAACCATATGGGAGTAGAATCAATAAATTGTCTTGTATAAAATGTAATATATTTTCCGAGCGCAACAGATGATTCATATTGCATTGATGAGAAAAAATCATTGAAAGAAATAAAGTTGTGAGGGGAGAAAATGAGGGAGACAATGATAGTAATAAATAAATAAAGAAATAAAGAAATAATAATTCGAACATGTTTTTTTCCACTCCAGTGGAAACCTTTTATCCTAAGCCTGTCTTGTTGGTAGGTAGATCGGAAAAAAAATCTATTCTTCCAAAAACCCGATGTCATAGCGATAGATATTATTGGAATAGATAAAAAAACAACGGACGAGACTTTTGTTGCAATGGTAAGACCGGAAACAATTGATAAGTAAATTAGTTGTTGGTTATTAGTTGTTGGCTTATTGGAAGAGATTATCTTTAATGAGGAGAGGATGATGAGAGAATAAAAGAGCATAAGGAGAGATTCTGTGGTTCCAAAGTGGGAGAATTGGATAAAGTAGGGTGAGAAAGTTAAAAGGCAAAGGGTAAAAGTTAAAGATACAGGTGAAAGGGTAAAAGGATACAATTTTTGACTTTTTAGTTGAATTTTTGACCTTTGATTTTTGACTTTTGAGTTAATATTAAGCAATAATATTTCAATAATTATGATAAGAATCCACATGCTTATTACTGAAGCGATTGCCGATAATGTTCTTAACGCAATGGTCGCCTCTTCAAATGTTATAGGGGACTTAATTCCGGAAAGTAAATGAAAAATAAGAATCCCCATATATGCAAGATATAAGGGAAATTGTCCGTATGCAAAAAAATGCGGATTTAAACAGGTTGAAAGCGGTTGGTGACTGGTAATTAGGGATTTGACGTTACACTGTAGCTGTTGTACTGCATTTGCCATATTCCGTTCATCCGGGTGCATGGGGTACGGAAGCCCCCATCCCGTATTTACAAAACGAGTATAAAAAAGAAGTAGCATCGTGATTACGATACATATTTTCACAATAAAAGGAAGATGTGTAACTTTTTTTACAATGTTATTCATATTATTCATATTTTTATTATTATAATGTTGTTTTTCCATAATGTATTATTATATACTTGAATTAAGATAGTTAATCCTTTATAATTATATTTATATATGGCAACAATAGGTCAACCCGAAGTATCACTCCAACAACCAGCGGCTGAAGATGACCTATTTGCTATACTTGATGCAGCTCCAGCTTCAGATTCAAAAGATACGGCATTAATAGCCAATCTTAAACGGCAACCGTCAGATAGATTTGAAGCTACGTCAAGACGTCTGTCTGATGGTGATGATGAGCAGGTAAAATCTGCACGTGCGTTGGGGAGAAAGATAGCCGAAGGAAGCGTTGATGAAGTTGCAAAAGCTGAATTAGTCACTACGGGGGGATCTGAGATGTCTTCACGACTTGTTCAATCAACCGCTCCAACTCCTCAAGATCTTGCCAGTGCTCTATACAAAGATGTTAATAGTTATTGTTTCGGTGGCAGCCAAAATGCATTTGAAGAAGTGTCGGCTGCAAAACAAAACGCGGAAACTGCAAGAATGATTGCAGTTAGAGAAACAAAACTTATAGCCACACAGGCAATGTTACTTGGTATGGCTGAGGTGCAAATGGAAAAAGGAGATACGCTTGGGGCAATTCAACAAATGCAAGCTGCAAGACTGCATACCCGGATGGTGCCTCCTTGGTTTATGCAATCGCTTGAAACTCACTTAACTGAAGTCGTAGGAAAGATGTCCACAATGACAGAGGCAGATCTGCCATTACTTGAGCAAACTTATGCAGAATTACACAGCTATCCGCCATCAAGTGCGCAAGTCGATATTGCCGCTCCCCTTAATAGTTTACAGGGTAATGATTTTTTAAGACGTGTTGCAGAGGACGCAAGAGGGGCAGCTGGAAGAATACGTGCAGAAATGCAACGAGCTGCAGTTGAAGCTCAATACCATGATACTTTTAACAGAACCGCAACCGTTTCTTTTGAAAGGGCAGCCTCAAACATTGAGGGTCAAATTGGAGCATTAATGCAAAATGGTGAATATCCAAGTGGTCCCTTAACTTTAAGAGATTTGTCCGGTCCTTATCTGATGAGAGCAATACAGGCGGATGAAGAAATAAAAGATCAATTAAGAAATATAAATAAATTCCATCCATTGCACGGAATGCTTGATACATTTACATTAATTAATAATCCGGATTTTATTACCCGGACAGCAACAATACTTTTAAATCATCGTGATGAAAGCCAAAGGATAGTTTTTGACGAAGGAATGAGGCGATTATCCGACCTGCCGCCCCAAGAAGCTGTTGCAGCGGCAGAACGCATAATCAGACGTGATATATCAGGTGTAGCTTTGGGTATGCTGCGCGGAGTTTTGCTTTATAAATCCGAAACAACAGATGGCTCATATACTCAGGGAAACCTTCCCGAAATAAGAAGAAAAGTGTTGACAGAAGTATTTAAAGCAGTGGGTGCGGGAAGATTGGAACATTTGTTGAGGCCAACTGTAAATGTTTCGGAGTTAACGAAAAAAGGATTAGATAAAAAACAGATTCAAGCAAAAAATGATGAAGTTTTAAGGCAGCGAGGATTTACAGATGTACAAATTCAAGCAAAAAACGCAATATTAGAGTTTAGAGATTCAATTGTAGGCAATGGGAATGCATTTGGAGAATTTAAGACAATTATTGCTTCAGATATGAGATTGGCAGATGAGAGTTTTCAAGTTGAAGAACAGAGAAGAGCTCAGGAAAGAGCTGCTTTAATTGAGTCTAGTACCAGGGTGGATACATCATTGGAGCTTGCCCATAAATTATTAGACAACTTGGCGGATGATTTTTATCAGTTACAGGTAGCTAGTGATTTAGAGAGTTTAGGGCGTTCTGATATACCAAAATATATAACTGTCTCAGGAGCCGGATCTGATAGACAATTGAAATTAAATAGTTATGAAAAATCTCAGTTAGAAGCAGAAAATCTTCAATTAGAGAGCCAATTAGCAGGAGAACTCTCAACCGGAGATAGGAGTATGATGGAAAATAGAAGATTAGAACTTGCAATAAAACTTACATTTTATTCACAAGTTGAAGCCCAATTAATTGAATTTAATTTAAAACGCAAAAAAACATCTGGGGTGATAGGAATAGGAGCATCTGCCCACTATCCTTACAGTGTACTATATGACCAGAGTCAATTACCCACATCAACTATTCAAAAAGAAATGGCTGAGAGAAAGGGTGGTGGTGGCCCAACTGGTGAAATGTCATATTATGATGAAATCCAAGCACTTCAGAAAAGATATGATGAACTCAGGACTTCCGGTAAGGCATCCGTTGAAGTTATGAGAGATATATTACAACCGCGAATAGACGAAATAGTAGATCAGTTACAATCCCTTCACATAAGAACACCATCTGCTGTATTAGCAGCTCAAAGAAGAGGCGCGATGTATATGTTTAGTGAAATGAGTCCTTTAACTGTACTTTCTGGTCAGAAAGTAGATCAAGGAAATATACCAAACCCTTTTTACAAAATTATACAAAGGTAAATCGTTTAGATAAATATCATTCCTCTTGCTTTTTTAGCCTGTTACCAGTATTATATACTGAAAGCTAAATGCTTATAGATTAAATTTTTATATTTATGAAGTACGAACTAACTTTTCTTCTCCAAGATGAAGCGGAGACAAAAACAATTAAAGAACTGCTTGCTTTACTTTCCGTGAAGCTCGTCAAAGAAGATTCATGGGGTAAAAAAACTCTTGCATATCCAATTGCAAAAAGCCGAAGCGCATTATTTTTTCATTGGATTATTGAAACAGACAAAAAAAACGTATTGGAACTTAAAAAAAGATTAAACTACAATGAAAAACTGGTCCGTTATTTGTTATTAGCAGTTGAAGAATAAGAAGATATGTCAAGCCGTTCAATGAATAGAGTTTTACTCATTGGAAATTTGACTCGTGATCCGGAGCTTAAATATACTCCAGCGGGAACAGCAGTGTGTACATTTGGAATTGCAACAAACAGAAGTTGGACAACTGCAGACGGACAAACAAAAGAAGACACGCAGTATCATCGTATTGTTGCTTGGCAGAAATTAGCTGAACTATGCGGAAAACTCCTTTCAAAAGGGAGAAAAGTATATCTTGAAGGGCGTATTACTTATCGAAGTTTTGTGGGAAAAGACGGTTTACAAAGGAATATAACAGAAATAGTTCTTGATGATTTTATTGTTTTTAGCGATGGGAGAAGAATGACAGATGGTGTTGTTGAGGAAGTGAAGGACAAGAAAACAGAAAATCCATCTCAAGAAGAACAAGCACCAGTTAAAGGAGAAGAAAAGGAAGAGCCAAAAGAAGAATCAAAAAATGATGAGACCGTAAATCCGGAAGACATTCCATTTTAATAATTAGTTCGTCATCCTGAATTTATTTCAGGATCTTATAAATAATATGATGACAAAATGTTTTTTTTGCGAATATAAAGCAGAACCAAGTTATAAAGACACTGCAAATATTGAGAAGTTTCTTTCACCCCGAAAAAAAATAGTGGGAAGAGAGCGTTCATATGTGTGTGCAAAACACCAAAGAAAACTGACAAAACAAATTAAATATGCCCGCTATTTAGGTCTTCTTCCCTATGTCTCTTATCAAGGAATAAGATAATTGATATAATTTTGCATGAATAATTCTGCTTCTGAACAGCAACCTGTTCCTTCTACTGTTAAACCAGTAAGTCGTCGTCGTCTTCTTCAAGTTTTTGGGTTGGTGGCAGCAGAAGCAGTTCTCGCAGCATGTAATGCTTCGCCACTTGGTAAGCTAGGTAAAACTAAACCTACAGAAGTCCCTCAAGCACCAGAACCAAAAAAAAAGATCGACCCACCTACTCCCATACCTCCAAAGCCGCCTGATGTGTCTCGACCCACACTTCAAACTGAATCTGAGGTAAGCACAGTTCGGGAGGTTACCTATAATGGATTTGTTTTTTTTATTGATCAAGATGAACTTCCTGTTGCATATCGTTCGCCGGATCAGAAAATGACATATTTTGATATCCGAAAATTAAATCAGTGTCGTAAAAAAGCAATTACCGAAAAAGAAGTACAAATATTTGACTCAATAACGATACCTAAGTTTAAAGAAGCTCAGGTTCCCTCAACCCCAGAACGTCCCATTCTTGAACAATTACCAAAAGACACACTGACGTCTCAAGAGCTAACCAAACTGGGAATTGAAATTATGCAGTCAGATAATACGCAGCTATATATTCGTAAAGGGGCTTTCCTGCCAGGAGCGCAACTTGAAAGATATGCATCGGGCGAAAACAAATTAAAAATAGTATTGTTGAATGCTCCTTTTATTGCAGATATTTTTTTAAAAGATCCAAAATATTCTCAAGTATTGCCCTTTTTATTAAATACAGAAGGAGCAATTCCAACACTGCCCGAACAAACAACGGATGTTATGAATGCATATCGATTGCAAATGAAAATAAAAATAGAGTATGAGTTGGCTGATTCATATCTAAAAAAAGCAAGTGGAACAGGAGATATGAAAGAAGTAGATTCCGATATATTATCTGGAAAATATAGATTGTATATTAATGAACATATAAGCGATGAAGATCTTTATTGGGAAATGCTTGCCACATCGCTTAAAAAAGCACCTTCTGGAGTCTATACAATAATTCCAGCAAAAAGTGAGAAAGAACCAGAGTGTTCATTAATTGTTTTATCGGTTGGAGAAGGAAAAAAGATTCCCGGTTCAATATCAATTACATGTGACGGAGAAGGTAATTTTAATTTATATACATTTTCCGAAATTCTTTTATTTGGAGACTCAAATCCAAAAGCAAGTCAATCTTATTTTTATTCCTCGTTCTTAAAATTGAGCACGGGAGAAGTATATAAGTTTGAAGGACCGAGTGGCTTTACCTTAAGACATGAAGTCGAACACGATAAAGATAGAGAAAGAGAGCTAGATGAATATCATATTGATGAAGAAGCTGCTAAAACCCTTGATGGCGCACATAAACAATGGAAAGAAAAAGGTATTGATACAGGATATTACTATGTTTTCAGATTGCCTGATGGCAGATATATTCTTACGGAAAAAGAAACTTCTCCAAAAACATAAAATACATTAATCTATTTATTCGTTATAATAGATTAATGATTCTTACTATTCCACTTCCTGAAAAAGGAAAGATACTTTTTAAAGTTGGACAGCATATTTCAATCGGGGATTTGTTTTATAAAACACATACTCAAAATGAAGTGAGGCTCTCATTGGCAACAAAACTTAATTTTGAACCAAAACATATTTTTAAACATTTGAAAAAAAATATTGGAGATAGAGTAAACAAGGAAGAGCTATTGGCTGAAAAAAAATCCTTATTCTCTTCACAGCAGTATAGATCTGAATATGAGGGATTGATAAAAGAAGTCGACCATATTGAAGGAATTGTTTTGCTTGAGGTTACCCAAGAAGAAGAGCATCAAAATCGTGCATATTTTACGGGAGACGTTGTGGAGATTGATAAACAGGAACTTAAATTGAAGGTAAATAAAGGAAAATCATTTGATGCGAAAGATATAACAGATGATTTTGGCGGTCTGGTTGTGATTCAAACAGAAAATCCAAACAGTCTTACTGAAGAAGAAATTAAAAATAAAGTATACTGTCGGAGAAAACTGCTTGGATATGAACAGGTTAAAATTGAAGCTTTGGGAGCGGTTGGTATTATTTCGCTTCACTCGCTTTCGGAGTTTTCAGGGATTCCATTTGCGCAACTTGCGGAGATTAAACAATGGGAAGAACTCGCTTCATCCTCTTTTCTCTATTGCATAGCAGATAAAAAAAATAGTAAAATATATTTTTATAGTTGATATTACAAATAGAAAATGCTGAAACAAAGCGAGTTTATTCAGCATATAAACAAATTATGATCAATGCAAAAAAAATCACTAATATTCTGCTTGGTATTTCGTTAGTTGTTCTTCTTTTCGGTTCCGGATATAAAATGGGTGAGTTTAAAACAGCCTCTTCGAAAATAGAGCGGACTGATTATAATGTTTTGAATAGTTCACCAATATCAAGTCAGACGCAGGCAAAATTAAAAAATATTGATTTCAGTCTTTTTTGGGATACCTGGGGGAAAATCGAGGAAAAATATGTTGACAAGAAAAAAGTTGATCCAAAAAAAATGTTTTATGGTGCAATAAAAGGAATGGTTGCCTCAGTCGATGATCCGTATACATTTTTTCTTACCCCTGATGAAAACAAACAGTCAAAAGATGATTTGGGAGGAAAATTTGAAGGAGTCGGTGCCCAACTTGGGTTGAAAGCAAACAGGATTGTTATTATTGCTCCACTAAAAAATTCACCGGCGGAAAAAGCCGGAATATTGGCGGGGGATTATGTTAGTGAAGTAAACGGTGAGTTGACAAAAGACTGGACGTTGCCTCAGGCAGTTTCAAAAATACGGGGTGAAAAGGGGACAAAGGTAAAACTTACTCTTGACCGGAACGGAAAAGAAATCAAAGTCGAAGTCACACGGGATGTTATTTTAGTAGAGTCTGTTGAATTGAAATTAGATGAAAAGATAAGCAGTTGTATTGAAAATTGTAACAAGGTTGCTTATTTAAAACTTAATCAGTTCGGTGAAAATACAGTTGATGAATGGGAAATAAAAATTGCTGACATTAAACGAGCTTGGGATGGGAAAAAAATTAAAGGTTTGGTTTTAGATATGCGTGGCAATCCGGGTGGATATCTGGAAAGCTCAGTGTATCTTGCAGGCGAATTCTTACCGAAAGGAAAATTGGTTGTAAAACAAGAGTCAACCAGTTTGGAGAACAAAGATTATGTGGTAATGCGTACCGGAAGTCTACTTGATATTCCTCTTGTTGTGTTGGTTGACAAAGGCTCTGCTTCGGCAGCAGAAATTTTAGGTGGAGCCTTACGTGATCATAAACGGGCGGTTTTGATTGGTGAAAAAACATTCGGAAAAGGATCAGTACAGGAAGCGCTTGATCTGAAAGATGGCGCTGGACTTCATGTGACGATTGCAAAGTGGATACTTCCTAACGGGGATTGGATTAATCATAAAGGCATTGAGCCTCTTTATACTATTGAAAATAAAATTCCCGAAGGAAATACACAGACCCGTGAACTGGATGCACAGCTTGACAAAGCGATTGAGGAAGTTATAAAATAGGGAGTAAATGATTAGTAGTTAGTATGAGTTATCAAACTTGGATACGTCATTCTGGTAAGCCCCAATGGGGCGCATCCAGAATCCCTTTCGCCAAAGGCTTTGGAAGGGCAAGTAGATTCTGGAGTCGCTACGCTCCCCAGAATGACGAATATTAAAATATATGAAACGTTTGATATTTCTTATCGCACTTACTGTCCTTGTGTTATCTATTGGACAGACCTATCACCTTCTTCCCCAAATCAATCTTGAACAATATTTTGGAAAACCCGATACAAAAGCAGATCAATTAACAAATAAAATTGAAAAACAAAATGTAGTTTATGAAGAATCAACGGTAATCAAGGTTATTGAAAATTCACTTCCTTCTGTTGTTACTGTGGGAATTGTTAAAACTACCCAAGAAAGCGGTTTTTTACAGATTGATCCATTTAATCCGTTTGGAGGATTTAAAAAAATACCTGGTCAGACGAAAAAGATAGATCAAAATATTGGGAGTGGTTTTATTATTTCAACAGATGGGCTTATCATAACCAATAAGCATGTAGTTTCAGATATAGAAGCGGGTTATAAAATATTGACAAACGATGAAAAAAAATATGAAGTTGAAAAAATCTACCGTGATCCGCTCAATGATTTGGCCATTTTAAAAATAAATGCAACGGGACTTAAGGCTCTTCCACTTGGTGATTCATCAGTGTTGAAACTGGGTCAGATTGCAATTGCAATCGGCACTCCACTTGGCGAGTTTCAAAATACAGTTACCACAGGAATTATTTCCGGTTTGGGTCGCGGAATTACTGCGGGTTCGCCTTTTGAAGGTGCGGTTGAAAAGCTTGATAATGTTATTCAAACTGACGCGGCAATCAGTCCGGGAAATTCCGGGGGACCTCTCCTTAATTCAAAAGGTCAAGTGATTGGAGTGAATGCTGCAATTGCTTCACAAGGTCAGAATATCGGATTTGCAATACCTGTTAATGTGGTAAAAGATTTAGTTGACTCATTTAATAAGCGGGGCGGGAGTTTTGATCTTCCTTATTTTGGGGTAAGATATCAGATGCTTGATCGCAAAACTGCAATTGCAAATGAATTAGTGGAAGGCGCCTATGTTCAATCTGTTGCTGAAGGATCGCCTGCTGAAAAGGCCGGGATTCAAGATGAAGATATTGTTACCGAATTTGGAGGAGTAAAAGTTAAAAGTGGGGGAAAAGAGGAGTTAAACATCCTCATTAGTGAACGTAAAGTCGGTGAGACAGTTAAAGTCAAGATATGGAGGAATGGGGATGTAAAAGAAATTAATGTACTCATTGAGGCTTATAAGTAATCGGTGGTAATTGTTTGACTTTTGTTAACCCTCAAAAACCAGTATAATACTGCTTATGATTCTTTCAATTTACACAGACGGAGGTTCAAAAGGAAATCCGGGACCAGCTTCAGTCGGAATTGTTTTTTATTTGGATAAAAAAATTATCCATACGTATCGTGAAGATTTAGGTGTTGCTACAAATAATGAAGCGGAGTATATGGCGGTGGTACGGGCACTCGAGCAAATTAAAAGTTCCTTTTCCGTTAAAGTTTCGGATGACAAGTTGGCAGGCGAGCAAAAATTTAATAAAATACAATTTTATTGTGATTCGAGTTTAGTGGTAAATCAACTCAATGGTTTATTTAAAGTTAAACATCCGATGATGCGTGAATATATATTTAAAATTCGTATCCTTGAACAGGAAATAAAAATCCCGATATCTTACACCTATATTCCTCGGGAGAAAAATACTATTGCAGATGCGCTCGTGAATAATACTTATTAATAATTCAAGTTAAAAGTCAAAGGGCAAAGGTCAAAAGTACAAGTAAAAAGTATAAAATAGTTTATTTTTGAATTTTAACTTTCATTTTTAACCTTTGATTTTTAACATTTGACTTAATATTATGTTTGATACTCATTGTCACTTAAACTTCAAACGATTTAAAAATTCAGTTTCCGAGGTGATTCAACGTGCGAAAGAAGCAGGTGTACAGAGTATTGTTATTCCGGGGACTGACGTTGTGACTTCTCAAAAAGCAGTTGAAATAGCTTCACAATACGAAGGAGTATATGTTGCGGTGGGAATACATCCGCATCATGCTTTACAATTTCAAATGTCAAGTTTCAAAAGTGAGATTGAAAAATTAAAAACATTATTAATGCATTCAAAAGTTGTTGCGATTGGTGAGGTGGGATTGGATAAACATGAATATACGCAGACAAAATATAAAACATATAAAGTTGACGATCAATTTATTGAAGCACAAAAACAGCTTCTTATAGAGCAGATTAAACTAGCTTTGAAATATGATAAAAGTTTGATCTTGCATAATAGGGAAGCAAAGGATGAGCTTCTGCCGCTTCTTGAAAAATGTTGGGATAAAAAGCTTGAAGGAAGAACGGTTTTTCATTGTTGCGAACCAGATATGGAACTGCTTGAATTTGCTCAAAATCACGGCATTTTCATCGGTGTTGACGGCGATGTGACCTATTTGCCAGAAAAGGCGGAATTTGTTAAAAAAGTTCCTCTCGAAATGCTTGTTTTAGAAACAGATTCGCCATATCTTCTTCCTGAACCACTTCGTATGCAAAAATTGTATCCAAATGAGCCGAAAAATATAACAGTTATTGCTGAATATATTGCGTATCTGAAAGGATTGAAGAAAGATCAATTACAACAAGTGACGTACGAAAATTCAAAAAAACTGTTTGCATTATAAGTAATTTTATACGAACGTATTTTTAACTAAATATTATCTTTTTAATATATGGTATTATAGAGTATGGAGAGAAAAGGATCTTTAAAGACAATAATAGGTTTGTTTTTTATTGTTTCTTTAACCGGTTTTTTCATTTACCTCTCATTTGTTATTAATCAAACACCAAAATTATTAAAATCAAAGGCTTCAGAATCAAGTAAAACTTCTGCTGTTTGGCTGGAGAATGATCGCTCTGCGATAAGAAATAGCGCGTGGATATCCAATCATCAGTATGGGGATTGTCCTGACCAAAATATTGATGGATTTTGGTCAATACTTCGATTAGATTGTATTTTTCCTGATAAGCTTGATGGACCTTCAGAGCAAGATAAAAAAATAGTTCAAGAACCTCCCAATTTATATTATAAACATATGATTCCTGGTGATTTTATTAAGCTATTTTCCGATATACCTTTGCCAAGTGTTTTTGCGTGGATACGAAATGAAGGTAGTATTTTATCCCGGAACGAAATGCGTGAAAAAATCAAGTCGAGAATTCAGAATAAAAAAACAGATATCGCAACAATCTCAGTTGATAGTCTGATGGTCGGCCTAGAAGGAGCCACTTCATCGGGAAAAGTAGTGTCTTCAGTTTCCTTAATGGTGCATCCTCAACTTGAACAGTTATTTGTTGACATTGTCGGAACTCCAGAAAGGGCTCGGATTTTATATCAGCCTTTTATTGAAGGAGCAATAGGCAGAAAGTTAAAAAAAGCGGAGTCTCAAGAAGTCCACAATCTGTATACGGCAGCACTCTATGATTGCGGAAAGCATGCTTTAAATGGAGTTCAAACAGGGCTTGGAAAAAAATATCAATTTGGAAATTATACTGCGGTTGTTCAGTGGTGGACAACAGGTGACGGAACAAGTGATTGTAATATTCATGTTGTTAAAGCTAAAACTCCTTGATTTTGTGCAATTACTTTGTTATAGTACTCCAATGCAAATAAAGAGGATGTATTTTGGACTCGTATTTGTTCTTTTTTTCATTTATTTCAAAACCAGTCATTGCGGGAGAGCTGCCTCAATTTGTTCCGGGTCAGCTTATTGTCAAATATAAACAAGGAAAGAAACAACTTCTAAAACAGCAATATAACTAACTTATTCAATCGGAAGCCCCTCTCATTAAAAATAGACCGCCAAAACAAGATCCGATTTTTGATCAATTTTTGTTAATTCAAGTTTCTGCGGGAAAAGAAGATGAAGTGATAAGCAAGTTAAAAATATATCCTGATATTGAGTATGCAGAAAAGGATGGATATTATAAAGTCGCTGAAATACCAAATGATCCGTGGTATTACAATCAATGGTCATTATTATATCACGAAGATTATTATGCAGTAAATCTGGAGCCAATTTGGGGCAAACCTACTACTCCTACACCTAAACCTCCCCCCCCCCAATTTCCTCCTGCTATTGATAATTCAAATCTTCCCTGGGCATATGTCGGGAGACTCTATTTTACAACCATTGTTGTAACAGATAAAAATAAAGATAAAATAAAACTGGGGATCGAGGATATTCCTTTAGGGCTTCAAAAAGGGCTTTGTATTAATATCCCCGGTTTTTCAAGCTGTCTGATTTATGGGATTACGAAAAAAAGAGGAACTTTTTCCATACAGGTAGATGCTCAGGATATAACAAACAGAATTACTAAAAAAACTTTTCCTGGTGATAATTACCAAAAAATAAGTGAGGTTACAACACCAAACACAAGACCTGCTTCGTATGATTTCATATACCATCCAAAAACTCCGCCCAATATAAAAAGACCGATCATTGAAAATGTTTCAAACCAGTCGCGGATGCCGACAGCAAAATGAATAATCATTACATATACGACGGAGATAATAATATAGGTAAAAAGGTCCATAAGGTTAGTATAAAGTATTAAGAAGCAAGAAGAAAGAAGTATATAGTGTCATTCTGGCACCAATTCTGATTGTCCAGAATCGGATTCTGGATGCTCCCGCCGTTGGCGGGATTACCAGAATGACGTATTTGGTAACTAAATGAGAGCTTTGTTAAGCATGTTAATAAATGATTGCTGGGAGAAAAATCCTGATCTTTCATATGACTGCTTTATGAGATCATTTCGTAAAGAAATATCATTATGCAATAAGTGAATTGCTGAAGTAATTGATTGAGAGTCTTCCGGATCAACAAATAAAGCGGCGTTATTACTAATTTCTCGAAGTACTTGAATGTTCGATAGAATACTTGGACATTTTTGGCTTGAGGCTTCAAGATAGGAAAAACCAAATCCCTCATCATGTGAGACAAGAATGTTACATAGTGTATTTTGGTACAAATGCATTAATTCTTCATTTGTAATAAAGCCGGGAAAAATAAATCGTTTATCATCTTTCGTGAGAGACATAAATTCATTAAAGTCCTCATTCCATGGATTATTAAGCTCGCTTGTTGATAATTTATTTTCTCCAGTGGGTTCCCGCCCTTCGGGCTTCCCAAGTCGAAAAAAATCACCAACTGCACTCGCTTTACTTATATAACTGTTAACTTTGCTAAACACTTTCCCCACAAACACACAGGGCAATTCCTGTATTTTAATTGCTTTTGCAAGATTAACGAGGTTTTTATTCCAGGTTGCGTCCCCAACATAAAGTAAGTAGTCCTGAACTTTTTGATTGTCATTCTGAACTTGGTTCAGAATCTTATCGATAAAAGTTTGTTTCGAGATCTTTTTTATAGATTCTGAAATAAATTTAGGATGACTATTTTGATCAAAAATTGTTGGTAAACACGGATAAATCACTTTTACTTTTTTTTCAGGAATATGTAACATAGTAACAATATCATGCTTGCTTTGTACAGAATCAGTTATCACGACATCATAGCTTAAAAGAGCAATCTTGTTCAATAAAACAGTCAATTTTCCTTTTAATCCGATAGGAAAATGTTCTGGGTATTTTAAGGGTATTAAATCATGAATAACTGCGATTTGTTTCGGAAATTTTCGTCTGATAAAAAGAGGTGGGGCAAGGAAGTTAAAAAAGGGGTTGAGGAAAGTTGTTTTTCCATTACCGTTTGTTGGTAGGTCAGAAGAAAAATGCCAGTCGGGAAAGTTTTCACGAAGAATTTGGAGATATCGTCCAATTCCGCGGACTTTGGATTGGGAATCACTTATTGTAGGGTCATATACAAGGACATTGCTCATAGGTTAATTGTAGCACAAAGCGTATGTTGAGAAATCATGCCGATAACAGATTCGATATAATACAATATATCCATGGGAGAAGAACAAATAAGAATACGTGGAGTGAATATAAATCAACAGATAACCTCTGGTCTGATTCTTCGTGGCTATACGCCTCGGGTTTTTGAAACAAGATCTGATCGTTTAGCTGCTTTAGCCACCAATGAAAAAGTTGATAATAATTTATTTCGGGCAATCAGAAATCATAAACCTGATGGGTATATTGTGGCTGTTGGTTCCGGAATGTCTTTGAGTTTACCTCTTGGTTTTAATAAAGACACTCCACCAAGAGGAGTGGTTTTAGTTGATGTTGATAAACATGTTATTGCATATACCAAAGCCTTTGTTAATGCCGTATCACAAACTAAAGATTGGGCAGATTTTTATAATCGTTTCTATCGGGATCCGATTGGGTTAGCTCAAAATTTTTTAGAAAATGATCCGGATTCTCAGGAAGCTTTAAAAACAATGGATGATTATAAAAGAAGAAGTATGGAAAAACAAATAGCAATGAGTGTTGGAGAATTTAATCATCGAATATCAGATGAAGGCAGATTGGGCATTGACAACGTACTTTCTGCAACGTACGATATATGGAAAAAATTAACCATAGAAGGAAATGTGGCAGTTGTTCACGGTTCCTTGATTGATGAAGCAGTGATCGATACCATAACCCATCTTCCTGAATACCAAACTTCAACTAATCTTATATATTTATCTAATATTGCAGATCATATAGTTAGGAGTAAATCATGGGAAGGGTGCACTCAATACTTAAACTCATATCTTCAAACACTCGCTCGTTACTCTCCTAAAGAGTACCCGGGATTATTTTTAGATACTTTACGCGGATATAACTATTGGTTAAGAGTTTCAAAAGGTGTACCAAATATTTATCCTGCGGATATTATAGCTTTGGGCTCTACAATATTTCCTGAAGGATTTCAACCTCCACATTTACATTATGAAAAATTACCCAAGAAGTTTACTCCACTTAATTTATTTACTGCAGATGGAAAACAGTTAGAGTTTACACACGTTTTAGAGGAAATTTATAAGATATATCCATCATTAAACAAAGATTTGATAAAACAAATGATTAAAGAACTTGGTAGTTTAATAGACATTGATGGAGAAGCTGATTTAAAATATTTTGGTGGATTACAGCCAATTGAATGGGCACGTTTTCGGTATGGGGAAGTAATCGGTCAGGCAACAGCGGTTTATTTGGAGGAGAAAAAGAAAGAGCATAATAATAAATTATAATCATATGGGTTATCAATCGAATCTGATAAATTAAATAGGATAATAGAAGTGGAGGCGTATTTATTATATAATTAAACAATTAATACATTGCGTATTTATAAATATGAGCATTGATAAATTAGGAGATGATTTTCTGTCCTATTTGCCCTATGAAGTTTTAAAACAATCATACGATCTTAAATTGGAAGATTTTATGAAACAACTTGCATCTGCACGAGAAATTATCCCAGGCACATTAACGCATAAGCAAATGTTAGGTATGTTATCAAGATATATTGAGTCGGTTTTTAGGGGGAAATTTATTACTTGTCAAGAGGGGGATGAGGTCCCCCCGGCATATTCGCCTTTGTTTAAAGGTGACAGTATGAATCCCTTTCTAATTACAGAAGGGGGTAAGTTGCGTTTTAGGAGAGAAACCTTATTGGTTGAATTTGATCCTTTTGCTCAAGATAAAACACATGGAGGTGGACAAAAAAAAGTTTTAGCTGCGCTTATGCCTGCTGATGGACGTGATTTGAGGGTGGCTGGGTCTATAGGTTTGACAAGAGATGGTTTTTGGTCAGGACCCAACACACATTATGGCGACTATCATTTGCCTGAACTTCACTCAGCATTAGTCAATATTGCATTACCTGAGGGTTCTACACAAAAACAAGTCTTTCAAATTTCAAAGAATTAAATATATTTTTGTTTCCCCACCATTGTAATAAATATTCTTATTACATTTGGTATTTTATGGTTTTATTATCTTCGTGTATAATATTCTTCATATGAATAAAATTATTTTAACTAAACAACAAGTTTACGGGTTTGTTGAGGAGAGTAAATATAAAGTCAATCCGAAATCAAAGTTTCAGAGTCGGTGCATTGATGGTCGTTACCCCACTTCGCCAAGGCTTCGAGGGGTGAGTAATTTACCCGCATTGGCAATTCCGGGAGCGGACGCTGGGGAATTGGCGCTGATTTTTGCAACAGCAAATAGTTATGGATTTGAAGTTGATATGAAAAAAGTGTGGGATAGTTTGATTGAATTAGTCGGGGGAGAGGTACATCTTCAGTTTCATACTGATTCGCACGCTGAGTCCGGGGTTGCTCTTGCCGGGTGCGGGCACATAAAACAGATAAATATTGATTCAAAAGCGTATGATTTGACCGATGAACAAGTACAATTTATCAAGGATCAATTTTTAAGGGTAAAAAAATCAGGTGTTTTTGAAATTGAATTACACGGAGATCATCAGGAGGGGGCAGTTCTTATGATAAGCGGAAATTGGGGAGTATTCCCGCAAGGAAGTGTTAAAACTGATTTAGGCAATCGGAATGTCCAAGTTTTTGTGTATCACCAATCATTAGTAGATGACCGTCATAGAGCTCTAACTAAGCAGCTTATGAAGAATAAAGCTATCCAGCTTCCTGACAAATGTGATGAAGAACATTTGTTTCATGCGTTATGTGAAGTGGGGGAAAATCATTTACTTGAAACATCAAAACGGTTGGCAAAAGGGTTGCCGATTTTTAGTGTTGTATTTGCTGAGAATGGGGAGTATAAAGTAGAGGAAATAGGCGAGGTATAATTATTTGAATAATACTGTTTGGTTGTGTAATTTATTCTCCGGTGGGTGCCCCGCCCTTCGGGCTTCCCAAGTCGAATAAATTCCACAACCTTCACAAAGAATAAAAACAAAATTATTAATTCAAAATTCAAAATAAAATGATTTTAGGTCCAACATTACTATTAAAATTAGTTAAAACAAAAAAATTAGTTGAAGGACTTTCGGAAAGGGAACTCACGACGCCTGAAGGTGCGGGATTTGATCTGCGGGTTGGGGAAATGTATAAACTTGATGGGGGAAAAGCATTTCTTGGAGAAACAGAGCGGGAAACACCAAAAATGAAGTTAGTTATCTCTTATGAGAAGGGTAAAAGCAACAAAATAACTATCAAGCCCGGAGAATTTTATATTGCAACGACAATTGAAAAAGTAAATACACCTCTTGATATCACAATCAATTTTAAACCGCGTACAACAACATTTCGAAGTGGTCTTTTTTTACGAACAGGAAATGTGGCTCCTGGATATTGCGGAAAATTATCATTTGCCCTGTCAAATGAAGGACCGATGCCTGTTACTTTGGAAATGGGTTGTCGGATTGTTCACGCCCAGTTTGAGTGGGTTGATGGAGGAGGAACACAATATAAAGGTCAATGGCAAGGGGGGAGAGTGACAACAAAAAAGAGGGAAAAACAGATATAATAAAAAATATATATGATGGGAGAAAACGCCAAACCAAATAGTTCAAGTTTGCCTTTATATGGAGCTGAACGTCCAGATGAAAAATTATCACGAGATTTTGAAAAAGTACAAAGACATCTTAGACAACGTCATTTAAAAATTGGTCACGCATTAACATTTGAAGAGTATCGAAGTAATGTTGTACCTTACGAACAGTTATATACACCTGGTAGAACAGCATATTTAGATAGGGAAAATTTTGAGAAATATTATTTAAAAGAATTATGTGTAGACTCTCAAGATTCACCACAAAGACGTGTAGAAATCGAAAAAGCATGGGAAGAATATTTATGTGGGATTATGCTTTCCAGCGATGAGACTTTATTTAAAAAGCATTTAAATAAAGATTGTTATTCATCGAGAGTAGAAAGAAAAAAAGCAGAACGCAGGAATAGAATTAAAGATAGAATACTTGCAGGTTTCGGATTATTGACAATATTTTCTCCGTATGCGGCCGCAATAATGAATAATATTGCTCCTCTTGTTCAAGCAGATCATAACTTGAGTTTGGGTAATTCACCTAACTTATCCAATAATACGCACGTTATTGACCATGCGCAAGAGTTCCCAACAATTACAACAGATCCATTATTATTAGGAGGAGAAGTTCGTATTAGTCCAGATGGTACAAGTGGATATTGCCTTCCTATGGAAGTAAAAGCTGGGCAGACATATACTATTACTGTTGTTCATGATGCAAATTTGCAAAATGTAAATTCTGAACTTTGGGATACAGGCTGTAATCCAATCATCGTTTCTGCATCAGAAGGAAGAAATTCCCCCTTTTTTCCAGTACCTGTGTTAAAGGTTCCGGGTGATAAAACAGAAGGGAGAACAACACAAAGTCATTTACCCGCTTCAACAAAAAGTACTGCCTTTTCTTTTAAAGCAATGGAAGATGCAACATATAGTGTAGTTTTTGAGCCCCCCTCGGGGACATCAGAAGAGCCAATTGTAGTGGCTCGGGATGGTGATAAAATTTTGAAAGTAGAAATTAGTCCTGGCATAAAATCAGATCTTGCGGGGCAAACACGGCAATTAGATATTGTTTCTGTTTCCCATCAGGCAGGTGTTACAGAAACAGTGCATTTTTCACTTACCGGTATTACAACCCATCCTACCGATTTGACCTTAGAAATGGGGCCAAATATTACAATAACGCTTCCTCTTACCTATAAAATTCCCAGTCTTACTCAACTTCAACAAGGAGTTCCAATTCGGGTGAACGCAGTTCTTCCTCCCTTATCTGGTTTTTCTTCAAGAACAAGACAGGGCGAAAGTGTTTTAACTAATCGTATTTATCAAGTACTACTTCCACTTATAGTGTATAATTCTGATGGTAGACAGCCTCCTTCGATTGATAAGCACGTTGCTCATGCAGTAATAATACATGGAATGAGGAACTTAGGTGATGAATTAAGGCCTGTCATTCAAGCTGCTGCATTATCTTCAGCAAATTTGATGGCTTCAACTGGTGGACGGAATATGGGAGATGTGACTTTAATATCAGCTGATCCTACTACTTGTGGATACTCGATTGTTGATAAATGCATTTCAGGACGTAATTCGGCAAATGATTATTCTGAAATAATGGGTTTTATTCATGATTCAGTTTCGCAACTAAAACAGGGTGATTTAGTACATCTTTTACTTGAAGATCATGGGGCAGATGACGGGAAATTTATTACAACACCCAATCTTCGGATAAATCCGGCTGATTTTGTTACCGCGATTAAATCAGCCTGTCCCGGATGTGAAGTGGTTCTTTTAAATAATGCATGTCACTCTGGATATTCTGTTCAGTTGGTAAATGGGCCAAATGGGCCTCAAGCAATTGTTGGGACATCAACAACAGGAGAAAATGACGCATATGTAAGTACTGAGTGGGGAGATACATGGACACAATCATTGCACTATGCACTTCAGCAAGGGAAAACGTATAAACAAGCCTTGGAATTTGCAAAACAGACTGTTAATAAAGTTCATCCAAACCCAGATCATCCAGAAAATGCTCAGCAACCGCAACTGGATGCAAACAAAGATGCAGTTTCAGATCCAACCGATTGGACCATACACAGTGTATTAGACGAAAAAGAAATAGATAAATAAAAACATTTCTTTCTTGACAAATATTTATTGAATAACTACAATGGTCAAAAACAATATAAGTTTTAGCCATATTTATGAAATCTAAATTATTTAAACATCCCGAATATCAATATTTAGATCTTCTTAAAGAAATTTTAGATAATGGATTTCGTAAAGTTGATCGGGGGACAGGGGATGCTTCATACAGTCTGTTTGGTAAGCAAATACGTTTTGATTTATCTAAAGGTTTTCCGCTTCTTACGACTAAAAAAGTATATTGGAAAGGAGTTCTGCATGAACTGTATTGGTTTATGTCGGGACAATCAAATATCAAATATTTAGTCGATAACAATGTGCATATCTGGGATGATTATCCGTATAAAATATTCAAAATCAAAAATCAAAAATCAATAATCAAAAGTGAAAATCAAATGTCAAAAGAAGAATTTATAGAAAAAATACGGATGGACAATATGTTTGCAAAAAAGTGGGGAAATTTACCGCGGATTTATGGGGAAATGTGGAGAAGATATCCTACAAAATCAAAACGGACCATTGATCAGCTTGCTTGGATAATTCAGGAGGTTAAAGATGATCCAAATGCGCACAATCTCATTGTTAACTCCTGGAATCCGGAATATCTTTATGCAATGGCGCTTGAGAAAGAGACGTCACATTTCCCGATTTGTCACAATATGTTTCAGGTAAATATTATTGATGGAAAACTATCATTACAATTGTATCAACGGAGCGCGGATATCTTTTTAGGAGTTCCTTTTAATATCGCCAGTTATGCTTTACTAACAATTATTTTGGCAAAAATAACCGGATATTTGCCTGGAGAATTTGTTCATACGTTTGGCGATGTTCACATTTATGAAATGCACCTTGAACAGGTAAGAGAACAATTGAAACGAAAACCCCTGCCATTTTCCAAAATACATTTTAATCATACATTTAAAACAATTGATGATTTTAAACCAGAATACGTTGACCTTATTGATTATAATTTTCACCCTTCGATTAAGGCATCGCTGAGTGTTTCCGGTGGGTATATAAGTAATAAGTAAGCCGTTTGCACCTACGAGGTGCAATATGGATTGTTGTGACAATATATAAATATATGAAAAATGTAACGATCAGTATTATCGCTGCAATCGGTCCCAATCGGGAATTGGGAAAAGATAATAAGCTTTTATGGCATATTCCGGAGGATATGAAACGATTTAAGGAATTTACGACAGGACATGCGGTAATTATGGGACAACGTACGTTTGAGTCGATTGGAAAATTGCTTCCAAACAGAGTAAATATTATTCTTACACACAATATCTACGAATTTAAAACAAAACATCAGTATTTTTTTCGTCATTCTGGTAAGCGAACGGAGAGAGCGCATCCAGAATCAGATTCTGGAGTCGTCACTACGTTCCTCCCCAGAATGACGGGGGCTGTTTTGGTTTCTTCAATCGACGAAGCATTAAAAGAAGCAAAACGTTTTGAAAAGGATGAAGTTTTTGTTATTGGGGGTGGTATGATTTACAAACAATTTTTTCCCCTTGCGGATAAATTATATCTTACACTAGTTGAAGGGGAGTATGAGGCAGACACTTTTTTTCCTGAATATTCTACTTTTAAAAAAGTGGTTTCTACAGAGGTTGTAAATACAGGAAAATATAAGTTAACATTTTTTGTTTTGGAAAAGTAATATATGAAAAAACCAAAATGTCTAGAAGAGGCATTTTATGAAATTGCTAAAGAAATGGAGGAAGTATTTGTGAAAAAACATAAGGATTATGGAAAGGGAAATATTTTAGATACGGGTGAACTTGGGATTGCGTTTCGAATCAGTGACAAATTAAACCGTTTGAAAAATTTACTTGCGCAAAATAAATGTCCGGATAATGAATCAATTGATGATTCGTGGACTGATATTGGCGTTTATGCGATCATTGCAATTATGTATCGGAGAAAATGGTTTCAGAAACTGAAGCTTAAGGAAAAAAATATCTGAAAACGCCTATATTAACCAATATCTATTAAATTTATCTTCTAAATGGTGGTGGAGCAGTTTTTGCTGCGACTATGTTTAAAAGTTGATTTACTCCTGGGATTGGATTACGATCAGGCTCTGGGGTGGTAAGAGGATATCCAACTAGGCCTTTCCCTTTTTCCGTAACAAACATTATAGCGGTACGATGAGGTGTCCCATCAACAGTGTTAAATTGATCAACAATTATCGTATCAACCTTAGGTGGTTGCCCATTATTTGAGCCATAGTCATAACCAATAACAGATATTTTAGTTGTTGTTGATGATGATGGACCTGCTTCTGTTGTCTCCAGGATTTGTTCAGACCCATAATTGGTTGGGTTACGTTGTCCAATAGTAAGTCCGACCGGATGATCTTGTTGTTCTGATTTAAATTCTAAATTAGCGCCTTCTGGTAAAGATCTGCCAAGCCAGTCTAAATTAGTGGTTAATTGAGTCATTGCGCGAAGTCCCTCAATCTGTTGTTCAGGTGTTGCTGATAATTCTGCTGGAAATTCAGCTTCATCTCCTCCTCCTGGTTCAGAAGCATCTCCTTCTCCTACTTTACCGCTTGAGGTACGAGTTTCAGACATATCTGGAATTGTTTGAGAAGCGGCAATATGTTCACGACGTAATTGTTCTAAATGTAGATTGATAAGATGTTGTTTTCGAATAGCAATTTGTTCATCTATTAACAGGGGTTGAGGTGATGTTTCTATACTCATATTTAATAATAATAAAATACGTATAATAAAATGTCAATAGCATTATTACATATTAAATATTCATTTATACTATTATCTATTTTTTACTTAAATTACCTGTATAAACATGTTATCATTTCTCCGTGAAGACAAAAGATATGTACAATTATTATCTGCCTCCTGAACTGATTGCCAAGCAACCGGCGTCGCCCCGTGATTCTTCACGTCTGTTTGTTTACAATACAAAAACAAACGAAATAATTTTTGATTATTTTTATCATCTTCATAAATATATTCCTCAAAATTCGTTGATGGTTTTTAATAAAACAAAAGTTTTGCCGGCAAGAATTACAATGACAAAGGTTAGCGGAGCAAAGGCAAAAGTATTATTTTTGGTTAATGAACTGGCGGGCTCACAGAGAGATGAGGCTAAAAAAAATATCCGCGTGTTTGTTGACCGGAAAGTTCAGGTAGGTGAACGATTGTTCTTTAATACAAAATATTATGTTAAAGTAATTTCTCAACAGGAGCATATTTTTACCGTGCAATTTGATTTCTCAATTGAAAAATTATTTTATCTTCTTGATAAAAGTGGAACAATGCCCATACCGTTATATATTAAAAATAGCCCGTTAGATCGGTCTCAACTGCGGGAAAAATATCAGACCGTGTTTGCGCAAGAGAAAGGTTCGGCAGCAGCGCCGACTGCCTCTCTTCATTTTACAAACAGACTATTTCATAAGATGGAAGATATAGGAATAAAAAAAGAATTTGTTACTCTTCATGTTGGAATGGGTACGTTTGCTCCAGTGACAGAAGTTCAATTAAAACAAAAAAAATTGCATGAAGAATGGTATGAAATTGATAAAAACACAATGAATTCAATTCAACAAGCAAAAATAAACGGGAAACAATTAGTTGCAGTGGGGACAACAGTGGTAAGGACGCTTGAGTCAATGATTAGAGAGCGTCATTCTGGTGAGCGGAGCGAATCCAGAATCGCTAAAGATGGATCCTGGATGCGTTCGCATAAAGGCTCACTTACCAGGATGACGGACCTTTTTATTTATCCCCCTTATGAATTTCAATTAGTTGATTATATGATTACTAACTTTCATCTTCCCGGGTCGTCACTTATGATGCTGGTCGAGGCGTTTTTGCAGTATAAAGGGGCAAAACAATCATTAGTTGATTTATATAACATTGCGATTAAAAATAATTTTCGTTTTTATTCATTCGGAGATGGGATGTTGATTGTGTAATAAATGAACGGTTGGCAATTAGTAGATAGCGATTAGAACCAGGATTGAGTGGGAAGTCTCTGTTGACTTTAGCTGTGTTTTTTATTATTATTAGGAAATAAAGACAACCATTATTTATTGTTTTAAATCCAAAATATATGTCAGATGTTACAAAATCAACAAAACCAGGTAAGGATTATAAGGAATATTTGGCTGATTTAGATAAACTATTAGAAGAATATTTGCTTAAAAAAGCTCCAGCTATTCCGGAAGGAGCAAAAGAAGCGATCGTAAAATTTGCACCATGGATCTCTGTAATTCTGATGATTTTAGCAGCTCCTGCACTTCTTGCAGCATTTGGTATTGGAACATTTTTTACTCCATTTGCACTTATGGGAGGATTGCGTTTAGGAGTTGGATATATGGCTGGTTATGTATTTTCCGCAGTGATTATTGTGCTCGAACTTATAGCTCTTCCCGGGCTTTTTAAAAGGCAAATGAAATCCTGGAGACTCATATATTATGTTACACTTCTTAACGCAATTCACAGCGCAATTTTATTTGATTTATTCGGATTAGTACTTGGTACATTGATTGGAATGTATATATTATTTCAGGTGAGGGAATACTATAAATAATAGTTGAGATGAGTAGTTGAGAACCGGGAAAAATGTAATTCTTCTGGTAAAATGTGTGAATGAATAAGTTCTTTTGCAATTTATATCAGTCAAAAAAATCAAGAGCCCGTTTAGGGGAAATACATACTTCACACGGTGTAATAAAAACTCCATCATTTGTACCGGTAGGGACAAAGGGAACTATTAAAACTCTTCTTCCTTCTCTTATTCCTGAAATTGGTATTCAGGTTGCATTTGTCAACACTTATCATCTTGTTACCCATCCGGGGGTTGATGTTATTGAAAAAGCAGGAGGTATTCATTCTTTTAGTCAACTAAATATTCCCCTTATGTCTGATTCAGGAGGATTTCAGGTGTTTTCTTTGGCAAAAAATAATCAGGCTCGACATCATGTTTTAAGCCCGCCTCACCCTGAAGGGGCCCAGGCGATTGGCTTAAAAATGATGTCTTCGCCTGTTAACAATGAGCAAAGAAGAGCAAAATTGCGGGGAGATGATTCAATTGGCACCATTGCAACTCAACATAGGGGAGAAGAATTACCTTTAGTTGTCAAGATATCTGATGATGGAGTTGAGTTTAGATCGGCATATGATGGTCAACTTATTGAGTTTACTCCTGAAACATCAATGGAATTCCAAAGAAAAATAGGCGCTGATTTAAATATGGCATTTGATGAATGTACTTATTATCCGGCAACACACATGTATACGGAAAAAGCAATGAAAAGAACCCATGAGTGGTTGTTACGTTGTATAAAATATAAAGCTCGAAACCATATTTTTGAGTCCGGTTCACCCCAAAGGGATTCGCTCCAAGAGCTCACCCTGAAGGGCCCCAACCGATTGACTCAAAAACAGGTTTCTTCGCAAATCATAAATAACCAACAACTAACAACTCTTGGCCAACGACCCTCGACCAACGACCAATATTTATACGGTATTATTCAGGGTGGGACCTATGAAGATTTACGAAAAAAATCTGCAGAGTTTGTTGTTTCGCAGGACGTTGATGGAGTTGCAATCGGAGGCGTTTCGGTTGGAGAAACAAAAAGTGAAATGCGGAGTCAGGTAGAATGGGTTGCTGATTATTTGCCAAAAGATAAACCAGTACATTTACTGGGAGTTGGGCAGGTTGATGATATTGTTGATTTGGTAAAACATGGGATTGATACGTTTGATTGTGTTGAGCCAACTAGATTGGCAAGGATGGGGATAATTTATCAAATAGGAGAAGTTCAACGCCATATTTTTGAGTCCGGTTCACCCCAAAGGGATTCGCTCCAAGAGCTCACCCTGAAGGGCCCCAACCGATTGACTCAAAAACAGGCGTTTTCGCTTTCAGAAAAAATAGATATTTTAAAATTAAATTATAAAAATAATTTAGAATCAGTGGATGAAGATTGTAATTGTTATGTTTGTACTCATTTTACAAAGGCATATTTACATCATTTATTTAAACAGAGAGAGATATTGGGATATAATCTTGCGACATACCACAATCTCTTTACAATGGAAGTATTATTTGCTAAGCTGAGAGAAATGATCGCTAACGATCAGATTTAATATATGTTAGAACAACAAGTCCCAATAGTTGAAAATCCGGCTCCGAAAGAAACTTCATTTAAACCTGATTTAGGGCTTCAAGCAGGGATTATTGCGGGAACTAAAGACGGTAAATTTAATACAGAACCGGTTGATAAATCTGTTATTGCGGATAAGTTAAAGAAACCAACAGGCGAACGGTGGGATTTTCAGTCGGTAGATAAAGTAAGTATGGCAGACCGGCAGAAAAACGGGATTCCGAAAGAAACATGGGTTCCAACAATGCAAAAAAGCGTTGACAGTATGAATGCACAACAACAGCAGCAATTAACGGATGTGATGAGCGCTTTGGGATGTGTTGATCCAGAGGGATCAAGACAACTCGATGTGATGCTTGAAACATTTGCTTTTGCTAAGGATAAAGGAACAAATACACAAGCATTTCTTGAAAAAATCGCAAAGCTTCCTGATATTGAAAATAAAATGGGAACAGTTAAGTTTGTCGCAGAGTCATTATTTGGTTCAGAAGTTGCGGGGTCGATTGTTGCCCAGATGTCACATCTTGAGGGGAGAATTGAAGCGGCAAAAGGTGAAGAAGAAGGAGTAAAACTTGAAGCTCTTGCTGCAGAGCTTGCTGAGGCTTCAAAGACAATTAAGGGATCTGATACGGAAAAAATAATAGATAGCGCAAATAAATTACTTGACGAAGAGCAGGTAAAGCAGGTTGTAAAAAAAGCAGATACAGGGGATCCAAAAGGAGCTCTTGAAGATCTTGCAAATACTTCAAACGGTTCTCTTGCATCAGCATCAGAAATGGGCAACAGAGAAGAACAGCAGGATTTTGTTTGGACTCAGACAGAGAATCTGCCAACAGGCGTGGATTCTATTTCAATTGTTGCCGATGGTCATGGAGTGTCTGGTGAAACTGCCAGCCGATTTGCATCACAGAAGTTTCTTGATGTTTTTAACAAATCAATGATGGGGGGAAAAGATGTAAAAACAGCAATTACAGAGGCGATTGCAGACACTGAAACTCAGCTGACAAGTCAAACTCCAGATGGAGGAACAACATTTATTGCAGGAATAAAAATGGGAGATAAAGTTTACGTGGTAAATGTTGGAGATAGCCGTGCATACAAAGTAAATGAACAAACAACTGAACAAGTTACCACGGATCACGATTGGCCAAAAGACAAGTGGGATGATGACTCCGGACATCATTTTGATCTTCAATTATCCCGCTCAATGGGAGACGCAGATTTGAAAAGAAAAGCAAATGGAGAAATAACTGCTAATCCGGATATTTTTGAAACAACAATTAAAGCAGGCGAATATTTTATTTTTTGTTGCGATGGGATTCATAAAACATTGTCACAGGATGAGATTACCGCCATTGTAAAAGGAAAAACGCCACAGGAGGCAGCGGCTGAGCTTGTTAAAAAAGCTATAGAAAAAGGATCAAGCGATAACGTAAGCGCTATTGTTATGAAGGGATAAATTAACTAATACTGTTCTTCTTTTGAAAACTTCTATGATATAATTTTCTTTCCGATCTTTTTGGAGAATAATTGTGTGATGAATACTATGCTAAAAGAATATCAACCTGTGACACTTTATCAAAGTCCAGAGTTTAAATGGAATGCAAAATCAATTGTTCGAGATTTAACAAAAAATCTGCAACTGTTATCTCATAAAGAACATGCGCCATTTCCAAAAAAAGAGACTTTATTTAGAATTCTTGATCATATATCGACAAATAATAAAATTGCAGCTGTATTATCATCGGATGAAATGGATCCAAATTTAAAAAAAGAGGAGGAATTGAAAGGAGATTGTAAGTTGGGAGCGATTGTATGTATAGATGGAAGAGTGTCAGTTCTTCATCAAATCGGGCCAAAGATAAAAAGTTGGGAAACAGCTGGCTCTTTATTGGATTGTGTTCAGGATGAGAAAGGTAGATACTTGTTAGATCCTCAAAAGTCCCGCAGATTAATCGGGGCGCTTACGAGCATTGCTCATGGTAAAGGAAATCGAGATTTACTTGAAATTGTCACCGCGCATACGAGCATTACTCATCCAGATCATAAATGTGGTCGAATAACCAAAAAAGTTGCAGATGATAAGTTGAAAGAGGAAATAGATGATGTTGCTTTGAAAGAAGCTGATATGAGAAGACAGGCAATTGAAAATACGTACAATAATTTATTGGAGGATAGTGATAAAATGCCACTCGAACAAGTGGCTATCACTGCTATGATTGATACAGATACCATGGGTTTTATTTTGAATTCAGGATCACAAAACGAATTTTCTACTACAACATTATTACGGGGAGGACTTGCGGAGCAAATTGAGTCTGCTCTTGGTGTAAAAGTTGGGGTTCACGGTTGTATGAAGGATACATTTACAAAAATCGATTCATTTGTTGATTATTCAAATAAAGTTGTTAATGTTGCGGAATATTTATTGAAATTACCTTCAAATGAATCTCCCTTTTATAATTATGTCGAAACTCAATATAAAAAACTGACAGAAAGTCAAAAACAAGCATTACGATTTACCATTGCTCGAACAATTGCAAATCAATATGTCACCGGCTTAACGATTGAAGGCGCTGAAAATCCATTTTTACATCATGATGAACAATATCTGACTGTGTCTCCAAATGGAAAACCGTTTGGACGGTATGATATAACACAGCAATCATTTGGTAGCACTCCCGGAAATAGAGAAGATGCTCTTGAACAAGTAAAAATTAAATTATCAATCCTTGATAAAAATCGAGAGGATGTAAATAAGCCAGATATTATATATTTTTCAAATCCGATGAAAAAAGTGCTTTGGCAGGATCTTTCTGGAGGATCGAGTTTTGAAGCGGTAATAGATGCTGGGAAAGTGTATATCGATCACTTGGTTCAAGATCCAGAAATTATGCAGAGAATTAAAGATGGGAAATTGGTATTCGTTCCCATGATTACTGATGAAGATTCGGGAGAAGTATTGGAAGTAATTGATTATTCTCCTTATATTTCAATTAAATAACTTGATATGCCTTGTTGAACGTAGCAAAATCAACTTCTTTTTTTCCTTCTAGTTGGACTATTGTTATTGTTGGAATATTATTGACGAGCTTTATTTCAGTTATTTTTAATCGCATCTCATGTGTCAAGAGAGCTTGTTTTTCCGAAGTTTTGATGAAATCGGAACGAAGGAGGGTCCAGATACCTGGCCAAGGAGACAGACCTCGAAATAAATTAAATAATATTGTTAAAGAATCTGCTATTTCCGAACTTTTATTTTTATTTGTATATTTTTGCAAATAAATTTGAACAAAGGATGGAAGTTCTTCGGGTGTTATTTTTTCATTATTCAACATTTTTTTCAGTGTAACAAATGGAATAAAACCGTCAGATTTAGAGAGTTTTTTTGTATATGTTGCTTGGGAATGGTTTTGAGGTGTCAGTTCGAACGCATATTTTTTATCCCTTGCCAATGTGAATGAGTTGGATGGCATAGCGCGTTTGTTTGTGCACAAGTGGCCGGGCAAAAAATCTGCATTTTTCGCTAACAATTGTTTTAATTGTTTATTAGCAAGATTTGTTAACTTTATTTCTAAATCAGTCCTGGTATCGTTTGGGGAAATTTCCATCTTTTCCTGTGTAAACAATGGTCCATGATCCATTTTGTCATCCATCAACATAAGGGAAACTCCTGTTTCCTTGTCTCCGAATATGAGAGGATAAGCTATTGGTGAAGCCCCACGATATAATGGGAGAAGGGATGGATGAATATTCCAAAAACCAAATTCGGGAAGAGAAAGGATTTCTTTTGGAAGAATTTCACCGTATGCATAAACTAATGCAAGGTCCAATTCTTTGCCGACACAAGTCGAAAAAATGCCACTATCTTGCAGTATTTCAATGCAATATTTTTGTGCCACTATTTTTACCGGAGATGGTGTAACTACTTGTTTTCTTCCCGCAGGTTTATCGGGCTGAGTGACGACAAGCACAACTTCAATTGGAAGTGATGTATCTAAAATAATTTTTTCCAATAAATCAGCTGAAAATGACGGGCTTCCAAAATATGCCAATCTAATCTTTTGCATAAAGATAGTATAAAGTAGACAGGAAAGAGTAGCAAGCGCTCAGGGTGTCGGGGAAATAAACTCAAGAGTTTTTTCAAATAGGGGAAACAGCGATTTGTCGACCTGACAAATTATTTGTTTGTTTTTAATAAAATCATTTAAATAAAATAAGTATGTTTCTTGATTATTTTTTTTATATATCTTGACAGCGATATTTTTCTTTTTGAATGTTGCTTCTGCGGTTGTATTCGGAGCATTAAAATTAACTTGAATATTTAACGGAAGACAATCGATTTTTAACATATCGGCTTTGTTTTTATCTGTAAAATAGACAGCGTCGGGTTTTTCTTTGATAATAAGATCGTTTGGATAAAGAAATGAGATACCACAGCCTGTTGATTTATAAGTTACATAACTGATTGGAATAGTTTTTACTGGTGGTTTTGTCGGTGGAAGGCTCAAATAATAATTGATTGTTTTATTTGTCTGTTCAACTTTTTGTCCATATCTCACCCCGATAATAAAAAGTAAGATGACAAATAAAATAGAAAGAAATATATACGGTTTTATTTTCATTATCTTAAGTGTAACAGAATATATTTTATTTTCCAGGATCGAGGGGGTTCAAAAATAGTGCCCTTTGCCACGTGGCTACTGCGAGAACGCTATTGTCTTTTGCTGCTGAATATGTCAGATTTCCGCCCCAACTTTCGAGTATATGTGAAACACCGGTTTTTCCAAGACCGCCTCTTGAGATTTTTGTTTGACTTTTTCCTAATTTACCAGATTGTTTTTTTTGTAAATTTTTTAAAATTGCAGGCATCTGGTCGGAAGAATAGCGGACATTATCTCCGACAGATAAGCAAAATTGATCATTGTCAGGGTTGTATGTTAATCCAATTGTTATTAATACTCCTTCATCCGTTTTTTTTTCAGCGCAGTTATTTACTAATTCAATAGCCATCCACTGAAAAACAGAATCATCTAAAAGATTGTTGCATCCTTCCCCAATATTAATTGTAAGAGATGGAGGATGAGACGCCTCAGTTACTCCATTCATAATAATTTGTTGAAATGGAATCGGAATAGGAGATTCTGTTGTCATTTATTTTTTTTAAAAAATGTTTTTATGATATCTTCAATGGTTTCATCTTCAACAGAAAGGTCGGAAAAAGGTAGATTCTGAGTTATGGCTTTTATTTTTTCAGGTAAAACAGACCTTTTTATTTTATAAACCACTTTTGGAAAAGTATAACTTATAGGAATGTCAATTGCACGCAGTTCAGTTTCATTTGCCGGTTTTTCAAGCGTTATGGTAACTCTTTTTTCAACCGAATATTGTTCAATTATTTTTTTTAGTGTTCCGTCATAAATAATATGTCCTTTATTTATTATTATCAGGCGTTTACTGAGTCTTTTTACATCCTCAAGATAATGACTTGTCAAAATTACTGTGGCTTTAAATTCTTCCTGAAATTGTTTGATAAAAGTGCGAATTGTCTCTTGAGAAAAAATATCAAGTCCGATAGTCGGTTCATCAAAAAATACAATTTTAGGCCGGTGGAGCAGTCCTGCGATAAGTTCCATTTTCATCCGTTCTCCTAAAGAAAGTGTTTTTACCGGTTTTGTTATTAAATCTGCACAGTTAAGTATTTCAGTGAGTTCTCCAACATTTTTTTTATAATCTTGTTGTGAAATTTCATAGATTTCTTTTTGCAGTTCAAATGTATCTGTTGCAGGAAGATCCCAGATGAGTTGATTTCGTTGTCCCATGACAAAGGCAATCTGTTTCAAAAACTGTGGTTTTTTTTCAAATGGAGTAAACCCTTCAACTGATACAAATCCGGATGTTGGGTAGAGAATACCGGAAATAATTTTGAGTGTTGTTGTTTTTCCAGCCCCGTTTGGCCCGATAAATCCGACACTCTCATTCTCTCCGATTTCAAATGATATCTTGTCAAGCGCAACAATATCTTTATATTTTCTCAAAAAAACATCCTTAAACGGATTTTTTTGTTTGATGTGTGTTTTATAAATTTTTGTGAGATCTGTGACTTTTATCATATCTCATTATCCTCCCCAACTTTGGTATTTGTGTAATGCATAGTTCCATAATATGAGTGAAAAAACAAGTCCTGATAGGGAAATACCCCAAGCATACCAGATAAATGGACCAGTGAGAAGTCCGAATAATGCTTTTGTGGGAAATGACATCATCACTCCGACAGGAATTGCAAATGTAAAGAAACTGCGGATTGGTTCTTTGTATATTTCCATTGGAAAACGTCCCAGACCGATAAGGTCGCGGTAGATCATAATCGTATGATCTACTTCAGTTGTTATAATTCCGAGAGCTAAAACAGTAATATGAAAAGCACAGGCAAGAACAAGAGAGTTTAAGATAAACAACAAATAGATCGAAACAGAAGAAAAAATGGTAAAGAAAGAATAGGGAAACGGAATGGTTTTGAGAAAAAAAACGATGACAAGACAAAAATAGGGAATGACAAAAAGTATATCGATATAATCAATTCCCCCGAATAATATTTTTGTAAACGGATGCATTGGTTTGAGAAGCACCATATCAAATGATCCGGACATAACAAGAGGACGGAAGCGGTATACTTCACGAAAAAGTATTTGAGTTAAAGAATCGATGACATTAAATGTGAGATAAAAAATAAGTGCTTGGTTGAGTGAATAACCTTGAATTACTTTTGTTTTTCCAAAAAGAAGAAAAATAAACATAAGAAGAAATAAAAAGCGGAATAATTTACCTGCTAAAAAGAGAACAATCCCCGCACGCGCTTGCAGTGTTGTTTTAAGCGTAAAACGGGAGTAGAGAAAAAACAGTCGGAGGTTTTTTTGTATACGTTTTAACATAATTATTTTCCCCAGAAACTAAAATTTTTATTTCCCTGTTTCCACATTCCAACTGATAGGCGGGATAGAATAAATACCCAAAAAACAGATATACTGATTTGCCAAAGAGGAATAGTGTGTATTTGTCCGATAAGTATTTTTGTTGGAATAAAGAAGATTGATGGAAATGGAGTCAGCATAAGTATTGTATAAATATTTTTTGGAAGAATATCGAGAGGAAAATATGATCCTGAAAGAAAGAAAACAAGCGTATAAAAAAGAAAGCGCGGCGCCCATACTTCTGTTGTCCAAAATCCGATAAATGATAAAATCATATTTATATAAAAAGAAATAAGTATTCCGCAAAAAAGAAACGGAAGGAATAATAATATATTTTGAGGCGGAACAAGAGGCGCTTTAAAGAAAAAAACCACAATGGATATTTCGACAATTGCAAATCCCGCATTGATAAGTTTATCTGCCATATCCCGTGAAAAATAGTATGAAAATATTGAGATGGGTTTAAGTAGGAGATTGATTATACTCCCATCATTGAGCTGTCCGGCGATTTCAGCAACACGCGAACTTAATGTGAGGGTGGAAATAAGGCTGGAATACAGGATGTAGGAAATGAGAATATTTTTTGAATATATTCCAAAATGCGCTTGTTTTTCAAATACGGAAAACCATAAAAAAAAGGTAACAAGCATTCCGATAAACATACGGAGTCTCCATAATACAAAATTCAACCGGTATGCCATGTATTCTTTGAGAGTGGTGATTCCAATTCGAAGAAAAGTATTCATTATTAGGTTAATTTGATAGAATTAATTTCTGAAATTTATTGATTACTTTTTACATTAGGCTTATTATATTATATGTTCTTACTAAATAATATTTTTGTTAAAATAAACTAAATAGTTTTTTAAAGTTGCCTTATGGATACTCATGGAGATAGTAATATTGGAGAAATGCTTGCAGAGAGAAGACAAAATAGAAAAGTTATTTCTACAGGTGAAAAATGGACACACGACTTTGAACCCTTAGCTAATTTTGAATCATTTTTTGCTCCTGTATTAAGTGGAAGAACTATAGCAGAAATTGCAGGTGATCAAAGAAAAAAAATGGGCATCTGAATGTATTAAATTTAATGGGAGGACTTCCAGCTATGGATGGAATGCAGGCAGATATGGTTCGTGCGATGCGTTTAACAACTTCTGATGTAGCTGATAAAAGAATTGTTCCGGGCGATGCTGCAAGCAAGAAAACATGGACAAGTTTAGATGGTTTAAGTTTTAATTTGATATTATCAATGCCAAGAGGTGGATTATATTTTATTGCGAACGATACCCATAGAGCATTTATTGCTTCAAAAATATGGGAACATTTATCTCCAGGTGGAATTGCATTATTACAATTTGATATTTCTGGAATTGATGAATTAACCAAGTGGACGAAGCCACTTATTGATAAGGGAAATGCTCAAATGGTAGTTAAAAAAGTAACAGATCCGGTCGATAAAGCCCCATATTTAGCAGTCTGTTTGAGAAAAGTTTAATCTAATCTTTGAACTTTTCCTCCCCTTGACAAAAAAAGCAACTGAAAGATTTGAAAAAAATATAAATTCAATTTTTTGGTTTATCCTCTTGCGACATAGGTAAGTATAGACCAAAGAATGTCATTTTATCATCAGATTGCACATATCTTGGATCAGATTTTGGTAATAGAAAAGAATAATTATTTGATAATCTTATTATTATAAGATATAATAGGTCAAATTTACTATTTTTATGGCAAAAACTGAAATTGGAACTAATGCGCCTTTAGAATCTTGGAGAATAGTTTCAAAGCTTTTTGACTTATCACATCCAACTGTACCTCTGGCTGCTTCTCGAGGTTTATTTGAGCTGATGCGAAATTCTCAAATATCATTAGATGTTGACAGATTTCATACGTCTGCTGATTTTGTTTCTTCTGTTATTGTTGATTCTCTTGATGATGTCCAGGCTCGTGGTGATGTTGATGATATGATTAAACTAACTCATAAAATTGAGTCGAGTTTTCGAGATACGCAGTTAGTTGGTTATGCAAGTTTAGGCGCACAATATGCTGTTGCAATGGCAATTGATAAACACGATGTATCGAGACTTCAAAAAGCGCAAGATTTATTAGATAAACATCAGAAAAAGAAGATGGAATATCTTCCATGGTTTGATATTAAAGTTGTACTAGATCGACTTGAAGCAGCTCCAGATAAACCTGATGAAACTGAGAAAATTCGTTTAGCTCGTGCACGACACTTATGTTTACAAACAAATTCATTGAAAGAAGGGGTAGATCAACTTCTGGCTCTTGACCAACGGGAACTTGCACGGAATTATTACATAATGCATGAACAAAGAAAGTCACTTCCCTCTGATTTTCAAGCTATCGGAAGTTCCATCAGGCAATATGAGGGAAAAGGCGATCATAGTATGGGTGGTCTTGCGAGAAGAACATTGAGATCGGTTATCTTGGAAGATCCGACAATGAGAGTGGGTGATATAAAAAATTTGATGACAATGGGAGGTGTGACTGCTCAAGAAGTATTTGAATTAGCAGCTACCTCATCCCTAGACCCTTCCTATTTGTTTGATATTGTTCATTCGGCAGGCGTTGCAGGTGAAGAATTGACTGTTTTACGAAGGAAAGCCGAGCAAGGATCTGATAATAAAATTGCTTACTTATCTGAACAGGTTCGGTTGCTTGATACAGAGTATACAACAATGATGTCCGATACTCCAAGTGAAAGAAAGAGGCAACTATATGGAGATATTAAAAGAAATCGTTTTGAATTGGCATCAGCATATCTTACGAGGAAAAAATATACAGAAGCAGTTAATGCCCTATGTCCAGCACATCAAGATAAGGAATATGTGGCAAATGTTTCGCAACTAAATTCTGCTCAAGCGATCTTTCGAGAACATGTTGGTGATATTGTAGCTCAGGAAGTTAGATCAAATGCGTTAGATTGGAGAAATACAGCGGTAAGAATTGGTTTAGCTGAAGAGACAATAGAATATTTACTTGGAAAAAAAGATATAGAAAATGCAGCGGTGATTTGTAGGAGATATCGAGATATCTATACCCTTATTCATTTAGTGCGGGAAGCACCAAATTGTTTATCTTATTTTTCAATTGATGTATTGAAAGAATATCACTCTCAATTGTATTCAGGAGAACTTGCGAGGACCACAGAATATAATGATGTATTTTTAGTAGTTGCAAAAGAGCTTCAAAAATCTTATGAAGAAGAAGGTTTGTTTGATGAGGCTGCAATAATAGCTTTTCAATTGGGAAATACTGATCTCAGTAGAGTGTATCAACAGATTGTTACTATCTTGAGCTGAGATTATACCCGTTTTCCTCCCCTTGACAAACAGAATTTGGATTAGTATACTATTTACGATCCTCCAAAATGGGATTAGCACTTTGAAAACTTTTTCTAACGCTATCAAACCTTAAGGGTATTTTTCGAGCAATCGAAAGAAAAAGATGAAGTATTGAGGCTTCGGCCAAAATCGCATCTGTCCCGATATTTTTCTTAGAAAAAGTTTCACTTTGTTATCCAGACTGGAGGGTCGCTTAGTAGACTTAGAATCGTTTTTCTCACTTTTAAGTTATCAGATATGACTTTACGTTTTACGCAAATACTATTATTTTTGAATAATTGATCGTCGGTACTCATTATTACTATTTTATTATCTTATGTTCCTAAAAAAAAGATCTGCCGTCAAACCGGTTGAACCTGAATCTGCTCCTTCCTCTCCTGTCATAAAAGAGGATGAAGCATTTGATGTTAATTCGATGCTTGGTGTCTATGAAGAAAAACCTATTATGGTGCAAAAAGAGCCTGAAAAAGCAATAGAAAAACCCATTGCTACTCCTATTATGAAGCCTCCGCTTGCATCACCAAGACCATCAAGAGAGCTTCCTTTAGAAGAACGCTTGAAAGACGATTTGAAGGTGAGCTATGTTGCAAAAGGTATCCTTGATATTACATTTGGAGGATATGGTTTTTTACGAAAAGACTATGTTATTAATCCTGACGCTGATATTTATGTATCAACATCTCAAATCAGGCGTTTTTGGCTTCGTAAAGGAGATGAAGTTGAAGGATTGGCTCGTCCAGCTAAGGAAGGCGAGCGTTTTCATAGCCTGCTACTTATAAAAAAAATCAATGGAGTTGAGCTTACTGAGGAACAAAGCCGCATTCGGAAAAATTTTGATTTACTCACTTCCATTCATCCGAATAAACAAATTAAACTCGAAACAACAAAAGATGTGCTTTCTATGCGTATTGTAGACCTTATTGCGCCTGTTGGTTTTGGGCAACGTGCACTCATTGTTTCTCAGCCAAAAGCAGGAAAAACTACTTTTTTGAAAGAAATGGCTGAGGCTATTTCGATAAATTATCCGGAAGCATATTTGATGGCTATTTTGATAGGTGAACGGCCTGAGGAAGTGACTGAAATCAAACGGTTTATCAAGGGTGAAGTAGCTGCTTCCAATTTTGATGAATCTCCTCGTCAGCAGGTTAAAGTGGCTCATCTTGCACTTGACCGGGCCCGAAGATTGGTTGAAATGGGAAAAGACGTTATTATCCTACTCGACTCAATTACCCGTCTTGCCCGTGCGCACAATATGGCAGTTGCGGGAAATGGTCGGGGCACAGGTCGAAGTATGTCGGGTGGAATTGATGCTGCAGCTTTGTATCCGGCAAAAAAATTCTTGGGTGCCGCGCGAAACTGTGAAGAAGGGGGAAGCTTAACTATTATTGGTACAGCCTTAGTCAAAACAGAATCCCGAATGGATGATCTTATTTACGAAGAATTTAAAGGTACAGGAAATCTGGAAATCCATCTTGAACGCAGTTTTGCAGACCGCAGAATTTATCCAGCCTTAGATATTGAAAAATCAGGCACACGTCACGAAGAGTTATTGTTTGACGCTGACACCCAAAAACGAATCAATACATTAAGACGAATGCTCTCGCTTCTTAATTCAGAAGAACGGCTTACTGTTATGATTGATAAGCTTGGTAAGACAAAGTCAAATTCTGAGTTTATGGAGAGTTTAAATAAGGGGTCATAATATGTTGGAAAAACTAATTATTCCTGTTGGGCAAGAATCTCCAGTTGGGGGTTTACAGGAAGTGATAGATATGACTCTTTTTTTTAGAGCATTAGATTTTTGGATAGAAGACAGAACAATGGCGATTTATCCGGGTAGTGGAGGTCTGCCTATTTATCGCTCCTCACCTTCACACAGACCCTTAGAAAGTGGGATAACATTTGGAAGAAGTGGATCACTAGCTGGAGGTTAATATGAGGAATATGTTGAATTAAGTACTGCAAGATCAGGGTGTAGAAAATGACCGTTTGCCTGTATGACGTTTCCGTCAACTGCGATTGTTGAGTGTGTACCCCTTGTCGGTACGACAACGTCAGTATGTGAATTTGCTTCGACTCCATTATCAAGCCTTACTATTTGTCCTTCATAGTCTGTTTCTTTATATGCATTACCAATTGCAACATGTATGCCAAGTGCTTTTTCGGCGCATAAAGGATTTCCAACAGGTTTATATAGTGCCGGATTTGTTCCAAGCGCCACCTCACCAGCTTCAACTTTGGGTTGATTAAAATCTTTACTTTTGTGTGCTAATAGAGTTGCTTCAACACGGGGATCATATGTATTTCCGTCAACAACATATCCGACGACTTCTCCCTTTTTCCAATAAAGAATGAGGTTGGGAAGTATATAATCTCCAAATTTTGAAGGATAGGCAATTCCCATTTTTCCCTCGAGTGTGCCTCGGACTGGCGCGTAGAAAACTTCGCTTCCTGGAAAATTTCGATCGATAACTGAGTTGGCTGGAATCATTCCCTTAACACTCATTGTAAGTTGAGTTGTAAATAAGGGGTTGTCTGGTCTGATAAAAATATCAAGTCTATCGCCTTGAAGAAGTTTGACCAATGTAGACTGCGCTTCGCGAACTTTTTCCCATGGTCTATTAAAAGCTTGCATTATCATAGAATAGTATTCTTGCCAGGCGATACCTGTTAAGTAACCTTCCTCCGGAACAGGAAGATCAATTCGTGTCCATCTTGATTCAGTGATTGCTCGAAAAAAATCGCCTCGGCTTAAAGTAAATTTACCCATTTTTTCCGGATCAACTACAGAATAGGCTGTTGGAGTGCGCCCTGCTCGTACATTTAATGTATGAGTAATACCTTTTAGCGCAGTAGTTTGGTCTGCGACAAAACGATTTAATTTTTTTTGAGAGGCTGAGGCGATAAAAGCTGCTTCCTGAGTGGGTGTATATAATAAGGGCACAACTGATGCGCTAACAGCTTCAGCTCTTATTGTTGCTGCGCTTGCAAGTTCTTCCGCCTGAGTATGCCCAAAAATCAATAATTTATCTCCTCCCTTTAACCTTAGGGAGTTTATTAATGCATCAGCAGTTTTTGCGATAATAACAGGATCATAATGAAGTGGTGCTTCTGGATTGGTAATATCAGGAGCTATCAATCTATCTAATGGAGCGTTTTGTCGTACTTCAGCCCTTCCTGAATATGACATTTGAATATTATAATATATATTTTTGGAAAATCAATACCTAGTAAGTTACACTTGACACAATAACTTATTCGAAGTATTATATACTCCATAGGAGTATGGAGTATGCGGGGAGAATAACATTATTAGTTATAGACAAATAAATATGAAAGATGTTAAAATGCGCATAAACAGAATTGTCGGTCAATTACGGGGAATTGAGAAGATGGTTGACGCAAAGCGTGAGTGTAGTGAAATATTACAGCAGATGAGTGCGGTAAAGAAAGCGATCGATGGACTGTCTAAAGAGATTGTGGTATCAAATATTTGTGAATTTTTACCACAGGAAAATATCAGTAAGGTAGGACAGATGATTGAACGGGCGATTAATTTGTAACTTGTTTGTTATTCCCATACCTGCCTGCCGGCAGGCATGGCGTGGGAATGACAGATAATGACTTGTACTTTTATTATTGGATAATTTATTTATCAAAATAACTAATCATATATGGAAAACGTAATAATTATTGGCGGCGGACCTGCGGGACTTTCTGCGGCAATTTATTTAGCGCGGGCAGGTTTAAATCCTCTTGTATTTGCCGGTTCGCCTCCCGGAGGCCAGCTTACCTTTACTTCTGAGGTAGAAAATTTTCCCGGTCATGAATCTATTATGGGAGCCGAACTCATTGAAAAAATGAGAAAGCAGGCTGCAAAATTCGGAGCTGTAATACGGGATGAGAATGTTACATCTTTTGATTTGAATAAATCAGATAAATTGGTGAATTCACTGAAAACAAAATCGATTATCATAGCAACCGGTGCAAAAGCAATATGGCTCGGGGTGCCGGGCGAGGAAAAATTAAGGGGGAAAGGGGTATCGGCTTGTGCAACTTGTGATGGATTTTTTTTCAGAGGAAAAACAGTTGCCATTGTGGGAGGGGGAGATACTGCTCTTGAAGAAGCTTTAACTTTGACAAAATTTGCAAAAAAAGTATATGTAATTCATCGGAGAGACAGTTTTAAAGCGTCAAAAATAATGACAGAACGGGTTTTGTCACATCCGCAGATTGAAGTCATATGGAATGCTCAAGTGGAGGAAATAATGGGAGAAAAAAAGGTAGAAGGAGTAAAGATAAAATCCCAAATCCTAAACTATAAATTACAAACAAATCCTAAACAAGAAATTCCAAATCTTAAACAATTTAGGATTTCGGATTTAGGGTTTAGAGTTTTAGCGTTAGACGGTGTTTTTGTTGCGATTGGACACCGACCGGATACGGAATTATTTAAAGGAAAAATCGAAATGGACGAGAGGGGATACATATTGACATTTAATCAACTTGCTGAAGCTGCTCTGAGAGGAATAATAATTTTAACAAAAGAAAAAATAAATCATATAAAAAGTACAGACAAACATTATAATTCATCAACAAACAGAGAAGGGATTTTTGCGGCAGGAGATTGTGTAGATAAGGTTTATCGTCAGGCCTCGACTGCATCAGGAATGGGTGTTGGGGCAGCTCTGGATGTGGAGAGATGGTTGGAGCAATAATTATAACAATTATAAATTTTATAATCATTATCTAAATATGAACAATCAAGGACAAAAAATGTTGGAAACAGCGCAAAATATTATTAAAAAAACAGCAGAAACACTCCATTTGTCTCCTGAAACAATTAAGCAACTTATTGAACCGGAACAAATTCATGAATTTCATTTTCCGGTACGGATGGATGATGGTTCAACCCGACTATTCACCGGGTATCGAATTCAACATAATAGAGCATTAGGACCTTATAAAGGTGGAATACGATTCCATCCGGATACTACCCGTGATGAAGTTCAAGCGCTTGCAACACTTATGACAATAAAATGTGCTGTTGCGGGAATTCCATATGGAGGAGGAAAGGGTGGAATTATTCTTGATCCTAAAAAATTGTCAGAGAAAGAATTGGAGCGAGTTTCACGGACGTATGCAAAATATATTTCTCCCATTATCGGTCCTTATTTGGATGTTCCTGCTCCTGATGTAAATACAAATTCAACAATTATGAGTTGGATGATGGAAGAGTACAGAAAAAAATCCCAAATCCTAAATCCTAAAATCAAAAAAAATGAAATATTGGCGACGTTTACAGGAAAGCCGGTTGATAAAGGCGGTACTTTGGGTCGGACTGAGGCAACGGGAAGAGGAGGAGTAATGATTTTGAAAGCGTTGCTTTCAAAATTAAATCCCAAATTCAAAATCACAAATCCCAAACAAATTCCAAATTTTAATTCAAAAAATTCTAAACAAAACAATTTAGATTTTAAGATTTCGGATTTAGGATTTTCGTCATCAATTATGATTGCTGTTCAGGGTTTTGGGAATGTAGGATATTATTTTGCAAAAATTGCCTCAGAAGAAGGATACAACGTGGTTGCAGTATCAGATTCAAAAGGGGGAATAGTAAAGAAAAACTCTAAATCCGAAACTCTCCTTCCAAAAAGCTCAGGACAAGTTAATCCTAAAAGAAATGATTCTTATTTACCTTTAGATATTTCACTTATTATGAAGTGTAAAAAGGAAAAAGGATCGCTTTCCGGTTGTTATTGTTCAGGAGGAGTGTGTGACACTCAAGGAGGACGATTAATTACCAATGAGGAGCTATTGGAACTACCGGTTGACATATTGGTTCCCGCGGCACTTGAAAATGTAATAAATGAGGATAATATGCGCAATATTAAGGCAAAAATAATTGTTGAAATGGCAAATGGACCTATCACCGAAGAAGCATACGAATATCTTACAAAAAAAGGAGTAATTATTGTTCCGGATGTGTTGGCAAATAGTGGAGGAGTGACCGTATCATATCTTGAATGGTATCAAAATATACACAATGTATCATGGTCAGAGGAAAAGGTAAATAAAAAACTTGAACAGATGATGAAAGTTGCTTTTGAGGAAATATGGAAAGTAGCAAAAGAGAGTCAAGGGTCGAAGGTCGATGGTCAAAAGACAGGTGCAAGTGAGAAAAAACCAATGGATTTAAAACAGGCTGCGTTTAAAGTTGCTATTCGGAGAATTGAGGCAGGGGTGAGGAAGATTGTGTGATTGTTTAGCATAGTTTTTTCTAATCCGTCATTCTGGCACCATACACGATTGTGCAGAATCAGATTCTGGATACGTCCCGAAAAGCGGGACTTACCAGAATGACGAATGGATTAAATATACCTTAACTCCAAAATGGTATAATATATCTCTATGCAAGAAGTGATTGAATTTATTGTTTTCTTCCGCAACTATATGGTTGCGCGAATTATTTCACTTGGGCGGTCATTTGAAGGGTTAAAAGATGTTATCGTTGCTTTTCTTATTGTAAAACGCGGGAAATATTCCTCCTCTTTTTTAAACACATCTTTTCTTATTCTTGTGGGCGCAACTATTGTTGGCGGTCCTATTATCGCGGAAAACAATCCTTTTCTTGGTCTTTTTGAAAATGAATACAAACCTCAATATAGTCAGGCCTCAGTTGTTTCATATAATCCGTATGAGAGTGGTTTGTCAACGACAATTTCAATAAAGCCCCGTGATCGGATAATAGAACATAAAATTGTTTCAGGCGACACACTTGCCTCAATTGGAAAAAGATACGGAATATCGGTTGATACCATAAAATGGGCAAATAATCTAAAAGACGATACTATTATGCCGGGAGAGTTGCTCAAAATTCCTCCGGTGACGGGTGTCGTACATAAGGTTGTATCAGGAGAAACAATATACACGATCGCAAAAAAATATAAAACAAATGCCCAAAATATTGTCAATTTTATATTTAATGATTTTGCAGATATTGATACATTTGCTCTTCGTGCAGGACAAACTTTATATGTTCCGGACGGTGTTATTGAGGCAGAGCAGCCAAAGTATTTTGCAATGAAGCCAATGTATGCTCAGATACAAGCAGGCGTACACGGATCATCCTCATTTATTTGGCCTACTTCGGGCTTAATTACTCAATATCCGACCTGGTATCATATGGCTCTTGATATCGCAAATAACTCGCTTCCCCCTGTTCTTGCCTCAGATACGGGAACAGTCACATTTGCAGGATGCCTTGATTGGGGATATGGATGTCACATTGTGATTGATCACGCGAACGGGTATACGACATTATATGGTCATTTATCTGCAATTAGTGTATCTGCCGGACAAGCAGTTTCCCAAGGTCAGCAAATTGGGATAATGGGATCAACAGGCCGTTCAACTGGTCCGCATCTTCATTTCGAAGTTCGCTCCGGCGGCACACTTCTTAACCCGCAGGATTTTTTAAGATGATTATAATAATTATATAAATAACAGAATCTTGAAGTTGTAGCTCTTCATAGTAAGAACGCAATGCTGGACTTTTAACTGAGCATAATGTAAAATAACCTTCATGTCTTCAGAGAATAGAAGAGCGGTTGATTATCAGGCCCCAGAGGTTAAGAAGGATGATGTTGGGAGGTATATTGACCTCCGTCGTTGGCAATCTCCCAGTATTATTGTGGGTAGCTCATTGGCTTATACTCCATTTGCAAGTGATTTACTCGCTAATGATCCTGGTAAATTATTGGATCCGAGCAATGTTTGGGAACATTTTAGTAATGTTGGACAGGCATACTCACGATCTGAAAGTAAAGCAGGAAAGACACTTCAAGATATTAAACACTATCCATTTTTATATCTTAGGCCAACTTTCCTGGCTGCGCTACCGGTCGATCATTTCCTGAAGCGTGAAAGTGTCGTGGTATCTGAGCCAATTGTCGCAAGTGAAGTAGTTCAGAATGAAAGCCTGTTGTCTTTGATGGCGCGATTTCCTTCATATCTCCCGCTTATGCGTAAAACTTATGGACCGGATGCCTCTGTGTTTAGGTATTCTTCTTCTACGTCAAGCGTTCGCCAACGGTTGTCGGATGCGACTGATGCCAGACTCATTGCTCACCACCTGATGCGCAGTGGAGTTATATCACCTGAAGAGGCTGAAAAAGATTGGCCAGAAACCGCTAAAACCTTATTAGCTAAGGCATGGGGTTATTACTCGTATGGGGAGTACAAAGAAATAGGCAAACTACCGGTTGCCTTGGCTTTAAGCAGTGGCGCTGGAGAATTGATTCACTATAGTAGTGTATCTTCCATACCCGAGGTTTACACCTATCGTTTAGATGCAATAAGTACTGGTAATCAGCCACCTTCCAGCAATGAAGGGCTTTCACCAATCCCAGTAATAGAACTGTTGACTAATGAGGCTATCCTTCTGATGGAAAAAGCAGGTTGGGTTAAGCCAGAGCGTTATTTTAGGTTGCCATTAATGATGCTTAAAGAAGCGGCCAGCCGAGGAAAGAATCCACTGGAAGAATGGAAAATGATTAAGGGAGAAACATCGCCGATTTTTGGTCGTGAATTTCCCGGATCATTTATCTATGCAACTGAACAACTAATATTTCATATAGCCACCGAAACAGCTTTTCGGCAGGAGTTGACGGCTAACGGTATTCCGACAACATTTGTTCGTGAATCAGCGGATCGAAGAGTAAGGATAAAGGAAGGTCGGCCGGAACATCTGCTTGTTCAGTTGGCTAACGACAGAAAAGCACGGAGTGCCCAAATTATTGGAAATTTAGGCACACTTAATCATCGATCGAGTTCAGGCGAATCATCCTATATTGAACGGGCTGCTGCGGAAATCGATAGCTATCTCGGTGGTTTTGCGAACTATACAAAGGATATTAATTGGCAAGCGCTTCTCGGCTTTATACCGGACACGGTACAGAGTGCTTATTCTGCTTTATTGGAACGGGTAAGAAATGAGTTATCCGGTATTGGTTTTGGTCCGGTGTCAGCCAAGCAGACGGAAAGAATCAGCAATTTTACTATTGCTTTGGATCGTATTGGCAGGGGATATTCTTCTGGTCAGTCTTTTTCCCGGAATCCTGATGGTACGCAAAAAATCGAGCGCTTTAATTTTTATGCAGGTTATTATGGTGATTTGTACAAAGCAGCACTTGTATTGTTGGATGAATCTGCAGTTGATCAGCGGGAAATAGTTGCTAACGATATAAATTTGGAACCAGGTCGGCCAATGGTATTATTGGGTTCAAACGGCCAGGGAAAATCAACAATTATATCCACTATTCTTCAGCAACAGTTTTACGATGGTCAGGTAGTTGCCTCTGAAAGCGAAATACCGCCCAATATGCAGCTTCTTGCCGGGGCAGACACCATTGAGCTGAAAGGAACAGAGCAAGTCTTTTGGGGGAGACAGGAAGGTAAAAGTAGTTTTCTTATGGAATTCGAAGAAACTATTAAGCGTTTGAATGCCATGTTAACAGACGGTCAATTATTTTTGAATACGGGTGATGAAGTTGGACGGCGTACTGATCAGTTAAATGCCATGGCTTTGCTTGGAACTGAACTTCTGGTTGCCGGCCACACAGGCTCTCTTTCAGTACAAACATCACACTGCAATGCTTTAAATCGGCAGCTGGGGCCTCTTCTTAAAAAACTTGGTGTTGATGTAGATTGGTCGACGATGCGCAATTTTCGTCTTACCCAACTGGAGTCCGGGGAGGTAGTAAAAAGCAATGCATTACGGCAAGCAGCGCCTTTTTTACCTAAACAATTAGGTGAGCGTTGGGCTGCAATCAGTGATGAAACTTTAACCGATTTTGGAACGGAACATATAACATTTTCTCCGGAAGCAATACAGGAAGAAAGATTAACACAACTGGGTTGGCTTGAAAAAAACCATCTGAAACAATTCCGACTTGCGGGTTTACCTAATGTTCTTTTGGGGATGAACTATTCCTCTCCGGTAAAGAACCGTTATCGTAATTATTATTCGTTTGGTGGACAGGCTTGGAAATATTCTGATGAAGCAACGCAATTATATGCAGGTACTCTTCTTAATTCGCAATGGAAAGAGGCAGGAAAGGTACCGGAATGGATTTGTCGGATTCAGCAACAACCCGAAGGAGCTTTTGTCAAGGCAATGGACACATTTACTGAAGTATTTGAAACTGTATCTCAAGTAAATGGATATATTGAAGCCCAGAAAAATCAGAGGTTGCCGTTATCGGGACAAGATGCAAATATATTGCGGGAAAAGGTAAGAACGTTAAGAAATAACGTTAAAGTTTATCGTCAGGCTTTGGGCGATATGAGAGAAATAATTTCGGATATGGATTGGTCGGAAGTAGAAAAATTTCTTGATGAATTGCCGACAATAAATGATCTGACGTCTTTACCGGATGCTTTTTATAAAGCCCGTGACCCCCTTATGGTAGCAGAAGGTCTACATATGATCGCTACCAATTCCAGCACATTAGGAATGGCGCATGCGGAATCAAACGGAAGCAATATTTCGATTCGTCAGGGTTGGAGCTTTGATTTGCTGCAAAACCGACAAAATCAGAAAAAGCCAGTGGTAAAAAATGACATTGTTATTGATAAATCAGTATTTTTTTCCGGACCACAAGGATCAGGAAAAACTGAGGCTTTATATACGGTGGCAGAAAATTTGATGGCCGCCCGACTGTGGGGGATGGCGACTGCAGACTCCTTTACTTACGATGCTCCGTATGAGGTGTTGCCGTTTATTACCGTACCTGAGGCGGATGATAAATCACGTCCTTTAAGTTCGTTGGAACGGGAGGTAGACAGGCGGATGGCGGCAGTTGTTGATTTTTGTGAAATGCTTCCTTCTGGTGTAAAACCGATAGTAGTAATGGATGAACCTCTTTCAAGCACCAACACCCAAGAAGCTGCTGATGGTATCCGGGCAATTAAAGTTTATCTTGAGGAACGGGGTGGTATTTTGATTTGTGCTACTCATTCGCATGAAGCTATTTGGGATATGGAAAAGGAAAAGGAAGATTTTAAGCCAATGACTGTCGGTTTGTTTGATACACCTGAAGCATATCGATGGCGCGAAGGTCATGGAGCGAGTATGGGTATTGAGGTAGCTCAGCGGATGGGAATGGACCCACGGTTGGTGGCAATTGCGACTGCTTTTCGCGACTTCCTCTCAGATACAGCTGGCGGTCGCATGTCAATGAATGAAGCTATGGAACATTATGCGAATGTTATTAATCCGTTGCTTCAAGAAATAATCAGCGCTATGGAATCACATAAAACAAAAGTTATAGCAGCATAAAACATACTTCTCTTAAGGAGATTAAATGAGCAATTATTTGTATTAATTCCGTTCGTAGAAGATTTGTATGTTTTTCAAAAATAATTTTTAACTGCTTGCTGATGTATAGTGACGGAGGGCAAAAAGCCAAAAAATACGGGATATGGCAAACATACCAATGGAAATAATGACAAGGTAAATAATATCTACATCAAAAGATCCCCGCACCAATATTTTAACCGGGGTTGCAACAGACAAAGTAAACGGGAGAATAAAAAGGAGAATTCCCGGATTTAGTTTTTTCATCATTTCTGACGGATAACGAGCCATTCCATTTATGGTAAAAAGAAAATCGATGATATTAGTAAGTCGTGGAAACCAAATGAGAAAAGTACAATAAAACATCCAGAGAGAATAAAGAAGGATAATTCCAAAGAAAATAAAGCAAATAAATCCAAGCCAACCGATAAGGGTAAATGTGAGGTTAATTATATGTAAATATACAAACAGGAGAATAATTCCGAGCAAAACACGAACAAGATTGGGATAGTTTTGTATATAGAGAGATACTAAAAACTGTGAGTCGACTGGTTTGAGAAGGAGAAAATCAAGTTCGCCTTTATCAATGATACGGGAGAGGCGACTCATATTATGAGAAAAGAAAAAATGGAGAATTCCCATCATAATAATGTATGAGATTGCAAGAATAACCAGTTCATTTTTTGTCCAACCGAAAGCCGAACGGGTGCGGAAGGTCAGGAGTTCTATCCATATAAATTGAAATGCTCCCCAGCCGACAGTTGCAATAATACTGTTAATAAAATGAGCTCGATACACCATAAAATTTTGAAAACTGAATCGAAGGATTTCTTTATAGAGACGAAAATACCTGCTAAATTGATTTACAAATCGTTTTAAATAATCATGTTTTGGCTTGTTATCGTCATCCTGGTCTTGCCCACCGTCATCCTGGCACCATACGCGATTGTCCAGGATCTGTGGATTCTGGATGCGCCCCAATGTAACTCGGGGCTTACCAGAATGACGTAAACGATATGTTTTTAAGAGTGGTTTCATTGTCCAAATGAGGTAAATTGTTTAATACCTTGTTTCCACATAATGCGGTTTATTATCAAAAATACTGCAAGCCAGAGACACTGAATACCTATGATCCGGATTAATTGTGCATATGAAAAAACGCCTTGAAGAGAAAGTATGGGAAAATATGCGGTATACGCAAAAGGAAGGATAGAGGAGATGGTTTGCATTCCATGAGGTAATAAATATAATGGCATAATTCCTCCGGAAAAAATAATAAGGACTATAGTAATTAGTTCAAAAAATCCCCGACTGTCTGTAAACCAAAAAGCGCTTAAACCCAAATTCATTTTTAATGTGAAAGTAAGAAAGAACGCAAGTATCATAATAAGTGAACTGAGTAGTAATATGATAGGGTTATTAGATATTGTGATATAGTTTTTGTAGAAAAATGAGAATGCAATAACAAGTAATATTCCATATGAACCTTGTAGTATCCGATAGGGAATTTCTTCAATAAATTTTATCCAGTAATAGGGAAACGGACGGGTAAGGTATCGGACTAAATCGCCTTGTTGAATATCAAAAACAGCAACATCTTCTTCAATATGAGAGTTTAGCATTGCGCCCATAATTGTGAGTAGAAAGTAATAAGTTGCGATAGTGCTCATATTCCACGAAGCGTTTGAATTTGTATTTTTTATCGCTCCTGACCAAAAGAGAATAACAGTGAGATTGTTCATGAGAGGAATTAAAAACCATACCAGTGATCTGAGCCGGTTTTCAAAAACATGTTGAAAATGAAGTAAAACAATCCTAAACAATCTCATATTGTGTTATTAAATGTTGTCATTATGAGTAATTCGTCATTCTGGTGAGCGGAGCGAATCCAGAATCTATAGATCCTGGATGCGTCCCGAAAAGCGGGACTTACCAGGATGACGCATATCCAAGCCATGCGATTTAAACTCATATATTCTTTTTTTCTGAAAATAACGAACGTATGATTTCTTCGATTGGAGGTTCTTCAATATTAAGATCAACAACGTCATATTCTTTTAATAATTGAGCGGCAACCATATTTGATTTTTCTCTTAGCACCTCAAGGTTGACTTGTTGATTGTCATGAAAGGTTATTTCTCCCCATTTTTTTAGCTCATCAAGAGGATAAGAGTGTGAGAATGTGATTGAGAGTAGTTTTTTTTGTGAATATTTTTTTATCACGTCAGTTAAATTTCCATCAAATAAAAGCCGACCGTGATCAATAACAATGACCCGTTTACAGAGTTCTTTTACATCATCCATATAGTGGCTGGTAAGAATAATGGTGGCGTTAAATTTTTTGTTATATTCCTTTATAAATTCACGGAGTTTTTTTTGCATAATTACATCAAGTCCGATTGTCGGTTCATCTAAAAAAAGGATTTTCGGGTTGTGAAGAAGTTGGGCAATAAGTTCACATTTCATACGTTCTCCGAGTGAGAGATTGCGGACTTGAATATTGAGTAATTTTTTTACATCTAAGAGTTGAATGAGTGTGTGCAGAGTATGTTCAAATTCAATCCGGGGAATTTGGTATATTTCTTTATTGAGAAGAAATGATTCCATTGGAGGAAGATCCCACCATAATTGATTTTTTTGACCCATAACGAGTGAGATTTTCTTAAGAAAATCAGGCTTTCTTTCAAAAGGCGTATATCCTGCAACCTGTATTGATCCGCTTGACGGATAAAGAAGCCCGGAGAGCATTTTTAATGTTGTTGTTTTTCCGGCCCCATTTGGTCCGATAAAACCAATAAGTTCCCCTTCATCAATGTGAAATGACACTTGGGAAAGCGCGGAAAAGTCGGTATATTTTCGAGAGAAAACTGATCGGATAGCTCCGCTTAAACCCGGGGCTTTTTTATACAGACGGAATGTTTTTGATAAATTATTTACTTGAATAGAATACATGTATTAATTATACGATAACAAACACTATAACAAAGCACTTCGTCATTCTGGGGAGCAAAGCGACTCCAGAATCATTAAAAGTAGATCCTGGATGCGTTTGATTTAATGCTCACTTACCAGGATGACGAATGTTGGTTATTACTTATCTCTTGCTGCGGTAATAATAATTCGTATTGTCATACACTGTAGCAGAGGGATCTCTCGCCGCTTGCGACGGGGTACGTCTTTATACTTCGAGCGGATAGAGTTACTTATTGGCAGTCGAGAAGTAATTATGCATATTGTTCCCGATCACGTTCCTCTTAAAAAGTTGAACTTCACTCGAACAATAATATTCCCCAAACTACCTATTTTGCTAAATTTCATCTTTATCTTGCTTCCGGACTTGCGGTTTTGGGAAGCTCAATTTTTGGACTGATTTCTTGTGCCGGTGTCGGGATTGTCAGTTCATTTGGTTGTTGAACAGCTTCTTTTGTTGCTTGATTTTCTGTTGCAGGAAGCATTTTTTTAAATTCCTCAAGATCTTTTTGTGCTTTTTTATAATCTGCATCCTGTTTTTTTGGATCTAATAGAGAGAGAACGTTTTGCATCTCTGCAGCTGCTTTTTGGTAATCTTGTTTCTGATATGAACTCCATGCGAGATTATAATGAGCATTTGCAAGATCAGGTTTAATGCTGACCGCTTGTTCAAACATTTTAAGAGCTTCTTCATAATTTTTCAGTCCATATAAAACTCCTCCCAAATCAATGCGATATGAAGGATTTTGCGGATCTAAGACAATTGCTCTTTGATAAGAAGAAACTGTCCAAGAATCAGCGCCTTGTGCGACACCGAGAATATTTCTATAAATTCTTGCAAGGGTAATCCAGTTTTCTGCTTTTTGTCCGTTTAAAGCAACCGGGGCTTTGCTTTCTTCGATTGCAGCTTGTATTGCTTGGCTAACTGTTTGGCGTTCTTGTTCTGTGAGAGCTGCAGGTTTTGGATCTTTTTCTGTTGGAGTTGCTTTTGAGGCAATATTATTGGCAATAAGCAAGTTGATATCGGCAAAATTTGACCGGTATTTTTCAATAAAGGAATTTAATATGATGGCTTGACGCATATTATCATATACTTCTTTTACATTATTTTTTGCAATACTGTCAACTGATTTTTTGAAAGAGATTTCAGCTGCATATGATCGACCCAAAAGATATCCTGATCCGACGATAAAACCAAATGAAAGAATAAGAGTACCTATGTAAAGAGGGAGTAGGGATGAAAGGTCAAGATGAGAAGGGGCGTTGTGATTTTCACGTGACGAAACAATTCCCAGCACGACAAAAATGAGAAAGAAAAGCATAAAGGAAGGTGGGAACAATAAAGCCATAATGATAAGATATCCGACAACTAATTTATTGTTTGTTTCGTGAGTATGTTTTGAAACTGATTTCAACAGAGACAGCAAAAGAAGAACAAAGCTAACGCCTCCCAATAGTCCTGCTTCAGTAAGAATATGTAAAAAAGCGGAACGGGAAACAGTAAATGAACTGATCTGCCAGAAAGTGGATTGATTGTATACATAATCTTTTACTCGTGTAAACATAGCGGAAAAATTATCGATACCAATGCCAAAAAGAGCTGAAATAGGTTGTTTTAATACCTCAATAGCACCATACCATGATTGAGAAACAGGGGTGAGTGAAGCAAAGAAAGATGCTTTTACCAATTGATACAGAAGAAGTGAAATTGCGATAAGACCAGTAACAAGTGATCCAACGGGGAGAGATGATGAGGCGAGGTTCTTTCTTTCTTTCATTATAACTGTATAAGAGTAAACACATATAAATCCAAGGAATACAATGGTGTCAAAAAGGTTGCCTGTTGGAGAAAAGAATGGATTTTTCAAAAATTGAAACATAGGAGGAAGCGCTGTTATTTTGGCAAAAGGTTGGAAGAAAAATAATATGCTGATAACAGAAAGGATAATAGACGAGGCGCTCATAATAACAGTTGAAATCGTGTGACGGGAAAGATAAAAGTACAGAACAGTAAGAGAAAAGATAGAGACAAAACCAAAGTTTGGATTTAAAAGCGCTTGAATTTTGTTTGGGGATGCAATAAGTGTTGAGACTGTTACTGCTGACAAAAATAGGATAACTATATTGTCAAATTGTTTTTTTTGCCATACTAATTTTTTAGAAAGAATAAATTCACAAGTCGATAGAGTGAGGAGGAGTAATGACCCAAACCCCATCAAATATAATTTTGAAGTAATAAAATATTCTTGGGTAAGAGGAAGAAAGAAAAGAGGGAATAGAAAAACAAGTCCGGAAAGAACTATTTTTTTAATAGTGGGGAGAACAGAGGCTGGTGCATTCATAAAAATTTAGGAAAATTAAATAATACTTCTCGACTTCTCCGATATTGTTTCGGAGTCGCTCGAAGGATAATTTTATTATTGTTCGGTCCTTCGATTGAACTCAGGATAAACTCGTCGAGAACAAACTATTTTATTAGTTTAGAACTAAAAAATTAATATGTCAACTTGTTTTTTGTTATACCTTTTCTTCTTATTGACAAAGAAAGAAAAATACATAAGAATAATATATATACTAAAAAAACTCAGATTTGTGTCTTGTTTTTTCAGTATTCACTCATCTAATCCACTTTTTCGCCCTATCGGGCTGCAAACTGGAGTAAGATGAGTATACATATGAATCGGACATTTATTTTATTTTTACTACTCTTATTTTTCATAAATATTTTTCTCGCTGTTATATATTATCAAGGAAAATACCAAGGGAAAAAGATTTTTCCTATTATTAACAATCAAGAGGAGGATGAATCAACATCGATTGAGGCATCAAAAATTACGTTATTTCCAACATCAGGCCCGACTCCGACAAATTCACCCAAAAAAATTCCCCACGGAAAAATAGGCTTTACTGTTGGCGTGAAAAACAATCCGGTTATGAGAATTGGTTTTCTAGATCCTTATGATCCGGAAATTGGTCAAAAACAAACAGTAAGCATAACAGTAAAAAATCCAAGCCCGGTTGATTCAGTTAACGCAGCAATACAAACAGATAAAGAAACAAAACAATTTCCTTTGAAATTAGTGGAAGGAACCGCGCTTGACGGGCGATGGGAAGCAACGTGGGAAATTAAAGATACTTATTTATATACCTATATTCTTGTTTTAGATGCGGTAAGTGGAGTTGACACATCAAAGGCAATAGTTACTTTAAGATAAATGATAAAAAAACTTTTCCAATTGTTATTTTTTCTGATACTTGTTTTAGGATTTCAAAAACAGGCATATGCGGTTGATTGCGTTGTTCCTGTGACTGGAGGTTCATTGAGTCAATCATGTGCATTTGCAGGAGGTTTGGTGGCTGGTGAAGCTGATGGAGTGGACGCTGGTACAGGAGTAACAAATACAGCAACTCTTGGTGTTCCCAATGGTATTCAGTTAACTGTTTTGAGTGGTCAAACTGTAGCTGTTGGATCGCTTTCTGTGGCAAATGGGGGTACGATAAATATTGTTGCCGGAGGGCAAATAAAGGTAAATCAGCCAATATATGCTGTTGATGCGGATAATGATCATTATCCATTAACCAGAGTTAAAAAAACAACACTCCCCACAGGGGGAAAGCGTCTTAATACATTAACTTCTGTTTCACTTATTGACTGTGATGATGCTAGTGTCAGTATATATCCGGGAGTGGTCAATAGCACTACGTGGACTGGTGTATGTACGAGAACAGGATATAATTGTACAGGAACTGAAGCAGGAACCAATTATTTATGTAATGGCGCAACAGGAGCATATAACGGAACAAGTTCTACATCACGCGGTTGTAACGTTACTAATGCAAATGTATGTCGGCCATCTGCAGGATCTTGTGATGCAAATGAATATTGTAATGGACTTGGTTCTTGTCCCGTTGAAGGGTATTGCCCAAACAACACCGTATATTCAGGTGGTAGTTGTGTAGCCTCCGGATACTGCAGTTCAGGGAGTGTTTATTGTAGTGGAGGCAGATATGTGTATCAGGACAGGTATAGATGTAATGGGAGCAATAGCTGCACAACAAACAGTTATGCAGATACTATTTCAGATTGTGGAGCTGTTTCTTATGACTGCTCCAATATTTGTACAAGACGCTATAATTACACTTGTTCATCTGCAATATGCGGAACATATAATTCAGTTTCTGCATATGCTGGTTCAAATCAAATCTGTTCAGGGGGAAGTATTATTACGGGTTGGTGTGGTTCAATTACGTGGGGAGGATATCAATGCAGCGGCCAGGCAATACAGTTACAACGGTTTGATTGGGACTGTAATGGAGCTGGTACTTGTGGCAGTACTCCATCGTGGGTTACCCAAACAACCTGTACAGGAGGAGAAAACAATAGATGTGTTGCTGGTCAGAGTACGTGTCAAAACTTATGTAGTAATAGTTTAGATGATGATGGAGATGGATATATAGATGGAAAAGATACTAATTGTGGCGGATGCGGACAGTGTACTTCAGGGGCATGCTGCAATACTACAACAGGGTGTTTTCAACCAAACAGTACTGTATGTAGAAATCCAGTTGCAATGTGTGATGCTATAGAATATTGTTCTGGTTCATCAGCTTCTTGTCCTGCTGATGGAAAACTTACAGGTAAACAATCGTGTAGTTATTGTGAATATTGCAATGGAAGCAGTAATACGTGTACTTATGTAGGAGTGGGAACAGATCCTTACAACGATTGTACTGCATCATATTTGTATTGTGATGGTATTAATCGAACTGGTCCTGATGGTAATTGTAATGGATCGGGATTATGTAATGGGCTTGGTTTATCATCTTCTTGTGATGATGGTAATATTTGTAAAACCGACAGCTGTTCAAATGGTGTATGTACAAACACAAACAATACAGTTCAATGTCGAGCTTCAGCCGGAGCATGTGATATTGCAGAAAATTGTTCTGGTGGTTCTTGTCCTGCAAATGTATTTCAACCAACCACCTATAACCCCGGAGGAACATGTCAGAAGTGTACTGGGTCTCAAGCTGCTCCGGTTAATCAACTTAATTCAGAAGATAAATGGGGACAGTGTGCAATTGGTGCAAATGGAAGCGCAACATCTTGCCAGTCCAACAACTGTTCAGGAAATAGCGCTGCTTGTGGTTACCTTACCGCAGGAACAACCTGTCGCACAGCTGTACATTCGTGTGATCCGGCTGAAACATGTTCCGGCTCAGTTTTTACATGTTTATCTGATACAAATAATGGGCCGGTAATAACCGTATATCGTGATGCAGACGGCGATACGTATGGTAACGCAAGCGTAACAAGTTATTATTGTACTGTTGGAGGCTCTATGCCTGCAGGATATGTAGCTAACAGCACAGACTGTGATGATACAACCAATACTAAATGGAGATATCTCAGTAGTTATACTGATACAGATGGAGATGGGTATGGAACCGGAACTGTACAATCATTATGCTCAGGAACATGGCCTCCGGTTGGTTATTCTTTATGTGGTCCTGGAACTTGTATGGGTCATCAGAGTGCCATTACCGATTGTGCTCCAAGTGATGCTAATAACTGGGACTTAGTAAATCTTTATCGTGATGCAGATGGAGACAGTTATTCGCTTGGAACTACTACAGCAGTATGTATGGGTGGTTGGTATGGTGTTCCGGCTGGTTATTTTGAAGCCGCTACAAACCCCGTTGACTGTTATGACTCAAACGCAAATGCAAAACCAGGACAATGTACGTATTATAGCGTTCATCGTGGTGATGGATCATTTAATTATGATTGTGTAGATCATCCTGAATGCAGTAGTAGTTGTCCGACAGAATGTGGCGCATATCAAAGCGGAGATCGTGATTTTGAAATACCGTGGATGGGAGGATGTTGGGGTCAATGTACATCGGCTTGTGGATGTACTGTGGATTATTCATGTGGAACATGTCCTGGCGGAGCATTTAAAATGACTTATGCAGGGTGGAAAGATGCGAGTGCTCAACCGGCAAACTATCCAATATGCGGTCAAGATAATCTGTATTGTAATACTCAAGACTGTAAGGTTGGTTGTAATTTGGACTGTTATTATCGATTTACCAAATGTAAGTAAACTATAATTTTTATTATATGAAAAAAATATTATTATCAAAAAAAATTATTTTCCCAATCGTTATTCTATATATTGTTTTACTGATACTATTTTTATTTAAGTCACTTACAATAAAAAATAAGTTAGTTTCAAACCCACTAGTTGTAACAATTTCTCCCACACCTACTCTTACTCCCACTCCCACTCAAATTCCCCCGACGATAAAATATGTATTGCCAAACTCTGACTTTTCAGGTTTAAGGCAGACAATAACTCCAAAAGGTGAAATTCGTGAGATTATTGGAAGAGTCATTAGTTATAGTACGGAGATTAACAAACTCAGAATCGGAGATGAAGCAATTCCTTTTGTTTTTGATCTCAATATTTCGACAGGTGAGGCATTGTTGGTTGATGAAGTTTCGATCAATGAAAAGGGAATAGCGGTTTATATTCCGTCAGATACGAGCAAAATAAAACCCGGCATAACAATTATCAGCGATTGTCCTGATGAAAAAGTTGATCCCGGTTGTTCAACCATAAGCAGAGTACATATTATTAAAGAAGGAAAATAATTGAGCTGTTCTTCATATTCAATATATTTTCTGTTATTCTATAACTAATGAATACAAAAGCCTTTACTCTTATGGAGATGTTGACTGTTATTGCAATAATTGCCACCATCAGTATAGTTGCTATCGTACTGCTAAATCCACAGTCTCAAATACAACGAGCCCAAGATACGAAACAGAAAACAGATTTATTATCTTTAAAAAAAGTTTTTGAAGATTGGTATAACGACAAAAACTGTTATCCAATGCCTTCTGAAGTTTGTTTTGATCCGGTTGTCGGAAGTCTCACATGTCATATTTGTGGCAGGGAAGCGGCTTCTCCATCAATGTCTTCATATCTGTCGGAACTTCCCTGTAGTTTAAAACATCCAGCTACAGATTTTACTTATGAAGTGGATGTTTCCAGCTGTCCGCAAAAATATAAAATATATACGAATTTAGCAAGAAAAAATGATGAGGATAGTGTGCGTTTGGGTTGTGAAAATGGTGCGTGCGGTCCCAGACCATATTTTGGTTTTGATTTTGGAGTTTCAAGTCCGAATGTTGATTTAGGTGCAAGTGATAAATATATATTTGATGGAATTCGATGTAATGATTGTGGAGGAATTCAATACTCAGATTGCGGTGAAGGAGTTCCTCGGGATAAGATTTATACAACAATAAATTTGTGTTGCGATACAAATATTGGAGCTTGTAATCGATATTACTGTAAATCTAACAAGACTGGAACATGTCCAATTGGTGCCTGTATTGAGTGTGGATGGAGTTCAAGTTACTGCTTTGATGGAAATGAATGTTGTCCTGATTCTATTCGGAAAGAAAATCCTACCTGTGTACCGTGAAAAGATTTATTTACTTCTTGGCTTTGCATAAAAGATAACTTTAAGCTTCTCGATTTCGCTCGAAGCATAAAGTTATACTTCTCGACTCGGTAGATAACATTTTCTTGCTTGAAGCGCAGTATTTACTTTTTAACTTGATTGTCCATATTTTGTTATTGTTCGAGCGGATCGAATAAAATACTTGGAGTCGAGAACAATTATTCTTTTTTCCATTCACCCATTATTAATTTTCTTTTCTTTTTTTGACTCCAATCTTTAATCTGTTTCTCTCGTTTTCTTGCATCTTCTAAATTATCGTGTTCTTCAAAGAAGGCAAGTTTCTTAAAACCATGTTTTCCTGTATATCTTGAACCTTGTTTAGAAATATGTTGATCCATTCTATTTGGAATGTTCCAGCTACAGCCAGTGTAATATGTGTTATCTTCACATTCAATTATATAGACGTACCATTTCCATTTTCTCATAGGGTAATACTTCTCGACTTCGCTCGAAGCATAAAGTTATACTTCTCGACTCGGTCAGCAAACATTTCCTCGCTCGAAGCATATTTTGTTATTGTTCGAGCGGATAGAACAAAATACTTGGAGTCGAGAACATAATTATTAATTAATAATTAACCAGTTGAATTGGATATCTGTAGTGATTGATTTATCGATTGATACTGAAAAATATGGAGAGCAGGTTGTGATTTTAGTGTCGCACGATTCTTTCTTCATAACAGTAAGCTGACTACTTGCAACACCTCCTACTGGCGTGAGATATATAAGAGAATCTTTAGTTATACGTTCGTTATAAATAACAATCTCCGTTGTTTTGGCGGGTAGGATTGTGCTTCCTGCTGATTCGGCATTGGTCCGTATCCCGGGAATAGGGTTATTGTTTGCATCTTTTATTCCGGAATCTGCAATAAGAGCAGAAGGTGTTGCTACGTGGTTGAATGCAATACTATTAAATTGCGCTGATCCTGAGGCATCAATGGAGGCAACCTCATTACCCGATTGGTTTGTTATTTGTAATTTGTTATTTGTAATTTGTTTGTCATTTGGATTTTGTAATTTAGAGTTTAATTCGACCGTAATATTGTCATTTTCATTTATTGGTCGAATTGTATTTGTCCGTATTCCTCCTCTGGCAATTATTTCTCCGGTTGTTGTGAGATTTCCATTTCTTGAGATAACAACTGCGCCGTCAAACATATTTATGTTATCAAGAGCAGATAACTTGAGTTCTGAAGCAAGGGCGATTATTTGATTGTCTTGGAGAAGGAGAGAGCCTGCCACTAATGAGTTTGAAACAGTTGCATTATACAGATTGGAAGAGCCGGTAACAGTTAAATCAGTTGTAGACACGTGACTGATCATATTTGTGTCAAATGCTAAATTCATTAAATCAGTTATTGCTGAAATATTGGTTTGATTTGTAATATCAATAAGAGGACTGTTTATAAGGGCAGCAAGCTGTTGTTGAACATCATTAATATTAAGTGAGAGTTGCTGGTTGTTGGTTGCCAGTTCATCGATATTATCTGCATGTATTTCTTTCGCGATTAATGTACCTGAAATAGATGCTTCGTTGCTGGTTAACTGGTTTGTGGCAAGGGTACCTGAAATAGATGCTTCGTTGCTGGTTAATTGGTTTGTGGCAAGGGTGCCAGCAAATGTTGCATTTCCGCTTGAGTCAATTGAAGCTACCGTCATATTATCAAGACCATTAATGATGAGGCGGGAAAGAGAGCCTTTATCGGTTGTTAGTTGCTGGTTGTTGGTTGTTGGTTCCTGGTTACTATTTAGGTTGATTGTTAAATCTTCACTTTGTGGTGCAATTTCAGATGTTTGCAGTTTTGCTATGTTTGCGCTCCCTGTTGCAACCAAGTCTGTAGTCTCAATAACAGGGGATATAAATTTGGTTGATAGTTGTAAGTCGTTGGTTGCTATATATGTTTTAATCCGTTCGTCAATAAATTGCCCAATGGTTTTACCGGCTATTGTTAGGTTGTCTGTTGTGACTTGAAGGTTTTCAGCAATAATATGTTTCACTTGGAGTGAATTATTGACAATCATCATTTCTGTTTCAACTAAACCTGCTTTGATATTGGCAATAAATGCTTGTGCATATGTTGCAATTTCTTCAATAATTTCACCGGTATGCAACTGTATTGCAAAGCCGGTATCTGCAGGATCCGGATTGGTTTTTACCACAGTTGCATACGGTCCTTCCAAATTTCCTTGAGGATCAATGGAAATAGGATTGTCCGGAGAGTCAAGAACAAATCCGGTTGAACTGTTTGAACGGGTATTTAACCATTTAAAGGAATCAAAGCGGGGAGCGGTGAGGCGGTATGAGATAGTTGTCGGTCGTGAGCTATACATATACAGACGTTGATTATTTTTATCTATTTTATACCATGCTCTTGTATTATCCGAAGGAGTGAGAAGTACGGTCATTTTATCCATATTTTCAGCAAGTTTTGAGGTTTTGGCAAATAACCAGAGGTCAGAACCGTTTGGTTGATTTGACAAATCAATTATTTTTTCATATGCATTTTCAAGCTGATTTTTTGTGGTTATCTCAACAGTACCGGTTGTTTCTTCTTTTACTCCGGTCATAGAAGCAATATATGTGGCATATTTTTCACCGTTTATTGTATAAGGAGGGTCAATGGTTCCGACGTTTAATTTACCTGAACCACTATTAATGTCGATATCGCCTCGTGTTGCAAGAGATGTTCCAGTATCGCCGAGGTCCAGGAAATATGTATTTGAAGAAGTGCTGTCAAAATATCGGTTTGCACCAACATCACCGCTAACAAATAAGTTTCTGCCATTTAATGATGTTGTTCCAATACCGACTGTACCGGTAGAGTTCCAAATTCCTGAAGGAAAATTTGTATTTCCTGTAAATGTTGAATTGTAGGCGGTAAATCCATTATTAACATTAACAGCAGCAATATTTGAATATGGAGCTTCATCTGTAACCATTGATATTGACCAACTTCCTATTGTTGAGCCTGAGCCTGGATAACCATATGTTACGCGGGTTACGGCAATATGTGGATAGCTGCCCCAATTTGAGCCAGTGGTTCCAATTAAGATAACGCGTGCACTATCGGCAGTTCTATTTCCGAATCTAACAGTATAACCGCCAGTTTGTGTACTGCTGAGACAGGTTGCGGCAGGCATATGCCAAGTGGTTGATCCTGTGTATGTATAGCCTCTTACTTGACATGTAGTAACTCCATTATAACCTTGAATTACAATTTCAGCCTCCAACATAATATTGGGTGTGCTGCCAATCGTAACAACTACTGTTCCGGTATTTGGAGTAGAACCGACATAATAATGAGCTACATTTTCAAATGTTCTGACAGAATCGTGTAATGTGTAAGTATGATCAGTGAGGTTGAGTCCGCCTGCTACATCAAGTAATGCCCCTGGTGTGGTTGACCCAATACCGACATTTCCTGTACCACGGAAGTAAACTTGGCCAGAGCCATTTATTTCCAGGGCTGAATTTTGTCCGTTCGGACCAAAAATAATACCATCTGTTGCAGTTGTACCCCAAACGACATTCATTCGGTTTGTAGAGACAAGAGCTCCTGTTGAAAGTCGATTGGCATTATCTGAAAGACCAATTCGCCAAGCCCCATCTGCAGGTGTATTAAACCATTGGAAATTATTCATAGTTTGTGCTATTCCACCAGCAACATCAAGTTTTACTCCCGGCACTGTTGACCCAATACCAACATTGCCTCCTTGAAAATATGCATTTCGATTTTCTCTTAATACGAGTGTGCTATTTGCGTCAGACGCAGCTGAACCGTTTGTTAAAAATGCTATTGCACCTGATGATGGTGCTTGGATATAGTTGTATCCGCCTCGATTAAACACAAGATGAGGTTCAGCTGCAGTGCTTCCGAGTCTGATATTTCCACTTTGTATATCTAGTGTAAAACCAGGACTTGTTGAGCCGATGCCGACGTAGCCATTGTTTTGGAATGTTGCGATAGCAGTTGGTGTGAAACTACTTCCTGCAGTAGAACTTGTGGTTCCGCTTGTAATAATTGATGTCTTATTCCAAGTAGGATAATTTATAGCTAAACCCATGGCACCAATAGAACCATGGGTATTAGAATATTTGAATAGGGTTGGACTGTAATCTTGATACATATTTCCTCCAAATAGAGCATATCCACTACCAGAAGAAGACATATCAGCCCAACCATGAGTCATTAATTGCCGTCCTACATTGCTAGAATTTACATCCAATGTTGCTCCTGGGGTTGTTGTCCCAATCCCTACATTTCCTGTCAGACTTACTGCGGGATTAGTTCCAAAATAGGTAGTGATTGGACTGTAACCAGCTACAAGACCACCTTTAGTGAGGGTGATATTGTCAAAGTCTACCGTATGTGAACTAGAGTTTGCCCTAACACCAGCATAGATGGTAATAGTGGCAACGTCTGCAGTGGCAGGAGCAGCAAACGTCACAGAGCACAACGTCCATTTATTAAGATTTGGAGTTACATCGTATGTATTTGGATTACAAGACGTATCTGCAATATCTCGTCCTGTTGCAGTAGTACCAACTACAATTTGTCCTTGCGAACCGTCACCAGGAGCATTTATATTATGAACTCTGACACGAGCACTCAATGTATAAATAGAACCAGGTTGAAGAACAACTGGTTGGTTGACACCACCATCATTTTGGGTGTAAAAATTATTTGTTCCACTTAAAGGAGCATGTGCTTCAGTAGTACCACTTCCCGCAGACCCATCTACTGCGAAATCTCTCGATGTCCAACCTGTCATTCCATCCTCAGCGCCACCGTTATAAATAAGATTAGCCCCTTGATATTCACCAAGACCAATTGGAGTATTTGCGGCTACTACTTGAAGATTATCAAGAGGTCCTGTTGTCCCAATGCCCACATTTCCAGCAAAGTAGTTGTTACCTGTTCCATTAGCTTTAAAAAGACCTTTAATAGCAAGATTACCGCTATTGGCATTTAAAGCCATACTGGGAACTGTGCCATATGACCAAGTAAAACCCCTATTTACGCCTCCGGTCATTACATTGGCTATATAATAATCTGTAACATCTCCATATTGATATGATGCAGAATTACTCATAAATGTTCCATAGGTGGATGGAGCAGAACCCCAATATCCAACTCCATATCCGTTTCCAGCAGTCACATAATAATATGGTGAGGTAACTGAGGTTGCAACGCCCACTGTTCCGGTAAAATTCGCAGTAGCATTAATTGTTTGACCGTTAATAAGTCCGGAGGTGATGGTGCCGGTGGTTATGCCGCCAGTAGTAATAGTAAGTGGAGTATACCTGGTTCCCGCTGCTGATTCGATAGTGAAGGCAATAGTTGCATCTCCGGGAAAACGAATCATTTCTCCAGATAGACCGGTATTTATTCTTGGAAAACTAGTTGTATTGTACATATTGCGGGCAATACCTCCACCAGTCCATGTCATACCTGGTTCAGAAATCCATGAATATAATCCCACTTCTCCAGTACCGCCCCCATTTCTGGCTGCAGATAGCCACAATTTCATATTATTTCCGTGAGTTGTATATTGAGTCATATTGCCGTCAGCAGAAAGTGTTGTAAACGCGCCTGTATTGGCAGTCGATGAGCCAATTGTTCCCGGAGCGACCCAAGTAGCTCCCACAAGTGATGAAGCATTAATTGTGCCCGAGCCGCTATAATTAAGTGAAGCGCCGGTTCCAACAACCATAGCAGCTGTGGTATTAGTACCTGAAGTAATACCGGAAAAAGCCATACTTCCGGCTACTCCGGCATAAGTTACGTCTGTAACATCATCAGAATTGGTATAACCAGAAAGATCAGCAGTTCGGCTTATTGTCCAGCCTGTGGCATAGGAGTCGCTCCAGCTATGACCTGCTAAAACACGTGAAACAACTGCCTTGGGATAATTCCAAGTACTTGTTGTTTCACCAATGACAACAGCAGTATTACCAGTAGCGGTATTTCTCATATAGCGGACTCTGTAGCGTGTGCTTGAAGGATTGGTATATGATCCTCGAAACCCACCATTAGCTTCTGTTGTCCAGTAGCCACCGGTAGAGATTTTAATAACAGAATTACCATCACCATAATATTTTCCAAAAAGGTCAATATCCAAATTAATCATAGTGCTGCTATCTTGTGGAATAGTCGTTTGGACAACGATCGCTCCTGCTATGTTTTTTCCGCTTTCGGTATAATTAGCGACATTATTTAGGTTACGGGAAGTGGTAGTACCGGAAAGTTGGACACCAGTTAGACGAAGATCACCGACTAAATCTAATTTATAACCTGGTGTGGTTGATCCAATTCCCACATTCCCTGTTCCGTTGGGGGAAAGAAGAATATGTCCGTTTCCTGCAGCTGTTGCCAGTGTCAAGTTACCTGTTGAAGTCTGGATGGATTGAGCTCCATTTGATTGGAAGATACCAGCGTTTGTTACTCTCCATCGTTCTGTATCTGCAGTGTCAAGTAATAACACTCCGGTTCCACGAGCATTAAGAGTAAGATTCTGATTAGCACTTGTTCTTATTTCTCCAGTACTTGCTGTAGTGTCATAACTGCTACCTAATAATAATCCTTTAAAGCTGCCTGACTGAGCTCCGCTTGCGCTTGTGAGAAAGCCAAAATTGCTATCCGAATACAAATAACCAGTTGAAATTTTTACTCCTCCAACAACGTCTAATTTTTGACCAGGAGTTGTTGACCCAATACCAACATTGCCATTTCCATCAATTCTGATACCACTACTACCACCACCCGTAAATAATCCACGAGCAATAATATCTCCGCCCATAATCTCAGTCATTTGCACTGTGTCGTATAGACATGTTGTAGAAGCTGTTCCATTAACGCCAAAAGCGATATATGTCGTTGTTGTAGCTGCAATAAAATCAATATAATAAAATGTCCAAGAGGCGTTGGAGATATACACTCTCGGTACTATTTCCGCTCCTCCAATTGTTGTACCAACTTGGTAATAACCACCTGCCGTTCCATTTTTTTCATAAAAAAACAGTCTATAACGTGCGTTTGGTATAGTGGTTACCGCCTGATATCCTAAGCCTCCAGTACCAGTTGTTGTTATTTGAAGGGCATTACCAGATTGACCTCCTGCAACACTTGATAGAGTTGCTCCACTTCCTGTCCAACCTGATGTATTTGAGGTGAATACACCGTTTGTAACAATATCACTTCCTAGTACTGAAGTATCTTGTACTTCTATTCTAGCTTGTGGATCAATAGTTCCGATACCTAAATAATTATTTGTATCATCCCAGAAAAAGTTGGCGTTGTCTTGGGCTAGGCCGGAGGCGCCTTGGAAGATGACAGATCCTGTGGTAAAGCCAGGATTAATGGTACCGGAAACATTTCCGTAAATAGTGCCGTCGACTTCAAGATCATGTTGAACATACACGTCAGCGGCATCAACTGCATAATTAACAGTGCCGCCGGAGCCAAAGTGATTATAGGCAGTTTGAGTAATAGAACCTGCTCTGATTGCTCCGGCCAGCCCCAAGTTTCCACTATCAAGTGCAACCTGAGCTTTGACTACGCCAGCAGCTTGGAACTCAATTTGGTCGGGGGTACCTTCATTATAAAATATTCCCCAAGTTGGATTGGCTGTTGAAACAACCCAAATTGGAGCATCGGGGGCACCTGCAGCTGCGCCTCTAATACCGGAAGGATAGATACCAAAACCACCAGAAACGAGGTTACCAGCAATCTGCATATTACCCAAAAGGTCAAGACCAGCAACATTTGTAGCATTTCCTTGCCATACCCATCCCCTTGTATTTGTACCGCTGAATTTGTTATATAGCGCCCAATCACCGGAAACTGGGCCATATGTTCCATATCCAGCTGTTCCTGTTTGCTCCATTCGTGTGAAATAACCATTTGCGACAGGTCCGTAATAACTTAAATATCTGCTTCCGCCTGTTGCAAGTTCAATACCTGTAGTTACTGCCACTGTTCCGGTAAAATTCGCAGTGGAATTAATGGTTTGGCCGTTGATAAGGCCTGAGGTTATGGTGCCGATATTAGTGAGATTTCTTGAAGAATCAACAATTTGAGTCCCAGAAATACCAATACTACCTGCAACATCCAGTTTTTGAGCTGGACTTGTTGTTCCAAATCCAATGTTTCCTCCCATTACGGCTAGCGCTGCAGTGATTGGGTCTTTGGTTCCGATTGCAAGTGAGCCACCCATAGTTGAGGTTTCTCTAAAATACCACCAACCATCATGGTACCAGGTATTGTCTCCACCCATTCCAGAACCCCAATAATTGCCATTACCTCCGATGGTAAACAAGGCTAAATAAGCTGTATTTCCTGCTGTTCGTGTATACCATGAGTTTCCATCACAGGCATTGGAGGTTCCACCTTCCACATATGATCCAGCAATTGTTGTTTTATATTGAAAATAAGGAGGACCGACAAGTCCGCTACAGGCTATTGGTCCTGTTTGAAACCCTGCATGAGTTATGCCGTATTTATAAAAGACAATTTTGCTTGCTGCATTTGCAGTTACTGGGTCTGCAGAATCTAAGGTAACCATTGCTTCAGTATCCGGGTAATTATCAAGCAATCCAAGGCTATACATAGCACCATTATCAGATCTGTTGGTTTGATACGTGCCTGATGCAGCAGTAAAGAATGATCCGCCACCGCTATCGCTATTCACATGACCTAAAAATGTCCAACCGCCGCCATTTGTGGTCATATCGCAGTAGACTTGATAGGTAGTTGTTCCATCCGGGCTAATATAATACACGCCATCAGCTGCCCCAGGCACTTGTCTTAAAATATCCAGACAGCTGTAGCCCGGTCTACCAGATTGGCCGACTTGCAGTGCGTTAACTGGGGAAATGGAGCCATATATTATTCCATCTACTTCAAGATTGTTTTTAATATATACACTATCTGCTTGCTGGGCGCTGTTATTTGTTCCGCCGCTTCCGACTGTTAAGCCTGCATTAGCAACTGTTGTTCCAATGCCTATATTTCCATTTACAAATAGTTTTCCGGTTGCTGCAGCAGGGGAGACATATCCGATTCCGACCTTATTTTGATCAATAAATAGTCCGTCCGTTGGCATTGTTGTTGCTTCATCTCCATTGTAACCAGTGGCAAGTACAATTTGTCCAGATGCATTTGCATGCCAGATACGCATTTCTGCATCGCCATTATCATACGCTCGAATACCACTTTTCCAGGCATCAGTTGCACCAAAAACTAAATTGGCATCATATGTGCCGTTTTGGATTCGGACTCCTGAAGCTCCGCTTACTGTTAATTTGTCCAAAGGATTTGTTGTGCCAATGCCGACATTTCCTCCATTCAAAATAGTGAGTCGATCATTCCACACGATAGGATTGGCAGCATTATTTGCAGTTTTAAAATGGAATTCACCACTATTATTTGTTAATTCTGTTGCAGTACCACCATATCCACCAACATTAATATAATTCCATTGAGCCCCTGTATAAGTTGCGTTACTAGTCCAATAGGCTTCCCATGTTTGTGTCATTCCAAACTGATCGTAATACCCGCTATTATTAATTTTAAGTGCAGAACCTGGAGATGTTCCTCCTGCTGAAAGAAGAATATTTCCTGCAACATCAAGTTTTTCTCCCGGTCCCGTTGTCCCAATACCGACGTTGCCACTCTTTATTGTCATTGCCAAATTATCCCCAGTTCCTCCGAGATGCAAATCACCCTGTGCACGAATGGAGAACGAATCGGCAGATTCACCAGTGAATATTGTAGCGCCGCCACTTCCGGTACGACCATATCCTATATATCCTCGTGCTGTAGCTCCGGCTACACCGCCAAGAAAAGTTAAATGATGACCAGTTGTGTTGGCGGCTTGTAATCCTGAAAAGTTTGTTATTGCATTAGTCCCAGACGCTACTTGTACTTCCAACTTCTCCCCCGGATTCGTCGTACCGATGCCGACGTTGCCACCTTGAAGTATGGTAAATATTCTCAAAGTAGTTGCATCAGTAATACTTAAATCATTAGTGCCATTTTGATTATAGTCATTCAAAATTGTCCAGCGTGGGACAGTTGCGCTTGCTGGAACATTTAGAAAATCAAGTCGACTTGCTCTACTGGTAGCACCAGACCCGGCAACAAGTTGAACACCAGCTTGCCCACTTCCCGCGGCCTCAACACGATTAATTGCGTTATTGCTACTTGTAGAGTAAACATGTAACAGTTGGCTTGGTCCCGTCGTCCCAATACCCACATTCCCCTGATCAAAAATGGCAGCATAGTTTGCTGTTGTTCCTCCTGAGGCGGAGAAGTAACCACCCACGTTCGTGCTTGTTGCTCCTGCGTGAGTATTGGTAACATAAAGTCCATAGGTTGTTTGTCCTG